>ERZ808246.821-NODE-821-length-24441-cov-5.237882_pt1 | contig 24441 bp, 18 predicted proteins | sample MGYA00521083_ERZ808246 | MGnify/ENA primary metagenome ERZ808246 (study PRJEB31516, sample SAMN03275577) | gut metagenome | biome: mammalia-associated habitat; material: feces | host: Papio cynocephalus | place: Kenya | collected 2012-07-07 ... | reverse complement strand
CGCTCGACCCTGTAGCCATCGAGTCGGTCTGCATGGACTTCTTGTTTGCGGAATTTGGAAAAGAGCTTGGCTTTAGCGGAGCGCCACAGTTCAAGAAAGGCTCCAGCCAAAATTGCGACAACTATCTGAAGGAAGCTGCCAAGGGATGGAACGCCAAGTGGGGCGACTATCGTCCAAATGGTGTCAAGACAGGAAGCTTAGGTGTGTTTGAACATTGGAACAATGCCCAAGACAAGCAATACAGCCGAAACCTTGGAAAGAACAAGGGTATTGAATTATACGAAGTAAAATAGCCGCAGCCCGATGTGGATGTAAAAGTCAGGGACTTTTACATCCACATCGGGCTATCGTCCCAACAATATCTTCTTGATTTCATTGAGCTTGTTAAGAGCCTCAACAGGCGTGAGATTATTGATGTCCAAGCCCAAAATCTCATCTCGTATCTGGCTCAACACAGGATCATCGAGCTGGAAGAAGCTAAGCTGTACACCATCCTTTGGCTCATCGAGATGCTGCAAGTTTGGTTTACCAGCACCACCTACACCAGCATTATCGTCTTCCAATTGTTTTAGAATGACGTTCGCACGCTTCACGATGCTGCGAGGCATACCGGCTATCTCTGCCACATGGATACCGAAGGAGTGCTCACTGCCACCTGGTTCCAACTTACGCAGGAAGATGACCTTGCCATCCACTTCCTTCACGCTCACATTGAAGTTCTTGATGCGAGGGAAGTTCTTCTCCATCTCGTTCAGTTCATGATAGTGGGTGGCGAAGAGGGTACGAGCCTGTGCCTTCTTGTGCTCATGCAGATATTCCACGATAGCCCAAGCAATGGAGATGCCATCATAAGTAGAGGTACCACGCCCCAACTCATCGAAGAGCACCAAGGAACGTGGCGACACATTATTTAATATATTAGCAGCCTCGGTCATCTCCACCATAAAGGTTGATTCGCCGAGTGAGATATTATCACTGGCTCCCACACGGGTAAAAATCTTATCCACCAATCCCACTCTCGCACTGTCGGCTGGCACAAAACACCCGACTTGTGCTAGCAAAACAATGAGGGCGGTCTGGCGAAGCAAAGCAGACTTACCAGCCATGTTAGGACCCGTAATCATCATGATTTGCTGTTTCTCGGTATCGAGCAACACATCGTTTGGTACATATCGCTCGCCAAGCGGCAACTGCGTTTCTATCACAGGGTGACGACCTTGTTTGATGTCGAGTACCTGCGAGTCGTCGATGACAGGACGCACATAGCGATTCTCCTCAGAAGTCTTGGCAAAAGACAAGAGACAATCCATGCGAGCTATCAAGTTGGCATTGATCTGAATCTGAGGAATATACTCCTGCATCGACGCTATCAACTCATTGAAGAGCTGCGCCTCCAAGATGAGAATTTTCTCGTCGGCACCCAATATCTTCTCCTCGTATTCTTTCAGTTCCTGGGTGATATATCGCTCAGCCTGGGCAAGCGTCTGTTTGCGAATCCATTCCTCCGGCACCTTGTCCTTGAAGGTATTGCGCACTTCGAGATAATAACCGAAGACATTGTTGTATCCCACCTTGAGGCTTGAGATACCTGTCTTCTCTATCTCCCGCTCCTGTATCTTGAGCAAATAGTCCTTGCCATGGCGACTGATGGAACGAAGGTCGTCCAACTCAGCATTGTAACCATCGGCAATGACATCGCCCTTGTTGACGAGCTGTGGCGGATCGGGCTGAATCTCCTTGGCGATACGGTCTTTCAGCGTCTCACAAAGATTGAGTTGCTCGCCCACTCGCATCAAGACTTCGTTCTTGGCGTGTTGGCAAGCCACCTTGATGGGTTGGATAGCCTCTAAGGCATGCTGCAACTGCACCACCTCACGTGGAGAAACTCTGCCTACAGCCACCTTGGAGATGATACGCTCCAGGTCGCCGATACGATGCAACTGGTCGTCCATCAACTGTCGGAACTCTGGTTCCTGGAAGAAATAATCCACGATGTCAAGACGCTCGTTGATAGGCTTTACGTCCTTCAATGGGAACACAAGCCAACGACGAAGCATACGCCCACCCATTGCCGTCACCGTACGGTCAACGACATTGAGAAGCGAAGAACCATCTTCTTGCATCGGCGCGACAAGCTCCAGACTACGGATGGTAAAACGATCCATACGCACAAACTTATCTTCCTCGATTCGGGAGAGAGCCGTGATATGGTTGATTTGCGTATGCTGGGTTATCTCCAGATATTGCATGATGGCGCCACTGGCGATAATGCCGTTCTTCAGATGCTCCACGCCGAAACCCTTCAAGGATTTCGTCTTGAAATGACCGAGGAGTTTCTGTCGGGCAGTCTGCTCCGTGAAAACCCAGTCATCGAGTTCATAGGTACAATATTTCGTACCGAAGCACTGCTCGAACTTTGATTTCATGGCACGATCGTAAAGCACCTCCTTCGGTTGGAAGTTGCCCATCAACTTCTCCACATAGTCGGGTGTTCCCTCGCCTGTGAGGAACTCACCCGTAGAGATGTCTAGGAAACTCACGCCACAAGCAGTCTTGCCAAAGTGGACGGCAGCGAGGAAGTTGTTCTCCTTGTAATTCAAGACATTATCGCCCATCGCCACACCAGGAGTCACCAGTTCTGTAATGCCACGCTTCACCATCTTGTCCATCTGGCTCAGTCCCTTCTTGCCTTTGATTTCCTGTCGCTTTTTCTTCGGGTCTTCCAATTGGTCGCATACCGCCACACGCTTACCTGCTCGAATGAGTTTTGGCAGGTAAGTATCAAGGGCGTGATGAGGGAATCCAGCCATCTCGATTGCACCCGACTGACCACCATTGTTACGACGGGTCAATGTGATGCCAAGGACCTTGGAAGCCTCAACCGCATCCTCACAATAAGTTTCATAGAAGTCACCACAACGGAAAAGCAGCAATGCCTCTGGATGTTTGGATTTCATCTCGAAGAATTGTCGCATCATAGGCGTAAGTTTAGCATCGTTTGCCATTATATTTCTATATCCTTTCGTTATTTTCTGTTTATTTTATCCTTGTTTTATGCTACAAAGATAAGGCTTTCCTTTGGATTATCCAAAACAAATTATCTTTTTTTGATAATTTGTAAGAGGAAATGAGCGTAAACAAAGATATAAAAGGCATAAAAAGGGTAAAAGATGTCTTCTAAACAAGACATCTTTTTGTTGAAATATCTAAAAATGTTATAACTTCAACCACAACCCCATCAGTTGATCATCAATATAATAGGTAGCTTGCGAGGTAGAAACCAAGTGATATTCCAGCAGCTTCTTAATGGCACTCTGCACACTACTTGCAGAACGAAGATTATACTTTTTAATAAAAGCAGCAGAAGTGATTTTTCTTGCCATTCCATCTTTGGCAATGGCATATAGAAGTTCTTTTTGAGGCAAAGTAAGCCGCGAGAGGATTTCACTAAACTTACGGTCGTTGTCCAATATCAGAGAATGAATGATAGCCTCTATCAGGTCACAATCCGCATTACTTCCTTGGTCGGTTTGATTGAACGCCTCATGTATCACCTTCTGTATATAATAGGTATTGCCGCCAAAAGTGTGATAAGCCAAAGCAATCGCTTCTGCTTGAATGTCTTTCTCAAACTTTCGGAACAAACCTATGACAAACTCTGTGTACTTATCGAGCGAGATAACATCAAGGTTCATGATGTCGGCACTATTATAGAATGGATGCGCTTTTTCAGAAAACATCTCTGTGATGAGATGTCGCTCACTTCCCGAAAATATAAAGTTAGCATTGCTGCATTTCTGAATATGAGTACGGAGAATGGCTTCCATATTCTTCTCTGGGTAATAACCTATCTGCTGAAACTCATCTATTGCAACGATACATTTCTTGTCTGCTTGCTCCAAACAAGCAAATATTTCCTCCAAGGTATATAATGGATTGGAAATATCACCAAGCGATAGATTGAAGGTAGGCGTATTGGATATTGGATCATAACCAAAACATCCGTTGATGGATTTCAAGGTGTTGACCACCATCTTTAGCAGCTTTGTACTACGATGAGCAGCTTGCTCAAACACTGCCTTGCCTAACTCAAAGGTAAACTCATTGATGCTGGATGTGCGAAGTATGTCTATAGAGATGGTGATAAAACGTTTTTTGATCATAGGTGAATCCAAGCAAAAGTCTATCAATTTGCTTTTGCCCACACGCCTTGCAGCCATAATGACAAGATTTTCACCATTCGTGACGTTCGTAATGATTCTTTTGGCTTCTTGCTTCCTGTCGCAGAAATATTCTGGCTTGATGTACCCAGTAATAATAAAAGGATTCTCCATATTTTCCTATGCTTTGATTTCCACTTGCAAATATAATTATTTATTCTGAATTATGCAAATTGCATAATTTAAATTACATAATATTAACAAGACAACAGGACAATGCAACTTTGGGAGTTCTTACATTTCAGCAATACTCTCCTTTGAACCACAACCTATAAATCGGGTCAACAAAGGAAAAGCCATCTTTATTCTTCTCTATAATGTCCTTGTTTTGGAGCGTCTTCTTGTTCTTGACTATCGTATTGGGATTACCAAGGTTGTAGATTTGCTTTACAACTTGCGATGAGAAATGCTGTTCACCATTGACAATAGCCTTGAGCATCTCTATTTGGGTAGAGCTCAGGTTCTCCGTATCATTCTGAAACATAGGAGTATTGATGTTGAGTACTTGTTTTAGACCAAGATTGAAAATGTCTTCAGTTACCTCAGATGCCGTAAAACTCCAAATAAAATAGCACAATTGCTGGAGATACCAGGAATGACAAGATACGGTATGGCAGATTCTTTCTGCCAACTCTGTAGAAACCGATTTACCTGTCTTCTCGAAGGATTGCTGTATAAATGGAATCCAATGTTCCTTGGCTATCTTCTGCATGAATATCACCTGACCGAAACGATAGAAGGGACTGTTGGAGTTATTGAAAATGTTGAGCATCATATTACGCTTGCTGCCATACAGACAGTAAGAGGTAAGTTGCTGCTGCTGCCAAACGGAGCGCATCTTACCCTCCATATCCTTGTATTCTGGGAGATTCGCCAACTGCTGGAACTCGTCTATACAGACAACAATCTTGATACCATTCTCCTTTGCCATCATCTCTGGCAATTGAAGAATTGTCATCTTATCACGCTCCTGTGGCACAAATTTCAAATCGAAAGCCATAAAGTCTGTAACTTGGTCGTTGATGACTACCTGTGGAATGACACCCGTCAAGAATTTCTTGGCATCTTCTATCCAACGTTCGACTTTAGAGGAAGCGCAAGCGATGACTTGACTGGCAAACATCCTATAGAACTCAGCCTCCGACCCGATGCTGAAAGCATCAATATAACAGACTCTCACGTTTTTGTCTTCCTCACTCAGTTCGGTCATCGCTTTCTTGACAAGTGATGACTTTCCCCAGCGACGTGGAGATATAAGCATCACGTTGATATGGGAAGATAAGAGTTGCTTAAGCAACGCCCTATCCTCTGTGCGATCGATAAAATTATCTTCAGTAGCTAATGTACCAAACTGAAATGGGGATTGATATGCAGTCATAATACCTTATTTTACGTTATTTATGGCACAAATATACGAAATATTACCCAAAGGTAAGTTACCCAAAGGTAATATTTAGTAATTATTAAAAAATGATGTCGCACAAGACCTTTCAGAGTTAAATATCCATCTTTCAGTAAATCTGTTCCATCAATCTGTAATCTGGATAATCGTTGTTTCCAAGAAAAAGTGTAACTTTGCAGCCGTAAAACAATAGAACTATTATTATCATGTTATTAGAAAATATCAAATCACCAAAAGATGTGAAGGCACTCCCTATCGAGCAACTGCCTGCACTCGCAAAGGAAATTCGTGACGGTATCTTGAATCGTGACAGCAACATCGGCGGTCACGTAGGCCCTAACCTCGGCATCGTGGAGACCACCATCGCTATGCACTACGTGTTCAACTGCCCAGAGGACAAGTTTGTCTTCGACGTCTCCCACCAAAGTTATCCTCATAAGATGTTGACAGGTCGTGCGTTCGGTTACTATGACAACAACCGCTTTCAGGAAATTTCAGGCTATAGCAGTCCTGCCGAATCACCCGAATACGACCAGTTTGAATTAGGACATACCTCTACCTCCATCTCCCTTGCCACAGGCCTTCAGAAGGCTCGTGACATCAAGGGCACCAAGGAGAACATCGTGGTTGTCATCGGTGACGGTTCGCTGAGTGGTGGCGAAGCCCTCGAAGGTCTTGACGAGGCAGGTGAACTCGGCACAGGCATCATCATCGTGGTAAACGACAACGAGATGAGCATCGCAGAGAACCACGGTGGTCTCTATAAGAATCTCGCCCTGTTACGTGAAACCAATGGCAAGGCAGAGTGCAACCTCTTCCGTGCCATGGGCTTGGACTATAAGTATGTAGCCGATGGCAACGACGTGAAGACTTTGATCAAGACTTTCGAGGAAGTCAAGGACATCGACCACCCTATCGTCATTCATATCCACACAGAGAAGGGCAAGGGATACGCACCTGCCGAGAACGATAAGGAGACCTGGCACTGGAGCATGCCATTCGACATCGAGACAGGTAAGTTGAAAGGCGAAGGTGGTGGCGAGGACTACGGCAACCTGACAGCAGAATACCTCTTGGAGGAAATGAAGAAAGATAAGCACTTGGTAGCAGTTACCTCAGGTACTCCTGCCGTAGCAGGATTCTTCAAGGCTCGCCGTGAGGAAGCTGGCGCACAACACGTGGATGTTGGCATCGCCGAAGAGCAAGCCGTGGCAATGATTTCTGGTATGGCGAAGGGAGGTTTGCGCCCTGTATATAATGTATATAGCACTTTCATCCAGCGCACCTATGACCAAATAGCCCAAGACCTCTGCATCAACGGCAACCCTGCCGTCATCAATCTCTTCTGCGCCTCGATGTATGGCATGAACGACATCACCCACATCGGTTTCTACGACATTCCGATGCTCAGCAACATCCCTAACCTCGTATATCTCGCCCCAACTTGTTGGGAAGAATACAAGGCAATGCTCGGTTGGGGCATCAAGCAGACAGAGCATCCGGTGGCAATCCGTGTGCCTGGTGGCGCAGTAACTCATAGCGACGAGAAATTTGACGAAAACTACTCTGAGCTAAACCGTTTCAAGATGACTCACAAGGGAAGCAAGGTGGCTATCGTTGCACTTGGTGCTTTCTATGGCTTGGGCAAGCAAGTGGCAGCCCTCTTGAAGGAGAAGAAAGGTATCGACGCAACCCTCATCAATCCTCGTTTCATCACAGGTCTCGATGAGGAGATGCTTGAAAGCCTAAAGGTTGACCATGAGAAGGTGATTACTCTTGAGGATGGTGCTCTTGAGGGTGGATTCGGAGAGAAGATAGCCCGATTCTATGGCGACAGCGACATGAAGACACTCTGCTTCGGCATCAAGAAGGGGCTCTACGACCGTTACGACTACCAGCAGATGGCTCACGACAACGAGTTGACTCCAGAGCAAATCGTAGATAGAGTATAAGCTGTTCTTCAAAATGGCACATCAGCCAAAAGAGAAATACACAAAAAGGGCAGATAAAATTGTAATACTTCATATTTCCATGTAAGGCGGCACTTCCTCGTGATGGGGAAGTGCCGTTTACTTTTCTTTTACATATTTACATGGCTGATATTCATCTGTGGCTGTTATAATTTCTTAAAACAAGATTGTTATCATCCTCATATAATAGGTTTTTGCTAACTTTGCACCCAAAATTAGAAATAAAGCATTTAGTTTGGTCAAGCCATTGTCTTCTAAAACATCCATATCCGACTTTGAGAACGTATATAAGGAGTATTATGTACGATTGTATCGCTATGCCTTTGACTTTGTGAACGACATAGACACAAGCAAGGACATTGTCTCCGAAGTATTCTCCAAGCTTTGGAAGATATACCAGAACATAGACAAGGACAAGTTAGCCAAATTCCTTTATGTTTGCGTCCGCAATGAGAGCATGAACTATCTCCGCAAGCAAAAAGGCATGGACAAATATACACAATATTGCCTGGCAGCATTTTCAGAAGAAGATGACAGCTATCTGGACAACCTGGACGAGCGTCTGGACGAAATCAATCAAGTCATCAATACCTTGCCCCCAAAGACCCAGTTTGTTTTGGAGCAATGCTATATGCACCGACACACTTACAAGGAAGTGGCAGCCATGATGGATATTACGACCGATGGAGTGAAAAAGCACATCACCAAAGCCTTTTCTATCCTTCGCCAACACTTCAAAAGCAAAAGTGACTCATCTTTTGTTAAAAAGGAATAACTATAGTACCTTAAAGTACTATCCGTGAGTTTTTATAGTTAGAAAGAATAGATTATGGACAAACAACCAAATGATAATTGGCAAATTGAAAATATGCCTTCGGTTTTTGAGGAACTGGAGGTAAGGAGAGCTATGCACAAAGCTCACCTCGACACTCCTGATGTCAATGCAGAATGGGAGAAGTTTAGCCAAGGCTTAAATGAAAATGAAGACGAGGTGGATGAAAGTTTGTCCAACCACTCCATTCATAAGCAAATGTGGCTTTATACCTTAGTCGTTAGTGCAGCAGCCATCTTGATAGCCTTCTTCATCATCTTCCCCATCTCCGACACTTCCTCTTCCGTCGAAGTGTTTACAGCCAACAAAAATCAACAAAACATCGTCATGACTACCGATGAAGGGAACTTGACCGTGGTAAAGCCTCATCAGTCACTTGCTTTTGACAAAGTAGCCCCAACACAGGAAAAAGTGAATGAAAAGGTAAAGATGATGGAAATATCCACTCCAAGAGGCTTGGACTGCCAACTGAAATTACCCGACGGAACACAAGTTTGGCTGAATGCCGACAGCAAGATAACCTTCCCCGACCACTTTGTGGGCAAAGAGAGAAAAGTGAAGGTAGAAGGAGAAGCCTACTTTGAAGTAACCAAGGATGCCAAGCATCCTTTTGTTGTCAGCACGGAATATTTCACCACGACCGTACTGGGCACAGTATTCAACATCAATGCCTACACTCCCAAGACTGCTAACGTAGTGCTGGTCAGCGGGAGCGTAGCCGTCAAGCCTAAGCAAGGCAACTCCCAACTCATCTCACCAGGTCAAATGGCCAAATGGAATGCCCAAGGTAACATGGACATCTCGGAAGTAGATGTATATCCGCTGGTACAATGGAAAGACGGCTTTTTCTATTTCAACAACGACCGTCTGATAGACATCATGATGGAATTGGGAAGATGGTACAATGTAAGCGTAGTCTTTGAGCATGAAGAGGATATGAACCGACGTTTGCACTTCGTAGCAGAACACAAGGAAAGCCTACGTGACATCATCCGACGAATCAACGAGTTAGGCATTGTGAAAATCAACATGAAGAAAGACCATGTTTCCGTAGAATAACAATCCATAAAGAGAGGGTGCAAACTAATAAATTGCTGCAAATTCTTTGTTTTTTATAAAAAAATGCAATTTTTCAGTACCCATTCACTTTCAAAGTGTGTTCTTACAGTATAAACTATTAATAACTTATAATGTAGAACAATATGAAGAAAGAGAGATTTGGAATGTTATTCCTGAGCATCTTGTTCCTACTGAGTGCAACTGTAGCCTTTGCACAAGGCAACAAGATTACACTCACGGTCAACAAGGTTTCATTGCCTTCCGCACTCAATCAAGTGGAACGGCAATCTAATTATTACAAAATTAATTATGATTACAATCAATTAGGTAAGTACCACGTTTCTGCCGAGATCAAAAACAAATCGGCAATAGAAGCAGTCAACACATTGTTAAGCAACTTGCCTTTTGCAGCAAAAGCTGATGGACGCTATATTTCCATCAAAGCTTCTACCCATGTTCCATCGACTTCTGCCCCACAGCACCATCAGACACAAGGAGCAAGAGGACGCGTCGTTGACCAGGATGGAGAACCTTTGATAGGTGCCACTGTCATTGTACCTGGCACTCAGAAAATGGTAGTTACCGATGTAGATGGCAATTTCTTCTTGCCTACAGCCAATGCCAACGACCAGCTTGAAATTTCTTATATCGGAAAGAAAACCATTCGTTGTAAAGCAGGGACCCATCGCTTGAATGTAGTGATTGATGATGACAACAATGCTCTCAACGATGTCGTTGTCACCGGTTACCAAACTATTTCTAAAGAGCGTGCAGCAGGTTCTTTCGTTGTTTTGACACCAGATAAGATGGAAGGTAAGTTGCAAACCAATATACTCGATCGTATGGAAGGTCTTGTTGCAGGTATGAAACGTGTACCAGGCCATACCCCAGAGATTCGTGGAATCTCCACAATCAACGGAACAAAGACCCCTCTCTATGTTGTCGATGGAATACCTTACGAAGGTGATATCAATGCCTTAAACCCTTCCGACATTGTAAACATTACAGTACTCAAGGATGCTTCTGCTGCGTCTATCTATGGTGCTCGCTCTGCCAATGGCGTTATTGTCATCACAACTCGCCAAGGTGAAAAGGGTAAGACTAAGGTTAGTTATGATGGAAGTATTAAGTTCACTCCACTTCCTTCTCGCGGCTATCTCAACTTGACTTCAAGTGCTGAGTTAGTCGATTTACAAAAGACTTTGTTCCAATATCCTCACTCTAATTATATTGAGGAGACTTCAAAGACTCAGATGAATGAGGTATATAAACTTTTATATGCAAATGCACGTGGAAAGTTAAGCGATACCGACTTGGAAACTCAGTTAGATGTATATCGCAATCAAGACCGTTATCAGCAAATAAAAGATGCCTTTGTTCGTAGTGCATCCATAGTTCATCAGCACAACCTGTCATTCAGTGGTGGTTCTGATATCTATAAGTATGCCCTTTCTGTCAATTATCAGGAGAACCTTCCTTACGAGAAGAAGCAATCTACTCAGAGATTGGGCTTCAACTTTAAGAATCAATTTGATTTTTATAAATGGCTTCGTGTCAACGTGGGTATTATCAACAGCAATGTAAAGGCTAACTATGATAATGGTTTTACCGGCTATAGCTATCTTTATTCTGGTCCTTCTTACCGTATGATTTACAATGCAGACGGAACTCCTACCCAATGGTACAATAATAAAAGCCAGCAGGAAATTGACCGTTTGAACGGCTTAGGCTTATTGGATGAAACTTATATTCCTGTCAATGAAGTTAATAAAGCTCACTATAGTAACGAGAATAAGTATTATAATATCAATGTTGGTGCCAATATCAAGTTCATGGAAGGATTGAACTTGGACGTAATGTACCAAACAGAACAGACCAATGGTTATACCAAGCAACTTTATGATGCCGACTCTTATACCGTTAAGGATGAAGTCAACAACGCCACAGTTATTGGGTCAGATGGTTCTGTTACCAAGCATATTCCAGAAGGAGGAAAATTGCAAGAAACTTGGGTAAAGAATCACTCATACACCTTCCGTGTCCAATTGAACTTTAACCGTGAGTTTGGCATCCATGGCATACAGGCACTTATTGGCGCAGAGCGTCGTAAGGTCGTAACTCAAAGTACAGTCCTTAACAAATGGGGCTACGATGACCAAACACTTGCTTACAAGTCTATCAACGAACTTGCGTTAGGTACTGCTGTCAAAAATACGGAGGCCGTCTATGGCAGCTATTACTATTACGGACCTTATGATAGTTTCGGCTATACAGACAATCGTTACGTAGCTTTCTATGGCAATGCTTCCTATACTTTTGACCGCAAATTGACTGCTACAGGTAGTATCCGTATCGACCAGTCTAACCTCTTTGGTACAGACCCTAAATACCAGTACAGACCTTTATGGTCAGTAGGTTTACAGTACTTGGCTTTGGAAAATTGGGATTGGGTTGACCGCTTGGCTGTACGTGCTACCTATGGTATCAATGGTAATGTGGCAAAAAATAGTGGTCCTTATATGATCGCAACAAACGTTAGCCGTCCAAACAGCTATACCAATGAATACTATTCATATATATCCACACCTCCAAATCCAACACTTCGCTGGGAGAAGACAAATGTATTCAACTTGGGTGTAGATTTCAATTTACTGCGCAACCGTTTGAATGGTAGCATTGAATTCTACAGCAAAAATAGCAATGACCTCTTGGGCAATCGCTTGACAGACTCAACTACAGGTTGGAGTTCCTTGATGCTCAACTATGGTAAGATGTATAACCGTGGTATTGAAATCTCTTTACAGAGCGTCAACATGCGCACACATGACTTCATGTGGACAACCAACTTGACATTCAGCTACAACAAGAACAAGTTGACCAAGATTGAGAATAGTGGAACTTCTGCATATAGTTATTTCAGTGGCTTACAAAATCGTGAGGGAAAGCCAATGAGTTCTCTCTATTCAGTACGCTATGCAGGTTTGGACGAGAATGGCATTCCTCAGGCTTACAAAGCTGACGGCACAAAGGTCAACTCTTATCGTGACTTGGAACCAGAAGACCTCGTTTATTCAGGTACAACCAACCCACCTTACTCAGCTTCTCTCTCCAATAAGATTAGCTACAAGGGCTTCGACATGAGTTTCATGTTTGTATTCTACGGTGGTCATAAGTTACGAGATGTAGCAGCAAGCTATGTATGGAATCGTATGCCTACCCTCAACTATGCTGGTATAATGGATAGAAACCGTATGCATTTCTGGCAGAAAGCTGGAGACGAAAATGACCCAGACATGGCGCCAGCTTTTCTCTATCGCACCTCTTACTCTAACTCTGAGTATTTGTGGAGTGCTGCCGACAAACACATCCAGAAAGGCGATTATATCAAGCTCCGTGACTTGACATTCGGCTATACGTTTCCTAAACAGTGGATCAACAAGGCTTACTTACAGAATTTACGTGTCAGCTTGCAGATTCAGAACCTCTTCTATTGGGCTGCCAATAAACGTCACCTCGACCCAGAGGTTTGGACAGGAACTTCGCTGACTCCATCACGTGGTTATCACATCCCTGCTACATATACTATTGGTATTTCTGCAAACTTTTAATCTTTAAATTTTATGAAACTATTTAATATCATCAAATATTCTGCATGTGCATTAGCTTTATTGGCAATGACCTCATGCGATGACTGGCTTGGGAACAAGCCTAAAGGATTCACCATTCCTGAGAAATATGAAGACTACAAGCAGTTAATGAATAGCCAGTATTTGTATCGTTCTCTTGATGTTTACCCACTTTTTATCACCGATGACGCTCGATTGGTAGCTCGTGGTACTTGCCCTGAGGCATCTGAGTTTGAATACTATGGTATGTCTGAGGAAGTGAAGAATGCTTATTCTTTCCAACATGGTCAACTCTTTACTCCAGGTCAGAGTGATGCTTGTTGGGATGGTGCTTATTCCAATATCTTCACTTATAATGCTGTCATCAACAACGTTTTGAGTTCTGCTGGAGGTAGCTTAGCCGAACGTGAACAGCTATGGGCACAGGCCTTGATTGGTCGTGCTTACGAGTATTTAAACCTTGTAAACCTCTATGGCAATCATTATGACCCTACAACAGCAGAGAGTGATTACGGTGTACCTTTGGTACTGTCCGAGGAAATTAAAAACGAGAAATACTCACGTGCCACAGTTGCTCAGGTCTATAACCAAATCAAGTCAGACCTTGAACAAGCTGTTCCTAAGTTACCTACCAAAACGAAGTACTCATTTGACCCTAACCAAAGCGTAGGCTATGCCTTCCTTTCTCGCATGTACCTCTATATGGGCAACTATGAAGAAGCATTAAAGAATGCCAGATTATCTTTGGAGCAAAACGACAAACTCTTGGATTACAAACTCTACAAGGCCAAACAAGGTCAGTGGGGACGTATCGTATTAGCATCAAATGAAGATGAAGAATTCCCTGATGAGTCCAAAAACGTGGAGAATGTTTATACTCGTCTTTTTGATGGTACCTCTTATCTTTTTAAGCAAGTGGCTGCTAGCGATGAGCTTCTCAATACTTTCTCTCGCAATTTACCTGTTAATGGCGAGGATATGCGTCTTTCCCTCTTCTTTGCCAAGGATGAGTTCAATCCATATACTACAGGTGGATCGCCAGTACATTTTCCAGGCTACACAATCTTTGCACCTTATATTAATATGAGTTGTGGTCTCTCTACCCCTGAGGTTTACCTTACTGCTGCAGAATGTGAAGCTCGTATTGGCGACCCTAACAAGGCACTGGAATATCTCAACGAGTTACGTGACATGCGTATCAAGAACAATGAGCATTTTACAACTCCTACTTCTCTTTCAAAGGAAGAGGTATTGAAAATGGTTATAGATGAACGCCGTAAAGAATTTGCTTTCAATGGATTGACACGTCTTATCGATTTGAAGCGTCTCAACCGTGAAAGTTGGTTTGCCAAAACCATCACTCATGATGCTGGCAATGAAGGTTCTTGGACATTACCTGCCAATGACCCACGGTACATCATGCCTGTTCCCGAGACAGTATTAAGTTTCAATGATATGCCTCAATATGAGCGTTAAACGATAAAATAACCTATGAGAAAATTAATTATGATAGCACTTTTGGCGGTTTCTTTATTTACCGCTAAAGCTGCTGACAATACAGAAGTTGATGTCGCTAACCCAGGCATCAACTTCAACCATCAACCTTGGGCAGAAATTGTAACCAAGGCAAAAACAGAGAATAAGTTGATATTCATCGACTTTTACACGCAGTGGTGTGGTCCATGCCTTAATATGGCAACAACAGTATTCACTTTGCCTGCTGTAGGTGGCTTCTACAACAATCACTTCGTATGTACCAAGATTGACGCTGAGAATGGTGAAGGCATAGAATTAGCAAAAAAATATGAAGTACATAGTTACCCTACATATATGTTTGTTGACCCTAATACAGAGGAAGCTGTGCATCGCAGTAGCAGCAGGCAGTCTGCCGAACAATTCATCATTACAGGTAAATGCGCCCTCAATCCACAAATGCGCTCTTTCTATTTGGAAGAACAGTATAACAAGGGAAAGCGTGACCGTCAATTATTGGAAAACTATATCATCTACAAGAACTCGGTCTATGCGCACAATGATGTCAACACAGCTTTTAACGAACTAATCCAAGGGGGTGCTAAACTCACAGAACAAGACGTATGGCATATATTCTACTCTTGCATTTCTGGAATGACACCTTACTTGAAAGACGTTTCTAATAACTATTCACTGTATTGCCAACTCTTTAGTAAGAAGAGTGTCGATGAAAAATTGGCAAAGGAAACTTCTTATGGCAATCTCAACGAGATAGAAGCTCTTTGCAATTTTGAGGGCAAAGAATTCAATTGTGAGATGATTCGCATCAATGAAGCAATACGTGACAAAAAATATGATGTAGCTATCAAGCATATTGATGCCATGATTGCCAATCCCGCTGTCAATCAACAGAAATTGATTGATCGTCTGAAATTTATCGCTCGTTTGAGTTACTATAATTCTGAAGAAATTCCTACCACGTGGTTTAACAAATGCGTGGAATATCTCCGTTATATTGCTTATAACGACAACAACAGAGATGATGCTTTCATCCACCAAGAGTATGCTGCAGCTTTGGAAAAAGTATTAGAACAGATTTCTAAGAATGGAAGCAAAATACCTATATGCCTTCTGAATACACCAACTTATGGCAAAAAAGAGTATTCCATGCGTCCAACAGCATTAAAGGCAAAGCCTAAAAGAAAATAAGACTCTCTCTTACTAAAACAAGCGGGTGATACCATAAGTTGGTGGTTCACCTGCTTAAACCAAGTTTTACGAATCTTCATTTTTGACAAATCTTATACCTTCAGCCAATAGCCCCATCAGTTGGTCATCTATATAATAGGTAGCTTGCGAGGTAGAAGCCAAATGATATTCCATCAGTTTCTTAATGGCACTTTGTACGCTGCTTGCTGAACGAAGATTATACTTTTTAATGAATGCTGTCGAAGTGATTTGCTTAGCCATGCCTGCCTTGGCAATAGCATATAGAAGCTCTTTTTGAGGCAAGATTTGCTTTTGTCCACACGTCTTGCAGCCATGATGACAAGATTTTCACCATTCGTAACATTCGTAATGATACTTTGTTTTCCATGGCAGCAGAAATGCCCCCTACTCTAACTTCATGGTCCTTCATGTAAATATTTATTATTTTTCCCTAAAGTTTTCCCTGTTACCCCTTGGTTTTTTCCCGATTTTGCAGAAAACAGCTCTATTTTTCAGGGAAAACTTGCAAAAGGCTTCTCGATGTTGTATCTTTGCATTGTCGATAGAAAAATGGAGCGACCATGCCGTTCTTATATGTCACATATCACTCTTTGTAAGATAAGCTGCTAATTTACAAGAGATTACACATTGTGCTATATAATATATAGACATAGCACACACATGACACGACATAACACTTACGGTCTGTCGGCATAAAATAAACATTGTTATATTAATAATTAATTATCATGAAAAAGAAAAATTTATCTATTGGAGCGTTGGAAACAACCAACGAGAATGTAGGCAACTTGTCTAACGTTTGTCTTGTGGAAGCCTTCTTGGAGGAGAACTATGAGTTCCGTCGCAATCTCTTGAGTGGAAAAACTGAGTTTGTCGTTATCCACGAGAGCGATGAAGTGGAGGAGGTGTCAGGAGAAACTGCGGATGAAACCTTTGACGGGGAAGAGAAACAGGAGGAGAAACTGCCGCTTGTTTGGAAAGTCTTTACGAAGGAGAGTCTCAATACCATCGTGCGGAGAGCCAAGAAGTTGGGCATTGGCGGCAAAAGTTCTCCACGCCAAGACATTGAGGAGTATATTAGTTCGGAGGCCATTCCCGACTTCGACCCCATCAAGTCCTACTTGGATGAGTTGCCTGTATGGGATGGCAAGAATCATGTCGCCGAACTTTTCAGTCGCATCCCAGGCATCACCAGCGAACAGTTGGGGTGGTGCGCCACTTGGCTTCGTTCCTCGGTGGCACATTGGCTCCACATGGACATGCTGCATGGCAATGAGGTAACTCCTGTTTTTATCGGACAGCAAGGTTGTGGCAAGAGTACCTTTGCCAATCGACTTTTGCCAGAGAAGCTGAGAGCGTATTTCCTCGACCACATCAACTTCGGCAACAAGTTTGACACAGAGATGGCACTCACTCACAATCTCTTTGTCAACATAGACGAGTTTGCCAACATGGGAGCTTCACAGCAAGGCAAGTTGAAGCAAACCCTGTCAAAGGTCAAGGTGAACGGGCGTCCTATCTTTGGCAAGAGCCAGGAAGATCGCCCTCGCTATGCTTCGTTCTTGGCGACGACCAACGACGAGCATCCACTTTGCGACCCTACGGGAAGCCGCCGCTTCATCTGCATCCGCATTCCTACCGGCAAATATATCGACAATGGTTCGCCTATCGATTATGAGCAGTTGTATGCCCAGGTCGTTTACGAACTTCGTGACCAGCAAACTCCTTATTGGTTCAGCAATGAGGAAGTAGCTCGTGTACAGATGTGCAACTATCCTTATTTCAAGACAGATGACATGGAGGTGATGCTAAAGGCTTGTTTTCAAGCTCCCAAGAATGACGCAGATGGCAAATGGATGTTGGTTTCGGAGATATTCGAGGCATTGCATCAGCAATATCCGATGCTCACCTCCAATCGCAGTACCAAGATACGAATTGGTCAGTCTATGAAATACTTGGGTTGTAAAATGAAACGCACGAACAGGGGACCAGCCTATCTGCTTGTTCCTAGGTTTACCGCATAAGCAAGTTTTGGAGAAAATGGGATAGGAGTGTCATGTCGTGCTATGTGAGTGCTATGTCTATGAGCACATATCACGATATATAACATACAGAATAACAATCGCTTAAGATATTCTTAGTGATATGTGGAATAAGCGATGATTTGCGATAATCTAGCAGATGCTCTTACTCCCAATTCTCCGTGCCGAGGTAGCATATACTGTCTGGCTTGAGCAGTAAACTGCCCTGACTGAGGGCAGTTTGTTGTCCTAGGCAGACAGTATATGTTACCTAGGCAGGCAGTGTTCTCTACCTCAGGAGAAAAATCTGCAAGTGCCTTCTTTTATCGTTTTTATGAATCGTATCAGATAAAAAATCTTAGAATCATGGAAGAAAACAAAGTCAAGAACATTTCATGGGATGCAACGTGTCCCATGTCATCATGCAGTCGTAGTAACACTTGTGTTCGTCATCAGAATTATCTCAAGTCGCTCTCTGAGGCCGACACGTATCTTGTGATGAACGTAAGTCATTTGGCATTGGGAGAAAACACTTGTCCTTACCATCTCGTTACGGAAAAACAACGTTGGGCGAGAGGTTTCAAAAACATATACGACACCATGCCATCAGGCAATACCCACTACTTCTCTCACTGCACGCCCTATACCGAGCGACGCTATTACAAAGCCAAGAAGGGCGAGATTCTCATCGACCCTGAGATGCAAAAGAAATTGCTCGACATCTTTGAGCGCAACGGTGCAGACATAAGCATCGGCTTCGACAGCTATGAGGAACAAGAAGTACTCGTGGCAAAATAAAAAATCTGCTTAAACATTACATCCTTTCAAAAAGGTCGTGTCATATAGACACGACCTAAACTTCTTATAAGTTGTCTTTCTCTATATCTTTAAAGTAACGATATGTACCTACCTTCAACTCATCGGTAGCCAACTCGTCACAAACGATGATGCCATGCTGATGCTGCTGCAAAGCACTGATGGTCCAAGCCTGTGTGACCGGTCCCTCGATGGCCGCCTGTAGAGCACGAGCTTTGTTGTGGCCATTGCAGAGAATCATCACTTCTTTGGCAGCCATCACCGTACCGACACCCACCGTCAAAGCCAAACTAGGCACCTTCTCTGGGTCGTTGTCGAAGAAACGGGAATTGGCAATCTTTGTGTCTGTGGTCAAGGTCTTCACACGAGTGCGAGAGGTCAACGAAGAGAATGGCTCATTAAAGGCAATATGACCATCTGGTCCGATTCCACCTATGAAGAGGTCGATTCCACCTGCATCTTCTATCATCTGCTCATAATGGCGACATTCCTCTTCCAAGTCCTCGGCATTGCCATTGAGAATATGGATGTTCTCCTTAGGACAGTCGATATGGTCGAAGAGATTGGTTGCCATAAATGAGTGATAACTTTCTGGATGCGATTCTGGTAAGCCTACATACTCGTCCATATTGAATGTCAGTACATGCTTGAAGGAAACCTTGCCTTCCTTCACCGCCTTCACCAAATTGGCATACATGCCTTGAGGTGAAGAACCCGTAGGCAATCCCAACACAAATGGACGTTCTGCCGATGGCTGGAACTTATTGATAGCCTCAACGACATGATCAGCAGCCCACTGCGACAGCTTATCATAGTCTTTTTCAATAATTACACGCATAGTTCTTTTTCTTTTATTTTGGTTGTTAAATTAAAAACAAAAGTACAAAAACATTAGCACAGTCCAATAAGACTATGCTAATTATTATACTTTTTTACTATTTTACAAAGGCTTGTACTCCACAAATGCCTCCATTGCCTCGTAACAAGCAAGTCCTAAATTATCATACAACTTGGCTGTACCACGGTTGCGATCCTCAGCACGTTGCCAGAAAAGGCGCTCGTCATTGCCCAAGAAAGGTGCGCTCTCCATCTGTGACTGATGTTTCAAGATAGAGTTACGCTTAGCTCTTAGTTCCTCAGGGCTCAGTGGCACACACATTTCGATGTTCTCTATTTCCCACTCTGCCCAGGCTCCACGATACATCCAGATGCGACAATCCTTCAGCCATTCTGCACCAGCTTCTTTCTCAAGGTCGATGGCTGCCAAAACAGCATCTGTACATTTCTTATGAGTTCCGTGAGGATCGGCAAGGTCGCCTGCCACATAAATCTGGTGTGGCTTCACCTCTTGCAACAAAGCTCTGACGATTTCTACATCCTTCTCTGTCATCGGCAGTTTTTCTATCTTGCCGCTCTCATAGAAAGGTAAGTCGAGGAAGTGAACGTGGTCAAGAGGTATCTGATTGTAGGTACAAGCGGTGCGTGCCTCTCCACGGCGAATCAACCCCTTGATGGTCAAGATGTCTTTGGTATCGAAGTCCCCTTCCTTCTTCTTGACGAAGAACTGCTTGATTTCTTTGTATTTATTAGAGATGATGCTATCCTTGGAATCAGCGAAGAGTTGGTTGAAACCATTGATGAAGTGCATGAATCTTGTCACCTCCTCATCGCCCACGGCAATGTTGCCAGAAGTCTCGTATGCCACATGGAGATCATGTCCTTGCTGAACAAGGCGGCGTATGGTTCCACCCATAGAGATGACATCATCATCTGGGTGTGGAGAGAAGACGATGACACGCTTTGGATAAGGCGTGGCACGCTCAGGGCGATACGTGTCATCCGCATTTGGCTTGCCACCAGGCCACCCTGTGATGGTATGCTGCAAATCGTTGAATATCTTGATGTTGGCATTGTAAGCAGAACCATAGAGTGCCAAGAGTTCGCTCAATCCGTTCTCATTGTAATCCTTGTTGGTGAGTTTCAAGATAGGCTTGTTGATTTTTTGGCAAAGCCATACCAACGCAGAGCGCACCAATTTGTCGGTCCAATGGCAAGACGTGACGAGCCAAGGATGCTCTATGCGAGTAAGGTGTGCCGCTGCACTTAGATCGAGTACCACGTGGGCATTGGGATGGGTCTGCAAGAAAGATGCTGGCAAGGTATCTGTGACTGAACTTTCCACGACTTTTTGCATGATTTCAGACTTTTCATCACCCCAAGCAGTCAAATAGATTGCTTGGGCCGAGAGCAAAGTGGCAATACCCATTGTCAAGGAACAAGGAGGAACTGACTCCTTGGTCTTGCCACTATTTTCCATCTCCTCACGGGATGTATTGCCTATCAGAATAAGGCGAGTCAGGGAATGGATGCCGGAACCAGGTTCGTTGGCAGCGATGTTACCCATACGTCCTATTCCGATGAGGGCTGCATCCAGTCCTCCAAAAGTCTTGATGCGTTGTTCGTAGAGACGGCAGCAGTCTTGCACTGCATCTTGACCGATATGCCCATCAAGTGAGAAGATATTCTGCTCGGCTACATCCACATGGTTTAGGAAACGTTCCTTCAACTGATTGAGGCAACTGAGCGAGCTGTTTTTCTGAAGGGGATAATACTCATAGGCATTGAATACCACCACATTGCGAAAACTGAGTTTTTTCTCTTGGTAGCGTTTTATCATCTCCTGATATACAGGGGTCAGGGAAGACCCGGTGCCCAATGCCATCACATAAAATTTACCTTCATGCTGGGCAGCTTGGATGCCTTTCTCTATGCCATCAACTACATGACCAGCACCCTCGCCGATGGAAGCAAAGATGTCGGTCTGTATTTTCTCCATCCTAGAGATTTCTGAGTATTCTACTGTTGTCTTAGGCTTATAGAATTCTACTGGTACTTTATTAAGTACGATTTGCGAACTTAAATTTAATCTCATAACAATCCTATTATATTTAAAACTTGGATTCTTTTCTTATTAACGATTTCATTTCTAAAATATTTTACTTTTGCAAAAGTATAAGTTAAATGACAGCCTGTATCAAAAGTCAATAGAATCAGCTTTACCCCCTGTTTTTTATAGACTTTCTTCATTTTTATCCCCATGTTTTTATAGACTTTCCTCATTTTCACCCCCATGTTTTTAGAAAGTTTTAGTATTTTTTAGGGGCTGTTTTTGTAGAGTTATCATATTTATTATTATCTTTGCATCTGAATATCAACGCCTTACAATTATGAGAAGAATATATTACAAAAGACACATAGATACAGACCTATTGGAATGGAAGAACGAAGACCATCCAAACCTTGCTTTTTATCGATGAGATACAGGAGTCTAAGCGTGCCATATCTGCCCTGCGATTCTTCTATGAGGATTACCCAGAGTTGCATGTCATCGCCGCAGGTTCTTTGTTGGAGTTCGCTTTACGAGATCTATCTTCTTTTGGTGTAGGTAGAATCCGTTCTTTGTTCATGTATCCATTCTCTTTTGACGAGTTTTTGGATGCAAACAATATGCAGATGCTGAGGGAATACAAGAATGAGGTTGCTGACATTGACAATCCATTGCCGTCAGTCATGCACGACCAGTTAATCGAACAGCTTCGGTCCTATTTCTTAGTGGGTGGAATGCCTGAAGCGGTGCGTCTGTGGGTTACTCAAAAAGATTATCTGAAATGTGCCCAGGTACATCGGGATATTTTGGAAACATATCAAGATGACTTTAGCAAATACGGCAGCAGAATTTCACCTGTTTTATTGATTAACGCTTTGAAGTCTATTGCACAACAAGCTGGAGGTAAATTTGTTTATTCACGTGTAGAAGGTAGTTCCAATTCTGCCAGCGTCAAGGAAGCGTTATCACTTCTGACTTTAGCCGGTTTGACAATCCCAGTAATCCACACAGCTGCAAATGGAGTTCCTTTAGGGGCAGATATCAATCCAAAATTCCAAAAGTTTCTCTTTATGGATGTTGGCTTGATGCAAACATTGTTAGGATTGAAACCTGAAGAGTTGTTATTGTCCGATGTTATCGAGTTTACCAACAAAGGCGGACTGGCAGAGATGTTTGTAGGATTGGAGTTGATAAAATATCACCCCTCTACTTATCGTCCAGAGTGCTATTATTGGCAAAGAGCTGGGAACGAAGGACAAGCAGAGGTCGATTATGTTATCGTGCATGAAGGGAAAATTATACCTGTAGAAGTGAAGGCTGGTGTTCGTGGCTCTATGCAGAGTATGTATTATTTTATAGAGAAGAAGGGATGTGAATATGGCATTCGAACTTGTCTTGAACCTTTTGGGAAATATGAAAAAGTAAAGGTGATACCTTTGTATGCTATCTCCAAAATAAGATAAACCTACCAGAAGCCTATCGCCCAACGTAATAAATAAAGGTCAAGCAAGTTCCCTTAGAGATTCTTGCTTGACCTATTCTGTTTCAGCCTCGCTTATTTGTGTATATAAAGAGAGAGATTCTTATTTCTCATTCAAGAGTTTCTCAATCTGAGCATCGAGCTTGGCATCCTCGCCCTCGTTAATCTTGCAGACGATATTGCCTTTCTTGTCTATCAAGTACTTGGTAGGCAAGAAGTGGATGGCGTATTTGTCGGAGATGTCGTTGGTCTTGTCGAAGGTGTATTTCGCCTTATCTGTTATCTTCAAGCCACGGAGCACGTGGTGGAAGCCATCGCCTACGAGTTGGTCTTTCTCCACTGCAGCCTTCCATTTAGCAGGGTTGCTGTCATCGTCGGAAACATATACCATGTCCAATCCCTTCTTGTGGTATTTGGCGTAAAGCTCACGCATGTGAGGATTGCTCTTTCGACAAGGGCCGCACCAGCTAGCCCAAAAATCAATGATGACAACTTTTCCTTTCAAGGAAGAGAGTGTGAAAGGCTTACCGTTGATGTCGTTGGCGGTGAAGTCTGGGGCAGGACAGCCAGGGCGAACCTTTGCCAAAGTCTCCAATTCTGATTTCACATCCTTGGCATTCACACCATATTTCTGAACATCAGGAGAGAACTTTTCCCATATGCTCTTGATGTCCTCGTAAGCCATATTACCCATATCCATACTTAGATATTGAGAGGCAAAATAGGAGTCGGTGTGAGTCTTCATGTAGTTTTGGGTGTATTGAGCATATTGCTTGCGATAAGGTTCCATGAGTTTGCTCACGGAATCACGTCCTTCCGTGGTCTGTTGGGCATAGTAGGCGTCGTTCAATTTTCTGAACGGTTTTTCGAAGATCTCCATCTCTTTGTTCATGCGATTCAGTTCGTCTTGTACCTTTCCACCCTTTACGGTGACACCATCCTGTTTGCTTGCATCGCCTGATACATAGATAGTAAGAGGTTCAATGGCAACTTGCCAAGATTTGGCGTTTCGATAGTCCATCGGATTACCCATCAGCAAACTGGCATTTTGGAATAGTCCATCGATTTCACCCTTAAAAGTGAACTTGCCGTTAGTAATGACGGTGCTATCTGTCTCAATATTTCCAAACTCACCTTTAGATAAATATATCTTTTGTCCTTCGGCGTTTTGTAATTCTCCTTTGATGGTATATTTGCCCTGTGCATTGGCAGTTAGGGCAAGTGTTGCTGCTACCATCAGCAGCGAAAATGATTTCTTGTTCATATATTATTATAATGCAGTTAGAATTCTTTTAGAATATGGTTATTTGTTCTCAAACAACGTATCGAGATATTTGTAGAACTCAGGGTCTTCACCTACGATGGTCTTGTTGATAGTGCCATCGGGATTGATGATGACTTTGGTAGGAAAACCTGTCACGGCAT
>ERZ808246.818-NODE-818-length-24501-cov-4.857400_pt1 | contig 24501 bp, 23 predicted proteins | sample MGYA00521083_ERZ808246 | MGnify/ENA primary metagenome ERZ808246 (study PRJEB31516, sample SAMN03275577) | gut metagenome | biome: mammalia-associated habitat; material: feces | host: Papio cynocephalus | place: Kenya | collected 2012-07-07 ... | reverse complement strand
CGTATTGCAAGGAGAAAAACGCCCGAGGATGCGGAAAATAAAGCTTTTAGGGCGTGTCGGTTCAACGCTCTTATGCCTAAGGCGAGAATCTATTCATTTAACGAACAAAGCCGAAAAATGTTTCTTTCCCTCGGGTTTTTACAAACCGACGAAGAAACGTATATACTTGATTTTAGGAGTTAAACGTTTTGCGGCTTAATCTGTATTTGTGATTTCGGATTGATTTTGTAAAACATCTTGACTTTTTGATTTCAGTGAATTGTAATTTAGTAAATCGTAAATAAGTAAATCATAAAACACTAAATTGAGAGGCGAGACAATGTTTATCGGCAGAGAACAGGAGCTTAGCATACTAAACAGACTTTATAACAGCGGAAAATTTGAATTTGCTGTGATATACGGCAGGCGCCGCGTCGGAAAGACGGCATTAATCAACAGGTTTTCGGAGAATAAAGACACTGTTTTTTTCACCGGCGTTGAAACAAATGCCGCCCAAAATCTTGAAAACCTTTCAAGAAGCATTATGGAGTACAACACAAAAACGATGGCGGATTTTTTCGGCTCGTTTCAGTCTGTGCTTGAATATGTTTTCAAATTTGCCGAAACGAATTGTGTTTGTAATTGACGAATATCCTTATGTTTGAAGAGATTTGTAAGCAGTATCTTTGGAAATTGCTTCTTGTAAATAAATGTGCCGTAAACTTTAGCGACCTCGGTCGGTGGTGGGGGACGAACCCAAAAACAAAAAAACAGGAAGAAATAGATATTATGGGTGCCGACAAGGATTCTGCTCTGTTTTGCGAGTGTAAATGGACGAACGAAAAGGTTGACGTCGGCGTGCTGGAGACGCTTAAAGAGAGAAGCGAACTGTTCAATTACGGAAAGAAATATTTATATCTTTTTGCAAAAACAGGGTTCACAAAGGGCTGTGCAGATAAAGCGGAAAAAATGGGCAATGCAGTGTTGGTCAAATACAGCGATATGTTTGGGGATTTATGGGATTCATAGGCTTAATAAAGTATTATATTTTCAGGGGCTGTAAAAGTGTTTTTACAGCCCCTGATTATAATTATTTATTACTGTTAAATTAAAGCGCTTCTACTATAGCTTTTGTGTCGCGTGCGATTGCAAGCTCTTCGTTTGTGGGAATAACAAAAACTCTTACCTTGCAGTCGGGGAGTGTAAGCTCCGCTTCGTCGCCGTGAATCGACGCGTTAAGCTGCTCGTCGATTTTTATTCCGAGGAACGAAAGATTTTTGCAAACGTCCGCTCTGAGGTCGTCGCAGTTTTCACCGATGCCGCCCGTAAAGGCTATGCAGTCAACGCCGTCCATTGCGGCAACATAAGAGCCGATGTATTTGCGAATCTGATACCACTGCATATCTCTTGCAAGCTTTGCGCGGGCGTTGCCGTCTTTTGCCGCCTGCTTAACAACGCGGTCGTCCGAATGAACGCCCGAAATGCCGAGAACGCCGCTCTTTTTGTTCATTATTGTGTCCATCTCTTTGGGCGAGATGTTGTGTTTATCCATGATAAACGTAACAGCCGAGGGGTCAACGCCGCCGCAGCGGGTGCCCATCATAAATCCGTCAAGGGGAGTAAGACCCATGCTTGTGTCAAGAACCTTGCCGTCTTTGATTGCGGTTATCGAAGCGCCGTTGCCGAGGTGGCATGTGATAAGCTTGAAATCTTTAAGGTCTTTGCCCATAAGCTCGGCGGCTCTGTAGGCGACAAATCTGTGAGATGTGCCGTGTGCACCGTATCTGCGGACGTGGTCGTTTTCATAGTATTCGTAAGGAAGTGCGAAAAGATAGCTCGTGGGGGGCATTGTGCTGTGGAAAGCGTTGTCAAAAACAGTTACCTGCGGAACGTCTTTTCCGAAAACCTCGGTGCAGCACTCAATGCCGGTTATGTGTGCCGCATTGTGAAGCGGTGCAAGCGGAATAAGCGATTTGATGCCCTCAACAACCTTGTCGGTGACAAGCATACTTTCGGTGAAAAGGTCGCCGCCCTGAACAACACGGTGGCCGATGGCGTCGATTTCGTCAAGTCTGTCGATAACCTTTGTGTCGCCCGACGTGAGCGCGTCTTTAACAATTCCGAAAGCAACTCTGTGGTCGGGAATGTCAACAACTTTTTTAAACTCCGCTCCGTTTGCGGAAGAGCCTTTTGCACTGCTCTTGTTTGTTCCGATGGCTTCGCAGATGCCCTTTGCAAGAACCTTTTCGCCGTCCATATCAAAAAGCTGATACTTGAGCGAAGAGCTTCCGCAGTTAATTACGAGAATTTTCATTAATAAACCTCCATATATTTCTATAAAAGAAAATTAAATATACCGATGTTGTGTAAAATATTTACACACTGTCACAGATGATATTATAACATTAATATTTGTTTTTTCAAGATGTTTTTGGCGAACGGTGGCGGGTTTTGCGATTTTTACGTTTTTTAAGAGGTGATTTCGGTGAATTACGGCGTTGTTGCGGAGTTTAATCCGTTTCACAACGGACACAGGGCGTTTTTGGACGCTGTGAAGGATGAGGGCGGCACGGTTAGCGCCGTTATGAGCGAATGCTTTGTGCAGCGCGGCGAAACGGCGTCTTTGCGCCCCGGCGCAAGAACGCTTTGCGCTCTTAAAAACGGTGTTGACCTTGTTTTGGCGCTTCCCGTGACGTTTGCGGTTTCGAGCGCCGAAAATTTTGCGTTCGGCGGCGTTTCGGTTCTTTCTTCGTGCGGCGTTTTTGACGCGCTTGCATTTGGCTCCGAGTGCGGCGACAGCCGACTTTTGGAGGATTGCGCCGACGCGCTTTTGCAGCCGGGGTTTGACAAAGCTTTGCTTTCGGAGCTTAAAAGCGGCGTTTCGTACCCTGCGGCGCGGCAGAACGCATTAAGCAAAAAATACGGCGACGTTTTTTCGCCCGTGCTTTCTTCGCCGAACGACACGCTTGCGGTTGAATATATAAAAGCGGCGAAAAAGCTTTCGTTCAATCCGGAATTTAAGGCTGTAAAGCGTATCGGCGCTTTGCACGACTCTTTGGGTGGCGAGGGCGATATTCGTTCCGCAAGCGAAATACGCACTCTTTTCGGTGCCGAATTTCGTCGGTTTGTTCCCGAAAATGTGTTTGAAATATATGAATCCGAGGTAAGAGAAAACAAAGCCCCCGTCGATTTTTCAAAGCTTGAGGGCGCAATGCTCTGCGCTTTAAGAAATATGACGCAAAATGATTTTAAATGCCTTCCCGATGTCAGCGAAGGGCTTGACGGCAGAATTTATGCCGCAGTGAGAGAGGGCAAAAGTTTAAAAGAAATACTTGAAAGCAGTAAGACAAAGCGGTATACTTATTCACGGCTTAAAAGAATACTTCTTTGCGCTTTTCTCGGAATAAGCGCGGATATGAAAAAGGCGGGCGTGCCGTATATCAGGGTTCTCGGCTTTACAAAAAAAGGCGAAGAGCTTTTGCACGAAATGAAACGCAAGGCTTCGCTTCCCGTGGTGACAAATTACGGCGATATAAAAAAGCTCGGCGAAAAAGAACGGCGATATTATGAGCTTGAGTCGCGCGTGCGTGATATTTTTTCGCTTGCAGAGCCTGTTCCGGATATATGCGGAACGCTTATGACCGATAAAATTATTAAGCTTTGAAAGGTGTTTTATGGACGTTTTGGTAATAGGCGGCGGCGCCGCGGGCCTTATGGCGGCGGGGACTGCGGCAAAGCGCGGACTTAAAGTTACGCTTCTTGAAAGAAACGACAAGCTTGCAAGAAAGGTTGCAATAACCGGCAAGGGCAGGTGCAACGTCACAAACGACTGCCCGCTTTTAAACGACCTTATTGCAAATATACCCGTTAACGGGCGATTTCTTTTCGGCGCGTTTTCAAGATTTGACACGCGCGACACAATGGATTTTTTTGAAAACGAGGGCGTGCCGCTAAAAATCGAACGCGGCGGCAGGGTTTTTCCGGTTTCCGATAAAGCGCTTGATATTGTTGACGCGCTTAACAGATATATTACAAAAAACGGCGTTACAAGAAAACAGGGCAGGGCAAAAAACCTTATAATTGAAGACGGGTGCGTTAAGGGCGCTGTTACCTTTGACGGCAAAGAATATTATGCAGACAATGTTATAATCGCAACCGGCGGAATGTCTTATCCTTTAACAGGCTCCACAGGCGACGGTTACGAAATGGCAAAAGAGGCAGGGCACACAATAACGCCCCTAAAGCCCTCGCTTACCGCGCTCGAATGCCACGAGGGCTGGTGCACATCGGCTCAGGGGCTTACTTTGAGAAACGTCGGCCTTGAGGTTGAGGACACAAAAAATCACCGAATAATTTATAAAGACCAAGGCGAGCTTTTGTTTACGCATTTCGGCGTGTCGGGGCCGATGATACTTTCGGCTTCTTCTCACATGCGCGACTGCGAAAGCGGAAGATATGTTATACACATTGATTTTAAACCGGCACTCACGCACGAGCAGCTTGACAAACGCATAACGCGGGATTTGCTTGAATGTTCAAATAAAAATCTTTTCAACACGCTTGCGCTTCTTTTGCCGCGAAAAATGATACCCATAGTCGCAAATCTTGCAAAGGTGAACGGCAATCTTAAATCAAATCAGGTAACAAAAGAAATGCGCGGAGCAATTACGGAGCTTTTAAAGGATATTCGTCTTACCGTGACAAGGCCGCGCCCGATTGAAGAGGCAATAGTGACCTCGGGCGGCGTAAGCGTGAACGAAATTAATCCGAAAACAATGGAAAGCAAGCTTGTAAAGGGTCTGTACTTTGCAGGCGAGGTTATAGACGTTGACGGCTACACTGGCGGATTTAACCTGCAAACGGCTTTTTCAACAGGCCACCTTGCGGGTGAAAACGTCGGGAAATGAGAATAAACGTCGGCGAAGGAGAATAAAATTATGAAAATAAATATAGCGATAGACGGCCCTTCGGGCGCGGGCAAAAGCACAATTGCAAAGGCGGCGGCAAAAAAGCTCGGCTTTATTTATGTCGATACGGGCGCGCTTTACAGAAGCGTTGCCCTTAACGCAATAAGAAGCGGCGTTAAAGACACGAAAAACAAAGACGAGGTTATCCCTACCCTTTCGGGGCTTAACGTTTCACTGCGCTTTGTAGACGGCGAACAGCGCGTGTTTATAGGCGACTGCGATGTTTCGGAGGCGATAAGACAAAACGAAGTCTCAATGGCGGCTTCAAACGTATCAGCAATTCCCGAGGTGCGCGATTTTCTTTTTTCGCTTCAAAGAAATATAGCTTCCGAGAACGACTGCATTATGGACGGCAGAGATATAGGCACGGTTGTTTTGCCCGACGCCAAAATAAAAATATTTCTTACCGCGTCGCCCGAAGCACGTGCAGACAGACGTTTTAACGAGCTTTTAAAAAAAGGTCAGCAGATAGATTACGCCACTGTGTTAAAAGAAATAAAGGAGCGCGATTGGCAGGACTCGCACAGAGAAATAGCGCCGCTTAAAAAAGCGGAGGACGCCGTGCTTGTCGACACAACGGGCTATGGGCTTGAAGATGCCGTTAAAGCCGTTATGGACGTAATCGCAGAAAATCTTAAATGACAAAAATCACACTTGCAAAAACAGCCGGCTTTTGCTTCGGCGTTGACAGAGCGATAAAGATTATAGAAAACCTTGTTTCCGACGGCAAAAAGGTCTCGACGCTCGGCCCGATAATTCATAACGAGCAGGTTATAGAAGAGCTTTCAAGTAAAGGCGTTAAGGTCGTTTCTGAACCCGAAGAAGCAAAAGACAGCGTTCTTGTTTTAAGAGCGCACGGCGTTACAAAAGACGTTTTGGAAAAACTGCGCCTTTCGGGCGCACGGTTTGTTGACGGCGCCTGCCCATTCGTTAAAAAAATACACAAAACCGTAATAGAAAACTCAAACGAAAACACGGTGACAATTATTGCGGGCGACCCGCTTCACCCCGAAGTCAGGGGCATAAAAAGCTATGCTTCGGGCGAGTCGTTTGTTGTCAGAAACGAAAAAGAGCTTGAAGATTTGTTTGAAAAGAATGCTCATTTTTCTAAAAAAGAAATAATACTCGTTTCCCAGACGACTTTCAGCATAAAAGAATGGGAAAAAACTTTAAAAAAATTAAAATTACTATGTACAAACGCAAAAATATTTGATACAATATGCAGTGCTACCGAAGAAAGGCAGAAAGAGGCAGTCTTGCTTTCAAAAAAGAACGAAGCTATGGTAATCGTGGGCGGGCGGCACAGCTCAAACACGGCAAAGCTTTTTGATGTTTGTAAGGAAAACTGCACTGCGTTTCTTGTTGAAACAGCCCGTGAGCTTGGTGGTTTGAATCTCGGGCGTTTTAACTCAATCGGTGTTACTGCGGGCGCTTCCACTCCCGCCGGTATTATAAAGGAGGTACTTAAAACCATGTCCGAAATTGTAAATGACAACAAAATGATTGAGGAGGAAAAAGTGCAGGACTCTGTACAGGCTTCTGATGACTTTGATTTTGAAGCCGCTCTTGAGGAATCACTCAGCAGTATGAACAGCGACCAGAAGGTCGTCGGTACTGTTTTGAGCGTTACACCCACAGAGATACAGGTCGATATCGGCAGGAAGCAAACCGGCTATATTCCGTACGACGAGTACAGTAACGACCCCCACGCAGACCCGAAGACCGAGCTCAAGCCCGGCGACAAGCTTAACCTCATCATTATGAAAACCAACGACCAGGAAGGCACAATTATGCTTTCCAAAAAACGTTACGACGCTATCAAGGCGTGGGACGACATCGTTGCAGCAGAGGGTACCGACACTGTTCTTACAGGTGTTGTTACCGACGTTATCCGCGGGGGCATTCTTGTTCTTTCAAATAACGTAAGAGTATTTATTCCCGCTTCTCTTGCCACTCTTAACAGGGGCGACAATCTCGAGGACCTTCTCAGAAAAGAAGTTAAGTTCAGAATAATCGAGATTAACAAGCAGAGAAAAAGAGCTGTCGGCTCTATCCGCGCGCTTCTTAAAGAAGAACGCAAGGCAGCTGTTGACAACTTCTGGGCTAACGCTCCCGAAGTAGGCGAAAAAAGAGTCGGCGTTGTTAAGTCTCTTACCGATTACGGCGCATTTGTCGACATCGGCGGCGTTGACGGTATGATTCACATTTCCGACCTTTCCTGGAACAACATCAAGCACCCGTCAGACGTTGTTAAGGTAGGCGACGAGGTTGAGGTTACAATCAAGGCTCTCGACCCCGAAAGAAGAAGAATTTCTCTCGGCTACAAAAAGGCTGAGGACAATCCGTGGGAGATTATGAAGAGAGATTATCCCGTCGGCACAGTTTGTGACGTTACAATTGCAAACTTCACCGATTTCGGCGCATTTGCTCACATCATCCCCAGAGTAGACGGCCTTATCCACATTTCTCAGATTGCCAACAAGCGCATCGGCAAACCCTCCGACGTGCTTAAAATCGGCGAGACGGTTCAGGCAAAAATCATCGGCATCGACTTTGACAACAAAAAGGTCAGCCTTTCAATTCGCGCTCTTCTTCCCGAAGAGGACGAAGCTGAAGCTCCCGCTGCTGCAGAAGCTTCCGAAGAGACGGCAGCAGACGCCGAATAATCACACTTTAAAAGGCGGCTGTCTTTTGACAGCCGCTTATTTTTAAAGCTATGGCGCACAAGAGGAAAGAGTAATTATGTATTGTTCAAAATGTAAAAAGCAAAGCCCCGACAATTTTGACAGATGTGCCTATTGCGGAGCAAAGCTTAATAAAGGCGCCGCCAAAAAAGCGGTGCTGCCGAAATTTAAAGACCGCAAACACCGCGCCGTTTCTTTAAAAGCGGTTGCCGTGTCGCTTGTCGCGGCGGCGTCTTTAATAGCGGTTTTAAGCATCGCCGTCGGCATTTTTACAAGCAAAAAGCCCGATTCGCTCGTGAAAACAATAACCGCCGCAACTGAAAAGTGCGACGCGAAAATGTATTTCGATATATATGACGATGAATTTAAAGCTTATGAAAAAGACAATGTGTATTATTCGGACTCGGCGCTTTTTGACGGGCTTTGCAAGCCGCTTTTTGAAAGCAACGATTTTTATAAAAAAACGTGCGGCGAAAATTTCAGACTGACTTTTTCGGTTGCACGGGCAGATTATTTTGACAGCGAGGAGCTTTCAAAGCTTAATTCGGAGCTTTCGGAAGCGTATGGGTATAAAAAGACGTGCCATGAAGCCGCAGAAATTGATTATACCGTAACGGCGCAGGGCGAAAACGGCAAATACGTTTCGGTTTATAAGAACGTAAAGTGCATAAAGCTCGGCGGCAAGTGGTACAAAGCGCCCGAGACGCAGTGAAGCGTCGAAGTTTGTCGTTTTTTCCGTTTTTAACAAAAATACGGGACTGTTAATAAAAAATATTTGACAAACTGCAAAAAGTGATGTATTATCAAAACAACGTTGCAATTTGAGGTGGTTTTTTGGGCGGCAATGCGGCTGATTACAAAGAGCTTTCAAACGAAGAACTTGTGGCTCTTTTCAAAAACGGCGAAAAAAAGGCTCTTGACGTTTTAACCGAGCGTTTTTTTAAGCCGAGCGCCAAAACTGCGGGCGGCGCGGGCTGGCTCGACAGAGACGACCTGCTTCAGGAGGGTATGTTCGGCTTTCTTTATGCCGTTAAAAACTATTCTCCCGAAAAAAACGTGCCTTTCGGGGCATATGCCTATATGTGCATTAACGACCGCATAAAAACTGCCGTAAAGAAAGCAAAAAACGGCTTTCTTATAAGCGACGATGCCGCGCTTTTTGAAAACGAGGTGTCCGGTGTTGACGTTGTCGGCGCGGTCGAAGATAACGAGCTTTTGGGGCACGTTCTCAATATGTGCGAAACGCGCCTTTCGGGCGTTGAAAAAACAGTGCTTTTTTGCAAAGTCAGCGGGCTTTCATACGACGAGATTTCACAAAAACTCGGTATGTCTCAAAAGGCGGTTGACAATGCATTGCAGCGTGCACGAAAAAAGCTTAAAGACATAATGGCTTAGTAACGGCTGATTACCGCCGAGCACAAATCTTGACGGTTTCAATATAAGTCCTCTTAGCTTAACAGCAGAGCGTTGATTTTTAGGTTGCGGGATTCTTCCGCTCCTTTCGCCAAAGGTGGCGGTGCAATTCCGTTAGAGGGCAACATCATTTATCAAGCGAGGTACTAAAAATGTACGAAGACAAAACTCTCATCTGTAAAGAATGCGGCAACGAATTTGTTTTTACAGCGGGCGAGCAGGAATTTTATGCTGAAAAAGGCTTTGTAAACGAGCCCCAGCGCTGCAAGGCTTGCCGTGACGCACGCAAGCAGGCTGCAAAGGGCGACCGTGAAAAGTTTAAAGCTGTTTGCGCTAACTGCGGCGGCGAAGCGGAGCTTCCCTTTAAGCCCCGTGAGGACAGACCCGTTTATTGCAGCGCTTGCTACGCAAAGATGAAAGAGCAGGCATAAGTAAGCCTTGAAATTGTCCTGCGTTTCGTACAGGACGGAAAATATAAAGCGAAACATATAAAAGCCGAATCGACACGACATTATTTGTCGCAAAGATTCGGTTTTCTTTTCATATTTTAAGACGTAATCAAAAGTAATTTTGAGGTGTATCTATGTTCATTTTTTCCTGCGAAGAAACAGGCGTAATTTCAAAAACAGACTATGCGGATTATTCCGGTGAGCTTATACCGTCGCAGTTTTGCGTTGTATACCGCTATGATATTCTTTATAAAAAAGAGCTTGAACGTCTTAACAAACTGCCGTATGCGCCGTATGCATTGCCCGCAAAGAATAAACCGATGCGTATATATAACGGTATCGACAGAGAGCCGTCAAAAAATACGCCTGAAAATTTCAACTTGTATTCCGAGCGCGAGGCACGCGTTTATTTTGAAAATCTTTTACAAAAAGACGGGTGCGAATTGATTTTTATTCGTCTATGCGATTGTGAGTGCGACGTTCCGAAAAATATGTCTTTTTTAGGTTAAGCATAAGAGGGTCGAACTGAGTTCGCCCCTCTTATGCTTTTGATGTTGCCTATGTGTTTGACAGCGCATTCGGCGACGGCTTTTCCGCAATATGCGACTGTATGTTTTTAGCGCGGTGGCACGGGTGTGATGAAAGCGGAAAAGAGTTTGAGCGAGAATTTAACAGCCTGAACAAAAACGGTCTCTTTGACCGCAAAGAGGACGCAGTTAATTATTTAGTGCATTATTTGAATCAGGAGTGGTCTGAACGCGGAGCCTTCTGTATTTATGAGATTTATCGCTGAAATCGGCGCGTCCGACAATAAATATAACGGGTGCTGTAAAGCGTGTTTTTACAGCACCCGTTAATATTTAATTAAGAAGCGCGCGCTTTTTTGCGTCCGAAATTGAGTTTTTTAACCACTCATCCATAAACTTTAGCCGTTCTTCTGCGTGAAACCAATGCTCGCCGTGTTTCATAACAGAAAGCTTTGCACCCGATTTTTTTGAAAAAGCCGAAATTGTCTCAAATGATGTGAGATTGTCATACTCGCCGTACAAAATATATGTCGGCACATCCCGGTTAATCGGATTATTTCGCGCATACGAAAAGTGTGCTGTCAAATTTATTTAAGGTCTTTTCTTTTAAAAATTATTACTCCGCAAAGTGAAGTGACCGCGATAATTAAAAAGTCATAGCAAGAAAGCTTTAAAGGCGACGAAACGCTGAAATTCGCAATGCCGAGAGCCTGGTTTCCGGGGGTGAAATCCTCTAAAAATTCATATACCCGACGCTTCGTGCCGCTTATGTAATTGGGGTTCGGTGTGTCGGCTTCTTCGTATGTAACGCCGTTTTCGGTGTAGGAGTAGCCGGGAAGAATTTCAGGCTCGTTAAGTGACGAGGTTATGTAAACGCCCAAAAATAAAAGCGCGAATACCGTGAGAATACATGCGGCGACGGTGTGCGCCTTGCTTTGGCAAAGCATTGCAATAAGTGTAAAAACAGATGAAAAAACAACCGTTAAAACAAAGCTTAAGGCAATGTACGATGCTGTCTTTTGCGGGCTTGCTTCAAGTCTCCCCGAAAGCAGAAGTCCAAAGACAGTGTGGGGGATTATGTATGCCGTGCAAAAAATTATGCCGGCTAAAGAGCAGACCGCAAGGTTTGCAAAATAGATATTGCCTCTTTTGTGCCCCGCTGTTATTTTGTTGCGAAGCGTGCCGCCGGAATACTCGCTGCCGATAAAAAGCGCCGTGAATACAGAGAGAAGTATCGCAACGATAAAAATATAGGTGAAAAGGCTTAAATCAAGAACAAGCGCGTCGCTTTCGTTGTTCCTCAGACGGTAAACAAGCGGCAAAACAGCCCCTGCAAAAAACATAACGGCTGTGAATATTTTAAACATTTTGTCCTTAAAAAGCCGCGAAATGTTAGCTTTGATTAGATTACGCATTTGTGTTACCTCCCAAAAGTTTCATATAAAAGCTTTCAAGGCTTTCGTCGTGCTCTTTAAGACTTTTAACAATGCAGTTTTCCTTTAAAAGCGCGCAAACAAGCTTTGTGACTTCTATATCGTCATAAATATCGGCGCAAAAGTCATTTTTGATTTCATAATTCACACCAAAACCGCCGAGCACCTTTTTCAGTGCGTTTATGTCGCTGACTTCAATAAGCGTGCGTTTGCGGCAGTTTTTAAAAAGCTCTTCGGCGCTCATTTCCTTTACGGTTTTGCCGCCGTCAATAAAGCCGAAGTCTGTCGCAAGGCGCGAAAGCTCATCAAGAATGTGGCTTGAAATAAGCACGGTTATGCCGCGCTCCTTATTAAGCTTTAAAATCAGCTCTCTTATTTCAATAATGCCCTCGGGGTCAAGTCCGTTTGTGGGTTCGTCAAGAATAAGAAAATCGGGGCTTCCCGAAAGCGCCGTCGCAATGCCGAGCCGTTGGCGCATACCCAAAGAAAAATCCTTTGCCTTTTTTGAGCCTGTATTTGAAAGCCCGACGAGCTCTAAAAGAGCGTCAATGCTTTCGTCGGGGCGAAGTCCGAGCGTAAGATACTGCTGACGGATATTTTCTTTTGCCGTCATGTCGTAATAAATCGAGGGCGTTTCGACAACCGCGCCGAGCTTTCGGCGGCTTTTTCCTATGTTTTTGTCAGTGTTCTTCACGCCGTAAAGGGTGTATGTGCCGCCCGTAGGCTCCTGAAGCCCGCAAACAAGGCGTATAAGCGTGGTTTTTCCCGCGCCGTTTCTGCCGATGAAGCCGTAAACAGCCCCCTTTTTGATGTGAATGTCAAGGCCCGAAAGAGCCGTTTGGTTTCGGTATTTCTTTGTAAGACCGTTTGTTTCAAGTATGTATTCGTCCATGTTATTCCTCCGATTATCAGGTTATAAAAAGTCTTTTATATTTGATATGTTTTCCTCCAAAAGCTTTAAAAAGCGCCCTGCGTGCGCACCGTCCATTTGCGTGTGATGAAACTGAAATGACAGGGAAAGGGTTGTTTTGAAGCCTTTTTTGCGGTATTTACCCCAAATTATGAAGGGGTTATTGAAAATGCCGCTGTTCATTCCTACCGCACCGTCAATTTCGGCGTCGATTATTGCCGATGTGCCGATTACCATACTGTCAAAAATATTGTGATTGCGGCAGCTTTCGGCGCATTCTTTTGTAAGGCGCAAATAGTCTTTGTTGAACTGTGCCAAATCGCCGTTAAACGGTATGTCGCATGAAGAAACTTCGCCGTTTCTGTTTTTGACGATTGTGTTTACCGCAATGCCGTCGTATTTTATGAGTTCTTTTTGCACAGGCAGAATATAAAATTCTTTAATTTCGCTTGCCGCTTTGCCTATTGCATAACACATAAGCATATTGAATTTTAGGCTTTTTCTGCGGCTCGTTTTTAAAAGCGGCGTGACATCAAGCGTTTTGAAAAAAGTTACCATCGGGTTAGGCGCGTTCATCCAAAGCTCATAAGCTTTAGCTCTGGCGGTTGCTTTTGGGTCAATAACTGTCGGTTTCATTTTGCTTTTCTCCTTTGGGGCTGTTAATCATTTGATGCTGTTTTTTCATTTTGAACGGCTGATTTCCCGGGGCTTCATACAAAAAAGATGAATGCCCAGCGCGGCATTAAAGCCTGTGGCGGCAAACACGCTGAAACGCTCGGGGATTCCGAAAAACTCGGGCGGTACAACGCTTGTGCCGATTGCGCCTGAAAGCATCATAAAAAGCGCTGCCGCGGCGCAAATTCCGTAAGAACGGCAGGCTTTGTCTTTTGCGCCCGCAACGATTATAAGCGCGAGCGACAAAATTGAAAGAATAACCACGGCGGCGGTTATTGCCATATGCATTTTGTCCTGAAATGCGCCCGAATAGCCGCTGTTTAAGAGCGGAAACATTCTGTAGCCGACGGCTGACACCCACTCCATCAAAGCGAAAATATAAATTCCTGCGCGCAGAAGCTTTGTTTTTATCCCTTGTATGCCGACGCACACAACAGTAACCGAGGCGGTTTCGCAGACGTTATAAAACGCGCTTAAACTGTTCCATGCAAAAAGCGACGGTGCGTTTGCCGCACTAAGGTCGCTTACGGCTTGCGACAGCGGGTTATAGTCCGGGTAAAAAAGCGGCGCAAACACCACTGCCGCAGTGTATGAAATAAAGCTTAAAACGCCTAAAAGCCCAAGCTTTTGAATTAAAGGTTTTTTCATTATTATCAGCTCCTTGTAAAATTATAAATTGCCGCATAAAAAATAGCCATTTCATCGCCTTACAAATACATTGTAAAACTTACATTTTTGTAAGAATGTGCAAAAAAACAGTGCGTGACCGTATTCGGTCAGCACTGCGTCTTTGCGTCCGGCTGTTTAAAGCTTTTCTATTTTAAAGTTTTTAGCATTAATTATACATTCGTTTTTGCACTTTGGGCAATACAGCGGAAAATTGCGGATAACCGTATTTTTTAAAAGCCGCAGGCGCGTTTTAGCGCCGCAAACAGGGCACATAACCCATTTTTCTTCCGATTGTTCCATTCTATTCTCCTTTTTCGGCGTTGAATGTGTTAAAGAAAAGCTCAACGTGAGCGTCAAGCCTCTTTTCGCATTCGGCGATTCTTTCGGGGTGACGGTCGCAAACGCTTATCAGGGTGAGTATCGGTGAAACGTACATAAGCGCCAGCGCATAAGGGTCGTTGTCTTTGATTTCGCCGGCGGCAATAAGAGTTTTAAAAAGCTCTGCGTGGTAGTCAATAAGGCGGTTGACATACCTTTTTGTGTATAATTCCGAAAGCTCGGGCGAGCGGAACTGCTCAATTGTCATCATACGGCGAAAACGGCTGATGGTTTCGTTGTGAAGCGAATAGTCAAAAATTTGGTGCACCTTTTCTGAAAGTGCCTCTTTTGTAACGTGGCTGAAAACCGCAATGTCCTTTGATGAGTCCTGAACATGAATGTCGATTTTTGCGGTGTCTTTTTCATACTGCGCCGCAGTTGTTTCGACAATCGCGTCAAAAATTGCTTTTTTGCTTTCAAAATGATTGTAAAGTGACGGCGCTTTAATTCCCACGGTGTCCGCTATAGCGCCGACGCTTACAGAGTCGTAGCCGTAGGTTGAAAAAAGCTCCAAAGCCTTTTTTAGGATTTTTTCTTTTGTATCTTCTTTTTTCATACGTCACCAACCGAACAGATATAACTAACTAACGTTAGTTAGTGCAATTATAGCGCCGAAAAATCCGTTTGTCAATAGCGGATTGCTTTTTACTTGACAGTGCGCGGCGTTTTTGTTACGATAAACCAAAGCGTTTAGGGCGGCTCCGGGTTTGCCCTTCTTATGCTAAAGAAAGGCGTCTTTTTAAAATGCATGCAAGAAGCAATACAACAGAACAGCTCGGCAACGGAAAGATATTTCCGCTTATCGTCCGTCTTTCGCTGCCGGCGATAGCGGCTCAGCTTATAACATTTCTTTACAACATAGTCGACAGAATGTATGTTGCAAAGATTGAGGACAGCGGAATGGACGCTTTGGCGGCGCTCGGAATAGTTTTGCCCATTACTTTGATTATTCAGGCTTTTTCAAACCTTATCGGTTTGGGCGGCGCGCCGAGAGCGGGTATAAAAATGGGCGAGGGCGATAACGCCGAGGCAAACGGCATTTTTAACACGGCGTTTTCACTGCTTTTTATTGTTGGAATTGTTATAGGTACGGTTACATTTGTTTTTGCAAAACCGCTTGTGGTCTTGTTCGGCTGCCCGCCGTCGTCGGTTGAATTTGCGGTTTCTTATCTTAAAATTTATTCCTGCGGAACGCTTTTTGTAATGCTTTCGCAGGGGCTTAATCCGTTTATACTTACTCAAGGATATTCGCTTATTGCAATGGGGTCTGTGCTAATCGGAGCTATTATCAATATTGTACTTGACCCGATTTTTATTTTTGCACTCAAAATGGGCGTTAAAGGCTCAAGCCTTGCCACTGTTATTTCGCAAATGTGCTCGTGCGCGTGTGTCATTGCATTCTTTTTTTCCGAGGCAAGTCTTTTTAAATTTAAAAAAACAGAAATGCGAATTTTGCCGAAAAGGACGGCAAGCATATTGTCGCTCGGCTTTACACCTTTTGTAATGACTGTTACAGAGTGCGCCGTTCAGGTTGTTTTTAACATAAATCTTAACCGCTCAACGGGCGGCGACAGGGATTACACCGCGGCGCTTACTGTAATGATGAGTGCGCTTCAGCTTGTTTCGCTGCCGCTAAACGGTCTCGGCAACGGCGTTCAGCCGTTTGTCAGCTACAACTACGGCAAAGGCGACGAAGCAAGACTTAAAAAGGGTATAAGGTATGTTACTGCAATGGCGTTTGTTTTTTGCATTGTAATTTGGTCGCTTTCAATGGCGTTTCCGGGAATGTATGCCAAGCTGTTTTCTGCAAGCGAAAACGTAACCGCTCTTGTGAAGGCATATTGCCCGATGTTTTTGGCGGGTTCAATTATGTTTTTTGTTCAAATGACTCTTCAAAATGTAAATGTTGCATTGGGTCAGGCAAAAACTGCGCTGATTCTTGCCGTTACACGAAAAGTAATAATTCTTATTCCGCTGTGCTTTGTACTGACAAAATACCGTGGCTTTCGGGGAGTGTATATGTCGGAGGGAATAGCCGATTTTGCCGCCGGTCTTATTACCGCCGCCGTGATTTTTACAACGTTCCCGAAGGTGTTTAAAAAACGTGCCGACGAAATGAAAGCGCAAAACGCAAAAACTTGAGTTTGCATACTTTCCAAAAATTATTGCAGCGGGAATTGTTGCGGCGTCGGCTCTTTCGAGTATCGCACTGTTTGAAAGACTCAGAGCATACGCTTTTGTTATAGACGGTTTGCTGATTTGTTTTTTGTTTAAAAAAATTAACCCTAAAGAAGGGCAGAGGCGGCAGTGAAGAAGGCGGACTTTATAGCCGAAAAAGATTTTAAAAGATGATAAAAATTTTTCGTTTAACGATTGACTTATTATAAAAACAGCGATATAATATCAAAGCTACATCTTTTGGGGGCGTAGCTCAGCTGGGAGAGCGTACGGTTCGCATCCGTAAGGTCGAGAGTTCGATCCTCTTCGTCTCCACCAAAAATCCCGTTCACTTCGGTGAGCGGGATTTTTACTTATTACTTCTTACCTCTTAACTGTTGCGTCAAGTTGTTCTTAGAATTTTGAAAATTAAGAAGTAAGATGTAAAATATAAAATGTGAGAAGTTTTGAGGCGGCGAAGCCCCGGAACCGATTGAGCCGTTAGCCTGTAGCTGTTAGCCTATGATAGGCATAATATTATTCTTCTACATATGATATTCAGTGTTCTGTTGTTTTCCAACAGCGTTTTTTCATAAAGTCGGCAATAACAGACATATCTTCGCCTTCGTAATACTTTACAAGCAGCCTTTTGAACTCCGGCACTTCGTTTTCGGGAATCACTAAAAAACCGCCGCCGTGAGCAATAAGGTAATGGTTTGCAAAGATAACGGAAGCGCGCTTATTGCCATCCAAGAATATCTGAGTCTTCATGCAGTAAAGGCAAAGCTTGATGGCAGTATTAATTGCATCGTCACCTTCATCAACAATCTCCCGGATTTTTTCTTTCACATCCAATTCATTCGGCAGGGGCGGAACATAAGACGAACCGCCTATAGTAACAGGAACGCCGCGGATTCGGCCGCCTTCCGCAAAAAAGCCTTCATTAACGAGTCTCGCAATATGACTGAGCATATAATAGTCGGAACGGCAGGCAACCACATCACGGTCCAAAATAAACTCCCAAGCGTGTTTCAAATTTAAAATTTTCTGCACGTCGGTTGCTGTCATACCGGACACTTTTCCGTTATCTATGATTTCTTCCGCCTGGGGAAAGGACGTTGCAACACCTTCCAAAACAGCCTGGTCATAGATGTTCATTTTCATGTTGGCACGCGCAAAGGCAATGTTGTTTATAACATCGGCAGAAAGGTCATTTTCGGAATAACCGGCTGCGGCAAGCTGCTTTTCAATGCTGCGAAGCGACTTTCTGATTTCACGGGCTTCTCTGGCATTGCGTAAAAGCAGGTTATACAGTTCTTCGGTATATGCACCTACATAGGCAGATGTCTGTTTTCCTGCTACACGTTTTCTCACATAAAGGTATTTCCCATCGCCGCGTTCTTTGATTTCGGGTGTGCCGTCGTAGGGCATTAAGCTCAGTCTGGCATTGAGGTCGGCACGGATTCTGAGCAATTCCTGTATTTCGCTATATTGTACTGCCATTGCAGCACCTCCTTTTGGGGAGCAATTCTTTTTAATATTCTACCATATTGCTCCCCAACAGTCAACAAGTATTGGGGAGCATTTTGGCGATTAACTCTTTGGTTTTGCTCCCCAATTTCATAAACACACAATATAGTATGTCTTGATTTCAAAACCGTATGCCATAGGAAAAGTATAAACATCGGCAGTGTCATGTACCTTCGGCGGATAGCTCTGTTAGGTGTCGGACGAAAAATTTTTTAAAGCTGAAAAAAATGCTTGACAAGAGAAGCATTTGTATGTATAATATCCATTGCATTTGCGGATGTAGCTCATCCGGTAGAGCGCCACCTTGCCAAGGTGGAGGTAGCGAGTTCGAGCCTCGTCATCCGCTCCAATGCGCCGGTAGCTCAGTTGGATAGAGTGACTGGCTACGAACCAGTAGGTCAGGGGTTCGAGTCCCTTCCGGCGCGCCAAAAATCCCGTTCACTTCAGTGGACGGGATTTTTACTTTTTACCTCTTCACTATTCACTCTTACCTCAGATAATCAATAACGGGATTTTTGGGAAGTAATAAATAAGAAGTAATAGTTAAGAAGTTTCGAACGGCTTTGCCGTTGATTAACGGACTCAGGCGTTGTCAGACGCATTTCTGCCCCCTCCTCTTACAGTTGCAAAGAGAAGCGGCGGCTTTTAGTATTATTAAAAATATAATGCGCCGCATATCATAAGCATAAGAAGGTCGTACCGGGTTCGACCCTCTTATGCTTAACAATTTTTTCACAGCGCTTGAATTTCGGTTTAGTATAATTTATAATTAAAATCACGGCGATACATTTGTGCCGTGATTTTTTTAAAAGGAGATTTTTAAGTGGAAGCATTATTAAATAAAAACGCCAATCCCTATAGCATACAAACAAAGCCCGATTACAGCGATATGCCCGACAGCGATTTTTACACTTCGGATATTATGTGGGAATATAAGCAGTGCCTTGATGAGGGGCTTGACATAGATATGTACGAAGGCCTTTTTAAATCTGTTGCGGCTCTTGAAAAGGGCGAAGCGAAAAAAGACTTCGGCGAAGCGATTTTTAAGCTTATAAAAACATTGCCCGTGCGCGGCGATTACGGCTATTTTGAGCCGTCAAAGCTTTCCGAAATTAAAAAGCTTACATCAAAGTACGGGCATTTTGAAATGCCGAAAGAAGATGTTTTAAAAGAAAAAATACACGGCGCATGGCTCGGCAGAGTGTGCGGCTGTCTTCTCGGAAAAAGCGTTGAGGGCGCGCGCAGAAACGAGCTTGTTCCGTTTTTGAAAAAAACAGGCAATTATCCGCTCAAAAGATATATAAAACGCTCTGATTTTTCAAAAAAAGACGTTGAAGATTATAGCTATAACTTTGAGGGCGCCGTATATGTCGACGATGTTTGCGGAATGCCCCCTGATGACGACACAAATTATACCGTTATGGCACAGCTTGTTTTTGAAAAATACGGCAAGGATTTTACACCCGAAAATATTGCCGGCGCATGGCTTAAATATCAGCCGCGCGACGCTTATTTCACCGCCGAAAGAACGGCGTTCAACAACTTTTTAAAGGGCTTTAAACCGCCCGTTTCGGCGATTTATCAAAACCCTTACAGAGAGTGGATTGGCGCGCAGATAAGAGCCGACTATTGGGGCTACATTAACCCGTGCGACCCCGCGTCGGCTGCAGAGGCGGCGTTTAAGGACGCTTCGGTTTCGCACGTTAAAAACGGAATATACGGCGAAATGTTCGTTGCGGCAATGCTTTCAGCGGCAGCAGCGACAGACAGTGTGAAAACGGTAATTGAAACGGGCCTTTCGCAGATTCCTTATACCTCGCGCCTTTTTGAAGCGGTCAAAAGTGTGATTGCTGATTATGAAGGCGGCGTTTCAAAGGACAGCGTTTTTGAGCGCATACATAAAGAATATGACGAGCACACGGGCTACGGCTGGTGTCACACTATTCCTAACGCCATGATAGTTGCCGCGTCGCTTCTTTACGGCGAAAATGACTACAGAAAATCGGTTTGTATGGCGGTTGAAACGGGTTTTGACACCGACTGTAACGGCGCAACCGTCGGCTCGGTTCTCGGAATGATGCTCGGCAAAGGCGGCATTCCCGCAGATTTTTCAGAGCCGCTTTGCGACACGCTTAACACAACGCTTTTCGGCGTCGGCACTTTAAAAATAAGCGATTGCGCCGAGCGCACGCTTTTGTACATTTTAAAAAACCAAGGTAAATAACCGAATAATATAATAATTGAGGGTGCTGTAAAAAATACTTTACAGCACCCTCTTTGGGCTTTTGAGTTGTGAATTAACTAACCGTTATTTCATAGATTTCCGTTCTGAGTATTGTTTCGTTTTTATCAAGAGTATATAGGGCAACCGCACTGACGCAGTATGTGCCGCTTTCGGCAAATTGATATTCAGACGTCTTTTTAATGCTTTCGTTCGCTTTAATTTCAGTTTCCGTTAAGGACGCTCCGAAGCTGTAGTTGGGGCGTTCGCCTTTTTTATATACCTCGATTCCCAAAAGCGGTACGCCGTGACCTATTTTTAAATCCTTGCCCGAAATATTTTTAAATTCGGCTTCAAATTGAAATGAATCGCCGACTTTAAGTGCGTTTTGCGGCAAAGAAACCGTAATTTCAAAGCTTTCGTTTTTGGGATTGACAATTAAAACCTCATCAGTTTCGGGTGATGTTGTGTCCGGGGGATTTGCGCCGCCCGTGCAAGAGGCGCAAAGAACAACAAAAATGAACGCGGTAAGTAAAAAAAGGTATTTTTTCATAAATTTGTATTCAGTCCAATCGTATAAGTCGTTAAGCCAAATGTTGAATTAATTGTCGCTGCCTTTGATGCCCAAGCCTTTGAAGAACCATCGGACGCTCTAAATGTTGCTATCCCCAATAATATTGATGCGGTATTTGTATCAACACCGGGAACGGTTTGGCCTGGCGGCAAATTATAAAAATGAACAACTAAGCCGCCACTATCACCACGGTCTTGAACAATACTTAATTGAATTTGGTCAGTGAAAACTGTGTTGGTGACAGTGTTTCTTGTTGTTGTGCTGGTATATGTAACAGTGCCAGTTTTTAGTCCGCTTGCTCTTCCGTATTTTCTTACTGATAAGCCAACGGTTATTGCGTTTGCAGAATAGGTACTTGTTATGGGACCTCCTGTTTTTGCCTGGTAAGTTGCATTGCTTTGTGAATTGTATGGAATATAAGCAGCGTCAAGTGTGCCACTATATTGCCAATTTGCCACAGTGCCTAAAAGCGTTCCGTTATTATTATATACAGTTCCTCCCAAAGATACAGCGTGGGCACAGGTAACAAATCCATATTTGTTAGTTCGTAAGTTCTTTACGTTATAACCCAGCGTAAATTCAGAATTGCCATTTTGGATATTTGCTCCGCCATAATCAGAGTTGACAATTATGGTGTCATTTTCAAATTCAATCATATCATCTTCAAAATCTGTTAATGTTGATTTTAAGTACGAAATAATAGCATCTCTCTTTTCCGAAGCAACTGATACGGTTACATTATTCTTAATTTCATTTACTCCAACAGTGGATATAGAAAAATCAAGTATCTTTAAAGTCAATAGGTCGACGATTTTTGATAGATAATTATAACTGTAATTAACTTTGTCATAGCTGGCTTTTTTTTCAGTTAACCCGTTTGTGAGATTTTTTGTGTCACTAACATACAGAATATGAAGTTGGTTGTTGCTGTCTATATACGAACCAGCATAGTTATCGGGGAATGATATGACTTCTTTGCGCATATCGCTTGAAATGACAGTGGTGATATAGTCTTCCTTGAAATTTGAAGCAATACACGCGCTTTTATGGTTTTCAATTAATCCTTTTTGTTCAATAACATCCGCCGCATATGCAGAAATGGGGGACATACACACAGTGAAAAGAATAACAATAGAAATTATTGATATGATTTTTTTCATTTGTTTTGCCTCCTAATTATTTAAAGAAAATTTTGTTTGAAAGTCTAGTGGTTTAATGATTGTAAAACATCGGAAACACACCCTTAAAAGTATTTGTAAAAACAAAAACGCACGCACTCCGAGACGGAGCCGTGCTCTTAAAACGACAGAAAAAGTGATTTTTCATACCGGACTGTCAAAGCAAAACTCCCCTAAAGCCTGATTTTTCGGGAGAAATGCCCCCCGAGTCGCTTAAACCTAACCTTATTCTTGCTTTTACAATATAATATTAACAAAATTTCAAATAAATGTCAATAAAAAATGTGCATTTTTATTTGTGCAATAAAACATTTTTTTAAAACCTGTTTTTTGAATAAAAATTTAAGCTGTAATCCGCCTAAAGTAAAGACGAATTACAGCTGTATTTTTATATGGCTCTCTTTAATGCCCGTAAAAGCCTTCGACGCTTACATCGCCGAACGTTACCGTGAAAAGCTCGCCGCCGTCTTTTTTTAAGACAAGCCCGAAATTCCCGTCAATGCCCATAGCCGTGCCCGAAAGCTCCGTATCCTGTTGCTTTAACGTTACTTTTTTGCCTATAACGGCGCAGTTTTTTCGGTATTCCGAAAGATAATATTCTTTATTTTCCGGGAAAGCGTCTGAAATTTTATCAAGCTCTTTTATCAGGCTTGCCGCAAGCTTTTCGCGGCATATTTCTTTGCCGCATATGATTTTAAGCGAAACGGCTTTATCTTCAAGCTCCTTCGGAATATCGCTTTTTGAGTTGTTGACGTTTATTCCTATGCCGACGACGGCATATTTCGGCTTTCCCGACTGCGCGTCAAAAACCGTTTCCGTAAGAATGCCGGCGATTTTTAAGCCGCCGTATACAATGTCGTTTACCCATTTGATTTTGCAATTTACGGGGCACATTGCTTCAACGGCGTTTTTTACTGCGACGGCGCACCATGCGGTGAGCGTGGGGATTTTTAAGGGGTCAACGTTTTCGACATTGAAAAGATATGAAAGATATATTCCCACGCCGCCCTTTGACAAAAAGCTTTTGCCGAGCCTGCCGCGGCCGTTTGTCTGAGAATCCGCAATAACCGAATAGCCGCTTTCCATGTCGCGGTTTTTACAAAGATTTTTTAAATATGTGTTTGTCGAATCGACGCTTGAAAGAATCTCGGTATTTTTTTTGCGCTCGGCTGAAAGCTCGCTTTCAAAAAGCGCTTTTGAAAAAACGGTTTGCTCCGACATTAAGCTTATTCACCCTTAATTGAAAATTGCGTGTCATATGTTCCCGGTAAAAACTCGTACTCTTCGCCGTCTAAATAAAGCGTTGCGCGGCTTCCGTTGGGAACGGTGAAAGAGAAGCGGCATTCGTCGCCCTCGCCCGTGTAGCACCACGAAGAAATAACCTCGCCGCAGCGTGTGAGAATACGCGCTTTTGCATAGCCAAGCGCTTTTGTGGGGTGCGGCTCAAATATTATGTGCTTATATCCGGGCTCGTTTTCGTCGGCTCTTATGCCCGCGCAATAGGCGTACATCCAGTCGCCGACAGCGCCGTAGGCATAGTGGTTAAACGAGGTCATATCGGTTGTTGTAAAGCTTCCGTTGGGTTTAAGCGCGTCCCAACGCTCCCACATGGTGGTTGCGCCGTGCTTTACGGGATAAAGCCACGAGGGGAAATCTTCTCTTAAAAGAAGCTTATAGGCAAGGTCCGTGCGCCCGAGAGAGGTCAGTGCGTGAAGCAGATACGGCGTTCCGACAAAGCCCGTTTTAAGGTGTCCGCATTCTTCAATATCTTTAATAAGCTTGTCGCCCTCGGCTTTTTTGTCGTCGGCAAGGTCGAAATATATCGAAAGAACTCGTGCGGTCTGCGTTTCGTGGCGCGGGTCACCCGTATTTAAAAAGTGCTTTTGATACTGCTTTTTAGCGGCGTCGTGAAGCTCTTCGTAATATGAAACGTCTTCGCCTATCACTTTGCCCATTTTTGCTATGAGAGACGATGAGTAAGAAAGCATTGCTGTAGCTATAAGACTTTTGTCGGTAAGACCGCCGCAAGCCTCGTCGCCCGCGTCTAAAGAAAGCCAGTCGCCGAAATGCTCGCCCTTATCCCAAAGTCCTTTTTCGGAGCACTGCGACTCAATGAATTTAATCCACGCCTTCATAGATGAAAATTGGTCGCGTATAATCGCGGTGTTGCCGTATGTGACATAAAGCCAATAGGGGACTATAACAGCGGCATCGCCCCACGCGGCAGAGCCTGCGCCGTCCCACCCCGCGGGTATAACGTGCGGTACTGCGCCGTTTTCTTTTTGGTCCGCTTTAAGGTCGTGAAGCCACTTTGTAAAGAATTTGTCGGTGTCGTAGTTGATTGAAGCGGTTCTTGCAAAAACCTGAGCGTCGCCTGTCCAGCCCATTCTTTCGTCGCGCTGGGGGCAGTCCGTCGGAACGTCAAGGAAATTGCCGCGCTGACCCCAGATTATGTTTTCGTAAAGCTGCTGAACAAGGTCGCTGCCGCAGGCGAAAAATCCCGTGCGCTTCATATTTGAGAACACAACGACCGCCGTGAAGTTTTCGGGCTTTATTTCGTCTTTTTCAAATCCCAAAAGCTTCACGAACCTGAAGCCCTGAAAAGAAAAGTGCGGCTTGTATTTACGCTCTATTCCGTCCGAGATTGCCGTGACTTCGGCTTTTGCCGAGCGCAGGTTTGCGTTGTAAAAGTTGCCGTCCTTGTCAAGCACCTCGCCGTGCAAAAGCGTGTATTTTGCGCCCTTTTTGCCGGGTACA
>ERZ808246.816-NODE-816-length-24535-cov-8.420343_pt1 | contig 24535 bp, 15 predicted proteins | sample MGYA00521083_ERZ808246 | MGnify/ENA primary metagenome ERZ808246 (study PRJEB31516, sample SAMN03275577) | gut metagenome | biome: mammalia-associated habitat; material: feces | host: Papio cynocephalus | place: Kenya | collected 2012-07-07 ... | reverse complement strand
ATTGAATATTAAATATTAAACTAAAATATTGTTAATTTTTAACGAAGTATTGATTGTAAAAAACATCAAGGAGCATGATCAACATTCACGAGATAATCATGGCGACATCCGATAAAACGGAGACGGCAAAGAAGACAGCGATGAGGAAGAATGGCGAGCTCAGAAAGATAGCGCCCAAGATTTATACGACAAATATGGACGAAGATTCCGAGGTAATAGTAAAAAGGAATCTGTTTTACATACTTGGACAATTGTATCCAAATGCCGTGATAAGCCACAGGTCGGCATTTGAGTTAAAACCGACGGAAAATGGAGACATCTATTTGACATATAAATGCTCAAAGATTGTTTCTTTGCCGGGAGTCAATGTTCATCTGCTTGAGGGCCCGGCCGGAACCGAAAATGATCGGCCATTCATTGGAAATCTGCACATAGCCAGCAATGAAAGACGAGTTCTTGAGAATCTTCAAAAAGGTCGTGCAAGAAAAGGAGATTCAAAGTGCCTGCCCCGCGAGGCCATTGAGAAGAGCCTTGAAAAGATGCTTCAGGTAAATGGTGAAGCTGGCATCAATGAATTCAGGGATAAAGCGAGGGCGACAGCTGGTATGTCTACGACTATTTCTTCGCGGAATGGTTGCGGACGCTGTAGGAACTACTACAGCAGTCCCGTCATATATAGCGGCAGATAGGTGATGCCGTTCTCTATTTTCAGGTCGGCAGTATGCAGCACATATGGTGTTGACAGATAGTCTCCGTATTTTTCAATACACTTCCGTAGTGATGTCAATGTATATCTGCTTGTTGACTTGACTTCGATCGGGGAGATGTTGTGTTTTGCTGTTATAGTATTCTTCGCTGTCAGAAAATCTATTTCCATTCTTTCTCCGGCTTTCTCCTTGCTGTATTTTGAGAAGAAATAGAGTTTGTGTCCTGCAGCACGCAGCATTTGTGCCACAATATTTTCAACCACCATACCTTCATTGAACTCCAGTTTGTCGGTGAGCAGCTTGTTGTACAAGTTTTCAGAAACAATTGTATTTTCATTAAAAGCGTGACTAATGAGCAGGCCTGTATCTCCCATATAGCATTTCAATGTGGCTTCATCAGTATTCATTCCCAGCCCAATATTCGGTTCAGTCGTGTTATATGCCACATTCACAATCATGGCATCTGACAGCCAAAAGAAAGACGTCTCATAATCCCGCATCCTGGCACCCTCGGTGAGGGCCTTAAGCATAAATTTTTTTTCATGCTTCTGTAGTTGTGATGGTATTGTGTCGAAAATTTGAGTCACTTTCGACACGTGCGATGCTGCATATTTCTGTATATCATTGCGATAAAGTGTCAGAATCTGGCGTTTCACATAATCTGCTTTCCGAAAATCCCGTGTATCCAAATATTTTGCGACAACCTGAGGCATTCCGCCGACAATCAGATACTGTCGGAAATAGTCCATTGACTTTCGATGCATAATCTGTCCCATCTCATGTTGCCTATCGAAATTCATGCGAATGAGAGGCATCAGCATCTCATTGCCCATCGCCCAAAGAAATTCCTCGTAGTCCATAGGAAACATCAGAATCTCCTCTTCTTCTGATGGTATCAAGATGTTTTCCACGTTTTTCTTGATGGACACAAGCGAGCCTGTCTCTATGTAATCATAACGTCCGTCTTCTACAAGGTATTTGACCGCCGCTCTTGCCCGGGGGAAAAGCTGCACTTCATCGAAGATTATTACAGAGTCACGAGGATAAAGCGGTGTATTGGCATAGCTGCTTAAATACATGAAGAATGTGTCAAGGTCGTCCAAGTAGAGGTCAAACAGCGATTTCACATTGTTTCCGACCTTGTTGAAATCAATCAGAATATAACTTTTGTATTCGTTTTGTGCGAATGCCTTTGCAATATAGCTTTTGCCGACACGTCGCGCACCATTGATAAGAACGGCACTTTTCCCATTCTGTTCTTTTTTCCACTCCAAGAGCCTGTCATACACTTTCCTTTTCATTATTCTTGCACCTATCCGCGATTATTTTGTCCATAAATTTACACTTATCCGCGATTATCAAACTATACATCCATACACTTATCCGCGATTATTGGTCACAAAGATACACTATCCTATCAAAACGGCAATGCACCGGACTTGAAAAAGTGGAGAATGACACACGCAAAAATCCCCAGGAGCGGCGCGAACCGCTTCCGGGGAATTGCTAATTTCGGCTTGACAGCAAACTACTGCTGTGGTGTAGTAGTCTGTGCAGGCTGGGTTACAGTCACTGATTTCGCAGCTGGCATCGCAATGTAGCCTGGAATGTTAAAAATTGCTGTTACGACTGCTGTGCGCTCTTTCCCAGTGTTGTTGGCTTCATATCGAAGCTTCCACCAACAAGTCTCTTTCTCGTAGAAGCATTCCGTAATCCATGTCACCTCTTTTCCTTCACTGTCCGTGAACTCGAATTTCACATTTTCCGGAGAATAGAACGCTGCATGCGCGTCATCATATTTAACCGCTGAACCATCCAGTACCGCAATATAATAACCTAATCCGTAAGATTCATCCGCGGGAACACCTGCGCTTATCGTTAGATTTGGGAAATCACCTTTAAAATAAAGGGACTTGTCATTTGAATTCAGTTCACGACGAGTAATAAATTTGCTTTCCAAGTTTATAGGCAGATTTGTGACATTCCCTTTTTCAAAATTAAGCTTATCCGAATAGAGGTAATACTTGGCTTTGTCAGTCGTTATCACATAAATAACGCCAGCGTCGTCGCTTGACAGTGGTGGAACCGTCATATAGATCCCCCTGCTTTTCGTATCATCTGGAGTTTTCGCTGTAACTTCTTGCGGGGTGGAAACCGACACCTTTACAGTTTGGCTATGATATTCCACCACTTCTTCATTTGATTGTCCGAGATAGTCATACCCGATTCTACCGGCCAAAGTAAGCCAATTGATGGTTGAGGTCATCTCGATCGACGAAACCTTTTCAGCGACATATTTTCCGGTTGAAGAGTAGATGAGGAAACGACGGATGTTGCCGACAAGCTCCATCTTAGGGGCTGCGGTAGTCCCTTCCACCTTGACATTCACTGCTTTGAGACACAGCCTATTCGCACCGAGGTTTCCGAGAGCAGGTTGGCTCTGTTTGGGTTCGAATATAAGACCAAGATCATTGTAACCATCAGGTCCATATAAGAAAGAAACTGTCGAGCCTGCTGCTGGAGCCGCGTCGAACGTGAATGTTGCAGCGCCTGTATTTGCATCAATCTCCAGACCAGTGGATTTATAAACATTACCAGTTTTCCCAGTATCGTCTGAGGTAACCACCATGCGGAGTTTGTTCCAATCATCTTTCTCCCAAGACATACCCACACCATCGGTGAATGTTGCCTTGGTGTCAGGAAACGGGTTATCTACAGTTACATAGAACGGCTTTGCTTCCACCAGGGGAGTTGCCGGTTCTGCGGAAGGCTGTTCCTTCTGGCAAGCTGTGAATGCGGATGAAATCGTCGCAACGGCCAATATTGAATAGAAAATTCTTTTCATAATCGTACTTTCAGTTAAATTAAAGATTATTCCCAAGTTTCGTCATCGGAATATGACCAACCGATGTTGACACCATTTGTTTCGTTGTGCCACCAATTTTTTTCTAGGGTGCTGCTCCCAGCAAAGCCATTCTCAACGCTGAGTGCCGTCATAGACAGCAGCGGAGAAGTGTAGTTGTTTTTTTTCATAACTTGTTAGATTAAAATGGTTAATAAGTAAGTATTGATTAAGAATTAGTTGCACTTAGCCAGATTATCTAAGGGCCTTGGTGTAGCCGGACTTCTTGAGGTAGGTTGCGCTTTCGCGGATGCTGCGCATAATGTCATCAGGGTAGGAGGACCTTTCAACCTCGATGATCACGGCCTTCGTTCCGGCGGTCTTCGCGTTGGCGAAGATTGCGTCGAAGCCGACCATTCCGCTCTGCCCGATCTCACGCTCATCCTTGATGTGCAGGAGCTTGAAGCGTCCGGGATATTTCTTGAAATAGTCGACCGGGCTTGAGTCACCGATGACCGTCCAGTAGACGTCCATCTCGAAGAAGACGTAGTCGGGATTCGTGTGAGTGAGCATGTAATCGTACATCATCTCTCCCTCGACCTTAGAGAACTCGTGCGAGTGGTTGTGATAGCCGTACTCCATCCCGGCATCGGAAACCATCTTCCCGACGGTGTTGAGATAGTCGCAATAGGTCTTCAGCTCGGCAAGGGTCTTCGGGACGCTGCTGCCGGAATTTTCGAAATACAGCCATGGAGTGACGATGTACTTCATCCCTGCCGTCTTGTGGGCGCGGATGCACTCTTCCCACCAGCGCAGAGTCTCCACGCTCGGCTTTCCGGCCGCGAACTCCTCAACGGTGAGATTTCTGAAAACATGAGCGGAAAGAGGCAGAAGGCCTGCGGCGTCGCAGTCGGAGCGGAACTCCTCCGGAGTGACTCCATAAATCTTCCCGTCTGAATAAGAGGCCGCCTCAACGCAGTTGTAGCCCATCTTGGCTAACTGCTTGAAGATGGCTCCGTGATTGGCTTCATATTCCTCCGGAGTGTCGAACAGCTCCCTTGCGGAGTAAAGCTGGATGCCGACAAGCGGCTCTCCTGCCAACAAGTCGAAGCATCCGAGAACGAGTGCTGCGGACGCTGCAAGTATAGAAAGTACAGAACGTTTCATAATCGTAAGAAATTTATTCCATTACCTTCACGCGGATGTTGCGGAACCAGACGTCGTCCCCATGGTCCTGGAAACCGATGTAGCCCTCGTGGTTCGGGCCGCCGCAGTTGTTGAGGAGCTCATAGGCAAGAGGCCAACCCTCCGGACTGAACTTGCTGTTCTTGAGCATGTCGGTCCACTGCTGGGTCCACAGATGGTACTCAAGCACATTCTCACCGTTCTGGTAGTGAACCACGGTGCCCTTGTAGACCATAATTCCGCCGGTCTGCCACTTGTCGTAGCCGGTGAAGTTCTGCGGCTTCGCCGGAATCATGTCGTAGAGGGAGGCAGACTGACGATTGCCGTCCTTGCCGAGAAGGGCATCAGGGTGGGTTGCATTGTCAAGTACCTGATATTCAGGAGCGGAGATGTAGATTGGCTGAACTTCAACATTGCCGTCCTTGTCCTTGGTGGTCACTTCCTGAGCGAGGTAGAAGACACCTGAGTTGGTTCCCTTTGCAACCTTCCAGTCGAACTCAAGCTTGAAGTTCTTGAACTTGTGTGCGAAGATGAGGTCGCCGCCTTCGCTGGTCTGACCCTCGCCCGTGCCGGAGCCGGTGAACTTAAGGCAGCCGTCCTCGACGCTCCAGCGCTGAGGGACGCTGTCCTTCATGTAGCCTCTCCAGCCCTTGAGGGAAGTGCCGTCGAAGATTACGTAATATCCGTCCTTGTCCTGCGGATATTCGCCCAGGTCAACGCATGGCTTCTCGACTACCGTGTACTCAGGAACCGCAGGGGTCTCGCTGCTTTCCTCAGCTTTCTTTGAATTGTTGTTGCAGGCGCATGATGACACCACCGCAACGGAGGCAGCAGCCGCTGCCGCGAAAAGAAATGTTCTTTTCATATCTATTGTCACTGATTTAATATTGTTGAAAATAAACTGCTTCAGCTTTGTCTTTTATCATCGGGCATCGATTTTTTGACGAAGCCGGTTATTTCTAAAAGTCTCTGCACAGCCCGGGCAGAGGGATGACCCCTGCCCGGCCATGCAAATTCCTATTCCTGAGGCATCGGAGGAAGCTCGTAGCCGTGCTGATAGTTGTGCCTAATGAGTTCGGCCGCGAACTGGTTCGCATCAACAGGGTCGGTGTAGGTGTTCTCGAATGTCGGGTGACCGTCGTGGATCGAGAATCCGTCCTTGATCATTGACTTCACCGTCGCGTCGGCAGGGATATTTGTGAACTTCATGTTCTTGCCGTCCCAGTCAAGCACCTGGTTGAGCCCCTGGAGACGGATTGCGAGCACGCCCATGACGACCATCTCGTTGAACGGTCCCGCCTCGCTGAAGTCGGAAGCCGACGGCACGCGGACTGAAGGGTCCTCCTTGCAGGCACGAACCCAGTCCTGAACGTGGTTGACAGTGAAGTCGTCACTGATAGAAGGAACCCGGCGAAGGACCTTCGGAGCATCAGGAACCCTTCCGGAAACAAGGTATGGACGGGATCCGTAGCAGCCGCAGATGAGCGTGTCCTTCGTGCCGTGGAAAATCACGGCGCCGCCCCAGTAGTTCATATCCACTCCCGCAGGAAGTCCCTCCGGTCTGTCTGGAAGAAGGCCGCCGTCGTACCAGTTCAGCTCAACCTCCGGCATCGCAACCTTAGGCATGTTGTCGCGGGCAGGGAAGACGTATTTCACGTGCTGCGCCGAAGGGCAGGACTCGCTGAGAAGCTTGGTTGAAGAACCCTGTACGTGGATAGGATAGCCAAGGTTCAGAGCCTTGAAAGGAGCGTGGAGAATGTGGCAGGCCATGTCGCCGAGGGCACCGGTGCCGAAGTCCCACCAGCCTCGGAAGTTCCACGGGGTGTAGATGGAATGGTACGGACGCATCGGGGCAGGGCCTATGAACGCGTCCCAATTGAGGGTCGAAGGCACGCTCATCTGCTCTGCCGGGCGCTCAAGACCCTGCGGCCAGATAGGGCGGTCGGTGAAGGCGTCAACTTTGGTCACCTCGCCGATCTCACCATTCCAGATCCACTCGCAGGCAAGCCGCACGCCCTCATTGGACGCGCCCTGATTGCCCATCTGGGTGGCAACTCCGGCCTTCGCTGCAAGTTTTGTCAGAAGCCTTGACTCATACACCGTGTGGGTGAGAGGCTTCTCGCAGTAGACGTGCTTGCCGGCTGCAAGAGCCTCCGCGCAGATGATCGCGTGGGTGTGGTCGGCGGTCGCGCACATCACAGCGTCACATTCAGGGAGAAGTTCCTTGAACATCACGCGGTAGTCGTTATATCTCTTTGCCTTCGGATAGCGCTTGAAGACGTGGTCGGCATATTTCCAGTCAACGTCGCACAGTCCTATGATGTCCTCCGTTTCAAGAGCCTGGAGCACGCTCGCTCCCCTTCCGCCGATGCCCACAGCGAGAATCTTGAGCTTTCTGTCAAGGGGCTTCTTGGGCTTCCTGTCAGCCTCGCTCTCAGAGTTGCCGGCAAAGAGGACGTTCGGAGCGACGGCAAGACCTGCCGCGGCTGCGGCTCCGACTTTCAGAAATGATCTTCTGGATAGTTCTTTAGACATGATTCTAATTGGTATTTGTGTTAATAAAAATCTCTGTGGTATGGCTGTCTGTCAATCCGGACAGCCGGCGGATTCAGGACGGAGCCAGAGTGGCTGTCAGTGCTGACGGATAAGCCCATAGCCTTCGGTCGCTGTGCGCCTGCGCTCCCAGATCTGTTCCAGTTCCTCGTGGGTGCCCTTCATCGGCATATCGTGCGTCCGGGCATCGTCGAGCATCTTCCACGCAAACTCCGACGCAATGGCCGCGTCCCGCAGAGACGGAAGCCTCGGGTCGGTCGTCCCGTTCCGCAGGCAGTCGGCATAGACGTCGATGAGTTTGTCGATGTTCTTTCCCCCGTACGGCCGCTCTATCCTCTCCGTGCGCGTGACTCCGTGGATGTCGACCACGGCCGTCTTGAAGTCGTGGCTCATCCGGGCTATACCCTTCGTACCGATGATGTCAGCGTAGGAGTTATGGGTCTGGACTTTCGCCAACTGACCGTAGTTGTGACCCTGGGTGATGTCGAAGACTACCCCGTTCTCGAACGTCCCGTGGGTCTGGAGCCACCACGGGTCCTTCCATTCCCAAAGGCGGATGGCCTGCGCATGCCAGGTCTTGTACTCGCTGCCGGTGAGCCAGCGCGCGATGTCTATATAGTGCATCCCGCAGTCGTGGAACGCAGGCCCCTCGAACTCGTGATGACCCTCACCCGGTGACAGGCCGGGCGTCATGTGACAAAGGCGGACAATGGCAAGCTCACCGAGTTCACCGGAGAGGATCACGTCCTTCAGATCGTTGTAATACCACGAGTTACGAAGATACAAGTCGACCGTCGAAAGGAGTCCGGAGTTCTCCGTCTCCCTGACGACTTCCCACTCACGCTCTATGGTGTCGGCTATCGGCTTCTCCATTATTATGTTCTTCCCCGTCGCCACAGCCTTCCGCACGCGGCCGAGCCTCGTGTCGGCAAGAGCCGTCAGAGCCACAACCTCCACCTCGGGGTCATTGAATATCTCGTCCTCATCCTTGGTCCGGACAACATCCGGAAACTTCTCCGCGGCAATGCCCAGAGAAGCATCGGAAACATCGCAGATGTACTTAAGTTCCCATTTGTCACTCTTTTGGAACTCGTCCGCGAAGAATCCGCCCATACGCCCATAACCGATAAGTCCGACCTTTATTTTCTTCATTATGATATAGTTAACGCTCATGCCGCAGGCACAAGCAACAAGTAATCAGTTATTAGCCACAACGCAGAATCGGGCGTATTCTCCCGATTCCACGATGTTATAGACCGCAGAAACTTGCGTTTTATACTCATTGGCCGTATAAATTTTTCTCAGAAACTATTTCAGTCCTTCACACACGGCTTCAATACTTCCACTCGCCCATCCAGTCCACGAGGAAGCGGTCACCCTCAAAGCGTATCGGGAGCCAGATGTAGCGAGAGTCAATGAGATCGTCAGGGTTCCATCTGTCACCCACATAGATGTACTGTTCCCTGCCACCGAGCTTGATATCCTTTGTCTCCTGAAGCTTTAGAATGTAGGTGCTCTGGGAGCGGTAGGTCAGCTCCGCGCCCTCTCCCGAACACGGGTTGCCGAGCTCTTTCCACGGGCCGAAAATGTTGTCAGCAACAGCTGTCCTCGCCGCATTCGGAGCCCAGCCGGAGCAGCCAGACATCATCAGATAGTATTTGCCGTCTTTCTTGAATATGGCAGGGGCTTCCATCGAACGTCCGGCAAACGCACGCGCATACTTTCCGGTGTGGGCGGTGTAGTCGTCGGTGAGCTCCGCTATCTGGAGGGTGTAGTTCTCCTCCGAAGCATAGATGTGATAGGCCTTGCCGTCATCATCGACAAACACGGTCTGGTCACGAGCCATCTGCCCTCCGGAAAAGTCCCTCTTGAAAAGCATCCCCTGTCTTATGCTCGCGATGTAAAGGTCCGTATCCACTTCCCAAAACACCGGGTCGCTCCAATCCTGCTCCTTCTGCCAGTCATTTATATCCAGCGCCCATTTGCCCGGATTCACCCTTCCGGAGCGAAGGAACCTGAACGGGCCGACGGGGTTGTCGGCTGTCGCGACTCCATATCTTGCCGCGGCATAGGCCTGCCCCTTGAGTTCAAGGTGGAACCACATGACGTATTTGCCGGTCTTTTCGTTATAGATGACCTTTGGACGCTCCAGAATGCAGCCGGACTCGATGTCGCTACCCGAGCCGTCCGGGTCCACCTTCAGCGCAAGCCCTTCGTCATTCCAGTTGTAAAGGTCAGTGGAAGAGTAGCAGTGCACCCCGTCAAGCGCCAGTCCGCTCTGGTTCTTGTGTTCGCCATACATGTAGTATTTTCCGTCACGGTAAAGCAGGCCAGCGCCGTGGGCATTGATAATTTTCCCTTCCGTGTCCGTCCATATTTCCCCTGGACGGAATGATTCGTTGTCCGCGGAGGCGTTCCTGTCCGCAGGCTCGAACCAGAGAAGGCGGGAAAGAGGCACTTTGATGGTGTAGGCCTTCCCTCCCTTGTAGATTTTGCCCTCGTCATCGCGCCATTTTCCTTCGGGAAGTTTCACCGTACGGACGTTCTCCGCTGACATGACAGGAGCGACGAGGTATCTGTCTCCGAGCATGTACTGGTCTTTGCAGTCTTCGAAACCCTGGCCGGGGAATGAGTATTCCATATGCCGCACTATAGGTTCACCGGTGACAGCGGCATTCCTTGCACAAGAGAGGATGTAATCCCCGAGCTGCTCATGCCATTTGGCGTATTTGACGCATGTTTCGAGGTTCTCCTTGTTCAGAATCCGCCACGGGGCCACGGAGAACTGCATCATCGGCATCATCGAGTGTATCTGGCAGGAACGGACAATCAGCGACTGGTCGAATTCCTCAGGGTCGATACCGAGGAAACTCTTGTATTCCCCACCACCGATCATGTCCGGGCAGGTGTAGGCATAGCCGAGCAGGCCTGCTGCTATCATCGAAGGCACGAGGCTCGCGACTCCCTCCCAAGAGTATTTCTTGTCTCCGAGGCGCTGCACCAGAGGCAGCCCGCCCGCTTTCCATGAAGCGCGGAATTCATTGTAAGGAAAATCGAGGCCGAGCCTTGACCAGAGCAAGGTCTGGTCATCGTCATAGGATTTGCCGTCAAAGACAGTGATCTTGTCCTCCTGATACTGGTCAGGATCCCCGGCGTCGAACTTGAAGCCGTCGATGCCGTAGTCCCGCTGCATTTTCTTGAGGACATCGCGAAGATGCGCGCAGGCTTCGGGGTTGCTGAGGTCGTAGCAGGCGCTCGCCCCGTTCCACCAATCATGGATTGCCGGCATGTTGCTGCCTTTTCTCTTGGTCAGATATCCCTTATCCATCAGGAACCTGTATTCCTCGCTGTCAGCGGACACGAACGGACTAATCCACAGCATCACCTTGAAGCCCATGGCGTGGAGTTCGTCCACCATGCCCTTGGGATCTGGGAACTTGTCCGGACGGAACTCAAAGTTGCCGTAGTCCTTCTGCCAGTTGTCGTCGATCATCAGTATGCCAGCGGGGAAGCCGTTGCCGACAATGCCCCTTGCGTATTCCAGAATGTCCGCCTGGTTCTGGTCGTACATCAGTTCAATCCAGGTGTTGTACTGCGGCTTCGAGAAGAACATGACTGGCGGCAGTTTGCCGTCCGGCGCCAAGTACTTCCCGGAGGCGGCAAGATAGGCTTCCCTCAAAGTGCTTCCCGCTGAGACAAGCTCAACCTTTCCCCTTGCGGCGTCAACGCTGAGCTTTCCGTCCTTTACACTGAAACGGAACGGGCCGTCGCACCAGATGTATCGTCCCTTGCTGGAGACGAGCAGCGGGGTAGTCTGGCTATTGAAGTTCTGCCATTGCAGGTCAGCTTCCACCTCGCTGTACGGCATCTTCTCTCCAAGTCCGCTCGCCCCGCCCCACCATTTCTCGCCGGGGAGGATGTCGATTTCCTTTACTTCCTGCGCCGCTGCGGCAATGGCAAGACCGAGGGAGAGGATTATGAGTATTATTTTTTTCATTTCGTGTCTGTAGTGATATGCAGATTATTTTATTCCTAAATAACAGCTCCTTGATTCCATAACAGCGGAATCAAGGGGCTGCTTTAATTATATAAAACTTAATAAGTACTACTATTGTTCGCCAAGATCAATGTCGCGTTCAAGGGTGAAGTTGTCAAGGTAAATCCGCGGCTTGCTTTTATATTGCCACCAGTTGAACAGAGTTCTGAATGACTGGCTTTGCTCCAAAATGCTCCGATCTTTGCCTTCGAAGTTCAGATCCTTGAAATACACAGTAATCCTATGCCACTGGCCTTTACGAAGGTCCTGCGAGCCGACTTCAACCTTGACATCACCGCTTTTTGTACCCAAGTAGAAGCGGTATTCATAGATGCCTTCGACATCCGCTACGTCACACTCATAGTAAACATCGAATGACATACGGTCCCAACGGGTAAGATCTATGTATTTGGTATTGTCCGAAACAGCGAATCCACCTTCCCACCATTGGTTGACTCCACCTTTGCCGTCCAAAGGATAATTCCAAATCACACATTTGCCGGAGGTGTTGATTCCGCTTGGATTAGGATTATCTACAATAGATGAAACCTCAGTGCCCGCCGCGAGTATTCCATCTGGTTTGAACGGATAGTCAACAGGGTTTTCATTGTCATAGGCAGGTATAAGACCTGCGTTCTCCATGTCAAGCAACAGCCAGGACTTTCCGCCCGGATCGGCGATAAGGTATGGGTTCGGCCTGTTCTTCTGGTTAATCACCATGGTCTTCTTGCCGCGGATACCCTCGCCCTTGAACTCGATGGATGCAGAGCGCGGAGACTCCTCATTATCGTATTCGTAAACTTTATAGACCTCAATATGGGTATATGGATCCGTCTCATCGGGCTGTGTCTCGGCATGCTTTATCCAATCCTTACCCGTCGTGCTCACAGTCTGGGTGTATGGGACATTTGCGCGCACCTTGATCTGGATCATACCTCCGGCAGCAGGGTATTTGGACAGGTCTTCATCGGACGAGACTTCAAAGAAAATGCTTGAAGCCTGCTTGATGCTCATTGTCCCGCTGTATTCCCCGGCGGTGAGTTTCAGCGTGGCCTCACGGGCTACTTGGCCTTCGTTCTGGTCTATGACCAAATCAAAGCTCGTTTCCCCGTTGGATTGTTCCTCCGCAGGACGCACCGAGCACCAGCCTTCATCATCCGAGAGATAGACCACGGAGGCTTTCCAACTGTAATTCGTCTTGAAGTTGAACGTCACTGTCTTCTGATGGTAGTCTACATCGACACCGTCTTTGAACTGCTTTGTGCTTTCCTCCGACATCTCGAAGTATCCGGCCACTTCGATGTCATCCTTGGCTGACGGGCTGCATGACCCGGCGAACGCCACCAATGCAAGAGCTGCCACTCCAAGTCTCCAACCCGCAATGTTAAATCTTTTCATTTTCTATTGTCGTTTATTATGTGATTACTTAAGAATATATCCTTCACCGACTCCCTCAGGGTTCTTCAATGTCATCACCCCGTCAAGAGACACTTCTATGTCATCGACCTCGCCCCATTCCATGAACATGTCGTCTGTGTTAAAGACACGCTTGCCGACTGCGGGAGGAAACACGATTTTCCCGTCAGCCTTGTTGAAGACAACGAAGATGCGCCCTGTCTCGTACTGCACCGCGGCATAGCCGTCCGGTGAGAGATAGGCTGTAGGAGATGTGTAAATGCCTGTCGAGGAATCCCATTTGCGCTGGTCCAGCGGCGTAGCATTCTTGTTTTCCCAGATGGAAACGACCCTGATAAGTTTCAGCCTGTCAGGCACTTCCCTGATGCTTTGATAGCTTGGCATGTCTCCCGTGCCGCCGAAACGCGATTTCCAGAAGAAGGTCGAACCCACTGCGGCCGCATTTCCTGCAATGATTCTGTTGCGGTCTTCTCTCCATACGTCAGGAGTGGTGCATCCCAGCATGGAACGCAGCCGGGCCTCGGGCATATCCTTGAAAAGAGGGGAGTTGAAAATGTTTTTGTCGTCAACAAACTGAATGTCGCCGCCTCCCATTCCGGAGCCTTCCTGTATCAGAAGATCCGGCATGAGTTCCTTGGCGTCGGGACGGTTCTCGACATCCTTTATCCAGTGGGAATAGATGCTCGTAGGCTCGAAAATGAATCTGGCTCCCGGCCATATTTTCCTTATCTCGCTGAAGAGCTTCTTGAAATAGGCCGCACGGCCTTCAACATAAGTGTCATAGTCGTAGTGCATGCCTTCGATCTTGGGCGGCTCGCCGTTATACTTGGCAGGAAGATCCACTCCGGCGAACGCCAGTCCCGGGATGTCCCATGCCACTCCCCCGAAAACAAAGCCTCTGTCTTTCCTCTCTGTTTCCCGGGCTTGCTCTATGCACTTTTCCACAATCCTGTCTATCACCCACTGCTTGCGCAAGTCGGCCATAAGTTCATAAAACTGGCCGCCGTTATGAATATATCCGGACACCAGGTTATCGGGAAATTTCGCATCCGGATCCCTCCATATCAGAGTCTCTTCCATTTCTTTCTGCAGAGACTCCGAGTATGTGGTTCCGGGCCAAATCTGGTAGTTGCTGCAGGCATACGGCTCCGGAGAGTCGAAGAAAAATTCCATGTCCGCTGCATTCTGGTCATACTCCATATCATCCATATACATTATGGCCTTATGGCGCAACTGTTTGGCGTACAGAAGATTGTCAGCTGCGGTTCCGTTCCAATTTATTCCCCAGAGGTCATAGATGTAGGTGGTATCCACCTTATTGATATCCTGTTCCGGCCTTATGTCCACTTTGGGCAGAAGACCATCCGCCATGCTCTTGCCACAGGAGATGAATGCTCCCGCCGCCGCAGCAAGGCACACTATATATCCCGTAAGTTTCCTCTTATTCATAATCTTATCATCTATCATTTCCATTACTTTGAAACGGTGGGCGTGAACTCCTCGAACGCGATGTTGTTGTCGCGAAACACCAATGTGTCCTTCACCGCATAGGTCTTGTCGGCAGACTTCACCTTGTAGTCCAGGTAAAAGGCAATGCGTTTCTTGCCGCCCCACTCTTCAGTGTCCTTCACGAACTTGCCGTTGCCGCTGATGGCATTTTCGCTGCCCTCGTCGGTGGTTATCCTGACTGTATTGTCTTTTTCGTCAACATCTATAAGGGCACGGAACTTCAATGAGGACACGGCGAGGCGGTCCGTATAAAGCAGACGGTGCATCCCGCGCGTCTGAAGCAGCGGCCTGAAGTTGGTCTTTTCGATGTACCCGCCTTCCCAGCCATATCCTTTGCCTTCGGTCTCGCCTTCAACCTGCTCCATGCCCCGACGCAGGTAGGTGCCATGATAGGGGTTGACATATTTCACGGCGTAGATGGTGAAATTTTTAGGCTTCACGCTCCACTGGGTTGACTGACGTGGATCGGCGCCTCCCCATTTTTCTGTCCATGCCGGGAGTCCTGACGTAAGCGACGTATATACACTCCCGACCAGCACTGAATCTGTAGTCGCCTTGGTTATGCGTATGGGCAGGGCATAGCAGTTCTGATATGAAAGAGGATCCTCGAAGAAGGCGTCTGTCAACTGGACAGTTACGCCGCCGCTGAAGTTGCCTTTCTCAATCACCATCTTGTCGGTGCCGAGAGGTTCATAATGGGTGGAAGGAAGCATCTTGAGATTGAACTTCTCCTTTGTCGTGGAGGACTCTCCCGAGAGTTTTTCAAGCAGATTCGGCTCCACCTCGAAATTTACGATGATGTCTTCCTTGTTGTCACGGACCCCGCCCATGGCCGCCTGAATCTGAAACCTGTGGTTGTGATCGTTTGTCAGGTCATAGTACTCCGACTCGCCCAGCACTATGGTGCGCATAGGATACTGGAAGGCAAAGTACGTTGTCGTATATTCAAAATCCTCGAATTCCGGCAAACGGCTCTGGCAGGCGGTCATGGCCACACCGGCCGACAGGCACAGGAGGAAGAATCTGTTCGTTCTACTGTTATTCATCTGAATGGCTGATTTTTAATTGTTATAGTGGTTCTGTTCCAATTTCGGGGATTTCAGCAGTTCCTTTTCCGGAAGGGGCGCGTAGTAGGTGAAGGTGGCATACATGCGGTCCTCGCCCTCTACGGGCGAAATCTGCGGAGCCGATGTGCCGTTCTTCTGCTGGAAAAAGGCGCGGGACACCGGCCCGTTGATCTTTGCCTTCCAACGGCGCAGGTCATAGAAGCGGGAACCCTCGAATGAAAGTTCAATGCGCCTTTCGTTCCTCACCAGATCCATGAACTCGGATGCCGGCAGAGTGGAGGCATAAGTGTCGGAGCGTCCTAGGCCGGCCCTCTTTCTGATGGCCTTGATGATGTCGCGGGCCGTGTAGTCCGCATACTCGGACGTGCCGTCAGCGTCATAAGAGGCCGTGGCCGCTTCCGCATAGATGAGATAAATCTCGGTGAAGCGTATGATCGGACGGATGGTCCTCTGCCCTACAGGCCATTTGTTCGGATCGTTTATCACGAAGTCGGGGCGCAGGGTCTTGCGCAGGTAGTAGCCGGTGCGGGTCGCCTCAGGGTTTTCAATTCCGTCCTTGGTGTCCTCTTTGGCCGTGTATATCTTGTTGTCCGAAGCAGTGCTCGGAGTGTTGCCGAACGATGCCCCGTTGTAGATGACAGTGCGTGCAAGACGGGGGTCGCGATTTATATAAGGCTGAGTGGAGTTATATACCGAACTTTGCGTTATAGGGTAGCCGTCCTTGTCAGGGAAGGCATCCACAAAATCCTGGGTAGGGTTCACCTGTCCCTTGCCGTAACGCGACGGAGGATAGTTGCGGGCCTCACGGGAATCGGCAATTTCTGTCCCGTCCGTCTGGTTAGTGCGCCACAGCACGTCCTGAGGAATGTTGTCGCTTGTCCAGAAAAGAGTGTTGTCGGTCTGTCCCAATCCGTCGAGACCTCCATTCAATGCAATCAGTTTGGCGGAATACAACATTGCGGAGTCGCAGTACTCCATGTTGTAGTAGCCGTCGTTGTAGGCAGGGCTGGCCGCATGCATGTAAAGCTGCGCCTTGATTGCCAATGCGATGCGCTTGTCCATACGGTTGCGGTTTTTCCATCCCGTCACCCTGTCATCCCCCTCGTACTTTTCCGGGAGCAACCAGATGGCTACATCCAGATCCTTGGATATGGACTCTACCGTGGACTGATAGGAAGGACGGCGCAGCTGCTTCCATTCCTCGCTGTCGCGGCTCAGGCTTTTGTCAAGGTAGGGTATTCCCAGTTTTCTGCCGGATACTCCCACTCCGCCATAATGGCGCAGCAGAACGAAATGATGATAGGCCCGCATTCCGTAAGCCTCGCCCGTCCAGCGGTTGCGGTAGGCCGCATCATCTTCAGGGTCCTTGGAAATGGTGGTCTGCGGCAGGATCTCGAAAAAGCGGTTGATGCCGTCAATGGCCTTGTATGAATTCTCCCAGACGGACAGAGGGTCAAAGGTAGGGCCCCAGCCGCCGTTTACCATTCGGTGATACTCGTTGTTGTACTCGTTCATCACGGCATCGTCCGTGGCGCACTCCGTGTAGGAATAGTCAGTCGGGAGAGCCGTGTAAGCTATGTCAAGAAAGCCCAAGACCCTTTCCGGAATTTCGTTCACTTCCCCGATGTCATAATTGTTGTCCTCCTCCAGAGTGAACATGTTGCTGCAGGAGCACAGCGTGAATGCCGCTGCAGCGATCAGACATATATTATTGAAAAATTTCATATTCTTGGTTCTTTATCAAAATGATATGTTAAGGCCCAGAGCCACGTTGCGCGTGTTCCAGTATCCCGTCTGGCGGTACTTGGCATCTTCGGAGATGAACCAGAGGTTGTCACCCCTGAGATATACACGGATGTCCTTCACTATGGAGCCGGCGAACAGCGATGAAGGCAGCAGATAGCTCAACTGCAGGCGGTCCAGCGAGAAGCAGTTTCCGTCACGCATCCAGAAGTCCGAATCACGGAAGTTGTTTTCATTGGACTGGGCGGAAAGACGGGGATAGGTCGCTGTGTCCGCAGTCGCCTCGGTCCAGCGTCCCCGCACGATCTCGGAGTATTTCATGTCACCGTTGACACGGAAATAGTCGCCGCTCATCACCCAGTTGTACTTGAGGCGCGTGGAAGCGGAAACGAACAAGGTTAGTCCCCTCCATTCCGCGCTCATGTTCAGAGTCCCGACCCAGCGCGGATTGTAATTTCCCAGAGCGATGACGTCGTCGTCATTGACATATCCGTCTCCGTCCTTGTCGGCATATCTGATGTCTCCTTTCTTCACGCTTCCGAAAAGCTGGTTGGACGCCTCCGCCTGCTCGTCAGTCCTGAAGAATCCCCAGCTGCGCAGGCCCCAGAACGTGTCGAGAGCCTTGCCTGTACGGTTCTGGTAGTCATTTTTGTAAGCCTCGTCCGTGCGCACAACCTTTGACGTTGCATAGAGCAGGTTGAGCATGGAGCTGAACTTCACCTCTCCGAAGTTCTTCACATACCCCACTGACAGATCCATACCCGTATAGTCATTTCTGCCGTAGTTCTCGTAAGGAATACGCGATGCGAGCATCTGCGGATAGTAACTCTTCCTCTGCATCACAAGGTCGTCGTGAATGACATAGAAGAAATTAGCGTTCAGTGACAGGGAATTTGCCGCGAGACGGGTCTCGAGACCGACATTGAGCTTTTTCATCTTCTCCATGCCCAGGTTGTAGTTGCCTTCCACTGCCTGACGGGCCTCGAAGCTGTAGCCGTCATTGTCGCCGGTGCCGAAGAATCCGGATCCCCAATAGGTGTATTTCCAGAGATTATAACCCAAGTTGGTGTCAGTGTGCAAGATGCCAGCCGAAGCCTTGAGCTTGAGGAAATTAATCCACCCGAAGTCATTCTGTCTGGTCGATCCTACGGGAATCCAACTCAAGCCCAATGTTGGAGAGAAGGCATTCTTGTGTCCCGGAGCCAATTTCAGGGAATGTATCAGGGCGCCGCTGAAATCCACCAAGAACTTATTGTCATAGCTGTACGCCGCATTGAATCCGATGTGGGAGTTCCTGTCGGAATAGGCGCTGCTTTCTACGGAACGGTAGCTGTAGAATCCGAGCACTGACGCCGAGACGCTGTGCTTGCCTCCGAATGTGCGCTTGTAGTCAGCGGATATGTTCGCACCTATCCCGCGGCTGAACGTGCCTGACTTAAGGGTCATGACACCGGTCTTGGTGTCCTGGTTTATTCGGTTGATTTTGAATATCTTGCCTGTGGCATCGCTCCAGACAGGCTCATATAGGGCGTAGGTGTTCTCGATGGCCTCGGAATATCCGCCGTAGGTGTCGATGTTCATTGTACCCCTCACAGAGAGTCCTTTCGTTATTTTTGAAAGGTCATAGACAAGTCCGATGTCAAACTGCATTGTCCTGCGGTAATCCCGCTGGTAGCCGCTGCGGTTCAGTTCGCCGTAGATATTCTTGCCGTAGCTATTTTTCCCGGACACAGTGTGCCCGCCCATTATTCCCTTTCCGTCGATGATATCAACGCCCTCCAACAGGGAAGGATCTTCAAAAAGATCGACAGACAGTAGCGGAGTGTAGTCGTTGGGACGGAGAGTCGAAGCTAGAGTGAAGTAATCGGTACGCGGATTCTGATCCAGGTCAAAGACGAAGAAAGCATCGACAAAGCTCTTCAAGGAAGGGGTGATATTGAAGTCAATGTTGCTCCGTATCTTGAAACGGTTGTAGGCGGTGCTGTAGTCGTCAACCTTGTAGAGTTTGTCATGGTTCTCCCAGCCTACATTTGCATAGAAGCGTGCCACGTCGTTTCCGCTGGTGAACTCACCCAGCACCCTCGTGGAATTGGTCATCGGCTTCAGAAAGTCCGAACTGTAGTAGTCCACATCAGGATAGCGGTAAGGATTGCTGCCGTCATATTTCGCTATTTCAGAAGGTCTGAACGGTGGCCGGCTGCTAGGGGAATCGTTGAGGAACGCCTCGTTGTAGAGGGTCATATATTCGCGGGAGCCCAAATATTGCGGAAGCCGGATCGGCACCTGCACTCCGGTCTCAACTCCGAAACGGATGTCCTTCTCGGAGACCTTGCCCCTTTTGGTTACAATCGAGAGAATGCCGTTCTTGGCCTGCGATCCGTAAAGGACAGTGGAGTTGACGTCCTTCAGCAGGGTGACGCTCTCTATCTCCTCCGGCTGGAGATTGTCTATGTCGCGTGGCTGTCCGTCTATCAGCACGAGGACATCACCGACACCATAAAGGTTCAATCCAGACAAGAGACCCGCCCCATAGGATGAGATGAGGGTAGAGACTCCGGAATAATTGTCTTTCTTGACTATCTGGGGTATGTCAATGGAAGAGACACTTCCGGGAGCCAGTTTTTCGGTGACGGTCTTGAACACCAGATTGAGCGTGTCGGCATCGCCTGCCGCGACATTCCCATCCTGAGCCGAGCACACGATGCTTCCCATCAGCAGCACCGAGGCGAAAACGCCTTTCAGGCCGTTTGCTGCCGTACAGCGGAACCTGTGGTTATATTCTGTTCTGTTCATTATTCAATGGTCTGTTAATGATTATTCCCAACCGGGATTCTGATAGAAGCCCCCATATATGTAGGATTGTTCGCGCTTTAAAGGGAACCAATAGTGCCTCTGCTCGAATATGCGGGGTGTGTGGTAGGATTCCACGGAGTAGTAGGTGTGATCCTTGTCATACGCAAGGATCTTTATGTCCTTGTACTCGGGCAGGTGCGCGACATACCAACGGCGGGTGTCATACCACCTGTGGTTCTCATAACAAAGCTCCACTGCCCTTTCCCGGCGGATGGTTTCCCTGAGTTCCTCCTTCGAGGCAACGAGATGATCCGGAGTCGGAAGGGATGTGCCGTCCTCATTCTTCACCCTCTCCCGCACAGCCTTCAAGGCCTGCACGGCAGTGACCCGGCACTCTTCGGGAATTCCGTCCGGACCATACAGCTCATTCGCGGCCTCGGCATACATAAGATAAACATCAGCAAGCCTGATCACAGGGAGCCGCTGCATACAATTGTACCAGTCTCCACTGCCGGGATAGATGTACTCATCACGATATTTCTTCCACATGTAGCCCGTGATGGTGCCTTTCTCCTCACCATAGTCCTGACCTCCGACATAAAGTTCGGCTTTCGTCTCATTGTTGTTCTGCTTCATCAATATAGAGCGGTCTGTCACTATGTTGGTGTAGAAACGCGGATCCCGGTCAGCCCAAGGGTCAACGGAAGGATTGTCATAGACAGACGGGTCGAACGGCTCGCCGTTGCTCATGCCGAAGTTCTGCACATAGTTCTCCGTGGCGCCGCAGACATCAATCCATGAATTCATACGCTGATTAGTATCGCCTATCATCACGGGTTGCGACCGCACCTGAGGGACATTCAGAACCCCTTCTTTCCCTGAGCATGGTATCTCGGAATTGCGGCGGTAGAAAAGCCCGCTGTAGTCTTTCCAATCTTCCAGTCCATAAACACTGCCGCCCATAATCTCGGACTTCTCCAGAACCTTGCCGAGATATTTGACAGCCCTGTGGAGATAGTCCTCGTTGTAGGTGTAGGATCCCGTTACCGTGCCGTTCATGAGCGGACTTGCCGCATAGAGCATGGCCTTGCCCAAAGCCGCATAGGCAGCACCCCTGGTGAAGCGGTCCTTGTTGGTTCCGTAGGTCATCTGTCCCGTGGGAGTGTCTTGCCAGTCATCCGGCAGAAGTTCCGCTGCGCGAAGCAGGTCCTCTTCTATTTTGTCAGAAGATTCGTGATAGTTCAGGCGCGGGTAACGCAGTTCCTCGTCAGGAGAGAGCGCTGTCGTAATGTAAGGCATTCCGCCCCAGATGCGGATGATGTTGAAATGCAGTATCCCCCTAAGCATCAGGGCCTGCCCCTCTATAAGCTTGCGCTGTTCTTCAATATTCACGTTCCCGTAAGGGGTTTTCAGCATGTCAAGGTGCTCCAGGGCAAGGTTGGCCTTGCGGATTCCGAGCCACCCGCCTTCCCAATAGCCGAGGTTGGTTTCACCATTGCTGCCTCCGCCCTTCCATGGGTCTATGTTGTACCTATTGTTGCCGCTCAAACCTTTATAGGCATAGAAGTAGGTCTGGTTGATGTCGTAGAACGTACGGTAATCATTGGTGATGTTGTCGATGTACCATGCCTTCGTCGACACCACATCATCGGCAAAATTGAAAGGACCTGTGGTTATAGGGTCATGCATGCAGTAGTAGGCATTCTCGATGAAGCCCTGGAACTTTTCGAATGAGCCGAAGATGTCCTCCTCGCTTAGGCCAGCGTCAGGGGACTTGTCCAGATAGTCGCTGCATGAGGCCACTGACAGGCAGGAAACTGACAAACAGATCAGTATCAGTGTTTTATATATACTCTTAATCATATCTTTCTCAATCAAATCTCATGTTTCAGAATGTGACGTTCAGACCGAAGCTGAATCTTTTCAGAGGAGGATAGGCGTTCGTGTAGTTGTACTCCTCACGCTCTTCGGGCATCTTGGACCAGAAGAACAGGTTGTGGCCTGCCGCAGTGAGTTTCAGGGACGACACGCGCAGTTTGCGAAGGATCTTGCCGGTGAACGTGTAGGAGAGTTCCGCACTTTTGAGACGCAGGTATGATCCGTCAAACCACATCCCGCGTGTCGAGGTGCCGCCGCCCAATGCATAAACCGCATCCGTATTTTCCGGAGTCCAATAATCCCACAACATCGGACTGGCGAAAGGCGCCAATGCGCTTTTTGTCATGGCTGTCCTACCATTGGAGAAGTAATTGTGGGAGATATTATAAACACCAAGAAATTGAACCTGAGCGCTGAAGCCCTTGTAGTCGAGACCTAGGAAGATGTTGTAGGTATTCTCGGGGTGCGAAGGATAGCCGTAAGGTATCTTGTCATTCTCATTGATGACTCCATCGGCATTATAATCAATGCTTACCGCGCTTCCAGGAAGTCTTGTCGTGTTATTTTCTCCACCTACCCGTCCGTAGACGTCATCCCAGCTCGTGATGAACTTGTCCTGATCGACATAAGTCTTGGGCTGATCGATCCTGAAGCCCTCGTTCTTCTGGTAGTCTGGTATAAGTTCCGGATCGTCCATGGATATGATCACTTCCTTTGCATGCGCGAAGGTATAGCGCAGCCATGGAGTCCATTCACCGAATGAACGGCGCAGAGTCACATCAAGTTCGAATCCACGGTTACGCACCTTGCCCAGATTCGCCGCCACTGGGGCAGCCCCGAAATATGCCGGGACGCTGTTCGCACGCTTGTCCGCAGACAAGAAGACCTTGTCCCTATTGTCCTGGAACAAATCAAAGGAACCGGCAATCAACTGGTTGAAGAAGGCGAACTCGATTCCGATGTTCTGCTTCGTGGAGACTTCCCACTGCAGATCCGAGTTGCCCACCTGAGACTCCTTATACTGAAGGTAGCTTGCTCCCTGAGAGTTGCCATAAGGGCCCTGGTAGATAGTTCCGAACACGCCCTTGGCGTTGTTGTCGCCGACAGCCCATGTGCTCATGTAGGCCCATCGCTGTGCCGCGAAATTGTCGCTTCCGACCTGTCCGATGGAATAGCGGAACTTAAATCTGTCGACAACCTTCCTCAATGGCTTGAAGAAAGGCTCTTCCGAAATCTGCCAGCCAAGACCCAACGATGGGAAAAATCCGAAGCGGTATTTTGCGGCGAACTTCTCCGACCCATTGTACGAGCCGTTGGCCTCCACAAAATAGCGGTTGTCAAATGCGTAGGTAAGTCTTCCCACCCAGTCTTCACGATAGTGGGGGAACTCGCTTCCGTCCGCCATCTGCTCGCGGCTCATAAGGGCGAGCGCCGTCACGTCATGTTTGCCGAAACTGCGGGCATAGTCCACCTGAGCCTTGTAATAGATGCGGCGTACGGTGCTGTTCACGGACAGTTCTTCGCCGCCGAACCAAGGCGGTGCGGGATAATAGTCCATATCGTTGTTGCCTGTAGGAGGATCATAGATCACCGAGCCCGTGTTTCTGTCGACTGCCTTGGAGAGCACATTCGACCAGCCGAAGTTCCTTTCAGAGAGGAATCTGGTATCAAACGAGAATGTTCCCGACACGGAGAGCCCTTTGGTGATGAAGTCAAGTTTCTGCTTCAAGGTGACATCCGACATCATCTGGAAAGTATTCTTTTTCTGAAAATTAGTTGCACCGGAAAGCACTGCGACAGGGTTTTTTTCCGTACCGCCATAAGGTTTGCCATAAGCACCGTCCTCATATTGTATCGGGAATATGGACGGTGACAGGCTGTAGAAGGCATTCCATATCTCACCATATTGTGTTGGCACCTCGTCCCTCATCCTGAAAGAGCCTGCAAGATTGACGCTGACAATTGTCGATGGCGTGAAGTTAAGGTCCACGTTCAGCCTTATGTTGTAGTGCTGGAATCCGAACTGTGGATTGAACGGCAGATTGTCATTATCTCCGGACTTCAACAGGTCGTCATCCTTCAGATAGGAGATGGCGGCAAAGTACTTGGCGAACTTGGTTCCGCCCGTCACGTTAAGGTCATACCTCTGCGTCATGGCGAAATCCTTGGTGATGGCATCAGGCCAGTTGATGTTAGGATAGAGATCGGCCTCGGTGCGCGAAGACGGATAACGGTATTTGTTGGTCTCTCCGACAGGGGAATAATAGCCCCAGCTTGCCTCGTCGTACGGGAGTGACTTCTCAAACAGTTCATTCTGATAACGATAGGTGTCGTAAGCATCCTGAAGGTCGGGCATATCACCAATCACCTTGAATGTGGCGTTGGCCGAGAACGAGACGCTTGCCCGTCCTTCCTTTCCACGCTTTGTGGTGACGAGGATCACGCCTTCCGCTCCCTTGACTCCGAACACGGCCGTAGCAGAGGCATCCTTCAGCACGGATATGCTTTCAATCTGTCCGGCATCGATGTCCGACATCTTACGCTCCACCCCGTCGATGAGCACCAGCGGCGAAGAGCCGTTCCAGGAGGAAAGTCCTCTGATGGTGATGGTCGGGTCATCGTTACCCGGCATATCGGACACGGTCTGGGTCGAAAGTCCGGGCATAAGTCCCGAAAGCATCTGGCCCACGTTCCCCTGAACGCCGGACCGCATCAACTGTTCCCCCTTTGCCTGCGCTATGGATCCGACGACGCTCTCCTTTTTCTGCGTGCCGTAACCCACCACGACCGTCTCCTGGATGGACAT
>ERZ808246.815-NODE-815-length-24566-cov-3.502060_pt1 | contig 24566 bp, 18 predicted proteins | sample MGYA00521083_ERZ808246 | MGnify/ENA primary metagenome ERZ808246 (study PRJEB31516, sample SAMN03275577) | gut metagenome | biome: mammalia-associated habitat; material: feces | host: Papio cynocephalus | place: Kenya | collected 2012-07-07 ... | reverse complement strand
GACACTTAAATTTATAATCGATAAGGTTTACTATAAAATCACCTCCTTTCCAGGAAGCAATATAACAGACTTTATAAATTAAAACAAATTGCACTTTTACGCTTTTCAAATACTATTTAAAATACAAATTATATTTTTTAACTTATATTTTTTTTATTTTGATTAACTTTTTAAACATCTAAAATCTATTTTAATAAAATTAAAAAAGAAGAGTTAAATTCTCTTCTTTACTACAAATTTATCGTTTACGTAATTGACTATTACAGTATCATGTTCTTTTATTTGACCTTCAATTAGTAATTTAGATAAGTCAACTTCTATTGTTTTACCTACTAATCTTTTTAATGGTCTTGCGCCAAAGTTTATATCATATCCTTCTTCAATAAATTCTTTTCTTGCATTTTCTGTAAGTTCTATTTTGATAGACATATCTTTTAGACGATATTCTATTTGTGAAATAATCTTATCAAGTATCTTATTAATTGCCTCTTTTGTTAATGTATTAAATACTACTATTTCATCAATTCTATTTACAAATTCTGGTCTGAAGTATTTTCTTATTTCATCAAGTACAGCATTTTTGTTATTTTCTAAGACATGTTCACTTCCTAAGTTTGATGTCATAATAATTATTGTATTTTTAAAGTCTACTGTTCGTCCATTTGAGTCCGTTACTCTACCATCATCTAGTATTTGCAATAGAAGATTTAAAACTTCTGGATGTGCTTTTTCTATTTCATCAAATAAAACTATACTATATGGATTTCTTCTTACTGCCTCTGTTAATTGACCGCCTTCTTCATATCCAACATATCCTGGAGGAGAACCAATTAATCTTGAGACACTGAATTTTTCCATGTATTCTGACATGTCAATTCTTACCATATGTCTTTCATCATCAAATAATTCATAAGCAAGAGTTCTTGCTACTTCTGTTTTACCTACTCCAGTTGGTCCTAGAAACATGAATGATGCAATTGGTCTGTTAGGATCTTTTATACCACTACGTGATTTTATAATTGCATCACTTACAACTTGAAGTGCTTCATCTTGACCCATAACACGTTTTTTCATATCATCTTCTAAGTGAAGTAGTTTTTCTTTTTCACTTTCTAATAGTTTTGTTACTGGAATATTTGTCCATTTAGCAATTATTTTACAAATATCATTGTCAGTTACAGTATCACTTAGTAATTTGTTTTTTTCCGTATTATTTAACGCTTCAAGTTCTTTTTCAGCTCTTGGTATTTCACCATGACGTAGAACAGCTGCTCTCTCAAGATCATACTTATTTTCTGCTTGGTCAAGTTCAAATTTTAAACTTTCTAATTCTTTTTTCTTTTTCTTAATATTATCATTTAAATTCTTTTCTTTATTCCAAGCTTCAGTTAACTCACTTTCTTTTTCTTTCATTGAAGTAAGTTCTCTATCAATATCACTTTTACGTTTCATTGACATTTCATCTTTTTCTTTCTTTAGAGCTTGTTTTTCTATTTCTAATCGCATAATTCTATGAGTTAAGCTATCAAGTTCAAATGGAACAGAATCCATTTGGACACGAATTGTTGCACAAGCCTCATCAATTAAGTCAATTGCTTTATCAGGTAAGAATCTATCTGTTATATATCTATTTGAAAGAGTTGCTGCTGCAATGATTGCTTTATCTTGAATTGTTACACCATGATGTATTTCAAATCTTTCTTTTAGACCTCTTAAGATAGTAATTGTATCTTCAACATTTGGTTCTTTAACCATAATTTTTTGAAATCTTCTTTCTAGTGCTCCATCTTTTTCAATGAATTTTCTATACTCATTTAAAGTTGTTGCTCCTATTACATGAATTTCACCTCTAGCAAGCATTGGTTTTAAGATATTTGATGTATCCATTGCACCTTCTGATGAACCAGTTCCGACTATCATATGGATTTCATCTATAAACATGATAATTCTTCCATCACTTTTTTTAACTTCATTCAAGACGTTTTTTAGTCTTTCTTCAAATTCACCACGATACTTCGCACCTGCTACAAGAGATGCCATATCTAGTTCCCAAATGGTCTTATCTTTCAAACTATTTGGTACATCGCCTTTTAAAATTCTTAAGGCTAAACCTTCTACTATCGCAGTTTTACCAACACCAGGTTCACCTATTAAAACTGGATTATTTTTAGTTTTTCTAGATAAAATCCTAGTTATACTTCTTATCTCTTCATCTCTACCAATAACAGGATCAATTTTTCCAGCCTTGGCATCTTCAACTATATCTCTTCCGTATTTTTCTAATACGTTTTCTTCTTTTTCTTGTGGATAACCATACATATTCATCACCCCTCAATATTAATTATACTACTATTTTAGCACTTGTCAATATAGAGTGCTAATTATTTTTAAAAAAGAAAAATTAATATAAAAATTAATTTTCCGTCTTATTATTTATCTGATTAATAAATATAGAAATACCTATTATTACAAAGATAAATCCAAAGAATAATGATATTTTTTCAAAATTCATAGCCGTATTAGGAACATTTTCTAATTCTTCATATTTTATGCTTGAGGAAACATCTTTTTTTGAAATTTCATTATCATCTATAACTAATGATGTAGAACTTATAAATTTGTTACTATCTGTTTCTGGTTTGTAATTATCATTTATTCTTGCTTGTATTTTTATATTATAGTTTTCATCGTAGAACGTGTCCTCATTAACCTTATCTGTTGAAATATAAATGACATTATCTTTTTCTGAAATTTTAAAATTAGATGTAACGTCTTCATTTGATTTATTAATTACTTTTATATTATTTTTATTGAAAGTAATATTTTTATCAATTGTAGTTTTTATTTCGAACTTTTTATATTTTTCAATAATTCTTTCAATCTTTGGTACTTTAATATTTAAATTATATGAAATGTCTTTATTATTTAAATCTATTAAGTTATTTTCTAATTGTTTGTCATTATCCAATATATATGACTCTAATATAGTTTTTTCTTCATCATCAATATTTAATTCTATTAAGTTACTTTGATTTAATTCATCTACTACAGAAATATATATTTTATCATTTAATCCACTATTAAGAATTATGTTATTACTATTAAAATCAGTAAATGAATCATTTGTAAAACTATAACTTTTCTTTTTTATCTTAGACAATGAATTAATATTAAGTGTTATTTTAGTTTTATTTTTTGTTTTTATAGCAGAAACTCTTACTTCAGGTTTTTTATTATTAAAATTAAATTCTTTTGATATAGTTTCTACTGTTTCATTATTATTTGCATCTTTTATTCCAGATTTTATCCAAATATAATATGTACCAGTTAGATTTTCAAAATCACTTTGAGGTATTTCAATTGTTTTTATTCTTTCATCAGCATTACTTAATGTTAGTGTTTTTTCATAATATGGTTGTTCTGTATTAGATGAAGTTACTGCATAGTATAGTACTTGATTTCCAGGAATATATGATTCTTTATCTTCAATATTTATTTTTATTTGTTTTGTTTTTGTATAATTTTTATCTTCTGTTGGAGTAAATGAAATAATTGGTTTAACATTATCTGTTTCAATTTCATTAACCGTTACATTAATTGTTGTTTCAGCTTTATTATAATTGGTATCAGTATCCTGTATTAATGTGATACTTGCATTTTCCTTTTTCTTTGCTGTTAATATAAGTTTTTCTTCTTCTACTTTGCAAGTTATAGCGTCATTTGCTGATGATTTACATGTAACATTTCCTTTAGAATTAGTATTAAAATTTATAGTTGTTGCGATATCTAGAGGAATTTTAATATTACTATCAATAATTATTTTTGGATTAATTTTATTAATTTTAATACTTGTACATGAACTTGATGCTTGATTTAGATTATTTGTTAATTTTGATGTTGCTTTTACATAATAGTTTCCTGCATTAATTGGTACTATGTCAATTGCATTTTTACAATTATTATCAGAATAATATTTATATGTATACTCTAATGTAAGATTTGTTTTATTGTTTGGTGCTTTTGCAGTTGGAGTATTTGGCTCAACATTTTTTCCATTATAATTTGTCTCTTTATTTTCTAAAGAAATTATTGGATTTCCTCTATTAACTGTTAATTTAGAACATTTAGAATTTGATGCATAGTCAGAATTTCCAACTGATGTTGCTTTTACTGAATAATTACCAGTATTAATTATTTCTTGTATTTCATTTTTACAAGATTCATCTGAATAATATTTATATGTAATATCTGAATTACTTTTTGATGTTGCATTATTTACTGTTATTTTATTTCCTGTATATGTTGTTGTATTGTCTTGGAATGTAATAGTATCAAGAGTCTTTAATGTTTCATCTTTACAATTTCCATATCTATCACAAATTTTAACAGATTTGTCTGAACTAGTTAGTGTTTTACTTAAAGTTTTTTTATCACTAGATAATGTCCAACCAGATACAGATTTTATATCTTCTTTTGAAGAAATTATAACGGTACCATCAGTGTATTTAATACTATATGATGGGCTTTGTAAAACATTAGTTGATGTTGTATAAATTTTATAAGTATTCGTATTATCATAATTTTTAGATGCATAACCTAAGTACATTTTATTATCTTTAAATGAAACTGTTTCTAATTCACCTAATCCTGTTGGTGTTTTATATCTTGCCACTAATGTTCCAAAGTATGGTGAAGGTGTTCCATCACTATTATATTTAGCATTATAAACGTATATTGTTCCAGTATTTTCTTCATCATAACAATATACTTGGTATGTTCCTGGACATTTTGCTGTTTCTCCTATCTCAAATGAAGTTACATATAAATATCCATTATTATAATCTAATCCTTGACCTGTTTCTGTATGTGAAATTGGAAAACTGTCTTTTGTATTTGCAAAACTGCTATCTGTTGCTAATGCTGAACCATAAGCCTTAACAAAATATCTGTCATCTGTTTTATCATAACCAATAGCTGATATTGCACTGCCTAATATTTCTTTTATTTTTATTACTCTTGATGCTCCACTTTTAAAAGTCGATGGATTAAATTCCCAAACGTTTTCATACTCATCTGGACCAACTATTAGAATTTTATCAGTTTTTGAATTATATGTCATATCATTACCGTGACCCATATTGCCATAGAGATAACCCAATTGTGTTTTATAGCCATCTCCTCCATATCCAAATAATATTCCTTTAGTAGGATTAGAATTATTACTTGAATAGAAAAATAATTTATCATTTGCCATAGTAAATCCTTGCATTTGTTTATATGTATAGCCATCAAACGTCTTATCTAAAAATTGATATTTAGAAAATTCTGATAATTGCAAGTTTATTTTTGCTTTATCATCAGTTACATCACTTTTGTTTAATGTTATTACTGGTCTTATTCCTTTTTTTTCAGTTTTTAGTAAAGGTCTGTTATTTCCATATTCAGTTATTGAATAGGCATACGATGAATTTTTTTCATGAGATGTATTTGTCCAAAAACCTGCGGTATTGTAACGTTTTCCATTTAAGAAATATTGAGCATTTTCTCTTAATGCAAGAAGAGTTGCACCAGAATCAGTATGAATACTTTCAGCAGTTCCATCTGAATTAAATCCTGGTTTTTTGCTTAACTTCATTAAAGAATATACTTCATCTTCTGAAATAATATTTATATTTCCTTGATATCTTGTCCAACTGCTTTTAATGTTATTAAGTTGAGTTTTATAATTATTATATGTGTCACTTATATAATTATGATTTAACATAACTTTTATAGTTGTTTTTGATGATTTAGAGTCTTCTATAACTAAAAATCTATAACATGTTTCATTTTGATTTGCAGTTGTCCAATATTTTTTATAGTTACAAGTCGTTTGACTTACTGGATTATAATAAACATAATCCCCTACTCGATATTCTTTGTTTTCAGTTGCATTTACATCTGTTACTGCAAATATTAAAAACAATAATATTAATAATTTAAATTTTCTTTTTTTCACATTCTCACCTACTATTATTAAGTCGATTATATCATATTAATTTATTAAAGAAAAAGATTATACTAATTTTTAGTACAATCTAATAGTATTAAATTATTGTTTATTTGTTTTAATTAATTCTTTTAAAATATCATTAGTATATGTTTTATCATTACTTTCAACTATCTTTCTTACTTTGCTTTGCCAATCACCACTATGTACAACTCTTTCTACTCTTTCATCATTCATTAATACTTTTTTAGTAAAATGACTTAATCTATAAAAATCACCTATATCTAATACATATATTGCATCTCCAGTTGATACTTGACTATTACTAACATTTTTATAGAATTTTTCTAATATTACTTTTCCATTTGGATAAATATAACCTACATATCCATCAAACGTTTCTTTTCCCTTTACTCTAAATAATGGATTAGTGGTTGCGAAGAATTCTTTCTTTTCCATATATAAATCAAGCATTCTTTCACGTTTTATTTGTTTTTCTTCTTCTGTTAAATGTTTAGTATTTTCTCTTATTCCTTTTGTTATACTACTTTCAATTTCTTCTTCTGGAAGAATTTCCCAATTAACAGTTAATTCATTTAAATACTTTAAAACCAGACTTTCTACTTCATCTAGATTTAGACCAGAAAAATCAAATTTAGAAAAATCAATCATTTTAAGTTTTGGATTTTCTACCATCATTTTTCTAAACCTTTGATAGATACTATTAGGTGTTACAACAATACCATCTGTTCTTTTATACTCAGGTATATTTTCATTATCGACACTACCTACTTTTATTCTTGGAGTTGTTGCTGTTTTTCTTTCTTTATTTTCTCTAAAGTAGTTGCTTATGTAATAAATATATCTTTGTTTATCCTCTATGTCTTTAGATAATTCAGCATTAAGTATAAATTGGTTTACTATATATAATTCTAATTTATCTTTATCAATTACTAAGTCATCTACATTTATACTATGAGTAAATAAGTAGTTTAAAATTTCAGGAGAATGATTAATTATTTTTCTAAAGCTTTCTGCTAACTTTTTGCAATACTCTGAAACATTAAAGTTTTTAGCATTTTTAAAAAGTTCATCTACATCTATATCTAATCCTTTTTCCTTATAAGATGCTTGTAGTTGTGCCTTCATAAATATTCTATTTTTTTCTGACATACGTTTATCATTAATTCTTTTTTCAATCTCTAAAATATTGTTGTAGTAGCCCTTTTCAACCTCATAATTTTTATACAAAAACGGAAAATTTTTCTTAAATTTAGAGTCATTTGTAATCAATGATAATTTTTTTATTCTTTTTTCAAATTCTGGTTCCAATAATTCTATTGCATTTGTTAATTTAAGTGCTACATCATCCAAAGATACTGATGGGTCATTTAATACATTAAAAGTATTTAGATTATATATTAGTGAACTATAAAATCCAGATGGAGAAAAGAATATTTTCTTTTCAAGCGTTTTTTCATCTGAAAATACTCCCATTGTTTTAAAAAATTCTATTCGACCAATATCTGCTATTGAATTTAAGTAATCTAAATACTCATCAAATGCTTTTTCTATATTTTTTGTTAATATATTTTCATTTCCTGTTAAACCTAATAAATCATTGTATAAAATATTTATTGGTGTAGAAATTGGTATTCCTTTATTTACTATTTCACTTATTTCTGACATGTCTTATCCCCCTCTTGTAATTAAATATGTTACAGAAATATAGAAAAAAAAGCAAGAAATTATATTATTTTTTCCTGCTTTTCAACAAAACTTTATTTTTTAATGTTTCTATATGATCACCAAAATAGTATATTAATGAATCATTATTTTCATAACAAATATAATCTTTATTTTCATTTAATTTTTCTTCTAATGCATCATCTGATTTAGTTATTTCATCTACTAATGTTCTTAAGTACTCATCATCACATTTTTCTACAAATTTTGGTTTTTTAAATGTATTAGTAAACCTTCTACTTCTATGTATTTCTGTATTACCTATATAATAAGTATTTCTCCAGTTATACCTAAAAGAGTTTTCATCTTCTTTTAATTTATGTACTACCGTTGTTCTTTTTGGTATGTCATAAATTCTTAAATTAACTACTTTACGCAGTCCTATCATATAATATATTTCATCTCCTATAGAAGTTATTATATTATATTTTATAGGATTTGCAAATGATTATAAATTATTTTTCTTTTCATAATGGTCTTGATCGTTTTGTTCAATATAATTTCTTAACATTTCTGTTAAACTTTCACTCTTCTTTAATAAGGAACTTGTTATTCTTTTTTTCAATTTATATTTGTTATTGTAGAAATTGTTTTTGAAATTTTGTACATATTGAATAATTTTTCCTTTTTTTGTGTTAATTTGTCTTGTAGTTTTAGAAATTTCATCTTTTTGCTGGGAATAATCATTTGATGTAAAATGTTGGTTTTGAACATTTTGTGTTACTGTAGATGTTGGAGTTATATTTGTACTGTTAGTTATTACTTGTTGAGGTGCTTTTTGGTTACTTGGTATCTTTATATATGGCGCAGATAATAAATCGAATAATCTTCTGTTGTTATTATCTATCCTATTACATATAAATGTATATAAATTATATTTTGTACCATTAATTTCATATGTAGTTTTTGTCGGATTTTCTAAAATTTCGCCAACTTTTGCTTTGAGCATATTTGCAAACTCTATTAAATCGTTTGAATTATTTTTATCAATTGATTCATAATATAATTTCATTGTCTCTAAATCATATTCTATAAAATTGTGAAATTTTATGTCACTTCTTGTTGCATAGTCAACCAATATGGAATTTGGATCATCATTTTGGCCACTATATTGAAATAAGTATCGTTTCTTGTTGTTGGAGTTTACTTTTATTCCTTTTCTCTTTCTATCATCATAAAACCCATATGATATTTCTTTTAGTTCTAATTCACTAATTTTTTCTCTTGCATATATAACTTTTGTTCCAGCATGAGCAAGTTTTGGTTCTTTTCCATTTGCAGTCATATTTTGTGCTAACTTTTCAAATATTTTTTTTATATCTGGTTCCACTTCATTCATATGTATTGAAAAAGCATTATTAAACTTTGAATTATAAACAACTACAATATCATCACCTCTTTTTGATTGAACATCTTTTTGGTACTCTAGAATATAGCCATTTTCCTTAAAGAACTTTACTTTATCATCAATTATATCATCTGTAATTGTGTTTAAATTTTTATGAATTATTCTTACTAATTTTTCTGCAATTAGTTTTTTTGTATCATAGAATAATCTTTGTGCTTTTACTTCTTTTTCCATTTCTTTTCTGATATTTTCGTCAGTATTAAAAATTATATCTATTTTTTCAATTATTTCTTCAACATTATCAGTATTAATTTCGCTATTGTTTAAAGTATGTAATTGTTCTTTTAAACTTATAACTTTCGTTTCAAGAAGATTCAGTTTTTCTTTATTTCTTTGTGATTCATCAAGTTCTAATTTATCAGGTACTTCTTTTTTTAATTTTTTATAAAGATTTGGAGATTTTAAGATATTACTTATAATTTCTGGTGTTAAGCCATAATTATAAACATAACCATAAGCTTGTAACACATCTTTTAACTTGTCTGCGTTTATATTAGAATTATTTTTGTATCTATTATAGTCTACTTCAAATTTTCTTATTTGAAATTCTTCTTTGTCATGAGCTAATAAATTTATCATTCTAAGCATATAACACATTCTATCATAGTTGTTATATTCCGGATTTGTTTTGTCAAATAAGTCTATATTAAAATTTAAGACCTTTTTTGGATCAAGCCATAATTCTCTGGCTTTTCTTTCCATTACGGAATTATTGTTTCTTAAAAATACTTCAATAGATCTAAATATATTAAATAAATTTTCTTCGGAAGTATCTTTGTTTTTAAAATACATGTCAACTTGATTTCTAACACTGTTAAGATAATTTTCACTATCTGTAAATAAGCCACTTTCTATATCATTTAATATTTTTTGTATAATAAGCATTGTATAGTGGTCAAGTATAGTCTTTGGATAGTTTTCTTTTCCCTTTTCGTCTAAAAATAGGTATAGACCGTTTTCTGCTGTATCTTTTAATTCTTCTTGCAAAGGAGTATCTAAAATCATATCGTAAAAGTATGGATTTATTTTGATTATTTTTTTTATTATTGAAATATCAAGATTTGTACTATTTTGATTATTTATATTTGATGTGATATCGTTAAATGAAATATTTTTAAATGTATTTAATATTTTTGTTTTAAATTCTTCATTTGGCTCAATTGATTGTAAGTTAATCCGATTAAGAGTCTTTTTGTTTTCTTTTATTTCAACTTTATAAATTGAATATAATAATTTTCCAAGTATTTCATTTTTTAGCCTTGTTGCTCTTTTCTTTTTGTCATTTGAAAGTGATTCCCAATTTTTTACAGTTGTTAATGACTGAATTAATTCTTGTTGTTCTTTTTCTGATAAATCTAAACAATAATCCAATATTTTAGGATTTATTTTTTTTATCTCTCTTTCTAATATAGTATGAATTCCTTCTAAATAATCATCAACATTAGATGATGAAATTGCCTTAGGATAAAGATGAGTTATTTCTTTATATTTCTCCTTATCCATTTCAACAATATTTTCAAATAATGTTCGTCCAAAATATTGTCTTGCTTGTATTTTTACGTATCTTTCTAATTCTTTTACATTTAGTGCAAAATTATTACTTATAAATTCAAGTTCATCATTAAGTTGTTGTTTTAATTCTGGAGTTGGTTCTTTCATAAGTTTCAATATTGGGTATATTTTATTTTCTAATTTTGCATTAATATTCTTAGATAGTTGTTCTTTTATATCTTCATCATTAAATTCAAAATCAAATAGTATTAATTGCAATGTTTTTGGAGATATTCTATTTGATAGTTGTTTTGTTAAATTACTATAATTTTCAGATACATTTTCTATAATTTTATCATATGAATAATTTATCATCTCTGGATATGTTTCAATTACATTTAAACTAATACCATTGCTTACTAATGAAGTGAAATTACTTTTTAATTCATAAAAATTTTCACATTTTATTAGATCATCCACTTTTGGGTATATTTTTTTTATAATTTTATTAAAAGTTTTTTCCTCTTTTGTGATATCTTTTTTTATGTTTAGACTATATTCTTTTGATTCTGAATTATATGTTCCAATAATACTATTGTTTATTTTTGCTGAATCTTGATTTTTATTTATTAAAAGCCCAAAGTTTGTTGACTGTTCTTCCACTTGAAAGAACTTATTTGATTTATATTTATAAGTTATTTTACTATCACTCTTCATATTTAAGAGAAAATATATGTAGTTAAGTACATCTTCTTCAAAAATTTTATATGTAGCTATTTCGTCTCTCATTAGTGGATTATTATATGTTGGTTTTTCAAATACTAATTGTTTTATTAAATCTAAATCTAAAAAGATTTTGTTTATTCTATCAGGAATTTCAATTGAGTTATCTGTGATAATGTTCTTGCTTTCGTTATTAATTTTCTTTATAAAATTACTATCTATACTTATTACTGGGATTTCACCAATACAATTTTTACACTCTATATTATTTCTTATATAAATATCTAATTTTTGTAGATTATTTTTACTATGAGTTTTTATATAATCTAAATCTATGTCATATACACTACTAAACTGTGGAACCCCAATATCATTATATGTATATGAATAAACTATACCATCAATCTTTTTTCCTGCTGGTGGTGGTAATTGGGAATTATTGATCATAAAGATATTCCAATCATATATGTAGCCATTTTTATCTATTAAATATTTCTTCTTATTTATTTCTACCTTTTCAAATCCAAACATTTTTAACATAAATTTAACATTCAAATCGTTATCCATAAATTTTCCTCACTCTTCATATTTTATTACTTTTAATAATTTCCATTTACTTGTCCACTTAGTTACTTTCTTTTCATAGTCTTCTTTAGTAAAGTCTATTTTTACTGGACGAAGTATTAAATTAAATAAATCATTTAAACCATATGGTGCACATACAATTAGTTTATTATTTTCCATCCTTACTCCAAGACAAGTAATTGTTGTTCCCCACCTACTAATAGCATCTTCTACTGATTCATATTCTTTTCTATTAGTTTTATATTTTTCGTTATACCAAATATGTACTCTCTTTTCATTTTTTATATCAAATTTTAAATCTAAATACTTTAATCTCTCTTCTAAATCTTTGATAATTATATCTTCTTTTTCATAACTTGTATCTTCATCATAATAAACAATATCATAATCTCCTATTCCATAATCTAAATCATAATTATGATAATAATTAAATACTGTTTGATTAATACAACCTGCTGCTAGATAGTAGTTTTTAAAGTCTTGATTTTCTTTTGAATATTGTCCCAATACTTTTAATATTTCTTTAATTTTTTCACTTTTATTTAATATACTTTCTAATACTAATAATTGTTCATTTAATGATTTGTTTTTTCCTTCTAACATAACTACTCCTTAGTATATTCAACATATAATTTCTTTAAGTGCTTTCTTTTTAAGACTTTATTTATTCCATCAACACTTATTTCTGTATAAACTCTTTCTAATAACCTCTTCATGCGTTCATCCATTCTAGCTCTATCTTTTGTTCTATTCCAGTATGATAATTGATATTCTTTAGTCCAATTTTTTCCTTCATATGTTAGACCAGCTGAAAGAGAGTCACATACCATTTCTAAAAAATATTTAAATGGAATTAATGGAGTTGGGTTTGGTGCTCCATAGTCATACCAATATTCATAATGATGTTTATTACAATTTATATGATGAATCCAGGCAAGACTATAACCAACTTCTCTTTTACAATTCATTATTGGACTATATGTACCTTGATAATATTTTACACCTTCTAAAAATTCTACTGGCATATATTTTGACAAGTCATGTAAAAGTCCTTGTATTGGTATTCCTACTCTACAACAAAGGCAAAATACTTTAAATCTATGTTTATTTACTGTATTTAAATGTCCAAAGAAATTTCTTATAGACATTTTATATTCTTTTTTATCATCCATACTATCACCATTATTATTATACAAAAAAATGAAGTCTTTTTCTAGGACTTCAATACTAATACGAAATATTAAATTCAACTAAAGTGTCTTTTTTTATATAGCCAATATTTTCATATAATTGATTTGCATTATAATTATTACTTTCTGTATACAAAATACAAGTATTTTTATTTTTTAGTAGATTATTTGTTAGATAGGAAACTAAGTAACTAGCATAACCTTGATTTCTTTTATCTTTTTTTGTATATACATGAGTAATTTTTGCGATTGAGTTATTTATTGTATACCCAGCAATTGATACTACTCTTTCCATTTCATCTTTATTTATATAAAAATCATTATTCATGAAATATTCAGTATCTAGAAGTGCTTCATTAATACTTATTTTATTACCTCTTTCAATTTCACTTTCTTGCCATATCTTAGCAACTTCTAATTTATCTTTATAAGTTATTTTAGATATAGTTCCTACTATTTTTTTGTTATTTATATTACTACACTCATAATAATTTATTTTATTAATATCTTTTATTTCTAATAATTTACTTATAGTGATATATAATTCATTTTTACATGTTACCTCTTTTATACTTTTATTATTTATTATTTTTACTATTTCTTTAATATTATCTAAACTAATATTTTCTTTTGTCCATATCCAAGATAATTTTTTGTATATTCCTACTATATAACTTATATTATCTGTGTAAAATAAACTATTATCTTCAGGCATTCTGTATAGTAAATGAAATAGTTTTTTATCATGTTCTTTTTTTATTATTTTATCTATATCCATATATCCTCCAATATTAATATAACATTTATCCACAGAAAAAGTGTAGAATTTCTACACTTACTATTAAAAGAAACTGTTATTATCTGTATGTAATTTATATAATAAATAATCATTGTTATAATTATAATTCATATTCATTTTAGTTGGTTCATTAATGTAATTATTTCCATTTTTTATTTTTTTATCATAATACTCAAATAATTCTTTAAATCTTGCATAGTGAACTATTTCTCTTTGTCTTAGCCATAATAATGGTCCTATTACATTAGGGTCATCTGTTAAATCTATCAAGTTTTCATAGACTGCTCGTGCTTTTTGTTCAGCAGCCATATCTTCTGCTATGTCTGCTAATGGATCACCTGTTGTTGCAAAATAAGTAGTTGTAAAAGGCACTCCGTTGGCATCTGTTGGGAATAGTGCTTTCGCGTGTTCTGCATAATGAGAATCAAGTCCTGCTTCTTTTAATTCCTCTAATGTAGCATCTTTCATAAGCTGATATATCATTGCCTCAAGCATTTCAACATGACCTAGTTCTTCTGTTCCAATATCAGTAAGTAAAGCTTTTCCCCTGTCATCTGGCATAGTAAATCTTTGATTTAAATATCTAAGTGCCGCTCCTAGCTCGCCATTTGCGCCGCCATACTGCGTTACTAAATATTTCGCCATTTTCAAATCTTTTTTATCAATATTTATTGGATATTGAAGTTTCTTATTATATTTAAACATTCTTTACCTCCCATGGCCAATTATTAACCCAAGTAAACTCTTTTGTACTATTTACTTCAGAAACAGATAATGGTCCATATTTATTTTCATATTCTGAAGTAAGTTTTTTGCATTTTTCTTCATAATCTTTAAAAAGCATTAGCATACTAGTATCATTTGGGTGTAAATCTAAATATAAATTTAATTCATGAGCTGCAAATGAAATAGATTCTAATTCATAAAGTAATTTTTCTTGGTCGTTTCTAGCCATTAGTTTTTGAGGTCTATAATTTTTATATTCACTATATAAGTTTGAAAATAAATTTCCTTTCAAATATCCTTCTGTTGGACTATATAAATTAGTATTATAGTCTTTGTTACCTATTTGTGGGTACTCACGATAAAAATCATTAAAATAATTATAGTTATTCATAATATCTCCCTTCTTTTTAATTTATGACAAATTCATTAGTCTGCTACTATTTTGATTGTAAAACTTATTATTATATTAATTCTTTTCACCTCTTTAAATAACACATAAACAACAATACATTGACTAAACCCTTTATAATGTTTAAAATAAATCATTAAAAGGAGATTATTATGGAAAATATAGAGAATATAAATTATATTGATATTTATGCTAAAAAATTACTTCAAGATATAAAGTATCGTGTTAGACAGCAACAAATTGTCTTATCAGGAGATAGAGAAAAAGAAGTTGATGCAAAGATGATTGAAGTGATAAAGGATTTATGCAAAGTAAATGCAAGTAATACTAATAAATTAAATTCAACATATAAATTACTTCCATCTAACAATGAAAGTGAAAGTGATAGAATATTAAGTTCATTAGTCTTATACTATACTGGTTTATATGAAGATAATTTAAAATTATTAAACAATTTATTAGATAATGGATATGTCTTTGGACATAAACCATATGATCTTAACTTGTTTGCTCTTGTTAAAGAAATATCTAGTGAATTTGAGGAAGAAGATTATATTCGACTATTAAAAGAACAAAGTGAAGTATTTAAATATTTTTATAGAAGTTTAGATAAGGATAATTTGTCTTCTGAAAAAGAAATAATAAAAACATTTAAGGATATTTTAAAAAAAGATGAATATGTTGCTTTTGATAAAAAAGATGGTCGTTATAGAAGATGTATTAATCATTTTTTAACAAAACAAGGAATTGAATTATTTGGAGAAGATTTTATATTAACTGCGAGTAAAGAACAAAAATCAAATATTATTTCTAGTGCCTCTGACATAATGGAATGGGATGAAATTAATAGACTAAGACTAATTAACTTAGTTAAGAATAGGAATTATCAAGCAAGTCAGGCTTTGCTTTTTAGAGAAGAATTATTTAATAATTTTACAGATGACGAAATTATTAAAATAGAAGAAATATATAATGATTCAGATTCACCTTTTGATTATTATAATATGAAATCACATGAAATTGAATTTGATAAAATAAGAAGAAAATTATATGGTGAAGAACCAGTAAATGATAAAAATACTATATTTAGTAAGATATTAAGAAAATTAAAGAAAAATTAATAACTATGATTATGCCCTTTTTAGAGGTGTTTTTTCTCGACTGGTAATAATTGACGAAATCGTAGTTTTGTGTTATAATATGCAAAACAATGAGGGGGAGATTTGTTTGAGTAAGAAAGTATATATTCCTAAATTAGCAAGGGAAGTTATTATTGGAAGAGAAGGAAAAAAAATTGAAAATGTAAAAGATCTTGAATTAGTTGGCCGTGGTATTGATGGTATTGTTTTAAAACTTAATGAAGAAAAAGTTATTAAAATATTAAAAGATAATATTGAATTACAAAAAGAATTAAACAAAATGACTTATGAAAAAGTTATTAAATTTATGGATGATTTAGATTTAAAAAGAATAATTCAACCAAGAGATATTTTATATAATAAAGATGGAGTTTATGTGGGATATGTTATGGACTATGTTCCTGATATTACTTCTAAGAAATACAAGGGTACACCAACATATAGAGAACCTGGAGACTTTACTTGTGGAGACTTAATCGATTCATTCAATGATTTTGAAGAGGACTTTGCAAGATTAAGTGAGCAAAAAATTCAAGTAGAAGATATTAATGATGGCAGTTATCTTTTCTCACGTGACTTTATGTATTTATGTGATATGGACAAATATTTATTAGATCATAGAGCAAATGATATTAATCGTGCCAAACTTAACTATACTATTGCTAGATTTCTATGTTTAGAAATGAAAAAGAATAAAAATGTTTCCAAAGATGATGCAGGTATTTTAAATGAATGGGTAAAGAAAATGTCTAATTCTTATTCATTTAAAAAGGATTTAGAACAAGAAATAGGTATTGATTATCGTGAAAAGATCACAGATTATGCCGATGAAAAAGTAAAATCCATAATAAAACATAGATAAAATACTAAAAAAGTGCAAGAAAATAAAATTTATACTTGTCAAATGTTAATTTTATTGATAGAATATTCTTGTACTTTTGAAATGGCGCCCTTGGTGAAGTGGTTAACACGCTAGTTTGTGGCACTAGTATGCAAGAGTTCGATTCTCTTAGAGCGCCCCAGTTTGAAAGTTAAACCAATTCATTGAATTGGTTTTTTTTTTATAAATTTATAAAAAAGGCATACCTTTGATTGGTACGTCTTTTATAGTCTATAAATTTTTTCTACTTTTACATTATTTCTTCCTGATTCTTTTGCTTCATATAATTTAGTATCTGCTGCTTCTATACAATTATTTATAAAACTTTCTAATTCAACGTCATTATTTGGCAGGTCAACATTCTTTGGAAAATTTACTACTCCTGCACTAAATGTTATTTTTGATGAGTCATCTAATGAACCATCATCTTTTAATCTATATATTTTTCTTGATTGAGTAGTTCTTATCTGATTTAATCTTTTTTCTGTATTTACTGCATTAATATTTTTTAATAATAAGACTATTTCTTCTCCTCCAAATCTGTAAATACCATCAAGTGGTCTATCTGGTTTGCCAGTTATTGGATTTACATTATGTCTTGTATTATTTTTTAAAAATGTTGCGATGTCTCTTAATACTCTATCCCCTGCTAAATGACCATATGTATCATTTACTTGTTTAAAGTGGTCTATATCAATTAGAGCTAAAGAAAATGGCATTGGTATATTTTTATACACTTGGAGATAAGTCTTTAAATCTTCATATAACTTTTTCTTGATTGGAATGTTCATTGTTTGATCTGTTTCTAACTCGGCTATCTTTTGTTTATAATCTGTAACATCATGATACTTGTAAACATCTAATCCATCTTTTGTATAAATATACTTTCTTTGATAATATTTTCTTGTAAGAGTGTCATAATATTCCTCATTACCAATACATCTAAGACTTTTAATATATTCAGCTTTATCATCTTCTGGATATACAACTACCCCACTTTTTTTCTCAACTATATATATTAAACAATCAGAAAAAAAATTATCAAATGTTTCTATATCCATGTACACTCCCCCTAACATCTAACATATTATATACCTTTTTTTATTTCCTTGCAATCTTTTGAAGAGTATATCCCAATTTATATGGAATATCTTCAATATAATCAAAATCTTCTGTGAATAAATCTTTATCTGGCAATTCTGTCTCAAGTATATTGCTTCCTATTACTCTCCCATCGTCTTCTAATGAATTTCTTATATTTTCTTTTAAGGCAAAAGACTCTTCAATATCATCATACCATTCTGGAATATTAGAGATAAATATAATATCATGTCTTTTTCTGTCCTTATTTTGTTTCTTCATTATATTTATATTTCTAAACTTAAGTTCATATGTCTTTAATTTTTCAATTAATTCATCTTTTTCTTCTTTAATTATACTATTTTGTGGTTTATTTATATGATGAGCTATTGGGATAGTATTGTATCTATTAGTTAAACTTTTCCAAAACAGATATGCTTGTTCTTCGCTCTCAGTTGTAATATTTTTTTTAACAAATTCAAGTAATTTTAAAATATAATTACTATTTAATGGACCCTTTGGATAAAAATATTCTTTTAAATATAATAAATTCCATTTTCTTAGATAGAAAAAATATTTAGTTAAAACGTTTATATCAAATGTTTCTACTTCTTTAGCATTCTTTAATAAGAAATAAAATAATTGATCAGAACTTGCTAGTACGGTTAAGACTTTCTTATTTTTTACTTCTATATCTTTAAATAAAAGATTTAGGTTTTCATTTGTTCTTGTATAAATATAATCATATTGTGGTAATGACTTTTTGTAATCTTTTATTAATAGTGATGCATTTAAAATATCCTTTTTTGTCTCTTCTTTAAGCATACTTATCCCTTCTTTTAATGTTGCATATTATATATCTTTCTTAATAAATTGTCAAAAAAACTATAATGATTTCTCATTATAGTTCTTTTATTATCTGCAATTATTATTACCATTATTATTTCCAAATCCCCAGAATAGGAAGAAAATAATTATAATTATTATGAATATTGCCCACCAACCATTATTTACACTATCATTATTGTTATTATTTCCTGTTGTATATATTGGATATGGGTATGCATAATTGTACATAAACATTCTCCTTTCATTTTATTATATTAAGAATATTTATGTTTGTTAATTATTCTACGGTAACAGACTTTGCTAAATTTCTTGGTTTATCAATATCAAGTTTTTTCAAATCTCCTACATAGTATCCTACTAATTGTAGTGGTGGTACTGTAAGAATTGCTTGAAAGTAATAACTTGTTTTTGGTACTACATATTTTTTATGATGGTTTTTTATTGTCTCATCGTTTGTTATTGTAAATACTTTGGCTTTTCTTGAATCTACTTCAATAACATTAGATTCTGTTTTATCTTTAATTCTATCATCTGTAATGATTGCGAATACTGGAACACCTTCCTCAATAAGTGAAATTGTTCCATGTTTTAATTCTCCTGCTTGATATGCATCACTGTGAGTGTATGAAACTTCTTTTAGTTTTAAGCTTCCTTCTAAACACATTGCATAGTCTATTCCTCTACCAATATAGAAAACATCTTTATTTTGATATATTTCTTTAGAAATACTTTCAAATTCTTCTTTATCTTCTAATACTTTCTTTAATAATTTAGGTAAGTTTTCAGCCTCTTTTAATATTTCATTATAATCTTTTTCAAGTCCTAATGAATTTGCTGCTTTTAAAGCAATTAGTGAGAATACTGCTACTTGTAAAAGATATGCTTTAGTTGTTGCGACTGCAATTTCTGGACCTGCTTCTATGAACATTACATGTTTTGCCTCACGTGCTATTGTACTTGTTTTAACATTTACAATTGCTAGTGTATCAATATCTTCTTCATGAGCTTTACGCATTGCAGCAACTGTATCTGCTGTTTCACCCGATTGAGAAACTAAAATTACTAATGTTTTTCTATCATAAATTACTTTTTTATATCTATATTCACTGGCACACTCTACTAAACACTTAATATTTGCTTTTTCTTCTAATAGACTTTTACCAATCATTCCTGCATACATTGCACTACCACAAGCAACGATATGAATTTCTTCATATTTTGATACATCAAATACAGACTCCATATTATTTATGTATCTATTTAGAGTTCTTGCTAGAACAATAGGCTCTTCCATTATTTCTTTTAACATATAATGTTTATATGAACCTTTATCTGCTTCTTCTGCTGTTATGTTTGCTGCTTGAATATCTTTTTTTATTTCTACTCCATCTTTATAGGCTTTAATTTCTTTAGCAGTTAATTCTACTATTTCATTATCTTCTAATAAAATATATTTATTTGTATAGTTTATAATTGCTGCTATGTCTGATGCTATATAGTTTTCATCTTCTCCTACTCCAATTATTAATGGAGAATCTTTTCTTACTGCATATAATTTATCACTATCTTTAAAAATTATTCCAAATGCATAAGAACCTTTTAATTTTTTTAATGCTTTTGTAATAGCATCAATTGGGTCTTTCTCATAATATTTATTTATAATAGCACATGCTACTTCTGTATCTGTTTCGCTTTTAAACTCTACTCCATCATCTATTAGTTTTTCTCTTAATTCTTCTGCATTTTCAATAATACCATTATGAACTAATGTTACATTTCCTACTTGATGAGGATGAGCATTTTCTTCAGTTGGTTCTCCATGTGTTGCCCATCTTGTATGAGCTATTCCTATGTTTCCATTTAAAAGTTTAGTATTCTTAGTTTTATTTTCTAAATCTTTAATTCTTCCTATACTTCTAATTATTTGAATTTCTTCATTTTCCTTAATTGCTATTCCACTTGAATCATATCCTCTATATTCAAGTTTTTTTAATCCTTCTAATAAAAAGTTTACAGGTTGTTTTTTACCTATATATCCTATAATTCCACACATATATATTTTCCTCCACTATTAAAACATATGTGAAGATATATATATTGTTGTAATGTTGATTTTACTTTTTGACATATATCTAACGAACCACTTATCCGTAGTAGAATCCGCCGAATATTTCGATAACTACTAACCTCGTCATCCTATTATGGACCTGGCGCTTCAATGATTTTTACAACCTTTCTAGAACCATCTTGTAATTAAGTATACTAAAAAAAAGAAGAATTTGCAAATTACCTTTTAAATTCTTCTTCACCTATAACATAATTTAGTTTTTCACTTGTATCTTTATTTTTAGTTATTAATTCATCTTCTGTTTGAGATGTAGTTTTTACTGTTCTAAACTTTGATTCTATATTTACTGAATTATTTAGATATGTTTCTTCTTCTTTAGATATAGTTTTATTTTGTACTTTTTCTTGTAATTCAGTTAAATATTCTGTACTTCCTTTTATTACTAAATAATTATTTTCTGTCTTATAGAATTGATAGAAAGTTTTATTGTCATTTTGTACCATTATATAAATGTTATAGTCTTTATTTACTCCTGGTGTAATTACACATGTTCCTTCTTTTATATTTCCATTTATTTTTAATGTTTCACGTTGAGTGTATATTCTTTTTACTAGTGAGATACAACTTGCTTGGTTTTCATTGTTTTCTTTATAAAACTTTGATGTTTTCTTAGGAAACATTACATCATACATACTAAAGAACATTGTTATTAAAAATAATAAGTAGATTATTATTGGAATAACGAAGTTTACTCCACCTTTTTTAGCACATACTTGTTCTGTTGCGAAGTCGTCACTATATTCTTCTTCTTTTTTTATTTTTAATACTCTTTGTTTTGCAACTGCTATATATATTGGGTTAAATAAAAGACCTGAAAAAACCATAGAAATAATTATAAATACTATTAAATATTTAGTAAAAAATTTAATAAAGATTCCTGTTATTATTAGACCTATAATACCAGTTATATATAACTTTCTATATAGAAAATATATCCAACTTAAAAGTAATGCGTAAATATTTATTTTTTTTCTTGCAACTACTTTATAATCTTCTCCAATATAGGCTTCTAAAAATCTATCATCTTGAAAGTCAAAGAAACCTGTTTTTTTAGAGTTATCTGTTGTTGTATCTGTTGAGAAAGCTTGTATTTCTATATCGTCATTTACTGGTTCTTCATCTTCTTTTAATAAATCTACTTCATCGTCATTAGTAAAGTTTTCATTGTTATTGTCATCATCATAATTGCTTGTATCATTTGGGTCATTAAAATATCCACAAACAGTACAAAACATTTCCCCTTCTTTTATACGTTTACCACACTTTTTACATACCATATATTTCTCCCTTTTATTCTTCTCCTAATCTTTCAATATTAATTTTGTTTTCAATATTGTATTCACTTAATTGTTCTTCAAATAATTTATCAAATTCTGGCATACTCTTTTTTATTACATCTGGATAGATATTTTTACTATTCATAATTGCTGTTTTAAAATCAATTATATTTACTTCTTTTCTATTATCAAATAAAGCATTTGAGAAGGCCTGTTGAACTATTGTTAGTGAAACATCAGGATAACGTGAGCCTATTTCATATATTCTTTTATATTCACTAGTAATATCTGTAATAAAAGCCATTATTCTTTGTTGAATATATGGAGAATATAACATTTTTGCTCCTGTTCTATATTCTATCTTTGGAAGTGTACCAATTAATATTTGAATATTTTCATCTCTTGTTGGTTCAAATATTTCTACTTTTTGGAAACGTCTTACAAAGGCTTTATCTCTTAAAATATATCTTTCATATTCTTCTGTAGTTGTTGCTCCAATTACTTTAATATCTCCTCTATCAAGAGCTGGTTTAAACATATTGGCAAAGTCTAATGCTTCTCCTTTTGTTCCCATAAGAGTATGAATTTCATCTATAAATAAAATTAACTTAGTCTTATCTTTTAATTCATCAATTAATGTTTGTACTTTTGATTCACCTGTTACTGGGTCTGTTCCTAAAAGGGCTGCAGTATTTACTTTTATTACTTGATAACCTTTTAAAACATCAGGTACTAAGTTTCTTTGAATACGATATGCAAGACCTTCTACTGTTGCAGTTTTACCAACACCAGGTTTACCTATTAATACTGCTGATTTATCAGGTGTTAATAAGATTAGAATTAATTGTTTAATTTGTTCATCTCTTCCTATTGCTGGGTTAGTAATATAATTATTCTTTTGAAAATTTTCTCCATAGTTTTCAAGAATACTTATTCTTTTTTTCTTTATATCAAAATTTTTTTCAACTCTTTTGTCAAATTCTTCTTCTAAATTCATAGTATCACTCCACAATCTCTTTAATATTATAACACATTTTATTTTTTCTTAGCAATTACCTTAGGTTTACCATATGGATTAACATGAATAACTGTCAAATAAATTTCTTTAAATTTTTCTTCTATTTCTCTTTCTAAGTGATTGGCTATTTTATGACTTTCAAATGTTGTTAAGTTGCCATCTACAAATATTGTAAATGATATTTGGTATTTATAACCTACTGGTGTTGAATTAAAATGTTGTATTTTTTTTACTTCTTTATGTTCTTTTATAAGAGTTAGTACTTTATCTTTTGTTTCATTATCAATACTTTTATCCATTAAAACATTATAACTTTCTCTAAATAATTGTATTGCAGTTAACATTATCCATAGTGATATTAAGATACCTACTACTGAGTCTATATATTTTACTCCCATGCTTCCTAAAATTATTGATATAAGTGTTAGAGTTGTTACTAGCATGTCATTTCTGTGGTCTGTTTTGTTTGCTTTTATTAAGATATTCTTTGTCTTTTTATATAAGTAATTTGTGTATAAAAATAGACAGAGTTTTGTTAGAATTGTTACAAAGCATACAATAATTAACCATATTGAGTAATTTACATTTGTATTATGAATTAATGTATCTATAGCACTTTTAATAACACTGATACTTAGTACTAACATTGTTATACTTATTAGTAAGCTGTAAATATATTCTGCTTTTCCATGACCTAGGTTATGATCATCATCTGCTTTTTTTGAACTTATTCTATTACCTATATAAGTCATTAGTGATGATAATATATCTCCTGCACTATTAAATGCATCTGCAAGTAGCGCTTGACTATTACTAATCATCGCAATTATTCCTTTAATAATAGCTAAAAATAAATTACCAAGAATGCCTAAAACACTAGCTCTTTTTGTAGCTTTAAATCTATCCATATATTCTCCTATTCTTTATCTAATAATTCTAAAAATTTATTTAAATAATTATACCAAATATAAATATTTTTCTTTTTTTCTGAATATGCACCTATTTCATCTAATGTATGATTACCACTTTGTTCAAATCTTTCGATACATCTTTTGTAGCAAGTATTTATACATGTTCTAATTACAATAATGTCTCCCTTTAAAATACTTATATCTTTTATATTTCTAAA
>ERZ808246.812-NODE-812-length-24660-cov-4.027718_pt1 | contig 24660 bp, 25 predicted proteins | sample MGYA00521083_ERZ808246 | MGnify/ENA primary metagenome ERZ808246 (study PRJEB31516, sample SAMN03275577) | gut metagenome | biome: mammalia-associated habitat; material: feces | host: Papio cynocephalus | place: Kenya | collected 2012-07-07 ... | reverse complement strand
GTGGTGCCGGTATGGCTCCATTGCGTGCGCAGATTATGCACATGACCAAGACCCTCCACACTCGCGATCGTGAGCTTCACTTCTTCTATGGTGCTCGCTCACTCACCGAGGCATTCTTCCTGGAGGACTTCTGGGAGCTTGAGAAGGAGTATCCTAACTTCCACTTCCATCTCTCACTCGACCGCAAGGATCCTGTGGCAGATGCTCAGGGCGTGAAGTACTACGAGGGATTCGCCGTGAACTGCATCCGCGATACCTACTTGAAGGATCACGAGGCACCAGAGGACTGCGAATACTACCTTTGCGGACCTCCAATGCTGATCAAGACCGTTACCGACTACTTGGATAGTCTCGGCGTAGATCCTGAGAGCATTATGTACGATAACTTCGGTTAATGTTGGGTAAGCAAACGTTTATGATAGTTAGTATGGGTAAACGCTTGCTTGCACACAAACTAGAAATATTGGCAAAGCCGCTGGAATTCCAGCGGCTTTGTTTCGTTTAGGGTGTCCTCAGTCACACTGAACGTGGAACCTCTATCACATAGTTAAAGAAGCTACTCTTATTCACATTAATTTCTAATCTCCTTCCCCCCATCTGTTTCTAATCTTCTTCCTCTGTCTGTTTCCCATTTCTTCCCCCATCTATTTCTCCATCTGTTTCTTCCCTGTCTGTTTCCCATCTTCTTCCCCCATCTGTTTCTAATCTTCTTCCTCTGTCTGTTTCTTCCCTGTTTCAAATCTTATTTCTTCCCCCGTAGAAATCAGGGGGCGAGTTTTTCCTTAAATATTCTCCCTTTTGCCAAAATATTATGGCAAGGATTTGCTAGTTTGTAAGAATTTGCTTAAATTTGCAGCATCCTAAAGAAACGAGGAGGAAGAAATAAAGGAACAAGGAGGAAAGAAACAAGGAGAACGAAATAAGAAACAAATAAAGAACAAATAAAGAACAAATAAAGAACAAACAAAGAACAAATAAAGAACAAATAAAGAACAAATAAAGAACAAACAATATTAAACCGATAAAATAATAAGCTTATGAGAAAAATCATCCCAATAACCGCCGCATTGGCGCTTTGGGCAACCACCTTGTCGGCACAGACTATCGCCAATATGGACAGTCTGAATGCCGAAAAGAAATCGGCTGCCATCCAAATCAAGCTTACAGGCAAGCTCACAACCACTGGCAACTCAGACTTCCGCCAATTGCGTGACCTCTGTTGGCAACTTCGAAACTTGGATCTCAGTGATGCCACATGCGTCACCATCCCCAAGAATGCCTTCCACTCTCGCCATCATTTGCAGCATGTAGTACTGCCCACGCAGCTTCGGGATATAGGCTCGCAGGCTTTCTTCGCATGTGATAACTTGCTGGAAATCCTATTGCCCAAGCAGGTAGCCAAGGTTGGAAAGGCTGCCTTCTCGGGCTGTAAGTCGGCAAAGAGCATCATCATTGAGGGAACCCCACAGCTCGACGACTTCGCTTTCGCCAACCTAGAGGGCGTGCAGCTTATCAAGGTGAATTCCAAGATTCCGCCCAAGGCTTCGGCTACAGCCTTCTCTGGCATCAATACGCATCAGGTAAAACTGGTGGTGCCCAAGGGAAGCGAGAAAGCTTATCGCAAGGCTCAGGGGTGGAATGTGTTCTTCGGCGACGTGAAGCAGATGAGAGAGGTATGCGACCCGATGGCTTGCTTGATTCCTACGCCTATGGACTTGCATGTGGATGACAAGTCTGCCGCCCTGGAAGTGGCTGGTAGCTGGAATATAGAAGCTGCCGATGGGTTGGCAAACGAGAAGGAACATGCAGAAAGAATACTCAAAGAGAGAATCTTCATAGAGAGAATTAACCAAAAGAACATTCATGGAATCAACCAAAAGAACATTCATGGAATCAACCAAAAGAACATTCAGAAAGGGCATCGCCTTACCTTGTCGCTCGGCATCGACCCAACTCTTTCCGACGACGAGGCTTACACGCTGCAGGTGAAACAGAACGGAGTTGTCATCAAGGGCAAGACGGCAGCTGGAGTTTTCTATGGGTTGATGACCTTCGACCAGTTGCTCCGTGGCAATGCAGCCAAGGTGGGATGCGATGCCATCCCTCAGATGGCACTCAAGGACCAGCCTCGCACCCATGTGCGTGAGCTGATGGTGGATCCTTGTCGCATCTTCGTGCCTTATGAGCAGTTGAAGGCGTTTGTGCCCGAGATGGCACGTTACAAGCTCAATACCATTCATCTGCACTTGGTGGACGACCAGGCATGGCGTATCGAAATCAAGAAATATCCTCGTCTCACTGCCGAGGCAAGCTGCCGCTGGGGAATGGACGATATGCAGATGCCTATCAAGGGCTATTATACACAAGAGCAGATGCGTGACTTCGTAGCTTATTGTGCGAAGTTCCACATCCAGGTGGTGCCGGAGATAGAGATGCCGGGACATGAGGTAGCCGCTATCAGCGTATATCCAGAACTCACCTGCCAAGGTGTGCAGAAGCCAGTACGTACCACTTGCGGCGTGTCCGACGAATTGCTTTGTCCGGGCAATGACTTCACCTATGAGTTCTTGGGAAATGTGTTTAAGGAATTAGCCGATATCTTCCCATCCCCATATATTCATCTGGGAGGCGACGAGGCTGGCAATCCTGCACTCGACTGCTGGACCAGTTGTCCAAAGTGTCAGGCACTGAAGAAGAAACTGGGCATCACCTCCACCGACCGTTCCGAGAACTGGAAGTTGCAGGGCTATCTCTTCGACAAGGTGATAGCACTCTTGCGCACAGAGTACCACAAGAACCCAATGTTCTGGTATGAGACCGATTTTAAGAAGATACAACCGGGTTGCGTAACCTTCGCTTGGCGTTCGGGCTTGACCAAGGCTGCCCTGCAGGCTGCCATCGACAACCATGCCAAGATTATGCTTTGCCCTGGCGAGCATTGTTACTTCGACTATCCGATGGCGAAGGGTGATATGCCGGAAGTGAACTGGGGTATGCCTACCACTACGCTGAAAGATACGTATAGCCTGGATCCGGCTTGGGGAATGGGCGAGGAGTTTGAGAAGAACAACCTCTTTGGCGTGGCTGGCACCTTGTGGAGTGAGTGCATCAATACGCCGGAGCGTATCTACTACCAAGCTTATCCCCGCGCCTTGGCATTAGCGGAAGTGGGATGGAGCCAGCAGAAGAATCGCTCGTGGGAAGGATTCCTGGGAAGGCTCAAGCCGACGCTGAAGGATATGATGCGAAGAGGCATCACATTCTCTATGGAATATTAAAAGAAGGGCAAGTTCCAGAAAACTGGAGCTTGCCCTCACTTATTTAAAATCTCTCTCTAAAAAATATCTTAGTGATTTCTATTCTTACTTGCTCAAGCTAACAGAATGACTCATATTGGTCATCTCTGGGATTGAGTTTACTACGTCTTTCAAGAACATACCCATGCAAAGTACCATACCTGAAAACATAACTGCGGCTACTGCCATTGTAAAAATAGTCATCATAATCTTTTAACCTTTTTAATAATTAGTAATTGTTATTCCTTAAATACGAGTGCAAAGTTAACACTTTTTGTCCGAATAAACAAATCTTCACCTAAGAAATATAAACGCAAAATGTATTTCTTGATATGCGTCAATCACTTGTTTTTGGGGTCGGAAATGACGTTTTGACAGCGAATCCCGCCTATCGCTTTCAGCCTATCAGGAGAGTGCGAGTTTTCAGCCTCATGTCTTATCTATAGCCATACTTTGGCTTTCATATTATCAATTTTCGGGAAAACTCGTGTGCTTCTTCTAGTATTCGCTTTGATGCTTGGAAAGGCCAATTCGTTTGCGAAGAAAGTCGCAAATCAGCTTCACTGTAAGAAGCCGCAAATCAGCTTGGGGATGGGAATACACAAAAAGTCCAGCACTTCTCCCCATGGTGTGCTGGACTTTTATATATAAATAATGTGTCAATACTATGTGATGAGTATCCTTTATGAGTTCATGGAAACCAGGAATTCATCGTTGTTGCGAGTGTTCTGCATACTCTTGTGGATGGTGTTCATAGCTTCTATAGGGTTCATGTCGGAAATGAACTTGCGGAGAATCCACATACGGTCGAGAGTCGTCTTGTCTTGCAAGAGGTCGTCGCGACGAGTAGAAGAAGCCACGAGGTTGACAGCAGGGAAGATTCGCTTGTTGCTGAGCGAGCGATCGAGCTGCAACTCCATGTTACCCGTACCCTTGAACTCCTCGAAGATAACCTCATCCATCTTGCTACCAGTGTCGATCAAGGCTGTAGCGATGATAGTGAGTGAGCCACCGCCCTCGATATTGCGGGCAGCACCGAAGAAACGCTTAGGCTTCTGCAATGCGTTGGCATCCACACCACCAGTGAGGACCTTGCCTGATGCCGGAGCCACCGTGTTGTAAGCGCGAGCCAAACGGGTGATGGAATCAAGGAAGATAACCACGTCGTGACCGCATTCCACCATTCTCTTGGCTTTTTCCAATACGATGCCGGCAATCTTTACGTGGCGCTCGGCTGGCTCGTCGAATGTTGAGGCGATAACCTCAGCGTTCACGGTGCGAGCCATGTCGGTGACCTCCTCTGGACGCTCGTCGATGAGCAACATCATCAGGTATGCCTCTGGGTGGTTGGCAGCGATGGCGTTGGCGATGTCCTTCATCAGGATAGTCTTACCCGTCTTAGGCTGGGCTACGATGAGTGCGCGCTGTCCCTTACCGATAGGAGAGAAGAGATCCACGATGCGGGTGCTCAGGTTGGTGGTTCTGCGATCGCCACAGAGATTGAACTTCTCGTCTGGGAAGAGTGGGGTGAGGTGCTCGAATGGCACTCTGTCTCTTACTTCGGCAGGGTCGCGACCATTGATTTTGTCAATGCTTGTGAGTGGGAAGTATTTCTCTCCCTCGTGAGGTGGACGTACGTGGCAAAGGATGACATCACCCGTCTTTAAACCATATCGCTTGATGAAAGCGACAGATACATACACGTCGTCTGGAGAAGAGAGATAGTTGAAATCGCTGCTGCGGAGGAATCCGTAACCGTCGGCGAGAACTTCGAGAACACCGTTGGCGGTAATGATGTCGGTGAAATCATATTCTGGCTCTTGGGTAGCCTGTTGTGGCGCGCCTTCTGATGCAATGGCAGGTGCAGCTGTAGCGGCAGGATACGTAGGACGATCGAAGATATCGAAGGTAGGGGTGGCAGCTTGGTCTTCGATAGGCAAATCTACCACTGTGATGAAGTCGGTGCCATCACCTGGGTCGCCAGCCCAGATTCCATTAGGGTTGGCTGCTGCCATAGCTGGAGTTGCTGCTGTAGCAGGAGCATTTCCTGCTTGCGGCGTATCCTCGTTCGCCTCTGGTGTACCCTCGTGTTCGTTGGATGTCTTAGAGGCAGCAGCCTCATTGCTTCCCTCGTTTTGGGCGTTCATCTTGGCTTGGAGCATGGCTAGCAGCTCACTATTGTCTGTATTTTGGTTGTTTCCTGTAAATTGAGCTTCTGGAATTTCGTGATTTTCGCTTTCGGCGATTTGAGCAGTTCCTTCGGCGATTTGAGCAGTTCCTTCGGCGATTTGACCAGGTTCTTCGGCGATTTGACCAGTTCCATCAGGGTTGTGCTGTTCCTTTGAAGCTTCCATCTTGCCTGTGTTGCTATTCTCTTCGTCAGCAAAAGCTAGTGAACCCTCAGTGTGTACTGTGGTGTTTGCTTGTTCGTTCGCGTTCTTCTCAGCCTCCTGAGCTTTCAAGGCCTCCTGCTGCTTTCTGAGGGCTGCTGCCTTGGCTGCAGCGATGGCCTCAAGCTCGGCCTTGCTTTTGCGTCCTCTATGTTTTGGGAAAGCAGCAAGTGGGTCTGGCTCAATAACCTCTGCTTGAGGGGCGGGAGTTGGGGCAGGGGTCTCTGTGGTTGCACCAGGACCATTGACTTGGTTTTTCATTACATCGAAGTTTTCGCCTTCTGTACCATTGACAGAATATACGCGGTCTTCTTTTTTGCTGGCGATGCGGGTACGTTTACGCTTGGGTGCAGCCGCATCGGCAGGAGATTCCGCCTGGGCGTCAAGGATAGTATAGATAATAGTCTCCTTGTTGTCGCCCGATTTTATCTTGGCTCCAATCTCCTTGGCAATGTCCTTCAACTGAACGACACTTTTTGCAGATAATTCGTCTTTGCTATACATTATTATATTGTATATTATTTGATTGTTTCTTTGAAAAGTAGCGTTTCGAGAATGGAAACGCTAGATGTATTTGATATTTTCGTGTGCAAAGATAATTAAAAAATTTGTTTCTGCCAAATATTTTAGCTATCTTTGCAGAAAATTTTCAATAATGGCTACTCAAATACCGTATTTAGACGTTCAAAACCTCACCAAACGTTTTGGTGCAGAGGTTCTTTTTGATCATATTTCCTTCTCTATCGCCGAAGGACAGAAAGTGGGACTCGTGGCACGCAATGGCACGGGAAAATCTACATTGATGTCTGTGCTGATGGATAAAGAAGGGCACGAGAGTGGAGATATCATCTATCGCCGCGACCTGAAGGTGGGCTATCTGGAGCAATCGCCGAAGTTCGACCCTGAGGAATCGGTGCTCGACGCTTGCTTCAATCACGAGGGAGACCCGGAGAAGGTGTTGCGAGCCAAGCAAATCCTGACGCAGCTTCACATCACTAACATGGACCAGCCCATGGGACAGCTCAGCGGAGGGCAGCAGAAACGTGTGGCACTTGCCAATGTACTCATCGACGAGCCCGACTTCCTGATGCTCGATGAGCCCACCAACCATCTCGACCTGGAGATGATAGAATGGCTTGAGGGATATTTGAATCGTGGCAATAAGACCATCTTCATGGTAACCCATGACCGATTCTTCCTGGACAAGGTGTGCAACACCATCCTTGAACTGGACGACAAGACCATTTATACTTATCGAGGTAACTATGCTTACTATCTGGAAAAGCGACAGGAGCGAATGGACAATCTGCGTGCAGAGATTCAGCACTCCAAGAACCTTTATCGCCGAGAGCTGGACTGGATGCGTCGTCAACCTCAGGCACGTGGTCATAAGGCGAGGTACCGTGAGGATGCTTTTTACGAACTGGAAAAGGTGGCGAAGCAACGCATCGAAGACCGACAGGTCCGCCTGAAGGCATCTACCGTATATATCGGCTCCAAGATATTCGAATGCCAGTATGTGAGCAAGGCTTTTGATGACCGAGGCAAAAAGAAGGTTATCCTCAATAATTTCTATTATAATTTCGCTCGCTTCGAGAAAATGGGCATCGTGGGCAACAATGGCACGGGTAAATCCACCTTTATCAAGATGCTATTGGGCGAAGTGCAGCCCGACTCAGGAAAGTTTGACATCGGCGAGACTGTGCGTTTCGGTTATTTCTCGCAAGAGGGACTCAAGTTTCGGGAAGACCAAAAGGTCATCGACGTCATCACCGAGATTGCCGATTATATCGACCTTGGGAATGGCAAGCACATGACCGCCTCCCAGTTCTTGCAGTTTTTCCTTTTCACTCCCGAAGAGCAACACAACTACGTGTATAAATTGAGTGGCGGTGAAAAGCGAAAGCTCTATCTTTGCACGGTGCTGATGAGGAATCCTAACTTCCTGGTGCTCGATGAGCCAACCAACGACCTCGATATCCAAACCCTGCAGGTACTGGAAGAGTACTTACAAGACTTTGCGGGGTGTGTCATTGTAGTGAGCCACGACCGTTACTTCATGGACAAGGTGGTGGATCATCTTCTGGTGTTCAAGGGAGAGGGAGAAGTACAGGATTTCCCTGGCAACTACACCCAATATCGGGAATGGAGCCGACTCCAAGCCAAGGAGGAAGCTGAGAAGGTGCAGGAGAGCAAAGGCTCTGGCTTTGGAGTCAAAAAGGGAAGTTCTGCAGAAGCCAACGAAGGCATGGGTACGGCCAAACGTGACGCTAACTTTGCCAACAAGCGCAAGATGAGTTTCAAGGAAAAGCGTGAGTATGAACAGCTTACGAAAGACATCGATGCCTTGAATGCGGAGCAGAAAAAGTTGGAGGAAGAGCTTTGCAGTGGTACTCTCTCGGTGGATGAACTGACAGAGAAGAGCAAACGTCTGCCAGAAATCAAAGATGAACTTGATGAGAAAGAGATGCGCTGGCTGGAACTCGCAGAAATCGAAGGGTAGAAACTTCACAAAAGAACAAAGGAAAATAGGTGTAATATCATATAACTAGGTGTAATATCATATAAATAATAGATGTGACATCATACAAATAGTTTTAGCAAAGAAAATATGGAAATAAAGAAATCGGAATTTACAATATCGGCTCCTAGGGTGAGCATGTGTCCTAAAGACAATAAGGCGGAGTATGCTTTCATCGGGCGTAGTAATGTGGGTAAGTCAAGCCTCATCAATATGCTTTGCAATCACAAGGGCTTGGCAAAGACTTCTGCTACCCCAGGTAAGACTTTGCTTATCAATCACTTTATCATCAACAACGAGTGGTACTTGGTTGACCTCCCAGGCTATGGATTTGCCAAGCGTTCCAAGACTGTGCAGAAGCAGTTGGAACAGATGATAAGCAGTTATATCTTGCAGCGCCCACAGTTGGCTAATGTCTTTGTGCTCATTGATGTGCGCCACGACCAGCAGAAGATAGACCGTGAGTTTGTCGATTGGTTGGGAGAGAGCGGTGTGCCTTTCTGCATCGTCTTCACCAAGGCCGACAAGTTGGGACCCGTGAAGGCTCGCATGAATGCCGAGAAGTGGATGCATGCACTCGAAGACCGTTGGGAGGAGCTTCCTCCTTATTTTATCACCAGTAGTGAGAAGAAGATGGGACGCGACGAGGTGCTCGACTATATCGACGAAATCAACAAATCGTTGGCAGGAGAATAATCATCCTTTTAAAAAGCTGACAGGAAAAAGGTAAATAGAAATAGCATGAAACAGATAAACTGGGGATTTATCGGCTGCGGAGAAGTAACCGAGAAAAAGAGTGGCCCCGCCTTTAATGAGGTGGAAGGCTCGAAGGTCGTTGCGGTGATGAGCCGTAGCGAGAACAAGGCACGTAGTTACGCCGAACGTCATCACATACGTAAATGGTACACCGATGCGCAGGAACTCATCGACGACCCCGACGTCAATGCGGTGTATATCGCTACGCCTCCTTCCTCGCATGCCACCTTTGCCATCATGGCGATGCATGCAGGCAAGCCGGTATATATAGAGAAACCATTGGCTTCCAGTTACAACGACTGTATTCGTATCAATCGTATCAGCGAACAGACGGGAGTGCCTTGCTTTGTGGCTTACTATCGACGCTATCTGCCTTATTTCCAAAAAGTAAAGGAAATCATCAAGAGTGGTGCCATCGGCAATGTCATCAATGTGCAGGTGCGTTTCTCCGTTCCACCGCGCGACTTGGATTACAAGAGCGGCAAGGAGATGCCTTGGCGATTGCAACCAGACATCGCTGGCGGTGGTTATTTCTATGATTTGGCTCCTCACCAGATAGACTTGCTCCAAGACATCTTCGGCGTCATCACTCGTGCCCATGGCTATCCTGCCAACCGTGCCCATCTCTACAAAGCCGAGGATACGGTGTCGGCGTGTTTCTTCTTCGAAAGCGGCATTCCGGGCAGTGGCAGCTGGTGTTTCGTAGGACATGAGAGTGCCAAGGAGGATTGCATCGAGGTGATTGGCGACAAAGGGTCGCTGTCTTTCTCGGTGTTCACGTATCAGCCGATTGTGCTTATCACGAGCGAAGGCAGAACGAGCATTACAGTGCCTAATCCGCCATACGTTCAGCTGCCTATGATTAGGAATGTGATAGAGCATTTGCAGGGCATCAATGCTTGCACGTGTACCAGCGTGTCGGCAACGCCTGTCAATTGGGTGCTCGACCGTGTGCTTTGGAAGAACTAAAGCTTTGGAAGAACTAAAGCTTTGGTAAAACCTAATGCATTTATAGTAACGGTATAACCTAATGCATTTATAGTAACGGTATAACCTAATGCATTTATAGTAACTTGAAGTAAAAAAGGTGAAGAAGAGAATCTGTACTTGGATAGGAACAATGGTGCTCGCCCTGTTTGCAATACCTATGTTGGCGATGGGGCGTAGCCCTATGACTGTGTCCGTGCCAGCTGACCAAAAGGTGGAGCAGTCGGATTCTTCTTTCTTGAGTACTCTTTTCAATGCCACGATGTTCAAGCCACATTCCAAGGATAGCTTGACGCGTGCCCGCCATGAGAAAACATTCTTTCATCGCCTAGGAAAGGTGTTCACTGGATTTTTCAGAGAGTTCTCTAATGTAGATACTCTTTATGTAGAGCCGCAGCACTACAACTATACCGTGATGCTGCAAAACACTAATACTTACGAGGAATATACCCTTTATGGAAAGGATGGACAGCGTATCTCCTTTGCGCCAGACCCTTCTTGGCGATTGGGTCCTTACCTGGGATGGCGATGGGTGTTCCTGGGTTACACCCTCGACCTTAAGCACATCAATGCCAAGAGTTCTCACAGCAGCAAGAAAGAGCTCAATCTGAGTCTCTACAGCAGTTTGCTGGGAGTGGATTTGTTTTGGCGTCAGACCGGTAACGACTATCACATCCAGCGTATGAACTTGGGAGACAAGGTGAATACCGATGCGCTGCATAGGGTGGCTTTCGATGGATTCAAAGGAAGTATCAAGGGATTGAACCTTTACTATATCTTTAATCATCGGAAGTTCTCTTATCCAGCGGCTTACTCGCAAAGCACGATGCAAAAAAAGAGCGCAGGCTCCTGGATGGTGGGGTTGGGATACACCCAGCACCAATTGGAGGTGGATTGGAACAAGTTGAGCGAAATCGTGGATGAGCGACTCAACCAAGACTCCAAGAAGCAACTGGAGACGAAAATCGACAGTAGCTTGATGTTCTCCAAGGTGAAATATAGCGATTATTCTGCCACGCTAGGGTATGGCTACAACTGGGTGTTCGCCAAGAATTGGCTTTTCAACGCATCCCTCTCCATAGGATTGGCATACAACCATTCCAAGTCGGATGAGGACGAGAAAGACAAGTTTGACATCAGAAACTTCAACTTCAAGAACTTCAATATCGATGGTATTGGTCGCTTTGGAGTGGTTTGGAACAATAACAAGTGGTATGCTGGAGTCAGCACCATCATTCATTCGTACAATTACCACAAAGATCATTTTTCCACCAATAACTCTTTTGGTTCGCTCAATGTTTATGTGGGAGTGAACTTTGGGAAAAAGCATTGATTTTGATGGTAAGGATAATGAACTGTTAGGACTGAAGTTTTGAGAAATGAGAAATGAGAAATGGGAAATGAGAAATAAGAATATGAGAAATAAGAATAGAAGTTTGGAAATTTAAGACCCAAAGTTTTGAGACAATGAAGAAAATACATAGTTTTATCGTTATGGCGCTGGCTTGTTGGCTGGCAATGCCAACGTTCGCCCAGCCAGGCGTCGTATATCAGCGCCAGGACAGCCTGAAGATTACATCGTTGCTGAAAGAGGCGAAGGCAATGAAGCAGAAACCAGCCAATTGGATGATGTGGTTCGGCAGAAAGTTTGCTGGTGTGCCATACGTGGGCGGTACACTCGACAAGACCCGTGAGGAGGTGCTCGTGGTGAACACTCGCCAACTGGATTGTACCACTTACGTAGAGTTGGTTACTGCTCTCACGATGTGTGCCAAGAACCAGGAGACAAGTTTCGCCTCTTTTTGCAATCACTTGAAGCATGTGCGATACATCGGTGGAAATGTGGAGTATGTCAAGCGTCAGCATTACTTCACCGTCTGGGTAAACGACAATGTGAAGGAAGGCATCGTGAGGGATATTCAGGCTAACCCTCCTTTCTCGGCCATACAGACCATTCAAGTAAACTGGATGTCCACTCATCCTGCAAGTTACAAGATGTTGGCTGCCCATCCCCAGTGGCTCTCGGGCATCAAAGCCTTGGAAAATAGCATCAATGGCAAGAAGTACCGATATATCCCAAAGGGTGAAATCAAGAACAATGCCCTTTTCCGCAAGACGATTCACGACGGCGACATCCTTCTCATCATCACAAAGAAGAAAGGGCTTGACACCACCCATATCGGCATTGCCTCCTGGCATCAGGATGGATTGCATCTGCTCAATGCCAGCAGTATCCACAAGAAAGTAATCGATGAGCCGATGACGCTTTATACCTATATGCAGAAACATCCGTCGCAGATAGGAATCCGTGCTTGCCGAGTGTTGTGATCTTTTTCTCTTGAAAAGTTTCTTTGTTAGTTTTGGCACGCTATTTGTAATGGAGTAGTCGAATCAATAAGCAAATTAGCAAAGAAATTTGATAGAGAAAATAATAACAACATTTAAAATAATATAATAATTATGGCACAGAAAGGTAATATCGGTGTAACGACAGAGAACATCTTCCCTGTCATCAAGAAATTCTTATATTCAGATCATGACATCTTCCTCCGCGAGATGGTTTCCAACGCTGTGGATGCAACACAGAAGTTGAAGACACTGGCTGCGCAGGGCGACTTCAAGGGCGAGATTGGCGACACCACCGTGCGTGTTTCACTCGACGAGAAGGCTGGCACCTTGACCATCAGCGACCGTGGTATCGGTATGACCGAGGAGGAAATCGATAAATATATCAACCAAATCGCATTCTCTGGTGTAACAGACTTCTTGGATAAGTACAAGGAGAATGCCAACGCCATCATCGGTCACTTTGGTTTGGGCTTCTACTCTTCATTCATGGTATCCAGCAAGGTGGAAATCATCACCAAGAGTTACAAAGAGGGTAGCAAGGCTGTGAAGTGGAGCTGCGATGGCTCTCCTGCCTTCGAAATCGAAGACGCAGAGAAGGCTGATCGTGGTTCAGACATCATCCTCCACATTGCCGACGATTGCAAGGAGTTCCTGCAGAAGAGCAAGATAGAGGAGCTTCTGAACAAGTATTGCAAGTTTATGGCAGTGCCTGTGGCATTCGGCAAGAAGACCGAGTGGAAGGACGGCAAGAACGTGGAGACCGACGAGGACAACATTATTAATAATGTGGAACCTCTCTGGACCAAGACCCCTAGCACCCTGAAGGACGAGGACTACAAGAAGTTCTACCATACGCTCTATCCTATGCAGGACGAGCCATTGTTCTGGATTCACCTGAACGTAGATTTCCCATTCAACTTGACGGGTATTCTCTACTTCCCACGCATCAAGAACAACATCGACATGCAGCGCAACAAGATTCAGCTCTATTGCAACCAGGTGTTCGTAACCGACCAGGTGGAGGGCATCGTGCCTGAGTTCTTGACCCTGCTCCATGGTGTCATCGACTCACCAGACATCCCATTGAACGTGAGCCGTAGCTACTTGCAGAGCGACAGCAACGTGAAGAAGATTTCTACCTACATCACCAAGAAGGTGGCAGATCGCTTGAACTCCATCTTCAAGGAGAACCGCAAGGAATATGAGGAGAAGTGGGACGACCTCAAGCTCTTCATCAACTACGGAATGCTCTCACAGGAAGATTTCTACGACCGTGCCAAGGACTTCGCCCTCTTCAAGGATGTGGATGGCAAGTACTTCACCTTCGAGGAATACAAGACCCTCATCAAGGACAACCAGACCGACAAGGACGGAAACCTGGTTTATCTCTATGCTAACAACAAGGAGGAGCAGTACTCTTACATCGAGGCTGCCAAGCAGAAGGGTTACTCCGTGCTCTTGATGGAAGGTCAGCTCGATACTCCTATGGTGAATATGTTGGAGCAGAAGTTGGAGAAGAGCCGCTTCACCCGTGTTGACTCCGACATCATCGACCGCCTCATCGTGAAGGAGGATGCCAAGAAGACCGACTTGAACAAGGAGCAGACTGACAACTTGTCACAGGTGTTCCGCTCTCAGATGCCTAAGCTCGACAAGGCAGAGTTCTTCGTGGAGGTTCAGGCTCTTGGCGAGCAGAACCAGCCAGTGCTCATCACCCAGAATGAGTATATGCGCCGTATGAAGGCTATGAGCCAGTTCCAGGCAGGTATGAACTTCTATGGTCAGATGCCAGACAGCTATAACATTGTGTTGAATTCCGACCACCCTCTTGTCAAGAAGGTGTTGTCTGATTCCGAGGCCAACACAGCCGAGGCTTTGAAGCCAATCCTTGCCGAAATCAAGGGCCAGGAAGCTCGTCTCGCTGTGCTGCATCAGGAGCAGAGCAAGAAGAAGCCAGAGGAGATTACCCAGGCTGAGAAAGACGATGTTCACAACACAGAGAAAGCCATCGGCGACGAGAAGGCAAAGCGCGACAACATCATTGCCGACTATGCCAAGGGCAACAACATCGTGCATCAGCTCATCGACCTCGCTTTGCTGCAGAATGGCATGCTGAAGGGTGCTTCTCTCGATGCATTCCTGAAGAGAAGTGTTGATATGATTAAGTAACAACTTTTCGGTAGGTAACATAGCTGTTACATATCGTATGTTTATATGTGCTAAATGTTTCAAATCCAACATTTAGCACATTTTTTTGTTTGTTTTCTTTGGTGGCACACTGTTTTTTTATTAACTTTGCAGGTAACTACAATCAAAAAAACTCCACCATTATGGAACAAAATGAAGAATCTAAACGCAGCTTGATTGCTGATTATTACACTGAACACTACGATGAACTAAAGTCGTTTGTGGTTTCACGTCTGCATACAGTGGCCGACGCTGAGGACATCGTGCAAAACCTCTTCGTGCGCCTCTTGCAGTCCGACCGCATGATTACGCCTGTCACTCTGCCTTGTTTGGTATATACGATGGCGAGGAATCTCGTCATTGATTACTGGCGTCGTCGCCAGCAAGCCGAGAGATATGAACACTTCATTCTGAAGGGTGATTGGATAGAACGCTCGTCGGACATCGTGGAATCTGTTTATTCTGCACAGGAGGTTACGGAAATCCTGGAGCGTGGAATCGCCCAGCTCACGGAGAAGCAGAGCTGCGTGTATCGTATGAATCTTTATGAGAATATGCCAGTTAGTCAGATAGCCTCTACGCTTAACTTGAGCTATAAGAGCGTGGAAAAGCGACTGGGTGCGGCTCGAAAGAAGATGCGTGGATATGTGGAGAAGTCTTTGGTAGGGTAAGTTATAAGTTAAGATAGATAGAATATTTAATTTGTCAAATAGATCAATTTAATAGAAAAAGCAATAAGTAAATAGAAGGCTGCATTCCTAAAAATAGGAGTGCAGCCTTTTTACTTCATAGTTGTCTCATCGTGAAATGAGAGGGGTGTTAGTTTTGCTTGAATGCGATGACTTTTGTCAGAGCCTTGTCCATATAGAAGGTTTGGGTGAGCTCTTCGTCCTTGCCTGTTTTCCCCTTCAACTTATAGGTTGCCCTGATGTACATCAATGTATCGGGGAGTGCACCCTCTGGATAGTTGATGTTGCTCTTGATGTAAGGCTGATGCTCCATGTCGTTGCGCATCGACTTCACGCGCCCCATGTCGATCATGGCTGTTGGGGTGAGCTGGGTGAATCGCTCGAAACTGCAGTCGTTGCCTTCTTCCAAGTTCTCGTTGAGGAAGTCCTTGACCAGCGACTGAGCCTTGTGCTGGTCGCCACAGGAAGTGAGGACCAGCATCAAGCCTAGTGTGATTGAAAATAAAATCTTTTTCATCATTATTTGATACTGCGGAGAATATCCAACAAGTGATCCCAAACCATCTGCACGGTAGGAATCAATAGGGCTTCGTCTGGAGTGTGGACGTTGCGAAGGGTAGGACCGAAGCTTATCATGTCGAGGTCAGGATAACGCTCTGAGAAGAGACCGCACTCCAATCCTGCGTGGATGCCCTTGACCAATGGCTCCTTGCCGAAGAGTTTCTTATAGCTCTTCACGGCTACGTCGGTAAGCTTGCTGTTGGCACGCATCTTCCAGGCTGGATACTGGTCACTGATGCTCACGTGGGCACCAGCCAAAAGGAATGCTGCGCTTACAGTGTTAGTCATATTCTCCAAGTTGCTCATCACGTTGCTTCGCTGTGACGCTACAATCTCTACCTTGTCGTCGGTAGTGGCGATGCTAGCTATATTGCTGGATGTCTCTACCATCCATGCGATTGCCTCGTCCTGGCAGTAGGTGAGCGGACCGTTGTCAACAGCCTGCAAAGCTAAGATGAGTCGGACGCTTGTTGGTTGGTCAAACGCAGGAGCGGCATCGGTGCTGCCCATGTTCCATTGGATATTTGTCTCGGTTACGTGGAATTCGTCCTCCACCTCTGCGCAGAAGATATTCCAGTCGGCACGTATCTCTTCTTTCTTGCTGTTCTCTACGGCGAAGACAGCCTTTCCGTCGCGAGGGATGGCGTTGTGCATCTTTCCGCTATTGAAACTTACCAAGCGGATGTCGATGTTCTTTCTGAACATTTCTTGGAAAAGGAAGCGTGTAAGCAACTTGATGGCGTTGGCGCGCTTCTTGTCGATGTCGTCGCCTGAGTGTCCACCGTTGAGTCCTTTGACGGATGCTTCCATAAAGAAGAATCCCTTAGGAGCTTCTTCACGCTTGATGTCGATGATAGCGTGGGTGGTTTGTCCGCCGGCGCAAGATACGAAAATCTGTCCCTCGTCCTCAGAGTCGAGGTTGATGAGCATCTTGCCAGTCATGAAGCCTGCCTTCATGCCATGTGCACCGGTCAAGCCTGTCTCCTCGTCACGGGTGAAGACACACTCGATAGGACCGTGCTCGATGTCATCGGCAGCGAGGATGGCAAGCTCGATGGCGCAGCCGATGCCGTCGTCGGCACCCAGGGTCGTGCCCTTGGCCTTGAGCCATTCACCATCCACGTAGGTCTGGATGGCATCCTTGTGGAAGTCGAAATCCACATCCACCAGTTTGTCGCACACCATATCCATGTGGCTCTGCAGGATGATGGTCTCTGCGTTCTCGTATCCTGGTGTGGCTGCCTTGCGGATCAGCACATTTCCAGTCTCGTCAACCAAAGTCTCAAGGTTATGGCTCTTGCCAAATTCCTTCAAGTACTCAATCATGTTCTCCTCGTGCTTGGAAGGGCGAGGTATCTCGTTGATTTTAGCGAACTGCTCGAACACCAGAGCAGGTTTTAATTCTTTCTTTTCCATTATATAAAAGTTATTGTGTTTTGAAAAATCCTTTAAATTGCTCGGAAAATCCCATCAATATGTTATTTTTGCTTCAAGAAAGCCATTTATTTAGGGGATTTCTTTTGCATTTTGCTCGAAAAATATTACCTTTGCATCGTGAAGTGCACTAAGGCACTGCAAAGATAATAAAAATGATAAAATTACTGTTATTAAGTCTGTTAATAATTGCTATAGCAATGGCATTATTTAGTGTGAAGTTGATTTTCAAGAAGAACGGCAAGTTCTCCTCCCAGCATATTCACGACAATCCTGGTTTGCGCAAGCAGGGCATCCACTGCGTGATCGACCAGGATCGAGAGGCTCGTGCAGCAGGAAAGGCTTATTAAGGCTCACGGAAACTGCGTCGGCAGGAAGGAACTGCGTCGGCAGGAAATCACTAGGAAAATAGTAATAAAAACGAAAATAGTAATAAAAACGAAAATAATAATAATAACATAAAAGGAACAATGAAAAAGAACATTTTGAGTTCAGTGGCTATCGCAGCTGTAGCTGCCTTGTCATTGGCATCATGCAACAAGTCACAGCCTCAGGTGGAGGCGAAGTCTGAGAGCAAGGCTCCAGCAGAGTTGAAGATTGCATACGTTGAGGTTGACTCTATCATGACTCAGTACACTTTCGCCAAGGAGTATGCTGCCTTGTTGGAGAAGAAGGGACAGAATATCCAGGCTACCATCGCCCAGAAGGGACAGCAGTTGCAGGCTGCGGCTGCCAACTTCCAGCAGAAGGTTCAGCAGAACGCTTACACCCGCGAGCAGGCTGAGGCTATCCAGGCTGGCTTGCAGAAGCAGAACAACGACCTCCAGGGCTTGCAGCAGCGCTTGAGCAATGAGTTTGCCGCTGAGCAAGAGAAATACAACAAGGCTCTCCACGATAGCATCGCCAACTACTTGGCTCAGTATAACAAGGACAAGAAATATAGCATTATCTTCTCTAAGAGTGGTGACAACTTGCTCTACGCTGACAAGGCTTACGATATTACCAATGAGGTGATCGCTGGCTTGAACAAGGCTTACAAGGGCAAGGTGAAGAGCTCCGATGTGGAGGCTTCCGACAAGAAGAAGTAATAAGGACAAGAGATGAATCATAGATTTCAAATCATTTGAAATGCTTCGAAAGGAAAGATACGATTTTATCTTAAATCACTTTAGAAATGCACTGCCGAATGTGACCACCGAGTTGCAATTCGGTAGTGCATTTCAGCTTTTGGTGGCTACTTTGCTTTCCGCCCAGTGCACCGACAAGCGCATCAACCAGGTTACTCCTGCGCTCTTCGCTCGCTATCCCGATGCCTCCAAGATGGCGCAGGCTAGCGAGGAGGATATTTATGAGCTTATCAAGTCGGTGAGTTATCCCAATGCCAAGGCTAAGCACTTGGCGGAGATGTCTCGCCAGCTGGTGGAACTGTTTGGAGGTGAGGTGCCCGAGGCTGCCGACGATTTGGTGAAGTTGGCTGGAGTGGGGCGCAAGACGGCGAATGTGATACGAGCCGTATGGTTCGGCCATGCCACGATGGCGGTGGATACGCATGTTTACCGAGTGAGCCATCGCATGGGGTTGGTGCCAAGCACAGCCGATACACCTCGCAAGGTGGAGGATTACTTGATGAAGCATATCCCTGCCGAGGATATTCCGAATGCGCACCATTGGCTCCTGCTGCATGGCAGGTATGTATGTAAGAGCGCAAAGCCGCTCTGCGAGCAATGCTTCTTCAATGAGCATTGCCCTAAACAATTAAAGGACAGCAAGCTATCATAAGCTCGCTGTCCTTTAATTGTTTATAATTTCACAGTCTTGTTCATCAAGTAATTGTCGAGGATTACCATGGCAGCCATCGCCTCTACCACTGGCACGGCTCTTGGCAGCACGCATGGATCGTGGCGTCCACGAGCGGTGAGCTTGGTAGGGCATCCCTCCAAATCCACCGTGTCCTGTTCCATCAGCAAGGTGGCCACGGGCTTGAAGGCTACTCGGAAGTAGATGTCCTGCCCATTGCTGAGACCGCCTTGTATTCCGCCGCTGTGGTTGCTCTTCGTGGTGATGCGGGCAGCCACATCGGCGTTGGCTCCCTCGTAGTTGCCAGCCATGTTTTTGGCGATGAATACGTCGTTCTGCTCGCTTCCACGGGCTGTGACTCCTGCGAAGCCCTCGCCATATTCAAATCCCTTCACGGCATTGATGCCAAGCATCGCAGCTCCAAGTTGGGCGTGTAGCTTGTCGAACTCGGGTTCGCCAAGGCCTGCAGGACATCCCTTGATGACACACGTGATGATGCCGCCGATGGTGTCGCCGTCAGCCTTCACGCTGGCGATGAGGTCTTCCATTTCCTTCGCCTTTTGCTGGTCGGGGCAACGCACGGGGTTGTCCTCTATGGTGCTGAGGTCATACTGGTGGTAGTCTTTCTGTAGCGCAATGCTGCCCACCTGCGAAGTATAGGCGATGACGCTGATGCCCAACTGTTTGAGAGCCAGTTTGGCCAAAGCTCCGCCTACGCAGCGCGAGATAGTGATGCGGGCAGACGAGCGACCGCCGCCACGATGGTCTCGGATGCCGTACTTCTCGTTGTAAGTGAAGTCGGCGTGGGAAGGGCGGAACAGACATCGCATATTCTCGTAATCCTGAGAATGCTGGTTCTGGTTGCGCACCTCGAAACCGATGGGCGTTCCCATAGATTTCCCCTCGAACACTCCACTCAGAAACTCCACCTTGTCTGCTTCCTTTCGGGCGGTGGTGATATGGCTTTGTCCTGGGCGACGTCGGTTCAGTTCGCTCTGGATGAAGTCCATGTCGATGTCTATGCCGGCAGGGAATCCATCGATGACCCCGCCTACAGCTACACCGTGACTCTCGCCGAATGTGGTGAGGGTGAAAAGATTGCCAAATGTATTCCTCATTTCCTTATCTTCTTATTATTTACTTGTTGCAGTCGCAGTCGCCTTCGCAATTGCCGTCCTTGCAACCACCATCCTTGCAGTCGCCGCTGCATTTGTCGCAGCCACCGCCGCAGCCACCAGCCTCGCCGCTGATAATCTGAGCCATCTTGGCGATTTCCTCGGCTGTAGCATCGCGGCTTTCCAAAATCTGACCGCAGAAGTTGAGCTTCAAGCCGGCCAATGGATGGTTGAGGTCGCAAGTTACCTTGTCGTCGGTGATGTTCTTAACCACAGCGTTGAAGTGGTTGCCGTCTTCATTCTGCAATGGGATGATGGCACCTACCTGTACGTGCTGGGCGTCAAACTGTCCGTTGACGGTGAAAATCTGCTTGTCGAGGTCGATGACACGCTCGTCGAAATGCTGTCCGTAAGCCTGCTCAGGTTCCAATACGAAGTCGAATTCTTCGCCCTGTGCCAAGCCAGCTACTTTCTCCTCGAAGGCAGGAAGGGTAACGCCCATGCCGCTGATGAAGAAGAATGGACGGTCGTCGGTGGTACGCTCGATGAGCATTTCTTCGCCATTGTCGCCCTTGGTTACGTCATAAAGAGCGTAAGACACTCTGATAAATTTGTTCTTGTTGTTTGATTCCATTTTATATGATTTTTTTTGTTATTTGCAAATCTAAGTGATTTTTTGTGGTTCGCAAAACTATATGATTCTTTTTATTGTTCGCAAAACTATATGATTCCCTTTTGCTAAGGGCAGAAAGTAATTATATAATAATGTACGCGCGTACATTATTATAATTGTACGTTTCTGTTGGTTTGTACGTTTCTGTTATTTCTTGTTCGTACGTTTACGCTTTGCTATTTTTACGCTTTTCACCATTTCCATTCGCTCCAGGTAGATAGGGCGCCATTTGTCAATGATGTCCTGCAATCCTTTGCTTTGGTTGGAGAGTTCCGCGTATTCTTCGCCGTCGGTATTGCCAGCTTTTTTCAAGTCCAGCATTCTAGCGATGAGTTGCTTTTGGTGCTCTTCGGCAGCCTTGAGCTGGTTGCCCATCTTTTCAAGGCTTTCGAGAAAAGCCAAAGCTTTGTCTATATGATTTTGTTCTTCCATTGTCTCTTGATACTATATGTATATCTTAACTTATATGTATATCTTAACTTAAATGTAAGTCTTAATTTATATGTAAGCCTTAATTTATATGTAAGCCTTAATTTATATGTAAGTCTTTACTTAAGATGATGCAAACGAGCGCAGTGAAAGTAAGCTTCCAAATTGCCGAATGCTGATTACCATCTGCAAAGATACAATAAATTATTGGGATATGGAAAAGAAATGAAGGAAATATTGCCTTATGTGCTAAAAAAGATGATGGAACGCTACTTATATTGGCAGTCTGTTGGCTTCGGGTAAGCTATCTGTTGGCTTCGGATATGTTATCTTTTGGTTTCTAGGCAAAAGTTTTCGCCCAAAGTTAGACGCAAAAACAGGAATGTCATATCTTTGACGTATCTGCTTACTTTTTGAAATGTAAAAATACGCATAAAATGACGTTCTGCTTCTAAAATTTGGCAATAGCTTTTGATGTACGTCAAAAAAACGAGCGTTTTTCTCACTTTTTCCTCAAATTGTTTGCGTACACAGCGAAAAGTTCGTATCTTTGCAGTGTCTTAAAGAAAAAGACTACAGGATAATGTTTAACAAGAGTCCTTTGGGAACCTCGTAAGGTTTCGAAAGATGACTCGTAAAGTAAGGAAAGGTAAAAAGATTATGAAGAAGATTATGATTATGGCAGTAGCAATGTTCGCAATGGCAACAACTACTTTCGCAGCAGACGAGGCAACAAACGCAACAGCAGCTTACAACATGAACGTTAAGATGGGTAGCTTGGCTGATGCATTGTCACTCAACATCGATCAGGCAGACGCTGTGGCTGATGTTCACAAGAACTTCACAGCCGATATGATGAATGCGGCAACTGCTCCTAAGGAGGATCGCGCAGCAATGATTGACAAGGCTGTCATCAAGGATTTGAAGTATATGCACGGCATCCTCAACAACGCTCAGTATCGTAAGTATGTGATGCTTTTGAATGCTACACTTGTAAATCGTGGTTTGAAGTAATTCGATTTCGATAGAATTCAAGAGACAAATTATAAGAGAGAGATATTTAGGGAACTGCAGGTTGGACCAAGATAGTCTAACTTGCAGTTTTTTTGTGCATTACGTCCTACGTTTCTGCCCAAGGCGAGGGGTATGTTTGCCCATCGCCAGGGGCATAACTACCCATCGAGGATGGGCATGAATGCCCGTCGCCCAAAAAGTGCTTGGGCAAAGCGATACCTGAATTTTTTAGAAACAGCAAATAAGGTTTAGGAACATCAAATATTTTTTTTAGATACTTCAAATAAGGGGTTAGGGACATCAAATAATTTTTTTAGATGCATCAAATAAGATATTAGAAATATTAAATATTTATGGCAAAAAGAGAATATGTGGAAGCCAACAAGCGTTGGCTGGAAGAAAAGGCGAAGGAAGAGGGCGTGATGGCTCTACCTCGCGGTATTTACTACAAGGTGCTGAAAAGCGGCGATCCGAAGGGGGCGCAGCCATCGAAGCGCAGCATCGTGACTGCCCATTACACCGGGTGGACCATCAACGGCAAGAAATTCGACTCCAGTCGTGGCGGCACACCGTTTGCCATGCGACTGAGCGACTTGATAGACGGATGGATTGTGGCGATGCAACAGATGCACGTGGGCGATCAGTGGGAGCTTTACATCCCAGCCGAGATGGGCTATGGTAAGTTCTCGCAACCAGGCATCCCGGGCGGTTCGACACTGATTTTCGAGGTCGAGCTGCTGGGTGTGGGATAAAAGGTTGGTCCTAGTGTAGAGAATGGTTGGGTGTGGGCTTTTCGCCCTTGGCGATTGCCCAGGCTTGGCTATTTTTTTAGCGTGATGATGATGTAGCCTCTTCCGTCGTCTTTGAGTCCACGCTCCTTGATGGCGGGAGATCCTGCCTTCAGCACTTCGATGGCCTTGATGTTGTCGGTCTTGATGTTCTGAAATTCCTCCTTGGTTAGCTCGTTGCAACCGTTATGGAGAAGATAATGAGGAGTTGCTTCGGTGATGGACGGTGACGCAGGAGTTGTCGTCTTGATGTAGTGTTTCTCGACCACTTTGCCATCTTCTGGAGCAATGGCATAGAGAATGTCGTACTGCTTGATGGTCTTGCCGACAAGTTGTTTGCCTGTGAAGTGATGTATGCGCTGCTTGTCGATGGTGTAGATGCGCAGGGTGTCGGGCTTCATTGCGTAGCTTGCTCCTATTCCGAATAGGGAAAAAGCGAAAATCAATGTTAACTTTTTCATAAGCGTATTATTTTTATGCTCGTTGAGAGCTTTCTGGTAATTGTTGAGAGTCATTCACGTAATCGTTAAATGCTGTTCTCGTAATCATTGGAGACAGCCGTTCTGGTAATCATTGAGCTGAGCTAATGGATGTATCTGATATGTACCATTTTGTGCTTCGCTAATGTCTATGGTGTAATGTCGTGGATTGCCATCCTCGTCAACCGTAGAGATTATGATGTTGTCACCTTGGCGGTCTATTGTGAGCTGGTTGGCTGAAGGTAAGGCCAGCGAAGCGACTTCGCATATATGTTCGAGGTTATTTGCTTCAGTCATTTCTTGGGTTTCTTTTTTCGATTTGTTAGCCATTTCTTTGGTCTCCTTTTTCAATTTCTCAGCTGTTTCTTTAGTATTCTTTTCTGATTTCTCAGTCGTTTCTTTGGCTATTTGGGCGGTTTTTCCATTATTATCCCATTTAGCGGCAATCATTTTCTTGTTTATTTTTCCAGAAGAAACTTCCTTTGGATTTACGATGTCTTTGGTGGCAACGAGAAAGAGCGAGTCTTCCCGTTTCATTTGCTCAAAGTCATTTTGGGGAGCATTCTCATCATCGCTGATAGGTTGCGAGCGGACGATTTGAGTAGTTGGAACCAGGTTGGCGAAGTTGTGTTTGGGTGTAAACATCTCCTTCACGGGAAACACCATGAAGATGAGTCCTGTAAGCATGGCTGCTACGAGAAGTAGGGCAGAGAGGCGAACCCATTTGGTTTCAGCCTTCCGAGAGTTTTCTTCCTTCCGAGAGTTTTCAGCCTTCTGAGAGTTTTCTGCCTTCTGAGAGTTTTCTGCCTTAAGCAAGTGGTCGTAGCTCTCTATCCCCAATATCAGGTTTCTGATGTCGAGGTCTTCTTCGGTGAGTTCGCTCACGTCAGCCTGGCGATAGAAATTAGCCAAAACTTCCTCTTCCTCGCTGCTTGTTTCCGCATCGAGGTAGTGCTCTATGAGCTGGTGGCGATATGTATAGTCTTCTATTCTCATCTTATTATTTTCTTTGGTTTAAACAATCAATCTAGATTCACTAACTCTAACAAATCAAAGTTGTTTCATTAGCCTTAGCAACGTTCTTCTTGCAGCAGAGATCATCGTCTTGGTGCTAGCCTTGTTGGCTCCGCAGATGGCGGCAATCTCTTCCAGGCTCATCCCCCTCACTCCTTAGGAGCAGCATGCGTCGCTGGGT
>ERZ808246.810-NODE-810-length-24678-cov-5.170329_pt1 | contig 24678 bp, 12 predicted proteins | sample MGYA00521083_ERZ808246 | MGnify/ENA primary metagenome ERZ808246 (study PRJEB31516, sample SAMN03275577) | gut metagenome | biome: mammalia-associated habitat; material: feces | host: Papio cynocephalus | place: Kenya | collected 2012-07-07 ... | reverse complement strand
GTGAGTGTAAATAATTCAGAAAGGGTATGACGTAGCTTTGACTATATCATACAAGGATAAATATGAAACAAAAAATTAAAAAACTTCTTTCTGTTTTCCTTGCGGTGTTTATATTTTCATTATCTTTATGCTTAAATGTAAATGCGGCAAGTCAGTACACCGGTGTGTCAATAACTACTGTTATACAAGCAAAGTCCAATTGGTGTTGGGCTGCATGTGCACAAATGGGTGCAAAAAATGCATACAGTTCATCAACTCGTGACCAGTACGATATTGTCCACTACATCTTCGACAACGAAAGCGTATATTACCCAAACTATGGAGCGAGCGTATACCAACAATCAATTGGTGCAAAATACGCAACAAACAACAATAAAAATTTTGGTTACACTTACTCAGCTTGGTCTTTTTCAAAACTAAAAGACAGTCTTGCAAAAGGCTATGCAATTCAAACAGCCGGCGGATACTATTCCGGGTCTAAAAGAACCGGTGGTCACATGGTAATTGTTTATGGTGTTCAGTTTATAAACAATTCGAGCGGTCTTTTCTACTACGTTGACTATAAAGACCCTATAGACGGTTCTAATCATCATTGCACTTATGAACAATTTTGCAACGGAGGTTACAACGGCAGAAAATACGATCAGACTGTTTATGTTAAGTAAAGGAGTGGGTCAAATGAAAAAAATATCGGCATTTTTACTTTCTGCAATTCTTTTAGCGCTATTTACATTTATACCCGTAAGCGCCGCAACGGGCGGCTATCCAGACAAGTCGGAATTTTTTGACAAATCCGAATACAGCGAGGTTTTAAAGGCCGTTTCGGGTGCGGATATATTCAATAAAAACGAAAAAATCGACGAAAAAATTGCAGAAGCTTTTAAAGTATACCCCGTTTCTTCAGAAGATTTAAACGCTGCAAAAAACGGCGGCGAGCTTTTTTCTAAAACCGACGGCGGCTTTTATTGGAAGCTTTACACTGAAAACGGCACGGTCATTAAGGTAGTTAAAAAAGACGGCAAATGGTCTGTTGCGGGCTACAGCACCGAGGGCGAGGTTAAAACGGCAACGCCCGAAATTTCCGCAATATTTGAAAAGTATGCAAAAAACAAAAAGGGCACCGACCTGCGCGTGTTTGAGTGCGCAGAGTATTACATTACGCTTGTGTGCGTTTCGGAAAACGGCGGCGTAAAAGTCATTCCCTATTCTACGCGTGAGGACTTCACGGGGCTTGAAAACGGCAAAGAATACAGCTTTGACAATGTAAAATCGGCGCTAAAAGAAAACCTCTCTTCAGAAAACCTCACCGACAAAAACGATAATGCAGGCGCCCCCGCTAAAGAAAACGAAAAAAACTTCCCCGTATTTATCCTTATAATTGCGGCGGCAATTCCTGTGTGCATAGCAATTGCAATCCCCGTATTTAAAAAAAGAAAAAAGAACGCATAATTAACCATAAATGGCCGGGAGTCTTTCAAGTGAAAGGCTCCCGGTTTTCTTATTTAAGGCTAAGAGAGTTGTATTGGTTTGACTCTCTTAGCCTTATATACAATTTAAAAATAGTGATACTTATTGCGTTTTGCGAACAGAAAGACAAGCGAAAACAGCACAGCCGCAAATTCGGCAACGACAATTGAAACCCAAACGCCGTCTATGCCCCACAAAAGCGGAAGAATAAGCACCGCCGCAACCTGAAAAACAAGCGTTCTTAAAAACGAGATAAGCGCCGAGGTTACACCGTCGTTGAGCGCAGTGAAAAATCCCGAGAAATAAATGGCATATCCCATAAACGCAAACGACATTGCGAATATTCTGAAGCCCGACACGGTAAGCGCGGTTAAATCGGCATCATAGCTTACAAAAATCTTTGCAAGCGGCACCGCGGAAAGCTCTGCCGAAGCGACCATTAAAACGCCGCAAACGCCTATAATTACAAGGCTTTTTTTAAGAAGACTTTTAAGCTCGTCATAATTCTTCGCGCCGTCGTGATAGCCGACAATCGGCGCAGAACCGATTGAATAGCCTATAAACGCCGCCGAAAAAATCATGCTGACATACATCATAACGCCGTATGCCGCAACGCCGTCCTCACCCGCGTATTTTAAAAGCTGCATGTTATAAAGCATGCCGACTATATTCATTGAAACGTTGCTCATAAATTCGGATGAGCCGTTTGTGCAGGCTTTGAAAATCGCCTTCCCGTCAAAGCGCGTTTTGCCGAGCCTTAAAATGCTGCTGTTTTTCTTTAAAAAGTAGCAAACCGAGACTGTGCCGCCTACAAACTGGCTTGTTGCCGTTGCGACAGCCGCCCCCAAAAGCTTGTATTCCTGCGGAAGTGAAATAACAAGCACCGCGTCAAGCACCATATTTGTAACGCCCGAAGCCACCGTGACAAAAAGCCCGAGTTTTGGCTTTTCGGCTGTGACAAAAAATGACTGAAACAGATATTGCAGTGTGCAAAACGGCAGCGCAAGCACGATTATTCTGCCGTAAAGCACCGCGTTTTCAAGCATTTCGCCATCTGCGCCGAGCGCCGCCGAAATCGGGCGCATAAAAGCAAAGCTCACTGCGGCGATAATTACGGCAAGAAAAGCCGAAACATAAACAAACAGCGAAAAATATCGGTTTCCCTTTTCGCGGTCGCCCTCGCCGAAGGTTTTTGCAACCAAGGCAGAGCCGCCCGTGCCGAACATAAAGCCGACGGTTGAAAGTATCATAAGAAACGGCATTATAAGGTTAATTGCCGCAAACGGCGTTTTGCCCGCAAAGTTTGATACAAAAAGCCCGTCAACAATGCTGTAGATTGAAGTGAAAATCATCATTCCCACCGACGGCAGTGTGAAACGGATAAGCCGCCCGAAAGAAAAGCTGTCGGATAATTGAATTTTCCGTTTCATTTTGTCCTCCCGAAAAAGCGCGCTGCAAAATCGGCTACCGCCGGAACCGCTTCTTTAATCTGCCAATCCGTAGTGTTGACAATAAGGTGATACGACTCTTTTTCGCCCCACGGCGCGCCAGATAAAATTTCGCGCGTTTCGCGGCGCACACCGTCAATCTGCTTCATTTTGCGAAGAAGCTCTTTTTCCGATAGACTTTCGCCGCCGCAGGCTCTTTCAATGCATCTTTTAAGCTTTGCTTCTTTGGATGCGCAAACAAATATGTTAAACGGGCAATAGCTTTTAAGAATTATATCGGCGTTTCGCCCGACTATGACGCAGTTTTTGTTGAGCCGCGCTATTTTTTCAATCACCTTTTTTTGCTCAAGAAGAAGCGAAACCTGTGAGTTTTTTACATACTGCGACGAAGCGAGCGTTCCGCGAAAGCTTATTGAAACATTTTTCCAACCGTGATTGCCGAGCACTCTTTCAACATAGCCCTCGTCAAGACCGCTGTCTTTTGCCACGGCGGAAATTATTTCACTGTCGTAATAGTCGTATTCAAGATAATCGGCAAGGCGCTTTCCAAGCTCTCTGCCGCCGCTTCCGAACTCGCGGCTTATTGTGATAATGTTCATTATAAAACTCCCTGAATTTTTTTAAATAAAAGCAGCTAAATAACCGCTGATTAATTGCCGGGGCAAATATTGACGAATAGATTTTGCCGGTCGGCAGTTACATTACAAGGCTTTTTGACGAAGTAACGGCGAAAAGAGGGCGTTTTAAAATCGTATCGGGTTTGACCCTCTTATGCATACCCAAATATAACAAAGGCTTCGGGCGTTTTGACCCGAAGAACCTGAGTGGGATTGTAAAAACGAAAAAAAGCCCGTTTTCACAGACCCTTTGTACCTACAGTATTGCACAGTATAATATGTTTAAATAAATATGTCAAGTAAAAATGCCCGACGTTTTTTAAAGATGAAATCCTGCACATTGTAAGGCAGGATTTTTTCCCTTTGTTTAGGCATAAGAGGGCGTTTTAAAACCGTACCGGGTTCGCCCCTCTTATGCTTAATCCGAGAACATTCTGAAAATCCCTGTAAGCGCTTCGTCCTCTGTGTCCCGGCCGAGAATCATATCGCCGATAAAATGAAGAACGGAAGCGAAAAGCCCTATAGATAAAAGCTTTTTGATGCGCTTTATGTCGAGCGTGTTTGAAATGCCTATATCGTTAAATTCTGTCATATGTTTTTCCTCTTATATCCGCAGTCGCAATACGGTCCGCCCGAAGCTAAGGTGTATTCGCGCACAAAATCAGCCGTGCCGCCCGCATCGCTCATGGTGTAATCAAGACGGCACAAAGCGGGTGTGAGGTCATAAAGTCCGAGGTCTTTCATCAATTCGCAAATGCCGCACCTTGTAAAACGTGCTTCGTAGCCGCTTTTGCCGGGGTATTCGTAATAATCCATATTCCAAGAATAAGGGTTGCGGTCGGCGGCTTTAAAGGAAGCGGTGAATTTCATTCCGTTAATATCTTTTTCGGTGAATTTTGACTTTCCGCTTTTGCGGCAAAACCATTTCATCGGCTTTGTCATCATAGAATCTGCATAGTAGGTTGTCAGCCGTTCTACGTCGGGGCGGCGGGGCATTGAAAGTATGAACGCCCCAAGCATGGCGCAGTTGACAATATTCATTTTAAAACGGTCTTCCTTTTCAAATTCGGGCAGTTTTGAAATGATTTCTTTGTATTTCGGCTTTGCTTTTGAGGTTATATCCTTTGCTGTTTTTTCGTCATAGCCGAATACTGCTGTAAGCTGTTCGCAAAAGGATTTTGAAAACAGCGCCCACATACCCATGGGCATTCCTGCGTATTTCATTTTGAATACTCCTTCGTTTCGGATTTTGAAGAATCCGGATATTTTATTAAATCATACAGCACGCCGTATTCACCGAAACGGCGTGTTCCGGCAAGCTTCATGCCGAGATGTATGTATTTATCGCATTTGGATTTAGCGTCGGTATCAAGAATTACCGGAATGCCGAGCCTGTTGCCCTCGGGATATATCTACAGCGCATACAACAAGCCCCAATCCTTCAAACAGCATTTTTAAAACGGGTTCTGTCATTTGAGATACCTCCCGCCTTCTTTTTCAAGCTCTTGCCAAACGGGGTATTCGGCGTTGTTTTTATTGAAAAATTCTTTTATGTCGCGGTTTAATGCGTTCATTTCGTCAACAGCATTCATGGCGTGGTCCGAAACGCAGATTTTTCCAAGGCTTGTCGCGCAAATAAGCTTAAAAAAGCGAAGGCAGGTTTTTCTGTATGCCGCGCCCTCAAATTCGCTGTCGTCTTTCGGCAAAATTTCGTGCCCCGCATTTTTTATTGCGCGGTAGCCCTCGATGTTTGCGTCAATGATTCTGTTAAGATATGCGGTGTTCTTTTTAAGCTTTTTTAAGTCGCCGTCTGTTTTGTAGCAGGCAAAAACTGCGGGTATGACGAATGCGGCGTGGCAAAGAAGATAATCGCCCATATTCTTTTCATATGTGACCTTGTATTTTGTGCCTGAAAAAATTTTATTTATTAATTCTTCGTTTGACCGGGCGTCTTTTAGCTGACCTATTGTAATTTTATGCATATCAGCCGAAACAACGCGGTCGCTTTCACGGTGTCCTGCCGCGTTTGTAAAGGCAAACATCACGTTTTTTTCGGGCAGACTTTCGGCAATCTTAGAAGCGCGCACATTGTTGCCGACAAATACGATGTTTTTTGTTTTGTTGTTTTTAAGGGCGCTTATGATGCCTTCGATTTGAGTATAGCGAACAGCAACAAAAATAACGTCGTAAATATCGTCGGGCAGAAGCTCTGTTACAACAGGAATGCGGTATGAAGCTGTGCCGAAAGAAAACTTGTCTTTTATTTTTAAGCCGTTATTCTTTATTTCCTCTGCCCGGTTTCCTCGGGCAAGAAGCGTTACGTCTTTTTTTGCGCAAAACAGATTTTTTGCAAGGTTAGAGCCGAGCACGCCGGCTCCGAATACAAGAATTTTCATATCAAAACCTCCTACTGAAATTAGCATACTATATATATAATTGAACTGTGTGGTTGTTGCGGCACTTGGTTAGCGTGTGCTAACTGCGCCGTTTTTAAAAATCCGCACCGAGTGGCGGGGACTAAATCGATTCCCTGAAATTTCGGCTCAGTGAAAGTATTGAGCCAAAACCTAAATTGAAAAAGATTGCATAAATATTCTTATACTCTATATTGTACACGCAGCAGGGAAAATTGCAAGAGATTTTTTTGCATGCTTTTAAAAAATAAGTTATTGCGCTTTTAAACGGATTGTTTTACAGATAAAAGCATACAAAAACATCAAATCTAATACTTTGGAATGATTGACCTTGCGTATAAAGTTTAATATAATGGTAGATAATAGGAATTTTTAATATTTTTTTGTTTTTTCGGCAAAAAAAGTATGAGATACATAAAAAGGTTTTGAAAGAGGTTCGTTTTTGAATAACTATACTGTAATAAGCCCCGAGCTTATAAAAAAATTTAACAGCGCCTTGCTCCCGGGGCGGACGGTGTTTTTCAGCGCTCCGTGCGGCTACGGAAAGACTGCTGTTTCAAAAGAGCTTTTGCGCGGCAAAAAAACGCTTTTTAAAAGCGTTGCGGACGGCGGCTTTTTGCCCGAAAATGGCGAAGAGGATTTTGACGTTCTTCTTATTGATTCGTTAGAAACGGATTTAAGCGAGCAGTCGAACCGTGAAATTTGCGATTATATTAAAAATCACCACGAAAAATGCTTTGTGCTTCTTTCGCGCGGGCTTCCTTACGGCGGCTTTATGCAGTTTGATTTTTCGGGTCAGCTTACTGTGATAGATACTGAAGATTTAACGTTTGACCTTGACCTTTCGGAGGAGCTTTTAAAGAAATACGGGTGCGGCTTTTCAAGAAGCTTTGTTTTAAAGCTGTTTTCGCTTTGCGAGGGCTATCCGCTTGCCTTATCGCTTTTTGCGCGGAAGTTTTCAAATAAAGACGAAAACGAGTGCGAGTTTAAGGGCGATATAAGGCGCGAGCTTTATCTTTATTGGGAGGACGCCGTTTACAGGCGGTTTGACCTGTCTGTAAGAAGCTTTCTTATTGAGCTTTCGCTGTTTTCAAAATTCGATTCGGAGTTTGCGGGAATTATAAGCGGCAACAGCCGCGCGGGCGAGCTTCTTGACATACTTTACAAAAACACCTCCATGCTTTTGTGCGACGAAAGAAACGCATACGGGTTCAGAGGGGCTTTCAGGGATTTTCTTTTCTGGGAAGCTTCGCGCGAGTGCTCAAAAGAACGCCTTAAAAGCATTTATGACCGCGCCGCGGTTTATTATGAATTGCGCGGCGACTATAAAAACGCTCTTATGTGCTGTGAAAAAAGCGGCGACCACCGCAAATTATCGGCGCTTCTTGTAGAAAATGCGCAACTGCACCCGGGAACGGGCCATTACGACGATATGTCGCGGTATTACAAAATGCTTCCCGAGAGCGAAATACTTATGTCGCCCGCTTTAATGCAGGGAATGAGTATGCTTTGCGCGCTTGAAGCCGACTATAAATCGTCGGATAGATGGTATGCGGCTTTAGAAAGCTTTGCTTCAAAGCTTAAAGCTTCGGACGCCGCGTTTAAAGAAGCAAAAAGCCGCCTTATGTGGCTTGAAATCGCGCTTCCGCAGCGCGGAGTTGCAGATGTTGCCGATATGCTGACAAACGCTTTTGCTCTTTTGAAAAAAGACCGCATAGCTTTGCCGCCGCTTTCGGTTACAAGCAATTTGCCGAGCATTATGAACGGCGGAAAGGATTTTTCACCCTGGAGCAAGCGCGACGATTTTCTTTATGCCGCAATGAAGCTTCCCGTTGAAGTGGTAATTGCAAAAGACAGCATCGGCTTTGCCGACTGCGCCATAGCCGAAAGCAAGTTTGAAAAGGGCGAGGATATAACGCCGAGAATATTAAAGCTCATTTCAAAGCTCGGCGAAATAGAAAAAAACGGCACGCCCGACGTTGAGTTTGCCGTTGTGGGGCTTCTTTTGAGATACAATATTTCGCGCGGGAACATAGACGATGCTAAAAAGACACTCCTTTCACTGAAAAAGCAGTTTGAAGAAAACTCGCTTGACAGATTTTTGCCTAATTTAAACGCCCTTATTGCAAGGCTTGCGCTTTTTTCGGGCGATTTTGACTCTGCGGAGCAATGGTACACTGACGAAGCGCCGCGCGACGTTATAAACTTTCGCGTTATGAAAAGATATTGCTATTTTACCGAGGCTATGTGCGAATTGGCGTTCGGAAAAAACGATACCGCGCTTATTACGCTTGCGCCCTTAAAAACATATTGCGACGTGTGCTCAAAATATATAGACAGCATACATTATAATATTTTAAGCGCAATCGCGCTTTACAGAATGGGCGCAGACTGGCGCGAAAATTTCAACTCTGCAATAAATACCGCGGGCGAATTTAATTTTGTAAGAACGGTGAGCGAATACGGCGCAGCCGTTTTGCCGTTGCTTAAAAGCGTTGAAAATGAAAATAAATCTGAGTTTTTCAAAAAGACGCTCGGCGAAACGCGCAAATATGCGGCGCAATACCCCGACTTTTTAAAGCCTGCGCTTTCTCTTAAAGAACCGCTTACCGCGACGGAGCTTCAGGTTTTAAAGCTTTTGTGCGCCGACAAAAGCAACGCCGAAATAGGCGAGATGCTTGACATTAAGCTTGCGACCGTCAAAACGCACGTCAGTCACATTTTGTTTAAACTCGGCGTTGACAGACGAAGCGAAGCAAAAACAGCCGCGAAAAAGCTGTGGCTTATTAAGTGACGGCACGGTACTGTAAAAATCAATAAATAATCAAAAATCTATAAAATAAAAGGTGGCGTTATTTTATGAAAAAACGGATATTATGTTTTTTACTGAGCTTTGTGTTATTGCTCGCGCTCTGCCCGACGTATGCGTTTGCGGCAGACAACGTTGCAAGCATAACGCCTTCGGGAGCGAGCTCGCCGACGGTTTATTTCACAAGCTTCAACGACTGTGCAAACGCTTTAAAAGACAACAGCGATTATAAAGACTGCACGGTTAAAATTCATGCATATAAGAATACCGACACAACGGCGCTGTATGTTAAGGGCGGCACGTTTACTTTAAATTTAAACGGCTTTTCTCTTAACAATCTTACTGTTGAAAGCGGCACTGTTACAGTAACGGGCGACGGCGCCGGCGGCAGTAATCACAACTACATAGGCAAGCTTTATGTTAAAAGCGGCGCGACGGTTTCAATTGATCAGGGCACTTATGACTACCTTGAAAACGACGGCGGAACGGTCACTTTAACAGGCGGAAAATATATTCAGATTGAAAGCAAACAGGGCATGGCAGGCGAAATGCTTCCGACGGACTATGCCTTCAGCATGAACGGCTCAATTATCGACGCCGAAAGAACAAGCGGCGTTTACAGCGCAAAGGGCGTTACCGTTGTAGAGCACAAAGAGCATACGCTGGGGCTTAACAACTGGTGCTATTGGTGTGGAAAAAAGCTTGTTGCAACGCTTAAAAACGGCGATACCACAAGCTATTTCACCGTGCTCAGCCGTGCGTTTGAAAGCGCGGGCAAAAGCGAAAACGACGGCTGTACCGTAACGCTTATAAGAGATAACGACGAGTGTTACAGCGACGTAAATTACGGCAACTTCATTTTTGACACAAACGGCTTTTATACTCGCTGTGTAAGGACATACGGCACGGCGCAGCTTGTAATAAAAGGCACTGTCGGCACAAAAAGGAATATAAACGAGGTTTATACGCGCGGCTCTTCAAAGGTAACCGTCGAAGGCTCTAAAATGTGGACTCTTTGGAAACAGAAAAACTCAACGCTTACTGTTAAGGGCGGTATGTTTGACTATTTTGAGGACAGAACGGGCGGCGCGCTCATATACCTTTTGCCCGTGGGCTATGTTCTTAAATCAGAAAGCACGGGAAAATATATCGACGCTTCCGATATAACCAAAAGCGACGGAACGGTTTCGGTTGTCAAGCACACCTGTGACTATAACACCGACGGCACATGCAAAGACGCAAACTGCGAGTGCTCTGCGGCGATAATGGCTTATACAAATTATGCGGGCAAGTACAATTACTACAGAACGTTTGAAGAATGCTTAAAAGGCGAGGGAAAATCGGCAAGCACCAAGCTTCTTAAAGACCTTGTTTCAATGCCGTCTTATTACGACATTGAAACGTCAATAGCAATTAATCTTAACGGTAAAACAATTAACGAGCTTCGCGTTAAGGCTGGTGAAGGCAGAGGGTTAAGGCTGTCGGGCACAGGTACTGTAAATAAAATTTCCGTAACGGGAACGACAACAGAGCTTCTTTTTTACAGCGAAGAAGCTTCATACGGCTCTCCGTATATAGGTGAAATTACGGTTAACGCCCCCGGCTCTGTTATTATCGACGGTTACGGCTCAAACGTTCAGTTCGGAGGCGGCAGATTCGGCAAAATAACCTGCACCGACGGCAGAACGCTCGATAAGCTTCTTGAAAAGAACAAAGAGTTTACAGACGCTTCGGGCAAGCGCGTGGATGCAAGCTCAATTACAGAGAGTACTGAGGAATTAAAAATAATACGCCACACTCATTCCTACAGCAGTGTTGACGGCAAATGCGAATGCGGCGCGGTTTGCCCTCACGAAAAATACGACGGCTCAACCGGTATATGCAATACCTGTAAAATGCAGGTTTACTATGTAATGGATGTGAATGAAAAAGGCGGCGGTATTGTAAGATACAAAACGCTTGACGAGGCTTTAAAAATTACCGGCGACGGCCATACCATACTCTTTTTAGCCGATTATGCATTGAGCAAAACTAACGAGGACAACACGGTCAACAAAAATGTTACGCTTTATCTTTCGGGGAAAAATCTGACAGCCGACACCGCAGATACTCTTACAATCGGCAAAAATGCGTCCGCAACAATTAAGGGAAACGGCAATGTGTTTGCAAAAATAAACGTTTTGGGCGGACTTACAATAAACGACGGAACATACTCCGGTGTCACGGTTGACGGCGGCACGCTCAAAACGAGCGGCGGCACACTCAATTCTGTGACGGCAAAAAACGGCACACTGACGCTGAACGGCGGCACGTTCAATTTTGTGAATACAACCGACAGCACGGTAGCGGCGATTGGCGGCATATTCAATTCTTTAACGGTAAACGGCGGCACACTGACGGCGAGCAGCAGTACGTTTAATAACACATTAACCGTCAAAGACGGAATATTCGTCGGAAAAAGCGGCTCATTTAACACAGTTTCAATAGAAGGAAAAGGCAGCGCCGAGATTACCTCCGGCTCATACAAAAAGCTCACCGTCGAAAAGTCAGACTCCCAAACGCTTGAAAGCCTTCTCGGAGCAAACAGCGTTTATAAAACCTCGGCGGGCGAACTCACCGTTGCAAACGGTCTTAAAACGATTGAAAACGTTTCGGTTGTTTATCACAGACACAGTTTCGACGGCGGAACCAACTGCCTTAACTGCGACAAGGTGTGCGAAAATCACATATATGACAGCGACGGCAAGTGCACAATCTGTAAAACAGCCGCACCGTTTATTGTAAAAATCGGCGACGGCGAGCCTTATTACGCCACGGTTAAAGAAGCTGTTGCGGCGGCAAAAAATGCGGGCGACGAAGTGTGCTTACTCACACTTAACAGCAGTTTTGACATAACAGACGAAAGGTTATTTAAAGTAATGTCCGGAAAGCTCGCAATAGATTTGAACGGCTATACACTGAACTCTACAAAAGACTTTTTGTATATTACGGGCGGCAAAGTTACCGTTACGGATTCTAAAAATGTCGGCGGCACACTCAGGTCGTCAACCGCACAGCGCCTGATATATATAAACGGCGGACAGCTTACTCTCACAAGCGGCAATTACCGCGGCAGACCGTCGCTTCTTGTTGAAGGCAACGCCGAAGTCGTGCTTGACCACCCTAAATTCGGCCCGGTAAAACAATATGCGGCAAGCGTTACTCTTAACGGCGGAACAACGCTTGTGACGGGAAATATGTATCTTGAAAGCGGTCTGTTCTCACTCAAGAGCGGAAAGCTGTTACTCAGAGGCGGTCAATTCGCCGAAATTGCCGTTGCAAGCGGCACTCTTGAAGATGTTTTGTGCGACGGCTATACCTATACGGATTATGACAAAGCGTTTATAACAAATTATGATGTTTCAAGTCTGAAAAGAGTTAAGGTTGTAGCGCACGACCACAGCTTCGGTAATGACAGTGTTTGCACCTCGTGCGGATTTATCTGCAAAAAGCACAGATTTAATGAAAGCGGCATATGCACGCGCTGCGGCTATGACACAAACCCAACGACCGTTACAAAAGACAATTATAAAGAATTGGGTCTTACGAAAGATTACATCGGCTTCAGCGCCATAAGAACGCTCGACCACCTTATAAGCTACTCAAAAAATCCCGCGCGCGACGCAGTGCTTATCGGTGATATTGAGGTTGATAAATACTCGGGCTTTACGGGCATACTCCCGAACGATAAAATCTTTGACGGTAACGGCCACACAATAACGCTTCTTTTCACTTCTGTGAAAGAAACCGACGAGATAAGCAACATTAATTTCGGCATGTTCCGCGAAAAAACAGGCGGCGAGATTAAAAATCTTACGCTTAAAGGAAGAATCGAGGGTGTGTTTACAGGCTCTGTCGGCGCTCTTATGGGCGTCGGAAGCAACGTCAAGGTTGAAAAGGTTATGTCTACCGTTACAGTTTTCGTTGACGGCGGCGCAAATAACTTTGTCGGCGGGCTTGCGGGCGAATTCGGCGGTTCTGTTGAAAATAGCGCCGTTTATGCCGCTTTAGATGCAGATAACGCAGGCGGATTTGTAGGAAAAGCGAACAGCAGTGTGAGTATTAAGAGCTGTGCGTTTTTCAGCAAAAATGCAACTGCGGCTGTTTGGGGTGCTTTTGTCGGCAATAACGCCTGTGAAAAAGATATGCTTACAATAGAAAGCTCGTATTTTTATACGCTGAGCAGATGGGAAACTGTCGGTGACGGCGAAGAGGAACGCCTTTTGTCCGATGTGGTGAAGGTAGCGGAGGATTCTTTCTATTCGGGCAGAGTGGCTTATTTACTTGCAGAAATCAACGGCGGCAAGGTTTGGGGTCAGACGTCTAACGCAAGCGGCGCGCTTCCTATACTTACAGACAATGAAGATTACCGCGTATTAAGCGTAACAGGCGGCGGATATTCTATTCTTAAAAAGGGCGAGACGAACGGCGACGGCGTTGTTGATGTGAACGATTATCAGAATTTGGTAAACGCGGCGCTTTCGGAGAATAATACCGCAGAGTTTTCTCAATACGACATAAACGGCGACGGCGTTGTTGACGTTCTTGACTGCATTGCGGCAAAGGCGAACGGCGTCAGCGACGAGCACTATTCAAAAATCGTATCGCTTGCTTCAACCCTTACAAAGGGCGGCTACACCTTAAGAGCCGATATAAACGACGACGGGGCTGTAGACGTGCTTGACTGCATGCTTCTTGAAAAGATGCTTGGCGGTCATAAGGTAATAATCAGTATTTAAAAATGTTATTATGCTCACGGCTTTTGCATCGGCGTTTGCCGATGCAAAAACCGCATAAGGGAGTAACGAAATGAACAAAAACGCAACAATAAAAAAGAAATTTCTCTCAGCGCTTCTTGCGGTTATTATGGTGCTTTCATTAGTACCTGCGTCTGTTTTTGCCGCAGGCGAAATTGCGGCAGAGGTTAAATCGGGCGGCACAACAACGCAATATTCGGATGTTATTGCGGCTTTTTCCGAGGCTAAAGACGGCGACACCGTAAAGCTTATGAAAAATGCAGAGTTAAGCGACAGTGACAATGTTATTGTAAAAAACAAGAGCATCACTTTGGAGCTTAACGGATACACAATTCCGTGTGTTTTCGTCGGCTGGGAGGATTATGACGAAGAAACATATGAAATTACCGCGACCTATGAGGGTAATATGACCGTTAAAGACAGCGTCGGCGGCGGAGGTATTACGGGCGAAGTTGACGTTATATCGGGCACACTGACTGTCGAAAGCGGAACAATCGGCACAGAAGACAACAGCGACACAATGGCAGGTGTTCAGCTTATAAACGGCACCGTTACTTTAAACGGCGGCACAGTGTGGAATATCGCCTGTGAGGGCGGAAGCGGCACTTTTAATATCGCGGGCGGCAGTGTTAAGTGCGTGTCGTCTGTAAACCCGTATTATGACAGCGAAACGGGCGCGGAGGGAGAATACATATTTAATGTCACCGGCGGCTTACACAGCGGCAAATGGGCGGCAAGCGGCATATGGAATATTTCGGGCGGCACTTTCGGGGAGATTGCGTTTTCCAACCCCTTAACCAATCCGCAAAACGTGTTTATAAGCGGCGGCACGTTTGAAAAAATATCTACTCTTAATGATGCAAGCGGCAGTCCCGCACAGCTTCGCTATCTTCTTAAAAAAGGCTATTCGTTCTATTACGGCGAAAACGGCGGATATAACGAATATCAGTCCCCTGCGGCTGCAGCGCTTTCGGACGTTGCGGTTTTGGCGCACGCTCATAAAATCGAAAACGGTATCTGCAGCGAGTGCGGCGAAATATTCGCCTTTGGCGTGACTGATTCAAACGGTACTTTCAGGGGCTATTATGCCACTATAAATGAGGCTTTTACGGCTGCCGACGCAGATGATACCGTTACGCTTTTTACAGATATTACCGAAAACAGCAGAACAATATATGTTTCGGGCGGGCCTTACACGCTTGACCTCAACGGGCATAAAATAGATACTTCGGAGAATCTTCTTGTCGGCGATGTGGATGAAAACAATAATTTTTTAAACGGATATCTTACCGTAAAAGACAGCAGTGAAAACAAAACGGGCTATGTTCGCTATCTTTATCTTTTAAGCGGCGAAATGACCGTTGAAAACGGCAGTTTCCATCAGATAGTCAACTCGTCAACCGCCTCTGTCGGCAAAATCATCGTAAAAGGCGGCACGGCAGATGAGGTTTCAAGAGCCGGCAAAGATGTTAAGGTTGAAATTTCGGGCGGAACATTCAGCGATGTTTATGACTATGTAAACCGAAAGCCCGCCGAACTGCTGGCAGAGGGCTTTGCATTTGCAAATAAAAATACAGGGAAGATTGAGGACGGCTATTCATATTCCTGCGTATCGAACGTGACGGTTGTTCCCCACACGGCGCACAACACAAACGGCATAAACGGCGCTTGCGAATGCGGACTTCTTTGCTATCATAACGGCACTCCCGAAAGAAATGCAAGCTATTTTGAAAGGGCGGTTTGCTCTCTTTGCCATGCGGAATACGGCGAATGCTTAAAGGATACGACAGCGCCGACGGGCGAAGTTACAATAAAAGAGCGCTCGGGGTTAAAGTTGCTTTTAAACGCCGTATCTTTCGGATTGTTCTTTAAAAACGACGTCACTGCCGAAATTACGGGCAAAGACGACAGCTACACCCACGAAGGCTTTGATAAATCAAAACACGAAGTAAAGCTTGAGTATTTTATAAGCGATGATGTTATAAGCGAAGAAGCTTTAAAAACAGCCGATTTTACAGAATACACAGGTCCCGTAAGCATATTAAAAGAGGGCAAATATGTTGTATATGCTCGTATAACCGACTTTGCGGGCAATGTTTCATACATCTCGTCAAACGGCTTTGAAATAGATAAAACCGCGCCCGCGTTTTACGGTATGGAAAACGGCGGACATTATGCGTTCTGCTTTGAAAAAACCGTTACCGTTGTTGAAAAGAATATTGCCGAAATAACGCTTGACGGCAAAGCGGTAACAGCCGATGAAAACAACGGTGTTACCGTTTCGGGCGATTCGCGTGAACACACAATTACCGTAACCGACAGTGCGGGAAATAAATCTACGGTTTATGTTACCGTTTACGCTTCGCACAGCTTTGACGAAAAAACCGACGTCTGCACAAGGTGCAAAAACCCCGCAGTGGCAAAAATACTTTACCCGACTGCTCCTGCCGAGCGTTTTGCTTCGGCTGAAGAAATGCGCAAGGCTATGAGCGCTGCCACGTATAATAACGCTATGCTCCTTCTTCTTAAAGACATTACGCTTGACGGCGCGCTTTATATAAGCGGTGAAGGGCTTACGTTTGATTTGAACGGCAAAAGTCTTAACTGCGGCGATGTTTACATCAATACACAGTCTGTCGTTACGTTTATTTCTTCAAACGGCGAGGGAACGCTCAGCGCAGATATTATGCTTGACTCTGAAAACGCCGCATTAACTTTAGGCGATGGGTTAGGCAGTATAAAAAGCGTTCACGTAAAGAACGGCAGTCTTACTGTGCTTTCGGGCAGATACGGTAAAATCACCGTCGAAAACGGCAAAAATTCCGTAAGTCTTTGCGGCGGCAGCTTTGAAAATATTTTAAGCGCCAAAAATCCCGAAAGCTTTCTTGAGAGCGGCAAAAAATTCTTTTTGGAAAAAACCGACGGTACGTTCTCTCTTTGCGGCGGCTTTACAAATCCTGACGGCTCATATGAATTTTCGGCAGATTCGGAAAACAAGCGCGTTTTTGTTGCAGAGCACTGCTATAAAGACGGCAAATGTATTGACTGCGGGGCGCTTCTTCCCGTTAAAATTACATACGGCGAAAATACCGAATATTTTGAAAAGCTTTCAGAGGCTGTCGAAAAGCTCAATAATGAGGGCGGCGGCAGGCTTGAAATAAGGTCAAACGTCACTGCCGACAAAAAGAATATTACCGTTTCTTCAAACATTAAATTCGTTTTAACAAAAAGCGAGCTTTCGGGGCAAAAGCTGACCGTAAAGTCGGGCGACGTCACATTTGATGCTTCGGGCTTCGGCGTTGTCTCGTGTCCGCTTTATGTTACGGGCGGCACCGTCACCGTAAATTCGGGCAATTTCTCTTCGGCGACTGTTATGAACAGGGGCGCGTCGCTTAATGTAAACGGCGGCGTTTTCACGGTGTTAAAAGCGACGAACAGCGGCAGGCTCAATATATATAAGGGCGAGATAAAATCCCTTAAGCATTTGAGCAAAAGCGCCGATGTAAAGCTCTACGGCGGCAATTATTATAATTTAAGCACGCCCCAAAACCCCGAAGATTTATTAGCCGAGGGCAAAAATTATTATATACCGTCAAAAGGTACGGTCGCAGAAGAGGGCGACTTCACAAAAGACGGAATAAGATATACCTTTATCGGCAACAGCAGTAAATATCTTTTGGTAGACGGGCACCGCTATAAAGACAATGTTTGCATTTCCTGCGGCTATTCGCGGCCGATTAACGTAAAAATAAGAGACGATATGCAGTTTTTCGCCGAAGATTTTGACGACGCCGTAAGCACTTCGGAATATTTCGGAGCGGGCACATACGAGTTTTTCAGAAGCCTTGAACGCGGCGAAAACGAAATAACAATTGCAAGAAACAGCGTTACATTGGCGCTTTCGGGTAACTCCCTTTCGGGCGGCAACATTCGCGTCGGAAGAAACATCTCGCTTACCGTTCCCGCGGGCGAAGGCACGCTTTATTGCAGGCTTATTGTAAACGGCACGGCGCGTTTTGAGGGCGGCACCTTCAAGGGCGAAATTTCAATTGAAGGCGGCAAGGCTGAAATCGGCGGCGGTGAATTTTATAAAATCACTTCGACCGAAAACCCTGAGCAGTATCTTCTTGACGGTTACGAATTCAGACTTGTAACGGCAGACGGCGTTAAAGAAGCCGCAGACGCATTTACTCTTGAAAACGGCGTGTATAAGTTTGACGGCGGTGAAAATTCATATCTTGTCGCAATTAAAGACCATTATTATTACGACGGCGTTTGCGTTTTGTGCGGCGAAGCCGAAAAGCCCGAAAAACTTACCGCAGAAACGGCGGCAAATTACGGGCTTAGCAGTGAATACGCGGGCTTTTATGCCGTTAAAAATTACGGCGATTTGCTTTCGTGGTCGAAAAATATTGACGGCTCCTGCGTGCTTTTGGGTGATATTCTAATTAAAGCCGAATATGGGTGGGCAGCCCCCGAAGCAGAAAACATAGTTTTCGACGGAAACGGTCACACCGTTACGCTTTATGCTAAAGGCGGAATTTCGGGCGACTACGGCTTGTTTAAAATGCTTACAAAAAGTACCGTAAGAAATCTTGTCTTAAAGGGCGAAATTTCAGCCTCCGTTTCGGGCAACTTCGGCGCAGTCGGCGGTACTCTCAGCGACACCACGGTTGAACGCGTTATGTCGTTTATGAATATAGAAAACAGATACAGCAGCGGCAGCGTGGCTTCGGGCGGAATAGTCGGGTATTACGCAACAAATCCGAATTCAAACGCAAAAATTGAAAACTGCGCCGTTTATGCCGACATTAAGGGCGTTGTTGCGGGCGGAATAATCGGCGAAGCAAGGGGCAGCGGCAACTGTACTCTTTCGGACTGCGTTTATAAAGGCGATGTTACAAAAGTAAACTCCCCGTATCCGTTTTTAAAAAGCTACTGCGGCGCAATAGTCGGCAGTGACAGAATGATGGGCGCGTCGTATTATACGAACATATATTATAAAGAAAAGGACGGCATAGCGTTTTACGGCAAATCCGAAGTCGGAATAAACGCTTCTGATGTTGAAGAAAAAAGCGAAGAAAGCTTCCGCTCCGGCGAAGTAGCCTCGCTTCTTCCCGCGTTCGGTCAGCTTTCAAACACAGAGGGCTCTTATCCGATAATTACCGATAACGACCATTACCGCGCAAAAAAGATTGACGGCGCAGGTTACACGGTGGCTCAAAAGGGCAACGTCAACGGCGACGAAACCGTCGATATAAACGACTATCAGCTTGCTGTGAACACGGCGCTTTCAAAAAACAATACCGACGAATATGCAAAATACGACGTCAACCGCGACGGCAAGGTCAACGAAAACGACCTTAAAGCATTAAGCAAAACGGCGGTTTTAACAGAGCGCGAGGTTGTAAGATTTTCAGAGCTTCTTTCAAATAGGGGCGAACCGCTTTATGACAATTGGAGCAGCGATATAAACTGCGACGGCGTTGTTGATGTTCTCGACTGCGCGCTTCTTGAAAAAATGATAAACGCACAAAAAGTTGAAATAACGGCAAAATAATCCGACAAAAATCGGCACGAAAGACTTGGAATTTCGCGCCGATTTTTTTAAAATGTTTGTGAGGATTTTTTATTCGGAACGTATAATAGGTGAATAGGGGAGAAAGGATGTGGTCTTACGGATAACGGTGAAAGTAGCTACCGCCGTTTTCTTTCGGGCGATGACAACGGCTTTACGGAGATAATTAAAAATTACAAAGACCCGTTAATGCTATATCTTAATACGTTCGTCGGCGACCTTCACGTTGCGGAGGAGCTGTGCGAAGAGACGTTTGTAAAGATTGTTATAAAAAAGCCGCATTACAACGGCAAGGCGTCTTTTAAAACGTGGCTTTACACCATCGGCGGCAATGTTGCAAGGGACTATTTAAGAAAGCGCGGCAGGCATTTTGAATGTCCGCTTGAAGCTCTCGGCGAAATGCCGTCCGAGGAAGCGGATTTTGAAAGGGGATTTATCGCGTCGGAGCGAAAAATTATTCTTCGCAATGCTCTTTCAAAGCTCAAAACGGAACACAGAACGGTTTTGTGGCTTGTTTATTTTGAAAATTTAAGTGTAAAAGAAGCGTCCGCCGTTTTAAAAAAGAGCGTGCACGCAACGGAAACGCTTGTTTACAGAGCAAAAAAAGCTCTTAAAGCAGAGCTTGAAAGGAGCGGATTTGACTGTGAAAACATATGAAGAGATGGCAAAAGACGTGTTTTTTGCACGTGATGAATATGAAAAAAAGAAAAAGAAGCAAAAAAAGCTTGCAGTCAGAATATGCGCGGCGGCGCTTGTTTTAAGCGTGGGCGCGGGCGCAGTTTTTGCGGCGGCTTTTAAAGGTGAAACAAAGCCGGCGCTGCCGACCGAATCGCCCACAGGCGGCAAAAGCGTGAAAGAAACGAAACCGCAGGTGAACGTCAGCTTTACAAAGGCGGCAACGCCCATTAAAGCCGTGGTTTATCCTAACGCCGCGGGTTTTGACGACTACGCCGCAAAGCGCGAAAACCGTGAAAAATATAACGTAAGCGCAGACTTTTTAAATACGCTTAAGGATTTTTCGTATACAACGGCTTCGGAGGTATTAAAAAACGGTGCAGAAAACAGCAACTATTCGCCGCTGTCGCTTTATTATGCTTTAAGCGTTTGTGCAAGCGGCGCAAACGGTGCGACAAAAGAGGAGCTTTCGGCGCTTCTCGGCACAAAAAATTCGGAAGATTTTTCTTTGCAGTGCGAAAAGCTTTATAACCTTATTTATACCGATAACAAAATAGGCAAGCTAAAGCTCAACAACTCTCTTTGGCTTCAAAACGGCTCCAAGTTTAAAGACGAGTTTTTAAACACCGCCGCAAAAAGCTTTTTCTGCGAAGCGTTTGACTGCGATTTTTCAGACGAGAAAACGGGAAAGCAGATGTCAAAATGGATTTCGGATAACACAAACGGCACGCTGTCGCCCGAGGTCTCTTTTGACAGCGAAACGCTTATGAACATTGTTAACACCGTGTATTTTTACGACGAGTGGAGCGAGCGCTTTGAAAAGTCCGCAAACACAAAGGGCGACTTTTTTGCAAACGGCAAAACGGTAAAAGCCGAATATATGTGCACCACGGACTCAAATGCGGTATATTTCGGCGGCAACTTTGTCCGCGCCGGCAGAAGCTTTAAAAACGGCGGCAGAATGGAATTTGTCCTTCCGAATGAGGGCATAAATGTTGAAGAGCTTATTTCTGACCCCGCATCTTTAAAAGAGGCGCTCACGGGCGGCACCGAAAAAGGCGGCGTAATAACGCATTGGCAGATTCCGAAGTTTTCGTTCGGCTCGTCTTATGAGAACATTTCGGAAGTTTTGAAAAAGCTCGGCATAAACAAGGCTTTCAGCGAAACCGAAGCCGACTTTTCGGCGATGTACGGCGGCAAAGAAAAGCTTTATATTAACAGAGTTATTCAGGAAACGCACATAGCCGTTGACGAAAAAGGCGTTGAAGCGTCGGCATATACGCGAATAGACCTCAACGGCGCGACAGCCCCCCAAGACGAAATAAACTTCTTTTTAAACAGACCGTTTATTTATGCGATATATGCGCAAAACGCCGATGTTCCGCTGTTTATAGGCGTTGTTTATAACCCCGCCGAATGACGCGGCAATAAAGTTAATAAGAGTGCCGTTAATTTTTAAAAACCCCTTGCATTATTCCTTTTTGTGTGTTACAATACACCCACAAATTGCGGAGGCATAGCTCAGCTGGTTAGAGTACTTGCTTGACATGCAAGGGGTCACTGGTTCAATTCCAGTTGTCTCCACCAAAAATCCCGTTCGCTTCGGCGAACGGGATTTTACTTTTTACTTCTTACCTCTTCACTATTACTTCAAATAGCTGTCAGCGCGCGGCTTTGCCACGCAAGCCGTTAGCCATTAGCCGTTAGCCATTAGCCGTTAGCTGTTAGCCACGCGGCTTTGCCACGCAAGCCGTTAGCCATTAGCCGTTAGCTGTTAGCTATGCGGCTTTGCCGCGATTATATTCCGCACGTTGTGCGGAAAAATATAGGAAAAACGCTTTGCGTTTTTGGCGGGCGGCAGAGTTTGAAGTAAGAAGTAAAAAGTAAGATGTAAGAGGTAATTATATTCCGCACGTTGTGCGGAAAAATCAAGGAAAACGGCGTTGCCGATTCCACGGGCGGCAGGAGTTGAAGTAAGAGGCAATATGTAAGAGGTAATAAGTAATTATATTCCGCGTAAACGCGGAAAAATATAGGAAAATGCTTCGCATTTTGGCGGGCGGCAGAGTTTGAAGTAAGAAGTAAAAAGTAAGATGTAAGAGGTAATTATAATCCGCACGTGGTGCGGAAAAATCAAGGAAAACGGCGTTGCCGTTTTTGCGGGCGGCAGATTGCCGCCCCTACGTGAAGTATTTGAAAATCGGCGCGGAAAATGCGAAGTTTTTGCGTGGGAAAACCTATATATAATCAAAAATTTGCATAATATAACCCCGCGCTCTGACAAAACTGTTCGCGGGGTTTATATATTATGCGGCACAAACAAAACCCTGTGAACGGACAAAATTCATTCCGTTTACAGGTTTCTTTTTATAGTAATATAAAAATGAAAATATACAAGTCGCCGTCACTACAGGCTAACAGCTAACAGCTAACGGCTTATAGGCTACCCCGTAGGGGCGGCAATCTTCCGCCCGCCAAAAACGCGAAGCATTTTTCCGCTATAACCGCGGCGAAGCCGCGTAGCTAACGGCTAACAGCTAACAGCCGACAGCTGTTTTTATATCATTTCTGCCGCAAAACGCCGCGCCTTTGCCGACTGTGTTGACCTTTAAAGGAAAAAGGAATATGCTTTTATTGCAGGAGGGGAACCGCCCGAAAACGGAACGGCGTAAATACCGACCGAACTATGGTATTATGCGGCAGGTCTTTGCGGCTTTTAAAGACTTAGGTAATCCGACACGCGAATTTTATGTGTACCGGTGTGCCGTTTCCGTTTTTGTGACACAATGAATTTGAAACGGGGTTTGATTTATGGTAAAATCATTAATGTGAAAATTATGCGGCATCGGTTTTCAGTTTAACCGATAAGAGAACAGCGCTTTTTGCGGCAGGGGTTTCCTTGCGTTCGGTATCATTTTAAAGGAGAGGATTTTTTGAATACAGAAAAAGCGGCATCTTTAAAGAAAAAATATGCGGTGACGGCAGTGTTTGTTTCGGCTGTACTTCTTTTAGGGGTTGTGTGCTATACAGTGGCTTTTGCCGCGAATAATAAGGCAACTGTATACGCTCTTTTGCCTAAGTACGGTGTTGTTTCAAAAAATTGCGGCGGCGAAAATTTCTATTTTACCGATAATGCCGAAAGATTTAACGGCGACGGTTACAAAATGAAGTATTTTTATGCATATTATAACGAATCCGACGGACTTCTTGAGACGGCTTTTTGCCTTGAATATACAAAAAACGATGACGGGCTTATAAGCGAATACGGCGAGAGCGGCGGATTTGCGGATATTGACAAAATACGTGCCGAGACATTGAGCGGAAAGGTGATTTCGGCGTCTGCTTTAATAAATACCTGGGAGACAAGAAAAAAGACAGACGCGCACCCTTCTCAGGAATTTGACGAAATAGAATTTATCGGTAAATTCAAGTTTGACGGTGACGATAAAACAGTAAAAATAAGCACAAAGAACACGTCGTTTTGTTTCACTTTGCAACCGAAACCCGGAGTTTTTGATGTAAAAATGCTCGGCGAAACGGCAGACATCGGAAACGGCATTTCGATTATAAAAGCAAAGGGTGAATTTCTCGGCGAAGAGGGCTGCTATTTTGCAACGGTGACTGACGAAAGCGTTTTTTCAAAGGGAAGTCTTACAGGCCCGTCGCCCTGCGAGTTGAAATTTTTTGACAGCAACAAAAACGATATTACCGAAAATTTTGACGGGAATAACGCCTGCAACGGCTCGGACAGCGATTTCTGGCTAAACGCGGGCAACGGCTCTCCGAGGTTTTACAAAGCCCTGAACGGCGCTTCTTTTGATGATATTTGTGCTGTAGAAGCAAGGGTAGAGGGCGCTTTTCATACGCCCGAAAAATTTATAAAGCTGTCGCAGGATAAATCGGACGGAATGTACACTGTTTTGGGCGGGCTTTGTGTCGGCATTGAAAATGTAAGGGTTGAATACGACGGATTTGTCGGTAAAGAATGTATAAAATTCAGTGCGTTTTATTCCGGTGAAGCGGGTCAGGGTCTCGGTTTTAAAAACCCCGTTTTGTATTATGCAGATGAAAAAGGCAATCGCAGTGAGGTCTATTATAATGCCAAAGATGAATTTTGGCGCATTTCGGGCGGCAATGCCGAGCTTTATTCAAAGGAAAGCGGAAAGAAAGAGTATATGATTCCCGTTTCAGACGGGAAAAAGCCGAGCGGCTTTATCGGCGCAACTGTTTCTCTTGAATATACCGCTCTCGGCAATTTTAAATAGACAGAAATATGACGGAGGGAAGTGTGATGAGAATGAAAAAAACAGGGACTGCCGTATTAACGGGCAAAGCGAAGATTATGACAGTGGTTTTTGCTTTAACCGTATTTATTATCGGAATTGTTTGCTACACAGCGGCATTTGCCGCGAACGGCAACGGGAGTTTTTATACGTTTATTCCCGAAAAAGGCGTTGTTTCAAAGGTCGGCGGAACGGAAAATTTTTATTATGCCGAAGAATGCGAGAGTTTTAATTCAAAGGACTTTGAGTGCGGCAGCTTCTTTGCCTATCTTGACGAAAATAAAAGGCAGCTTGAAATAATTTACGAAGCGGATTATTGCGGCAAAGACCCGGACGGCTTTTTTAAAGAGTACGGGATAAACGGGAAGAGCGCCGAGGACAAAGTAACAGTCGAGAGTATGAGCGGAAAAAAGCTTTCGGCAATAACCGCAAATACCGTGACGGACGACAGCACAAGAAAGGGCGAAAACTGTGACAGGCTTGTTTTTTCGGGCGTGTTTTCGCTTAGGCATAAGAGAGTCGAACCGACACGCCCTAAAAGTTTTATTTTCCGTATCCTCGGGCGTTTTTCTCCTTGCAATACGAAAGTAT
>ERZ808246.809-NODE-809-length-24682-cov-6.005888_pt1 | contig 24682 bp, 14 predicted proteins | sample MGYA00521083_ERZ808246 | MGnify/ENA primary metagenome ERZ808246 (study PRJEB31516, sample SAMN03275577) | gut metagenome | biome: mammalia-associated habitat; material: feces | host: Papio cynocephalus | place: Kenya | collected 2012-07-07 ... | reverse complement strand
CAGTTCCGGGGATACCGACTCCCATCCCGTTCTTCAGAATGTTTCCGCTGACCTCAACCGCGATTTCCATTCCGCATGACGGGCGTTCTGAAAGACCGCAGCGGGCAACGAGAATCTCGGCGGCCTTGGCGGTCGCCAGGGCTACGGCAATAGGCTCCGTACATCCGAGCGCCGGCTTCACTTCCTTGTGAATCAGTTCGATAATCTCTTTTTCTCTCTCGGTCATCATCAATTATTTGTTGAAAAAATCCAGACAATATTCAAGGATATGCCTCATTTCCTTTTCGTCCGACACCGTCTCAATCGGAAACCCTATGCAGACCGTCCTATAGCCTCCTCCGTCGTAGGTCACTCCGGCGGAAATCCCGGTGTCCCTGTAGCGCAGGAAAGTCCTGCCGGAGGTGTTTGCCGGGACAATGCCGTCCGGCGCCTCTACGCAGTAGCATTTTGCATTCGGCGTGTTCGTGAACTTCCCGGATGCTTCCCTCCGTCCTCCGCCGACCCATCTGTATTCTCCGCAGCGGCTTGCGTGACCGTTCATCGGCCTGAATCCTAGAACCTGTGCCGCAAATTCCGCTCCCGTGCCGAAGCCGTCCGGATAGATGCCCTCTCCGAGGTCGGTGCCGATGTTCGCTCCGGAGACAATCAGGCAGCCGCCTCCTTCCGTGAACTCGCGCATCCGTTGCTGCAAGCCTTCCGGAAACACCCCGAACATCGGCTCCGCCTTGCCTGTCCCCCGGGGCGTCGTTCCCTGCTTGCCGCAGATGAGGTCGAGAACCTGAATGCGGCTCCCGGCGGTTATTGCCGTTGTTCCGTCGCCGTTGCCCGTTCCAATGCCGTTCGTGCCGGGGTCGTTCGCCCCAAAGGCCTCGAATGCCTCCGAACTCATTGACACAAAGCCGTGTCCGAGTTTCATGAACTCGCGTCCGTGGACGGCAGGGTAGTCGAAGCTGTTGCCGGCGGGCAGCGAAGCCGCCATATCCGTCCATGACGCTCCGAATCCCGGCGCGTCGTCGTCCTTCCATTGAATATCTCGTCGGAACTGGTACATTTCTCCTATGTAGTTGATTCTCCGGATGTAATCCACTCCGCCTCCGTTCCGGCTGTCGAACCCGGCATATTCCTGGGTGTCGATGTATGATGGAGCCGCCACACGAGTGAAGTTGTTTACAATCAGAACATCTCCCGCATTCTTGCCTTTAGGCAGCCCGACGCTCAATGTCTCCGACGGGAACGACTTTCCTCCGTCGTTGAAAGCAGTGATGCGGAAGCTGTAAACATGGCCCTTCTCAAGTTTCAATGAATATGAAATTCGTCCGTCCGCCGCAGCCTTCGTGTTTTTCATGACCATGCCGTCGTCAAACACGCCGTCGTCAATTCTTGTGCTGAGGATATATCCCTTCGGTTTCGCTGTAGGTTCGAGGCTGTCCTCCCTTGGAAGCCAGCTGAGGGTCGCTGAATATTCGTCGTCGCCGACAGTTCCGAGTTCAGTCGCGAAGGAGCGCACGGGGAGAGGCTGGACGGCGTAAGGACAGCCGTAGCGGTTGCTGAGATATTTCAGTATGCCCTTGTAGGCAGATCGTGAGACCAGAAACCTGAATGCCGGGTCGAGACCGAACTTCATGTCGTTGAAGTTCTGGTGCGAGAGCAGTTCGAGAATCATCGAAGGCGCTGTCGGAGTTCGGGATTCAAGATAGGAGCGGTCCTTTGTCCCGCGCCTTGTCCAGTCCTTGTCGTAGGTCGCGCGTATGTCGGCAACTATCTGAGACTGAACGATGTCCGCATACTCTCGGCTCGTGATGCGCCTTTCTCCGGACGGCAGTTCGGTCTTGCCCTCCGAAACGGAGGTATAAATCGCGAGCGTGCCAATGGTGGTGTCGCGAGCGGCTGTTCCGGCATCGGTGTGGAATGCGAAGGACAGGTCAATCGGAATCCCGAGCCCGTCGGCCTTCCGGTTCATCCGCGAGCCTCCGCTGAGCCAGTCGGTCCATGTCCCCCGGCACATATAGTCATCCCTGTAGTCGCTCTTGCCCTCGTTCTGACTCCAGACCCTCTCCGGCGCACCGTACCACTGGAGACTGTATCTCGCGGCCTCGGCAAAGCGCGGCATCCCGGAAACCTCCCCGTCCGGCTGTGCATTCTCCCCGGCGGTCACCTGTGCACCTTCCCCGGTCACGGCCGTTCCTCCGTCAGCGGAACCCCCTCTCGCGACATTGCCCATTCCGCCGCCGAACCTCACGGCGTCGGCGCAGACAACGCCCTTGCCCCCGGACGCTCCGCCGTCGAGAATCACGCATCCGTCCTTTCCCTTGTCGAAAGGAAAGGTTCCGAGGTAAATCCAAGTGCCGCCCCCAATTCTCTGGTTTACAAGAAATTCCGACGACCCTCCGAGGTGTTTCACTATGTAATGCGCGGACTCTGTGCTCTCCGGAAGGCTGCGGTAGGCGACATAGATGGCATATTCTCCATCCTGGGCAATGTCCGGCCGCCATACAGCTTTCGGCATCGTGCCTTTCTTCGACTTTTTCCCGCATTCGGCGGAAAGGAAGGTCCCGGCAAAGAACGGGTTGTCCCCGTCCTGAATCACCTCTGTCCTGTCCGCGAACCCAGGCCCCGCTATTTTCCAGTCGCCTTCCACACGGAAGCTTCCCTTTGTCCGCGAGGTCTCGGAGATGTCGTTGTCAATGATATATTCCGCACTGTTGAGATCCCTTTCCCTCGGCAGCATCACATACGCCCCGGCATTTTCGAGCATGGGAACGAGAAAGGGGAGCACGAAGCTCTGGGTAAACATATCCTCGACGGTCTGGAAGAGGCAGGCCCTCTGCCATTCCCAGCGGTCGAGCGAAAGCTCGTAGTAGTAGCCGTGACTCTGCCAAAGGGCTATATTTCTGTGTTCCAGTCCTTTGCTGAACTCCATCGTTCCGACCTTGCGGACAATGTCCGTTTCCCGCACCGCCGGGTCGGAAACCCTGTTGAGGCTTTTTGCCGGAACGCCGTCATATGTCAGTCTCGGAGTCACGAAGTCCTTGAGCGGGCTGCGTTTCGAGAACACTTCTCCGACCGTGCGTCCGGAATATTTCTTGGGAAAGCATGATTTCAGTTCCTTTCTGAAGCATTCGACGTCGCCATCGTGCCAGGGATAATCCCCGAGCGTCTGCTCGAAGTAGAAGTCAAGCTGCCTTCCCCTACGCAGCACTTTCCTCAGTTTCAGGTCGTCGGAGCGGACTCCGGTGCGCCTCTGGAGGCGGGCGGTCAGACTGTCGCAGCACTCCTTGAACTCGTCGCGGCTCTGTGCCGCCGTTTCAGGTGCTGTGCTCATCGCAAGTAGCAGTGCTGAAGCCAATGTCGCTGAAACGGTCATGCAAGCGCTCCTTCCGCTGCCGTTTCCCTCCGCTGGAGCCGAACCGTCGTCTGCCATGACTTTGCCTTTCGGCCGTTCCTTCCTGCGGCTCGCCGCGACGGCCTTCACCGCCAGCAGGGCGACCATTCCGGCTCCCGCCCCGGCAATCCCCGCCACTGCGTCCCAGAGGTCTTCTCCGCGATACTCCGTCTGTCCCTGAATCAGCTCAATCATCGATGCGACAGCAACCGCCGTGACGAGCATCACCGCGGAAAACAGCATTGTCTTCCGAAAACTCCACTTGTAAGAGGCAAACGCCAGATACATAAGCGGCACAAACGGAAGGAACATCAGGAAGTGTACGTCCTTATCCGTAAGGTGCAGCAGCTGAGACTGTTCCTGGATGAACGTGGGGTCAAAATCAGCGAAGCAAAGCACACCTACTATCGCAGCGTAAATCAGGACGACAAATTTAAAGGCAATATGTAATTTCCCTCTCATTCTTAATTATAAAAACAGCCAATTGCAACGAAGCAGTCTTGTCAACGACCAGAGCCCCATCTTGGACTGTGAGTCACAGAAGTGGTGTGAGTGCAAGGCGCACGAGGAGTTCAAACCGCAGCAACCTTATGGTTGTGAGGATTTGGACGACGACTGCAACGCAGCAATCGCGCCGCTTCTGTGGCTCACAGCTGCTGCATGTCATTCAGTTTCTTGTAATATCCGTTCAACCGAATCAGTTCATCATGCCGTCCGCGCTCCACAATCCGTCCGTCCTGCATCACGCAGATTTCGTCCGCATTCTTGATTGTCGAGAGCCTGTGTGCGATTGCTATCGTAGTGCGTGCGCTCATCAGCCTGTCAAGTGCCTCTTGTACAAGTTTTTCCGACTCCGTGTCAAGCGCCGAGGTCGCCTCGTCAAGTATAAGAATCGGCGGATTCTTCAGGATTGCCCTGGCAATGCTGATTCTCTGTCTCTGGCCTCCCGAAAGCATCCTTCCGCCGTCACCGATGTTAGTCTCGTAACCCTTTTCCTTTTCCATGATGAAGTCGTGCGCGTTTGCAATCTTCGCGGCTGCAACCACCTGCTCCATCGTGGCATTCTCCACTCCGAAGGCTATGTTGTTGAAAATCGTGTCATTGAAAAGAATCGCCTCTTGGTTGACGTTCCCGATGAGACCGCGCAGCGAATGAATGGACAAGTCCCGTATGTCCACCCCGTCAATCGAAATGGAGCCGCTCTTAACGTCGTGGTATCTCGGAATCAGGTCGACCAGCGTTGATTTTCCGGAGCCAGACTGCCCCACAAGCGCTATTGTCTTGCCCTTCGGAATCGTGACGTTGATGTCCTCCAGAACATCCTTCTCGCCGTTGTAGGAGAAGAACACGTTCTTCACTTCAATCCTGTCGTTGAATCCGTCCACCTTCACCGGAGCAGCGATTTCCTTTATGTTGTTCTCCGCCTTGAGAATCTTGTCGACCCTTTCCATCGATGCGAGACCGCGCGGAATGCAGTAGCTTGCCCTCGAAAGATCCTTTATAGGCTGAAGCACGCTGTAGAGAATCACCATGTAGAATATGAATGTCGGTGCGTCAAACGCGTCATTCCCGCTGAGAATCAGCGTGCCTCCGAACCAGAGCACGACCATGATCATGACAGTTCCGAGAAATTCGCTGACCGGATGGGCAGATGCCTGACGGATGGCGACCTTGCTTACAAGCCGCTTGTGTTCGTCGGCCGTCCTGCGGAATCTCTGTTTCATCTTTTCCTCGGCGTTGAACGCCTTGATGATGCGAAGGCCGCTCAGTGTCTCGTCCACCTGAGACATCGTGTCGCTCCATTTCTCCTGTGCCTCCAGCGAGTCCCTCTTGAGTCTTTTTCCAAGCGCGCCCATTCCCCATGCCATCGCCGGCACCACGAGAATCGTGAACAGGGTAAGCTGCCAGCTCGTGAACAGAAGGGTCCCGAAATAGAAGATTATCAGAATAGGGTTTTTTATGAGCATGTCAAGCGAGCTCGTGATGGAGTTCTCGACCTCATTCACGTCACCGCTCATCCTGGCGATGATGTCGCCCTTCCTCTCCTGCGAGAAAAACCCGAGCGGCAGCGAGAGCACCTTGTCGTAGACCAGCACCCTTATGTCGCGCACGATGCCTGTCCTCATCGGAATCATCACGGCCGAAGAACCGAAGTAGCACCCGGTCTTGAGCGCCGTCATCACGCCGAGAAAAAGCCCGAGCAGGAGCAGCGTCACCGATGGTCCGAAAGTCGTGATGAGTGTTGACATATAGTAATATATGTTGTTGAGCAACATTTCCTTAATCGACGCTCCACTATCCCATGGAATAAATGTGTAAACCTCGTTTTCGAGGTTGAAAATCATCTTCAGAATCGGGATTATCAGCGTGAACGAGAATATGTTGAACACCGCCGAAAGTATGTTGAGGATCACCGATCCTGCGAGATACTTTTTATACGGACCGACGAAACGTCGTATGACCTGTAAAAATTCTTTCATTTATCGAATTTGTGATATATGTTTCTATTTCATCCCATCGGGACCATCCCACCGAACTCCACATCCCGCAGACATATAATCCCGAAAACCCACAAAGATACACAAATTTCCCAATATATAATTTTACCGTCTTTATTGCTTTTGACGAATGTCCCTATAGGATTTCGGTGAAAAATCGTTATATTTACACGATATAACCAGCAACCACGCCAATGGCTACAAATACGACACAGAAACAGGCAGCAAAACAATTCGTCAAGGATTGGATCGGAAAAGGATATGAAAAGGGCGAAACCCAGCGCTTCTGGCTGGAGCTCCTGCACAATGTCTTTGGCATTGACAACCCTATGGCCATGATGCAGTTCGAGATTCCGGTCAAGACCATCCTCAAAGAAAAGGGTTCCGATTTCATTGACGGCTATATTCCGGCAACGAGGGTTCTCATCGAGCAGAAGAGATCCAAATTTGATCTCGGCGCCAAGTATCGCCAGTCCGACGGTTCCGAGCTCACGCCATACCAACAGGCAAGGCGTTATGCCGCTGGTCTGCCCGTGTCGATGACTCCCAGATGGATTGTGGCTTGCAACTTCATCAAGTTCGAGGTTCACGATATGGAGCATCCCAACGACGCCCCGGAAGTCATTGAACTGAAAGACCTGGAAAAGGAATATCACCGCCTGTCCTTCCTGATTGATGATACCAACGCCCATATCAAGAAAGAACTGGAGGTCAGCATCCAGGCTGGCGAGATAGTGGGTGTGCTCTACGATAAGATCCTGGCCCAGTACATAAACCCTGAGAATCCGGAATCCCAGAAGGCCCTCAACAAGCTCTGTGTGCGTCTGGTGTTCTGCCTCTACGCTGAGGATGCCGGCATATTCGGGAGCAAGGATATGTTCCATGACTATATGGCCAAGTTCCCGGCGGCAGATTTTCGGTTGAGGCTGATTGAGCTCTTCCGCGTCTTGGACACCAAGCCGGAAGACCGTGACCCGTATATGGATGAGGCCTTGCTGGCATTCCCGTATGTCAATGGCGGCATGTTTGCCGGTGACATTGAGATTCCGCGTATCAATGAAGAGATCCGGGATTTGATTCTGCAGCGAGCCAGCGATGGCTTTGACTGGAGTCTTATTTCCCCGACCATTTTCGGTGCCGTGTTTGAGAGCACCTTGAACCCGGAGACACGTCGCGCAGGCGGAATGCATTACACCAGCATTGAGAATATCCATAAGGTGATTGACCCTCTGTTCCTCAATGACCTCAAGGCAGAGCTGGCGGACATTAAGGCTACGTCCGTGGCAAAGACCAAGAAGGTGAGGGCTTATGCTTTCCAGGACAAACTGGCCGGGCTCAAGTTTTTTGATCCTGCTTGCGGCTCAGGTAACTTCCTGACGGAATCCTACACGTCGTTGAGGCGGCTGGAGAATGAGGCGTTGAGGATAATCTACGGCGGAGACCGTGTAATTGGCGAGATGGCTGACCCAATAAAAGTCCACATTAACCAATTTTACGGTATCGAAATCAACGACTTTGCCTGCTCCGTGGCACAGACGGCTCTTTGGATTGCAGAAAGCCAGATGATGCGGGAAACGGACGAAATCGTTGGCTTTAACCTCGATCCGCTGCCGCTCAAGACTTACAACAACATCCACGAAGGCAATGCTTTACGAATGGATTGGAACAATGTCATACCGGCCAGCGAGTTGAATTATATTATGGGTAATCCACCGTTTATTGGCAAGAAGGAACAAACAAAAGAACAAAAGGAGGATCTGAAAATAGCTTGGGAAGGTAGTAGCGATGTCGGGAGCATCGATTATGTTTCCGGCTGGTATCGCAAAGCGGCCACCCTAATGATGGTATCTCAATCTATTCGTGCTGCCTTTGTCTCAACAAATTCCATTACACAAGGCGAGCAGGTCGCATTAATTTGGAAACCCCTCTTACACGATTGTGGGATACACTTGGATTTCGCTTACAGAACTTTCAAGTGGACCAGTGAGGCGTCAAATATGGCCGCCGTTCATTGTGTTATTCTCGGGTTTAGCGCCAAACCCGGTTTGTCCAAATATATATATTCTAATGATGGGGCGAGGATAATTGCCAACCACATTAACCCTTATCTCATTGACGCACCTGATTACCTTCTTGAGAACCATAAGAAACCTATTTGCGACGTCCCTGAAATAACCACAGGTAATCAAGCTACCGATGATGGGAATTTCTTTTTTGACACAGATGAATATGAGGCTCTTGTAAATAAGTATCCTTATACACGGAGTTTGTTCAAGCGGGCCTATAACAGCCAAGGATTCATAAATGGAAAGTATCAGTACTGTTTGTGGCTCGATGGTGTTGCACCAGGGGATATTAGAAAATGCCCTACTATAATGGAACGAGTTGAGAATGTAAGAATATATCGTCTTGCCAGCCCGAAGGAGCAGACCCGAAGACAAGCAGAAACGCCTACACTCTTTACGGAAATTCGCCAACCAAAAGGTAATTACATAGTCATCCCAAAGGTTTCCTCAGAGAATCGTCAGTACATTCCTCTTGGTTTCTTGTCTCCGGATATCATCTGCAATAACACGATTAAACTGGTTCCAGACGCATCTTTATACCATTTCGGCGTTTTGAATTCTGTTGTTCATAATGCCTGGATGCGGGTTGTTGCAGGACGTCTTGAAATGAGATACCAGTATTCAAATACTATTGTCTATAACAATTTCCCCTGGCCGCAACCTAACGATGCCCAAAAGGCAAAAATTGAACATACCGCCCAAGCCATCCTCGATGCACGCTCTCTCTATCCGGATAGCAGCCTTGCTGACCTCTACGACAGCCTGGCAATGCCGCCCGAACTCCGCAAAGCCCACCGCGCCAACGACGCCGCTGTCCTGGAGGCCTACGGCTTCCCGAAGGACGCCACCGAGTCCGACATCGTTGCCCGACTCTTCAAAATGTACCGGGAACTGACCTCGCGCTAAAGGAACAACAACCTTTAAGGAAATTCATGTTCCGGGCAATTACATCGTAACCATCCGTGACATTGATTTAACATTTTTTAACCATACTCAATGGGAAACCGGGTGGACAGGCAGAAAATCCAGGCAGCGTCTTAGTACAGCTGATACTCCAGCCAGTGCCAGATGAGCCAGATGCGGCGTTTCAGAACCTCGTAGTTGAGGGTTTCGGCGGTGTCGCGTGGCTTGTAGTTGTTCATCGTGATGCCGGAGGTGAACAGCACGGACGGGATTTTGTGCTGCGCAAAGACGTTTTGGTCGGTGATTTTGAAGAAGACCTTGGTGAAGTTCTCACTTCCGTAGTAGCTGTGGCAAAGCTCCAGATTAGTCTCGAAAATGCTGTTGCACCAGTCTAAAAGCTCGCTTTCGCGGCTCCCGAGCGTGCCTCCGTCAACGGCGAGCAGATAGTCCTCGCGTCCGGACGGGAGAGGGGAGAGCGAGCATCCTATCTGGTCGAGGTTCACCGCGAGCCGCACCATCTCCGGCCAGATTGTCTTTCCCGTCGCGGGGTCTCGGAAGCGTCCGTTCTCAAGAGCTGTCCAGAACGCCTGTGACCCAGCCATTCCTTTTTCCTTCGCGTCGAAGGCGACGAAAATGACGTTCTTGAAATATGCCTTGCCGATGATTTTCGACATCCGGAACATTTCCGCGAGGCTTATTGCCGCCACCACGCCTGACGCGTTGTCATCAGCTCCGGGGTACATCTTCCCGCCGAAGTGCCCCAAGTGGTCAAAGTGCGCACCGACAACGATATACTCATTCTCGTGGATTTTCTTCGACCCGTTCATGAATCCGATGACATTGTGCCCCACCGCGCCGCTCTCGGTCCTGAACGACTGTACATAACCTTCGTGATTGCCGCTTCCGCACATCGGGTCAAGCCCTGCCTCCCGAAACCTTCTCTCTATGAAAAAAGCCGCTTCCGTGCCACCTCTCGTGCCTGTGCCGCGTCCGTCGCAGAGACTGTCCGCAAGAAATGACACTTGTCTCTGCAGCTTCGCCTCCCACACGACGTTCCTTGCCGGGAAACGCTGTGCCTGGGCGCTGGAGCACATAGAGAACAGCCCGACAAGAATAGCTGTCGACGCGCAGAATATTCTTGGAATGCCGGCGGATATTTCGGAAAAAATTATCTTAAATGTCTGAATAGGCATAATAAATGATTATCTTTGCACGTTTATGTGCCATTGAGTTTCGGCGCATCTGCCGCAGACTGCACAAAACGCCGCCAAAAGTAGTGATTTTTTCGCGATGAGCAAACTGGGAAAAGCATTTTATTCCACACTTTCCGTGATTGCCGCCATTCTTCTTATGAACGGAGCGGCGGTTCAGGCTTTTGCCCAGTACGACAAGGACATATTCATGTATCGCGGACGGGTCGCGCTTTCCGAAGGCAAGTTCTCTCAGGCCATCGAGAACTTCAATGTCCTCGCACGGCTTGACACCACGGACTACGAGAACTACTTCTTCCGCGGCATCGCCAAGTACAACCTCGGGGACTTCCGGGGGGCGAAGCAGGACTTCAACGCCGCCGTGCGCATCAATCCGGTCTTCACCTCTGGCTATCACTATCGCGGCATCACCGAGAGCCGCACCGGGGACTACGACGCGGCGCTACGGGACATAAACAAGGCTCTTGAGCTTCGTCCCGGCTACTCTGGACTCTATTTCAGCCGAGGCGTGACCTACTTTCTCTCCCAACGCTTCGACAGTGCGGTGAAGGACTTCGACCGCTACATACGCAAGGAACCCAAGGATCCTTCCGCCTACCTCAACCGGGGCGCGTCCTACCTCTTCCTCGGCGACACCCTCAAGGCCATGACCGACTACAATAAGGCAATCCGCCTCGACCGCTTCGACGCCGAGGGCTATGTCCGCAGGGGGAGGCTCTACGCGGCACAGAACCGGATGGATCTTGCGGTTGAGGATATGGACAAGGCAATCGCGATAGACACGTCGAACACCTTCGCCTATTTCAACCGTGCTCTGATGTACTACGAACAGCAGAAGTATCGTGAGGCCATGTCGGATCTCAACCGCGTGCTCCGGGACGAGCCCGGCAATGCGCTGACCCTCTACAACAGAGGACTGATTATGGCGCAGCTTGGCGACTACGAGGGTGCCCTTTCCGACCTTGACAGGGTGCTGAACATCAATCCTGACAATGTTCTCGCGCATTTCAACAGGGCTTCCGTGCTCATTGAACTCGGGATGTACCGCGATGCCCTTGAGGACTACGACAGGGCTATTGAGCTCTATCCGGACTTCGCGAAGGCATATATGAACCGCTCCTACGTCAAGAACCTGCTCGGAATGCAGAAGGAGTCGAAGGCCGACTATCAGACGGCGCAGCGCAAGGTCGCGGAATACCGGGCGAAGAACGTCACCGACGAGGGCTCGCTCGCCGACACCACAAAAAAATACAGCTCGCTGCTCGCCTTTGACGCGGACTTCGCGAAGAAGGACTTCAATGACGAGATGCTTCAGCACCGCGACGTCGACATCAAGCTGCGGCCGATGTTCCGTTTCGTGCCGACGGATGTCGCTGACGGCAGCAATTACATGACTTCTCATGTATATGAGAATCCGCTTCTCATGCGCTTCGAGCGCAGCCTTCCTGTTGCAGTGACTATCGACAACACCGGAACCGTGAAATGTTCCGGGGACTTCACGAGGCTTCGCGACGACGCTCTTCCGGCGGCTCAGAAAGAGTTCCTTAAGGCTTTGGCCGACAGCCGAGACCGACAGTATAACCTCGCGCAGACTCACTATGACAACGCCATCGCGGCATCACCGGAGACCGATGTAGAAAAACTCTACAGGGCATTCTACTACATGAACCGGGGCGTGCTCCGTGCTGACATGATAGAATTCATATCCAGCATAGAAAGCAACGTGCAGTCGCTCTCGATGGATGACTCCGGCAACACCCGCGCCCGCGTGAAGGATCAGGTGACGCGACATTACGACTATTCCGAGGCCATCGATGACCTGCTTGAGGCCGATTCCATAGCAGGAAATATACCTTATATATTATATAATCTGGCAAACCTCTACTGCCTGTCCTCGGATTTTGTGAAGGCAATCGAGAACTACACGAAGGCCATAGCCGCCTTCCCTTATCTCGGCGATGCCTACTTCAACCGCGGGCTTGTCCAGATTTATCTGAAGGACAAGGAGAAGGGCTGCATCGATCTTTCACGCGCCGGCGAACTCGGGGTGGGGGATGCCTACGGGGTTATAAAAAAATTCTGTGAGGATGAGAAGAATTAGGGTGAAAGACACTCGGGCATTCGGACTATATGAAGCGAGGGGAAGACAATGAGTGATATTAGAGCGAAATTCCTGAGCCTTTCAAGCGGCAGCAGTGGCAACTGCTATTTTCTCGGGCGTTTTAACGGAGAGCGCTGTCTCGGAGGCATTCTGATTGACGCCGGCGTGAGCCTGAAGCGGCTGAAATCCATTCTTTCCGACCACGGCCTTTCGACGGACGACTTCGGGGCGGTACTCGTCACTCACGACCACATGGACCATGTCCGCAGTCTCGCGTCCTACTGCAAGAAGCTGAGCAAACCCGTGTGGACCTCCGACGTTCTGGCCGACGCCCTTCTCCATCATACGCTTAAGTTGGCGAATCTCGGCGCGACTGTCCTCAGCCTGCTTCCAGATGAATGGAACGATGTCTGCGGCTTTTCCGTGCGCTATTTCATCGTCCCTCATGATGCCACACAGACAGTCGGTTATGCGTTGAGGATTCCGCTCGCGGAGCAGTCAGCTGGGACAGTGGAGTCCGGACAGTCGGTGGAAGGGTCTGCAGCTGCGGACTTAGATTGCCATAGGTTCTTCATCATGACCGATGCCGGCCGCGTGACCGACGAGGCGGTGGCCTTTGCCCGCGAGTCCGAGACGGTGGTCTTCGAGTCCAACTACGACGTGGATATGCTCATGTCCGGTCCCTACCCGCACGAGCTCAAGATGCGCATAATGAACGGTCACGGCCATCTTTCCAACGACGAGTGTGCCTCGGCCATCCGCCGTTTCTGGCATCCGGGTCTCCGCAACCTCTTCCTCTGTCACCTCAGCGAGAACAACAACACTCCGCGTCTCGCCTTCGAAGCCACCCGTGCCGTCCTTGACGAACTCTCCACGGCAGACAGCCAATCCCGCAAGACCGCCCTCCGTCCTCTGCCCCGCACCTCTCCCTCCGGACTTATAATTTTGTAGGCATCCTGCTTTGGACCACTTCTGGACTGCCGGACAAACGACCTCTATCACAGTAAATTACAACAAAAAAAAGGTTGGTCAAGGAAACCTGACCAACCAAGTATTGAATTTAAAATCTTCAAGAAATCATCTCAGAAAATCATCTGAGTGAAAGGGGATGCATAAAAGGATGGGATGCAAGGCGCACTGGGGATTTCAACACCGGAGCAACCTGATGGTTGTGAGGATTTGAAATTCACATGCAACGAAGCAGACCGCCTTTTAGGCGCCCCGACTAAAGTTTCGGACCAGCATTAACGAGGGATTTTCCAAGTTCGTTCGTGGTGAACTTCTCGAAGTTCTTCTGGAAGCGTGCTGCCAAATCCTTGGCCTTCTCGTCCCACTGAGCCGCGTCAGCGTAGGTGTCGCGAGGGTCGAGGATGTGCGGGTCAACTCCAGGAAGCTCGGTCGGAACCTCGAAGTCGAAGTAAGGAATCTTCTTGGTAGGAGCCTTCTCGATTGAGCCGTCGAGAATAGCGTCGATGATTCCTCTGGTGTCGCGGATTGAGATACGCTTGCCTGTTCCGTTCCATCCGGTGTTAACGAGATATGCCTTGGCACCGGCAGCCTTCATCCTCTTCACGAGCTCCTCGCCGTACTTTGTCGGGTGGAGTGAAAGGAATGCCGCACCGAAGCAAGCCGAGAATGTCGGGGTCGGCTCTGTGATTCCGCGCTCAGTACCTGCAAGCTTTGCGGTGAATCCGGAAAGGAAGTAGTACTGAGTCTGCTCCGGAGTAAGGATTGAAACCGGAGGAAGAACTCCGAACGCATCGGCTGAAAGGAAGATGACCTGCTTTGCGTGAGGTCCCTTTGAAACCGGCTTCACGATGTTGTGGATGTGGTAGATAGGGTATGACACGCGGGTGTTCTCCGTAACGCTCTTGTCGGCGAAGTCAATCTTGCCGTTCTCGTCAACAGTAACATTCTCGAGGAGAGCATCTTTCTTGATTGCATTGTAGATGTCAGGCTCAGACTCCTTGTCGAGGTTGATGACCTTCGCATAGCAGCCGCCCTCGTAGTTGAACACTCCATTGTCGTCCCAGCCGTGCTCGTCGTCGCCGATGAGAAGACGCTTAGGATCGGTTGAAAGGGTGGTCTTGCCTGTTCCTGAAAGGCCGAAGAAGATGGCTGAGCTCTTTCCTTCCTTGTCGGTGTTTGCAGAGCAGTGCATTGAAGCGATTCCGCGAAGCGGGTTGAGGTAGTTCATGATAGAGAACATACCCTTCTTCATCTCGCCGCCGTACCATGTGTTGATGATGACCTGCTCCTTTGAGGTGAGGTTGAAGACAACGGCTGTCTCTGAGTTGAGTCCGAGTTCCTTGTAGTTCTCGACCTTTGCCTTTGACGCGTTGTAGACAACGAAATCAGGCTCTCCGAATGAAGCAAGCTCCTCCTCTGTCGGGCGGATGAACATGTTCTTCACGAAGTGTGCCTGCCAAGCGACCTCGACGATGAAACGAACCTTGAGGCGAGTTGCAGGGTTTGCGCCGCAGAATGCGTCGACAACATAAAGCTTCTTGTTGGAGAGCTCCTTGACTGCGAGTTCCTTGAGGACTTTCCATGTCTCCGGGGTTACCGGCTTGTTGTCGTTTTTGTATCCCTCAGAAGTCCACCACACGGTGTCCTTGCTTGTCTCGTCCATCACGAAGAACTTGTCCTTAGGCGAGCGTCCGGTGTAAACTCCCGTCATAACGTCCACAGCTCCGAGTTCAGTGAGCTTGCCCTTTTCGTAGCCCTTGAGTTCAGGGTTAAGCTCGTCCTTGTACAAGGTGTCGTAGGACGGGTTGTAGACAATCTCAGTCGCACCCGTGATGCCGTACTTGCTCAAATCAATTTTACTCATAATGTAAAATATTTAATGTTTAAAAATAAAAATCTGTTTTCAACGTGCAAAAATACAAATTTGCGAGCGACTTTCAAAACAAAAAGCAAGCCTAAAGTTTCAAGCATAAAGAAAAATGTATATTTTTGAAGAAATTTGTCATAATGTTGCCGATTCCTCTGAAAAAGTATGGAATTTGCAATCGTCGCGACCGATAGAATTATCGAAAAATACAATACTATATGATTGAATCGCATAAACTTACATCAAACTCCGACGGTCTGGAAATATCCGTTCTGACTTGTGTGGGCAACGTCGCTCCGAAAGCCGTGTTCCAGCTTGTGCACGGAATGTGCGAGCATAAGGAAAGATATGTCCCGTTCATGGAATTTCTCGCCTCGAAGGGATATGCCGTGATCATCCACGACCACCGGGGACACGGCGAAAGCGTCAAGTCCTCCGACGACCTCGGCTATTTCTACGAGGGCGGCTGGGAGGCGATGATTGACGACATCCGCCTCGTCAATAAATTCGCGCATTCCCGCTGGCCGGGACTTCCTCTCGTCCTCTTCGGACACAGCATGGGTTCCATGGCAGTACGTTCATACACAAAGAGATACGACGATACTCTCAATGCCCTCTTTGTCTGCGGCTGTCCGAGCTTCAATTCCGGCGCAGGCATCGGAAAGTTGCTCGCCAAGGCGATAGAAGGTCTGAAAGGGGAGCGTCACCGTCCGAAGCTCATCCAGAAAATCGCCTTCGGAAGCTACTCACGCAATTTCCAGGGTGAGACTTCGCCGAACTGCTGGGTCTGCTCAAATCCTTCTATAATAAAGGAATACGACGCCGACCCGCTCTGCAATTATGTATTCACAGCCAACGGTTTCCGCAACCTCTTCGGCCTGATGCAGGACTGCTATTCCCTCAAGGGCTGGAAGATGTCCCGCCCGTCCCTTCCCGTCCGCTTCATCTCCGGAGCCGACGACCCCTGCCTTATCTCGCCCAAGGCCTTTGAAAGCGCGGTCGAGAATATGCGCAAGGTCGGCTACGGCAATGTCTCCAGCCACCTCTACCCGGGAATGCGCCACGAAATCCTCAACGAGACCGACCGTCAGACGGTCTGGGACGATGTTGTTGCAACAACGGATAAAATAGCGGCAGGGATGGCGTAGTGGTGGAAGGGGTGAGGTTTGTTTCACCGTGGCCACCCTCGGCCCCGTAAGAGGGAGGGACCCAAGCTCTGCTTGGGAGGGGTCACGCAAAGCGTGACGTGAAACAAATCTCACCCCTGTAATCCATGGAGCTATCCCGTAAAAAACATATGATGACAGCAACAGAGGTTCTGAAGAAATATTGGGGCTACGACAGTTTCCGCCCCAAGCAGGAGGAGATTGTGCAGGCTGCGGCGGAAGGCCGCGATGTGCTCGCCATCCTCCCCACCGGCGGCGGCAAGTCCGTCTGCTTTCAGGTGCCGGCCATGATGAAGCCGGGACTTGCCCTTGTCGTCACCCCGCTCATAGCCCTGATGAAAGACCAGGTCCAGAACCTGTGCGACCGGGGCATCCGCGCCATAGCCGTCTATGCCGGAATGACAAGGAATGACGTTGACCTTGCCCTCAACAACGCCACCTACGGCAACTACAAGTTCCTCTACATATCCCCCGAGCGTCTCGCCACGCGCCTCTTCCGGCAGTATCTACGGAACATGGACGTCTCATACATCGTCGTCGATGAGGCGCACTGCATCTCCCAGTGGGGCTATGACTTTCGTCCGGACTACCTCAACATCGGAGAGCTCCGCGACTGCGTCGATGCCCCCGTGATTGCCGTCACCGCCACCGCCACCCCGACCGTCGCCGACGACATCATGACCCGCCTGCGTTTCCGGGAAAAGCTTCTGATAAAGAGCGGATTCGAGCGTCCGAACCTCTCCTACATCGTGCGCCGTACGGAAGACAAGCTCGGCCAGATAATCAGCATCTGCGAGTCCGTGCCCGGCACCGGAATAGTCTATGTCCGCAACCGCAAGAAAGCCGAGGAACTCGCCGCGTTTCTCGGGCAGAAAGGCATCTCGGCCTCCTTCTACCACGCCGGGCTCGGCACCTGGACCCGCACGCAGAGGCAGGCGGCCTGGAAGAGCGGTGAAATCCGCGTTATGGTCTGCACTAACGCCTTCGGAATGGGCATAGACAAGCCAGACGTGCGCTTTGTCCTCCACTACGACATCCCCGACTCGCCCGAGGCCTACTTTCAGGAGGCCGGGCGCGGAGGCCGCGACGGCAGGCGCTCCTACGCGGTCCTGCTGTGGAACAGTTCAGACGTGAGGCGGCTCCATCAGACTGAAACCGTCTCATTCCCAGACACTCAATATATCGAGGACATATACCAGAAAGTTCACATATTCCTCGGCATACCTTACGAATACGGCGAACTCTCGCAGCATAAATTCGACTTCCCGGCATTTTGCCGCCAGTTCAAGCTCAGTCAGACAAGTGCTTGGTATGCAATTAAATATATTGAGAAAGCCGGACACTGGACACTCAATGAATCGGTTGATGTCAAGACAAGGGTCATGATTGCAGTCGACCGCACCGCATTCTACAGCTATCATTTCGATGACCTAGTGCTTCCCCGTATCCTCGAAATCCTGATGCGTAAATATTCCGGGATCTACAGCGCCCCGGTCTCCATCGACGAGGACGAAATCTGCGCGCGTCTCGGCCTTTCTGAATCTGAACTCCACCAGAAGCTTTATTCCCTCTCGCTGCTCCACCTCATCCGCTACATTCCGAGCAGCGTTTCCGACGTCATTTTCCTGAACCACGAACGCCTGATGCCCAAGAACATAGACCTCAAGCCGCAGACCTACGAGTTCCTGAAAAAATGCCAGCACGACCGCATCGAGGCGATGATTGACTATGTTACCGAAGAAACCGAGTGCCGCAGCCGCCACCTCCTCCGCTATTTCGGCCAGACCGACTCCTCCGACTGCGGAACCTGCGACATCTGCCGCGCGAAGAAAGCCGCCGGCAAGCCGCTGGAGGCGGATTCTTCAGATGACCTGTCAGATCGCCTTGCTACCTATATAAACGAAGAACTCTGCGGCACCTACAATCTCGACGCCCTCAAGCGCCTCGTCAACAACCCGGCTCAGGAACCCCTCCCGCAGCAGATTCTCGACGCCCTCCGCCGCCTCATCGACTCCGGCACCGTCCCGCCGCCCAAGGTCTGAGCACACGCTGCCGCAGGATGACGATTTTCGCCGAATTTTGAGAAATGGTTTGCTAATTTCAGAAATTATAGCGACATTTGTACCCGAATGAGAGACGGCAAGTTGCTGATTGTCAGCGGATGCGCCGCAGAAAGACAACAACCTTTATAAGACAGAAAGTTATGCAGTTTACGGGGCGTCATAGTGCGCTTGTGGAATATTGCCTCTCAGCCATAACCGGGGGGGGATATTCCATAGTTACTTCAATACCGATGAACTGACGGAAGAAACAGCGGAAGACGTATCCTTGAGGGTACCGTAGTCATTGATTGGCTTCGGTGCCCTCAAGTCGTTTTTGTGCGCCCGCTGGCGAGCGGTATTCAGATTCTCAGCAGCAGCCACTGGAACGGCTTCAACCGCCGGAGGAAGAGAGAAAACGGACGTTATAGTATTGAAATTATAAAGGTATCCGGGGACCGCCGATGTGAATCGTCAGTGCCGTCCGTCACAGGTCCCCTTTTTATTTAGAAGCTGTTTTAGATTTTTGTAACTCAAGGAAACAAACAACCTTATACAATAAAAACAATGTTAGTACTACAAAGCAAAACCTATGAGACTCCGCTCCTCCGGATGGAGCTGATCTCGACCGAGTGCGGATTTGCCGCAAGTGAAGTGAAAACTCATGGCGCTATGATCGATGACGCCGAAGAGTCTGATTACGGAACCTTTTAACTGCCCGCGACCATGAAAAAGATTTCAAAAGCATCGCTGTTCATCGCAGTATCTGCAATGGCAGCCGTTTCCTGCGCAAAGGAAAACATTGGAACACCTTCATCTGAGGGCGTGGCCGTTCATTTCAGCACGGCTGAACTTTCAACAAAATCTCATTTCGGAGAACTTGCAGATGGCAAATACCCGACTCTGTGGAGCGCAGGTCAGACTGTTGCCGTCATCTACAGTGGCAACAATTCGACGACTCCGACCAAAGTTGACGTCACTCCTTCAGAGGATTCCAAGACAGCGTCTTTCACCAAAGAATTTGAGATGTCGTCAACTGCGTCAGCACACAACTTTTATATTGTCAGCCCTGGTGAATCCGCAATTGGCTTCCCCAATGGCAATTATAATCTTCAGATTCCTACAACTCAGACTCCGCTTGACGGCTCGTGTGATGAAGCCGCTCAGGTAACCGTCGCAAGCCATGTCTCAGAAACATTTGACACAGAAATAAACGGCCTTCAGTTCTCGCACGTTACAGCATACGGACGCATGTCAGTGGTGCTCCCTGACGATGCCGGTGAAGTCTCTTCCATCGCTTTGACTGCAAGCAAAAACTTTTCAGGTCGCTGGTTCTATTCATTCGAAGACGGTTCTTTGAAAGAAAACTCTGCATCCGCGACAATAACATTGAACACATCGAAGACTTCGGACATTTTCTTCGGCTGCGCTCCTGTTGATTTGACCGGCGGAACATTGGAGGTGGTCGTCATGGCTGCGAACGGCACTTATGAGAAAACCATAGACTTCTCATCTGCGGCGAAGCCATTGAAGCTTGAGGCCGGAATAGTCTCCGCATTCAGTGTGGCTGATTTTACAAAGAAAGCCAACGATGAGGTCTATACTCTTGTGACGGACGCAAGTACGTTGAAAATTGGGGACAAGGTGATTATTGCGGCTGCCGAAAGCGATTATGCAATCAGCACAACACAAAACAATAATAACCGGGCCCAGACATCTATTACAAAAACTGGAAATACGATTGTCAACCCTGGCAACGATGTGCAGTTGTTCACTCTTGAAGCCGGTTCGACAGATGGAACTTATGCGTTCAATACTGGCTCCGGATATATTTATGCAGCTTCAAATAGTAAAAACTATCTGAAGACACAGAATAATGTTGATGCAAATGCTTCATGGACTATTACTTTTTCGGATGAAGGCGTGCTTACAATTAAGGCGGCAGGCACGAACACCAAAAATATAATTAGATATAATTCTTCAGCAGAAGTCTTTTCTTGCTATTCTTCCGGTCAAGCAGCTGTCGCCATCTACACCGACGGCAAGGGCACTGGTTCGCTTCCTACTCCACCGTCGATAGTTCTCAGTTCAACGGAAGTCAGCCTCACTTATGACGACGAGACTACTCACGAAGACATCACTGCAACAGTTTCAGGGCAGGAAGGCGACGTCGAATGTGCAGCGTACGATGATAAGGCCGGAACAACCGAATCTTCTTGGCTGATTGCCTCATACGAAAACGGCAAAGTCATTTATTATTCCGCCAGCAAGAACGAAACAGACTCGCCTCGCACGGCCTACATCATCATCTCCGCCACAAACTCCGACGGCACAACAACGAAAGCGATTACCGTTACACAACAGATTATTTCAAAAACTATATTCGAAGAATCGTTCTCATCAGATCAGGGCAATTTCACAATTGAGGATGTGACACTTCCAACCGGATCGACTTACGTGTGGAAGTGGGACAAAAATAAATATATGAAAGCCTCATCTTATGTGAACGATAAGTATCTGGCATCTGAGTCGCTCCTTATTTCTCCTGAAATAGATCTTTCCGGTGAAACCTCTGCCGTATTGACTTTTTCTCATGCGTTGAACTTCCTTAAGGGTAACACGGCATCAGATTTCATCAGCCTTGTTGTCAGAAAATCCGGTGACGAGTCCTGGCAGAATCTTACAATACCGGATTGCCCTGCTGGGACAGACTGGACTTTTGTCGATTCCGGCGAAATTGACCTTAAGGATTATTTGGGCAGCAAGATACAATTTGCGTTCAAATATGAAAGCACGACAAGCTGTGCTCCGACATGGGAGATAAAAAACGTGAAAGTAGAACGAAAATAAATTTTGCATATCGCGCCGCTCCAATCGGGGCGGCGCGTTTGTTTCAGATAAAAACCGAGGGGATAGAGTAGGACGCCATACGGCGAAGTGAAATTCATTTATTCGCTGACACCCTTAATATCGGCGATAGTGACCTTTCACTCTCTCGATTTGGCCATGTCGGACACGTCTATATCCTCGTATCCAAACCAAACGGAAAATCTCCACTCTGATGGAGATAATGAGCTTTTTGTGAGTTCTTCTTTTCATTAGTTTTTTAATTGGAGTAGGCGTAAGAACTACAGACTCCTCATGTATTACCTCCCCTCGGTTAGATTATAAAATATAAGGCTGACATTTGTTAAGGGCAAATGTCAGCCTTAAAATACCCCAATCGTTGAACTAATGATGATGCAAAGGTAATTAAAAAAGTTTCAAATGCAATCTTATTATGAGAAATTGTTCAAAATTGTGAAAATCTGATTCAGGCAGTATTCCTATCTCCGCAAACATCTTTCGGTAGGCGGCTTTCTTGTCGAGGGCGAGGGGATAGGCGCGGGAACCAGTCTCATTTCTATGCGAGCACATTTGCCATTCTTTCAATGGCATCGACAACCCGGCTGCGCGGGCAGGCGATGTTAAGGCGGATGAAGCCTTCGCCGTCGTACATGCTTCCGGAATTTACCATCAGTTTCTGCTCGTCGAGCAGCCTTGCAGTGACCTCGTCCGAACAGAGACCCGTGCTGCGGATGTCAATCCATACGAGATAGGTGCCTTCAAGTTCCGTGACTGGGCAGGACGGGATGTTTGCGGCGAAGAAATCCCTCACTGTCAGCCAGTTTCCGTGGAGGTAGCCGCGCAGCTCGTCGAGCCACTGAGCCCCCTCGGGGGAGTATGCGGCGACGGTGGCTTCCACCCCGAACGGGTTGACGTCGCAGACTTCGTTGATGTTGATAGCCTTGTCGATGCGTGAGCGGATTTCGCTGTCGGCGGCGACGATGTTCGCAATCTGGAGCCCGGCGATGTTGAATGCCTTGCTCGGGGAGATGCAGGTTGCGGAGTGGCGACTGAATTCCTCGCCGAGCGAAGCGAACGGCGTGTAGTCGTGACCGGGGTATGTAAGTTCGCAGTGAATCTCGTCCGAAATCACGAACACATTGTGACGCAGGCATATATCTCCGACCTTTCGCAGCTCTTCCTCCGTCCATACGCGGCCCGCCGGGTTGTGCGGATTGCAGAGAATCATCACCTTCGCGTCAGGGTCGGATGCCTTGGCCTCAAGGTCATCAAAGTCTATGATCCATGAATTGCCGTTCTGGACGAGGCGGTTCGGGAGCATCACGCAGCCGTTGTTACGGATTGACGAGAAAAAACAGTTGTAGACCGGCGGCTGCACAATGACCTTGTCTCCCGGCCGAGTAAGTGCCTTTAGAATGGCTGAGATTGCAGGGACCACACCGCTCGTGTAGATGAACCAGCCCCGGTCGAAGTGCACGCCGTGGCGGGTGTTGAACCAGTTGATTACGGCGTTGTAGTAGACCTGGGGTACCTTGACATAGCCGAACACCCCGTGCTCGACCCTGCGCCGCAGCGACTCAATGATGCATGGTGCAGTCCTGAAGTCCATGTCGGCCACCCACATGGGAAGAATACCCTCCTCCGGCGTGTCCCATTTGTAGGAATTTGTTCCGCGCCGTGGAACAATTTCATCGAAGTTATATTTCATGTCGTACCTGTTTTCTTAAATTCTCCCCTCATCTTCGCATCAGCCTCACGGGCAAAGAACCGGCGAAAATACTGTTGAGTCGGCCTACCTCATGGGCGGGGTGCATGCGGACATCCGTCCGGTCTCATCCGCGCACCTCAATCACGCAGTCCGCCGGTGCCTTGATGTTCTTGTCAATGATTATTTCGCCGATTTCGTCAGCGACGATGCTTCCCGTCCGAGGGTTCTTGACGCTCCGGATGCCTCCGTTGATTGTTGCCTGAACGCTGCTGTACTCAAACGCAAGGTCACAGTCCTCGGCGAAAGTGCAGTTCTCCAGAATGAGATTCTCCGCATAGCACAGAGGCTGCGTGCCCGAAATCCTGCAGTTAACGAGCCTAATCCCCCTCGAATGCCATCCGAGATACTCGCCGCTCAGCTCGGAGTCGTAGACCGTCACGTTCTCGCTTTCCCAGAGCGCGTCCTTGGTCGTGATTTTTGCGTCGCGGATTTCAGCATTTTTCACATACTGGAACACATATTTGCTGTCGCTGACGAGGCCGTCAATCCTGATGTCATTGCTGAACATGAATGGATAAGTTCCGCCGTGTAGCTTCAATCCTTTGATATTCACTCTGTTGCATCTCCAGAAAACTTCGTCGGCATCGGTCATCTCGACATTCTCAATCTCGATGTCGCTCATTTCCCTGAACATCTTAGGTGCTGCAATGACGGTGTCCTTCATCTTCAGATGATCCGAATACCACAGTGCGGAGCGCCCTCCGACGTCGAAAAAGCAGCGTTCGATGGTAAATCCGTGCACATGCCAGAACGGGTAGTTTCCCTCGAACCGGCAGTCGACCGCCTCGATGCCGCTGCATTCCTTTATCGCCGACTCGCCCTCGCGTATGACGACGTTTTCAAGCCTCAATCCATGTGATTCAAACAGAGGACGTTCGCCTCCGAATTCCGCATTCCGTATCGTTTCCATATATCCACAAATTTCGTGTGTTCGTCTTTTTTCTACCCGCCAGCGCGGCGGTGCTCCTTCCGATTTGCGATGCAAAATTAAGTATAAAAATGCTTTTACGAAATATCCGTATCACCTGTGTTCTTACCGATTTCAATGAATTTTGGGTATCTTTGCGGTGGATTTTGGGGGATATGTCCACTCCAATGGATTTTATGGAATTTGACTTTCTCGGAATATTCACGCTTGTCACAGGTGTGCTGTTCCTGATTCTTGAAATCAGGCAGAGCAACTGGATGTGGGCATTTCAGCTACTCTCGGCTGCGGCCGCGATGGTGTCTTTCTTTATGGGCGGACTCTATGCGTCTTCGGCGCTGAACCTCTATTATGTGGTGATGGCGTTCGTCGGATTCGTTCAGTGGAGACGGGATTCGCTGGGTGTTTCGCCGGCTTGTCCCGAGACTACTTGCAAGAGTTCTGGAACTGGTGAGGTCGGGAATGGCTCGGAGTCGGCAGAGGGTGAAGCCAACGGCATACATCTGAGACACTTGAATCTGAAGACAGGCGTTGTCAGCCTCGCGGTTTTTGTAGGCGGGACGGCGGCGCTGTTCTTTCTTCTGCGTTGGCTTGAGGATCCGAAATCCGTCGCGGATGCGGGAGCGACCGTTTTGAGCGGAGTCGCGACATGGTGGCTGGCGAAGTCATATCCGCAGCAGTGGCTTCTGTGGATTATTGCCGACTCCGTTTCCGCATGGATTTGCATGGAACAGGGGATGACGGCAATGTCACTCCTATATATAATATATGCTCTTTCCGCAATTTACGGATATGTCCATTGGAAACGAAAAGGAAAATATGTCGACGAAATCGGATGAAGCGGATGAATATTTCAATATGCGAATGAAATAAAGAAAATATATGAATACAATAGTTCGTTAAATTTATAAAAGTTCAAGCGGCGTCCCTGACGCCCAGG
>ERZ808246.808-NODE-808-length-24736-cov-5.000608_pt1 | contig 24736 bp, 15 predicted proteins | sample MGYA00521083_ERZ808246 | MGnify/ENA primary metagenome ERZ808246 (study PRJEB31516, sample SAMN03275577) | gut metagenome | biome: mammalia-associated habitat; material: feces | host: Papio cynocephalus | place: Kenya | collected 2012-07-07 ... | reverse complement strand
ATTTATATTCTATCATAGAAGGATTCTTTTTTACAGACTTTTTTTCACACTCTCCCTTATTGGAAAACATATTTGATTACCTCTAATCTTTTTTTGCAAATTTCTATCTGTATTATATCACAAATACAAAGAGAGAGCAATCGTTTCCGATTGCTTTCTCTGAGCCTGTTGACAAAATATTGTCATCAGGCAAAAAAAGTGACATATCACTTTTTTTCAAAACTACTGTATGAAAAAATCGAAAGTTCCGTTGATTGGATTTTGAAGCGTCAAAATCTGAAACTTTCGATTTTAAGCCATTTCTGACGCACCTGTCGTCAGAAATGATTTAAACTTGAGGTTAGCACCTCAAACTCCCAATAACAACGCAGACAAACCTCAAACGGTTTGTCTACATTCTGAGAGAAAGCAATCGTTTCCGATTGCTTTCTCTTTATTCATTGTTTTGGATAAATCTTTGCAATATTGCCGCAAATTCGGCTCTTGTTGCATTATCCTGCGGATTTAGCGTTGTATCCGACTTACCTTTCATCAATCCGCTTCCTGCCGCATACTGCATAGCGGGAATTGCATACTCGGATATATCCCCAAAATCGGCATATGAAAGAATGTTTGTACTTTCGCCGGCAGAGATATTGTATCCCTTGTATTTTGCATATCTGTACATAATCGCCGCAATCTGCTCACGTGTGATATTATCGTCGGGTGCAAATTCACTTTCCGACACGCCGTTTACAATTCCGTTTTGCTGTGCCCATATAACCGCATTTACATAGTAAGCGTTCACATCAACATCAGTAAATGTGACGCCTTTTTCCGCATGGGGTTCTCCCTCGCTGCGGTAAAGAACGGTTACGAGCATTGCTCTTGTAAGAGTATCGTTCGGGGCAAATTTATCATCCGATACGCCGTTCATAAGCTTATTTTCAAACGCATATTTAACGTTTTCATAGAACCAGTCGTTTTCGGAAACATCGATAAACGGATTTTCCCAACCGATATTTTCAATCCACTTTGCATAAAGCGTAAAGCTCTTTTTTACTGCGATATTGAAATCATACGGTTCTGACAATTGTTTATCCGTATACCAACCGCCGAATGTATATCCCGCTTTCACGGGGTCTTGCGGTTTGTCGGCTTTAAGTCCTGACTTTATTTTTTGGCTTTGTACCGCACTTCCGCCGTTTGCATTAAACAAAACCGTATAAGTCGGCGTGCTGCCGCCGCCCGATGCGCCCGAGTTTTTTTTCGTAAGTCCTGCAATTGCCTCCGAAACAGCCGTTGCGGCATTGTCTATGTCGCTTTGCGTAACGCCTGCCGCCGTCATTATCTGTTCAGCACCCTTAATCACCTCTTGCAGTTTGTTCCAGCTGCTGTCCGTATAGCCTGTATTTTCTATCTGTTCAGCTTCTGTCAGCACCTCCTCCAATGCGGAATAAATCAGTGCCTTATCCGCAGTTTCGATAACGACGCCGTCATACAGGGACTCGTTTCCGCCGAGTGCAAATCCTGCACTCACAAGAGTCTGACCGTTTGATACGGCTGTTATTTTTGTTCCGTCAAGCTCCGACGCCGTACCGCCCGTCACCTCAAGCGAAGTAGCCGACATTTCCGTAACGTCAATACTTTCACCGCCGCTTGTCGTTCCCATAACCTTAAGTATTGCACTTTCGCCCTCGTCCAGTTCAAGCTTACCCTCGGTAATTGCTTTATTCTCGCTCAAAATGCTTATTGAAGTTATTTCGGAAATGCTTTTGTTTGTCAAATCCAATCTTTTAACCGTTTCATTTCCGCAAGCGTCTTTTGCAATTATTTCAAGGTTGATTTTTGCAAGCTTTTTTAATTCGCCGAGCGGAAGTGTGCATTTCATCATTTCGTCCGCAAAAATGTTACTCTCCTGCGGTAAAACTGTGTTTCCGTTGATTTTAAACGAATATTCGGCGTCCTTATCGGCTGTTGCCGTCACGGTTATGCTGTCGCCGTCAAAGTATCCGCCGCTTGTCGGTGAGGCAAGCATAATCACGGGCGGTGTTGTATCAACGCTGATTATTTTCCGAACAATCGCATGGTCTCCGTCCCCGTCCTGTGCATAAAACTCCAGTGTATACTCCCCGTCGGCGAGTGTGACATTTTGCGACAGTTCAAAGGCTTTATCCGAGAAATTATACCATTCCCCATTCTTTGTTCCCGAATTGATATACAATTCACCGCTCACAGGCACATCGGAGCTTATTCTGACCGCACCATTGTCATAAGCAATATTAACGGAGGGCGGTGTTGACTGCCTGAGCACTGCGCCCGAAGATGTTTTATATGCACTGCAATGGTAAATCTCATTGCCGTCCGCATCTTTTACAATATTGCACAGCCTTACCTTTGCGCTGTATTCCCTGCCGGGCGTATATCCCACAGTTACGGTTTCACCCGTCGGCTCGCCTTTTTCGTTCATAACCGGCATATCATACCGTCCGCCGACTATGATTTCCTCGCCTTTTGCAAAATACAATCCCGTATCTGCAAGCCTGCCGTCCTCGTACACCTCAACCATATATCCGTCAAAGTTTTCTTCGGCTGTAACGACGTTAATCTTCAGCTTATCATCACCGCAGTTATCAATCGTGACACTGTCAGCCGCACCGGGAGCATTGCTGTTTGTAATTGTAACTTTACCGGCATTGTAGCTGTCAAAGCATACGTTTTCATCGCTTAGTGTAATTTTCACACTGTACTCGCCGCTCGCCAGTTCAGGCGGTATATTCAGATTTGCGCTTTTTGCTTTTGCGGATATTACCGTTTCGTTTAAAACAATATCATTTTCCTCTGTGCCGTCGGATACGGATACAATAACTTTTGCACTGTCGCTTATATTTTCTCCGTCCCAGTTGACCGCCATAACATTTCCGTTCACCTGTGCGCCGTATGAAGTTAATGCGCTTGTCGGATTTACCTTTACAGCGCTTATATCATAAGCGTTATTGTCAGAAAACTCTATCAGCATATCATCTGCAGCGTCGGATTTCGGCACTGCTATATATACCGCATTGCCCGAAACATTCACATTTGCTCTTTCAAGCGCCTGCTTTTTCTGCTCATCAGTTGCATTACGTCCGGGATTTGCGTAATACCGTAATTCGTATGCGGTATTTCCGTGCTTTACGGACATATGATTTTTAATATCCTCCGCCGAAATTTCGGAGCCGTCGGCACGGCTTATTGAAAGTATGTAGTCAAAAGCGTCCCCGAATTTTACAAGATGTCTTGTTCTTTCGCCGTTCGTGAGTATTTCCGTATCGGCATTTTTCGCACCGAAAAGCCGTATTGCGGATTGGTTCACTCTTGCGTCAAAATTCGCCGCAACCGTACTTCCCGCACTGTAGGAAAGATTCCCCCCGACAGACGCAAGCTGCGTTTCGCCCGTGACATAATCTTTTCCGACCATAACAGGCTTTAACATATCGTTGTACAGCATTTTTGTTCTGCGCACGCCTGCGTCGTCGGACAGCGACAGGGTTTCAAAATTTTGATTTCCGCTCGGATTGCCGTGCGTAAACTCAATACTTCCGCCCCAATAATATGTAAATCCGACTTTTATAAGGCTAAGCATCTCAACAGAACCCCACACCTTTTCACTGCCGCCGCCAAGCTCCGCCGAAGCAAGCTCCATACCGCCGATAATCGGGATATAATCAGGGAGTCCTATTGCGACATTGAGAACAAACCGGACAAAATCAGCCGTACCCTTGCCTGCCGCCGCCGTTATTGTAAATCTGCCTTTCATAATCTGCGCAAAGCTTACGCCTGCGGATAAATTCAGATTAAAGTTCGGATACCACCCGACAGCTATTTCTCCGCCCTCAACAAACTTTGCGTTTTTAAGCATTTTAAGGCTCAGGCTGTCAAAAGATACTTTCAAAGAACGCAGTGAAAGCTCCAAATCCGCATTTCCCGTCAGTATTTTTGTTATATCGAATTCCGCGTGCAATAACAGCGTAAGCGGCGGAATACCGTCCTTGCCGTAAATGGTATCGTACAGATTATCAAATCCGCCGCCTCCGCCCGTTACCCATACCACGCCGAGTCCGTCAACGTTAATTCCCGGTTCAAAGCCGCCTATTGTAAAATACAGCTTATCGGGAACGGGCGCACCCGATGGCGATGACTTTACAACCAATGACAAAGCCATTGATATTGTTGCCGTTTCAACCTGTGCGTCCACACCCACATTATATCCGTTTATTGTGTTGACGCTTAAATCACCCTCGATTTTATTCGGTAAAAACTTTACAATCTGCGGCATTGCAATGTGCGCATCCATATTAATACCGATATATCCTGGGTCTTTTCCGCCGTAAAGTATGTCGTGTATCGACGCACCGGCTTCAATACGGCTCGCTTCGTTGTTTGTCGGAGGAACATCCTTTTCCTTTGTTTGCGATTTGAACATTCCCTCGTCCTCATCAAAGGTAAGCCCAAAGGTATAGCCGTCGTCAAGATCGGCATGTTCGGTTTCAACAAGCTCCGTAGTCCACCTTGCACCGGCAGCGGTATTCTGCCTTACTGCCGCCGCACCGCCCGGCGTCATAAATCCGAGGTCAAGACTTCCGCCGAATGAGATTATGTCCGAGGTTGTATTGTCGCTGTTTTGGATTTTGCCGAGAACGCCGTACTTCATATCAATCAGAAATCCGCCGACCGTTGTTAAAACATCAAAGGCATTATCCCATTTAAGCTCGATAAAATCCTGATTATTGACAAGCTCGCCGTTCTTTACGACTTCGCCGTCCTCATTGTATTCAGGAACAATATATTCCGTTCCGCCGTTTAAGCGGAATACCGCAGTACCGTTACGCACAGTGGTATTTGCACCTATGGTTGTAATTTTACCGTCCATAAGTACTTCGACAGTGCCGTTTTCCTTTTCCTCTAAAGTAAGATCGTCACCGTGATAATTCAGAATATAATTAATGTTTACGTCCTTGTCTTTGCCGAGCAAGCGGTAAAACTTTTTGTTTGTCCTGTCACGGCTTATCTCACCTCTGAAAGCAAGAAGCAATTTATCCTCCTTGATATTTGCCTTTTGAAACTCGCTCTCGTTTTGATAAGGAACAACGGTGTATTTGTTATTTTCACCCCTTTGAACGGTAACGATACCATAGTACGAATTTGAATACCTTATATCGCTTGATACCTGAACAACCATAGCGTCCGATGTGAAATCATCGGGAACGCCCTCGAGCGCCGGTTCATTTGTACCGTTCTTCCACAGAAAATGCAGTCGGTATCTCCCCGGCTCCATATATTCTTCAAGCATCATACTTATGCTTGACGGATCAGCGCCCTGCTCGAAAATGAGGTTTTCAACGGGTATTTCATAGCTTATGCCGTTTTCGCCCCTAAGCTCGATTTTATTGAGCAAATCGCTTCTGAAAAACTCCATACCCCTGCCCGTAAGCGTAATATACCGTATATCCTGGTTATAAATAATGTTCGGACCGAGTTCCGTCAGCGTAATTGACGGCAGACTTTTATCCTGTCCCGGAAGTATGATATGATTTTCGGTTGTCGCAAGACAAAATTCTTCTGCATAAGATGCAAGTTCATTTACGCTTTCGTCCATATTGAAAACCTTTATAACGAACGTGCCGAGCTGCGCACGGTTTTGCGGCGTAAACTTGAAATCGAAATACGTAACACGGTTTTCGCCGCTGTTAAAGTCCACAATATCCGAATAAACGGGATTAATATTATTGTACCTTTCCCAGTTTCCGCCGTCCGTCCGGCGCTGTGTGTCAAAACCCAAAGCATACGCAACAACCGCAAGTTTTTTATAATTTTTATCCGCATACTGCGGATTGGTCAGGTTGACATTTATACGGACAACATTGTCCTCGCTCTCCGAGCCTTTGTATGCGGTTCTCGTATCGTCCGTAAACTCCAGCTTTGACGGCGCTGTTGTGTTAATTATTATTTTATTATCCTTATTTTTAAGATTGGCGGTAACGCCGTAGCAGGTCGAAAATGATTTTTCACGGTGCGGTTCAATATTTCCCAAATCATAGTACAGCGCCGCCGCACTGTCAGCCGTCTTTTTATCATTTAAGCTGTTTGTAAAATTCAGCGTTTCATCGGGAGTATAGTCAAACACGGTTGACGCAATATTCGCCCAATGCGCAAAAGTCATTTTGTACGGCTTTTGCTCCGTGAAAACACTGTTTACGCCGTATCCGACAATGCTTGACGAATACGGGTTATCCCTTACGAAATAGTCCGACGGCATTCTGCTGTCCGATGAGTCCCATGTTCTTTCAAACTCAAAATACTCATATCCCTGACCGAGATTTTGTTTGGGGACTTCGTAATATCCGTAATCGTTTTCGCCGAGCTGTGTATCTATAAGCACACGGCTTTTTACGTTTTTCGTACCCGATGAATTGTTTTTGAAAGTGTAGGTAAGCATAGCCGTGCCGAGCTGTTCGGAAGCATCATTGTTTACAAGAGTAATCTTTTGCTCGGCCGAATAATCGCCGATGCTCCAGGTGCTTTTTATACACTCTCCCCCCTGCTCGATTTGCGTAATAACCTCAGAGGTATTCCGTCCGTATTTGTTTCCAAACACGTATTCCTCAGAGCCGATACGAAAGGAGGTGAAAGATGTGTCAAAGTTTTCTCCCCTGTGAGTAAGCTTTACATTGTCATCGCTCTTTTTCAGTATATCACCGTCAACGGTCGAAATCGCATATCCGCCGTTTTCTTTGTTTACAACGACTTTTATATACTGATTTGATATTTCAAGAGTTTTTTCATTATCCTCCGCCAAAATCGGAACAGCCGAAAGAACGACCGAAACCGAAAGCAGTATGGATATAAAACGTTTTAACATATTATTCTGCACCCCCGTTTCTTAATATATGTACACATAAAGCAAATACATTTTTCTGTTGCTTTCCTGTGCAAGAATTGTGTAATAACCGTTTTGCGATGCGTCAAAACCGTCGTTCGGGTTAAAGCCTTTTGCGTATTTCATCTGAGCCGCACTCTTGTAACCTTTTGCATAATAATACTTTGCGGTTTGGCTTGAGCCGTTCAGACTGATTTTTCCCTTTTCGGACGTGAACACATCATTTGCGTAAGCCGACACGCCGTTTATGCTGAAAGCATACACATCTTTTACAACCGTAACCGTCAGTTCCTTTTCGGCGGTATTGCCAAGCCTGTCACGTGCGGTTACCGTTGCCGTATATGTACCCTCTTTATTGAGATTTACCTTGCTGAGGTCTGCAGCTTTTTTCACCGGCGCAGTAAGGTTTTTCAGTATATCGCCCTTGCTTCCCAACGGCGACTCCGCTCCCGACTGCGTATCCACGGCAGTAACAAGCTTTAAGATTTCGGCTTTTGCATCGTCCTCACCCGTTCCCGATTTTATAACGGCATTGCCGTTCAGCTTTATTGTAGGAGCTGTTTTGTCAATAACGGAAATGCTTGTTTCAACGGTATTTTCGTTTCCCCACTTGTCTTTTGCCGTCACCGTATAAGAGCCGTTTTCGGAAACAACAAAATTATAATTATAAGCTTTTCCGTCTTTGGTGACATTCTCCGCCTTAACGGCAATCGGCTTACCCGATTTCGTTTTTGCAAAAACCGATATACCGTCGGCTGCATCGTCTGTCACATTCAACAGAATACGCACGTCTTTACTTGTGTAGAAATTACCTGCCATATAGCTGTCATTTCCCGAAAGCTCCGCTCCGCCGCCGACAAAATCCATATTTATTTTTATGTCGGGCGCAAGAGCGTCTATTTCTGTTATGACGGGATAGTCGGAGAATACATTCCCCGCTTTGTCCGCAAAGTTCAAAATCTGTGTGCCGTTTTCGGAAACGGTAACCGTGTGGCTGTTTTTGTAGCCGTTTTCGTGGTTTTGCAGGAGCATAACCTCCTCACCGTCCGCAAAAACATACTCAAGCTTAACGGTATTGTTTTCAAAAGCTCTTTTCGGATAGCCCTCGGCAGGCTTTGGAATATCCCTGTCAATAACCGTAATCGGTCCGTCCTCGGGGCGCCATAATGTAATAGCATTTCCTCGCAAATCGTATACCGTAAGCTTAGCACGGCAGTTTTGCAAAAACTCAACCGTAAGCGTACTTCCGCTCGTAATTGCCGTTACATATTCTTCTGTAGGAAGAAGCTCCTCCGCCTCTCCGATGCTCTTAAACGCTTTTACCTCCGCTCCTCTGAGCTGTTCATTAAATGTCATAAACAGCTTTATTGTGCTGTTTGTAGGTGTATTAAGGAGCTTCTCAATCTCCTCCTGTGTTTTTGCGTCCGTAAGGCTCTGCCAACCCTCGGAAACGATTTGCGGCGGTTCTTTGTCAATGGTAAGCACCGCAATTGCCACTGTTCCGACATTGCCTGCTTTGTCAATCATAACAAATCTTCCTGCGCCGTTTATGTCAAATTCGGTATAGTAACCGTCCTCATCGCTTTTCAGTTCAAGCGCCGTACCGTCCGATTTCGTTCCCGTTACGTATACGCCGTTCTCTGCTAAATCAGTATCGTTTGTAACAAGATACGCTTTTATGTTTTCGCCGTCGGGCTTATACATAACCGTACCCGAGGGAGCGGTTAAATCGATAGTATTCGGCGGAAGAATTACAGGAACGCTTATTTCACCGCCTGCTCCTGAAAGAGTCAGATTAACAACTCTTTCCTCACTGCTTTCGGTTGTGAACATAACAAGCTTTTCTTTTGCGTACACGGCTGTTCCGTCGGGCAAACTGCCGTTTACCGAAAGATTTGACGGAACAGTTTCGCCGTTTTCGTTAAGTCCCTCTGCTTTTACCGACACAGCCTTATTTACGGGTTCGATATTCGTTAGTTTTTCATTCGCTCCGATTTGTGCAATAGTATTAAACCCGTTTTCCGCCGCCGTTGTATATGCAAGGCGGTAAGAGGTTATTTTATTGTCGGCTCTCTGCGCAAATGCAATATCCGATGCATCGGCGGTATATGTGCCCTCATTGCCTGCCGTATCACGGAAACGGAAAGTATATTTTTTATCCGCCGAGCCGTATTCAAAGGTAACGTCTGACGGAGTTGCTCCGTCCTCTGTCGGTATCAGTGTTACGCCGTCCTCGCTGAAACCCTCGATTGAATATGTTACGGAATAGATTTTTTGCGCACCCGTTTCCGCATCTGTTTCGCTTTCCGCACTGAAATTCACAATTGCCTCGGGTGCGGTCTTGTCAATATTCGTTATCGGAATATTAAATTCTCTTGTCTGTCCGAGTTCCGAATTTGTAAGCGAATACGTCAGTATTCCGTTTTCGCTGAAGATATATTCAGTTTTTCCGCCATCAACGGACAGGTTTTGTGTTGTATCAATTTTTACCGATACATCTGCCGATACAGGCGTTTTGGGCGATATTTCCGCACCGTTTGCGGTAAATATCAGCGAATGATTAAACGCCGCACCGAAAATATCCGCATAAACGGTTTCCGTTCTGCTCTCGCCGAACAGGTCGGTGTATGTGATTTGCTCCGCTCCGTCGCCGTATATTGCAAGATTACCGTGTGAGAGAGAATAACCGTCTTTGCCGTCAAGCTTTACGGGAGTGCTGAAATCAAGCGTTTCGCCGTATTTCCAAACGGGGTATCCGTTCTCCTTTGCATTTGTAATCTCAGCCTTTTTGCCGTAAATCGGCGATTTGAAATCATACGGATATTCCGTTTTGTTTCCGACATCGTTCTCAATCACAAGCACCGCTTTTGAAAGCGGAACGGAGTCGGAATGTTTAACGTAAATTTCTGCGCTTATCTCTCCGCTTTCGCCGTTAAATCCACCCGAAACGATACCCGGCACATTTTTAATGTCATACTGTGCGCCGTCTGCCGATGCATTGTCAAGGAGCAGATTTGAATAAGCCGTGTCAAATTTCAGATACACGTTTTTAACCGTATTATCGGCTTTTGCATTTACCGTAAATCTGCCGTCATCTTCGGTAAAGGTCGGCTCTGTGACAAGCTCCGGCTGTGCATTTGATACATTGTTTATATAATAACACGGGAAATCATCTCCCTCGCTCCGTGTGAGTTCAACCGTTTTACCGTTGACTATTATTTCCTCATTGTAGTTTTGGGCGTTGTCTGCCGCACGGGGGCAAATATAGCCGTTGCTCGTAAAATGATAAATTCCGTCTTGGTCGGGATAAACTCTTACGTAATATTTGTAAGTATCGGTGTCGGGAATCCACTTTTGATCAACGTCCCAATACGGAAGTTCATCAAGATTGTCGTCTTCCGTTGCCTCACGGAATGCACTAATCAGAAAATCCCAATTATTTACCAGTTCCGCTTCGCTCGTATCAACAACCACCGTGCCGTCCGCCGCCGTCTGCGTATCGGATACGGAGTTTAATTTAACCAGAACCTCGTTTGTTCTTTTCTCGGTTTCCGATACGGAAAAATCCATAACGGGAGCACGGTTATCCCTGCGGATAATCATAACGTACAAGGGAGAAAGCGTTCCCCTTTCGGGATGTTCAAACCGATAATACAATTTTATCTGCCGAAGTTCATTTTCATCTCCGAAAAGATACCGTCCTATATCGAAAAACTCGGACAGATATTCATAGTACGATGGCGTAAAGTTAAGCGTTTCCGAAAGGTTTTCGGGGTCTGTTCCGATATGCATTTTAAGCTTTACCGTGTTATTCGTGTCAACTTTATTTTGCACGGGAGTATTGTAATACGAATTGTCGCCGTCATAAAAATCCCCGGCAGGTCCCGAAAAGCAAATATGTTCACTGTATCCGCACATTTCGGGATAGGTTGTCGATACCGTATAAACGGGTATATCGGAGGTGACATCATTTCCGTTTCGGTCAAACACCGCCTCAACATTTTTCTTTTCGTAATTATTCAGCTTGCGATACTGCATCGTAAAACTTCCCGTATCATACTGCGTGCTGTGTATAAAACCATACGGTGTATTATTGAATGCAAAATATGTTATCGGCTCGCTTTTCGCCGCTATACCGCCCTTGTATGCCATATTGCATTCAAACTCATAGCGCACAATCCTGTTTTGTGTATATTGATTTCCGCTTTCCTCATCAACAAGCTCCGCAATCTCATAATACTTTGCATCAATGTCCTTGGGGTCAATATCCAAAACCGCACTCATTGTACTGCCGAAATTCAATTCGCCAAGCTTCCACTCTTTTATAATGTCGCTTGAAATTATATTTGTTTCGGAACATTCGTCCTTATATACTACCTTTTTAAGCACTATTGAGCAGTTTTTTATATCAACACGGTCAAGCTTTGTTACGGGATCGCCCGCAAGCTGAATTTCCGCCTGTGCAAAGCCGTACAAATCGGGTGTATTGGTCGGATTTTCGTACTCATCGTCTGCCCAGATCAGTCCGCCGTTTTCGCTGTTTCTTATATAGTCCAACCTTTGTCCCATGCTGTTATTTGTTGAAAAACGTGTCTGACGTACGGTCGCTTTTGGTGCGCTGTAAAACGTATTAAGTTCAATCGTCTTAATAAGCGTTGTTCCGTCCTCTCTTTCCGCACCGACTACAAACATAATCGGACGTGAGGTTTCGCTTGCGGTAACATCTGTACTGAAATCAGCACTGTAGCTTTCATCTTCGGGATTGATAACGGCAACAAGCGTATCCTCGCTAAGTTCCGCTACGGGATTTTTATTTGTTTCGGGATCAAATACATTTCTGCGTTCCACGGCACGTGACTTCATAACGTCAAGATATTTATCGGCTATATATGCCGCCGTATCCGAAACATTTGCGGGCCTTTCCGCCCACACGTACCAAAAGCTCACTGCGTTTTCCACTTTATAAAATATAAGCGGTTTGTCGCCCGAAAGATACTCCGATTTTATCTCGGAGGTACAGGTGATGTCGGTATACGTTCTGTCATACTTAGCGGTAAATTTTGAAATCCCGCTCTCGTTGCCGTGCGAGTCCTTTGCTTTTATCCACAATACTCTCGTGTGAATTGTATTCCCCTCGGGAAGATCTGTCGGGGGATTGATAGTCCCCTGTTTTCCCGTTTCCGAAGTATATGACGGTTCGTCGGCTTCATTCTCCGAAAAGCCGTACATATATGTAATATCATCATCAATATCGGAAATATCGACGCTGACGATTTCATTGTTTACGGTTGCATTAACAGTCGGGGCAAGCGTATCAAAGCCGCTCCATTCGGGAACTAAAAATTCTTTTTCCGCAGCTGCGCTGTTTCCCGCCTCATCAATTACCGCGGCGCTTACCGTTATTTTATCAGCCTCGCTGTTTTGCGGTAACTTGACAAATCCGTAAGCCTTGCCTTTTCCGCCCGTGTTAATAACGGGTGCGCAAAAAGCTGCAATAGTTGCGCCGTTTTCGCCTTTTGTCCATTCCGAGTCATTGTATGTTTCGGACGCTGACGCCTGAGCGCTTATTCCCTCGCCTGCCGCCGTTCCGTTCATCTTTACGGTGAAAGATACCTTGCACCCCTCCAAAGAACTATCCTCAACCGACGCCGACACCGAAATAACACCCTCGCCGTCATCATTTACCGACAATTCTACGCTCGGTGCATCAAAATCAAGCTTATACTGCTTATCGGGCGAAACGCTGTAGATTGATACTTTGCTCTTTGCACCCGACGGAATGTCGGTCGGCATAAGCATACCGTTACCGTCAGCAGCGTAATTCATCATCTTGTATCCCGATTCGTCTTTGACATTATCGGAAACAGCCGAAACCGAAACAACCTTAACCGTTTCGCCGTCCGCCTTATATCCATGCTTAAACCAAGTGCGGTACTTAATGCAATCTCTTTCAAAAGCGTACGGCTCCAACGTTACATTTTTGCCGTCAGAATCGGTTACATTAAGAGTTATTTTCGGCAAATCCTCCTTTTTTATATTTCCCGACAAAGACTTGTTTAGCTTAAGATTTATTTCTAAGTTTTCCTTCTCCGCAATATATGCGGTGTTGCCGTCCGTTTTTTCCATTCGGATATTTTTAATTCCGAACGGCGTCAAATCAACCTTCGGCGCTCCGCTTACAATCGAAACAACCTTGCCCGACGGCTGTAATCCGTCTGCATCCGCCGCAAATTTATTCCCCGAAATATCGTATATATTATTCCACAGCGTATTATTTTCCTGTTCCGAAACAGATACATTGCTGAACTTGTAAAAATATCCCCTCTCCTGCGTAACGGATGAAGAATCCGTATATGGGTCGGCAATTTTATATTCAAACACCATAACAGGCTTGCTGTCCTTTTTTGTCGGTGCAAACTTCAGAAACGGCGCTTCCGCAATTATTCCGCTTGTGCCGTCAATGCCTATTGTGTTAATTTTTAAGGATAAATCTTTCAGTTTGCCTGACGGCATACCTCTGAACATAACCGGCTCATCCCATTCAACCTGAAAATACACCGTGCGGTCATCAAGCTTATCTACCGTATCGAGAGTGACCGTTCCGTTTTCGATTTCATTTTTTCCCTCAACATCAGACGTAACACGAACGGAGCTTATTCTCGGACCTTGAATGTCCTTGCCGACAAGCATTGCTCCCGACATATACGAATCAACACGGTTATCCTTATCGCTCTGTGCCATAAAGCTGATAAGATTTAGGGAGTCTGCATTTTTCCATGCAAAAGAATCGTACAGATTCGGTCCGTCACCCAATGTGTTATACTTATGCCAGCCGCCGCCCTTTGATTGTACCCATTCGCCGAAAGCAAGCACCATTCCCGTATCGTTGCTCTGACCGGTAAGTCCCCACCTCGTCTGAACGGTTTTTACTTTACGTGAAAAAAGGTACTGCAAATCACCCTTATCAAACATAGCGGATATGTTTCCGTTTTCACGCTGTTCCTTTTCGGTAAGCGCAGTAAAGCTTACGTTTGCGTCCCATCTGCGGACGTTTCTCGGTCCTTTCATCTGCGTTTGCCATTCGCCTTTTGAGTTAAAGCAGTCTTTCATTTCGACACCGCTGAAATAACGCCCGAAATGATTTAAAAGATAATTGTTTTCACTAAGCCACTTAACAGCCTTTGCCTCATCTCTTATATCCTCCCATTGGGTCACGGCGGCATCAAAAAATCTTACAGGCTCACCGCCCGTGTAAAGCTGTGTCACAGGCTCATATTTTATCGAATGTCCGTATGCGTTCTTTTCGCTTTCGGCGGCCGATACCAAGCCGATGCTCTGATTTATCAGCATACCGAATACAAGCGCAAACGCCGTAAATCTTTTTTTCATATCAATACTCCTCCCTTTTGATTTCGCACTGCCGCATCAGAGCGGATACACGTGCAAGGAACACCGCCGTTTTATACGGCTTTTTAATCCAGTCGTCCGCTCCCGCATTGAGCATAGGAATTTCTTCTTCGCCGCTTCTGCCGATAAGCAAAAGCTTGGGCGGTCTTTTAATGCTTTTCACCGTTTTGCAAAAGAGTACCCTCTCATTTTCATCGGTCTCAAGCTCCGCAATAACAAGCTGAATATTTTCACTCTCAATCGAGTCTGCGCCCGGCATATACGATCGGCAGACTATGTCATATCCGCTCCGCTCAAGAATTTTTCCCGTAAGAGCGGTTATTTCCGCATCATATCCGACAATCAGTATTTTCACAGCAGCACCTCCGATAAAACAAAAAGCTCCGTCGGACGAAATCCGATCGGAGCGATAATTTCCCCACTATCTACAGTATATCAGAAAAAATGCATTTTCCGAATTGTTAGGGAAAACTCACAATTTAATTTGTTGTGAAAAAATATCCTTTTCCGTAAACCGAAACGATGTCGTAATCATCTGCGTTTTCGGTGTTGATTTTCTTTTTCAAATTGCCTATATGAAAGCGTATTGTACGGGTGTCGTCGGCGGACGGCACTCCCCATACGGCTTCGTACAATTCCTTCGGCGAAAAAATTCTGTTTTCGTTTTTTACCAAAAGCAGGAGCAGTGCAAACTCCTTAACGGTGAGGTTTGCGTCCTTTCCGTCTACAAAAGCCTTGTTTTTTGAAATCTCCAAAGTAAGGGAGCCTTTTTGTATAAAATCCGAATGTATTGCCTTAAAATGGCGTTCCAAAAGGCGCTCGGCAACCGCAATCAGCTCGTCAAAACTGTATGGCTTGGTGAGGTAATAATCCCCTCCCCGTCCGAGACCCTCCACCTTGTCGGAAATCTCATTTTTACCCGTCAGAAACATTACCGGGTTGTCGCTTGTACGCCTGAATTTTTCGCATATGTCGTAACCGCTCCCGTCGGGAAGCATTATATCAAGAATAAGCATATCGGGCGCAACAGAGGACAATAGGCGATAGCTTTCCTCAACCGTGCCTGCCGTAATAACATCATACCCACGGCGTTTGAGCATTCGTGCATTTATTCTTAAAACCTCAGGCTCGTCCTCAACTATAAGTATTGTCGGTTTTATCATATCCATTTACTTTTCCTCACTAAACGGCAGTGTAAAAGAAACCTTTGTTCCCCTGCCGAGTTCACTCTCAATCCATATCTTGCCGCCGTGTGCCTCTATTATCTGATGGCACACAAAAAGTCCTATTCCGTGCCGCCAGTATTCACGGCTCACGGAAACATATCCCTCAAACGCTTTTTCTTTTATCTCCTCGCTCATTCCCTCGCCGTTGTCGGCAACGGAAACAAGCTGATTTGAGCCTTGGCATTCAAGAGTGATTGTAATAACGCCGTTTTGCGTATGCTGTATACTGTTTGACAGCAGATTTGTTATTACCTGTATAATTCTTGCGTAATCTGCACGGATCGGCGGCAGGCTTTCATCAAGATTAAACACGATTTCATTATTGCCGAAAGAAACGGTCTTTGCGCTCTCACGCAAAAGCTGTGACAGTCGCACGGAAGAAATATCAAGCGCAAGCCTGCCCTGCTCGATTGCAACGGTGTCCATAAGCTCGACAACAATGCGGTCAATCCGCACGACCATTTTTTCTATGGTTCTTTGATTTTCTTTCATTGTTTCAATTTCGGGACACGGCTCGTCAAGCAGTTCAAACGTGTCACGTGCGTGCAGGTTTATTGCATTTAAAGGATTTTTTATTTCGTGCGCAACCGTTGTAAGAAATACGGATTTCACCTCGTCATGACGTTTTAACAGCTCATTCTGCTCCGCAAGCTGTTTTCTCTGACATTCATATTCACGAAGATGCAGAAACAGAACCGCTCCGCACGAAATACTTACCGCCGTTGTTGTAACAAGAATATCCGTAAGCATTTCCGCATCGGTATGAAACCATGTTACAAGCTGAGGATTGAGGTAGCCGATAACACAGACCGCAATGTATTCCGCTATTTCCGCCAAAGACACCAAAAGCGCCTTTGCCCCTGTCAGCATCAGCACGGTAAACAGTACCGCAAAGATAAACATTGACGGCATACCGCCTTTGTATCCGCCCGAGGCAAAGAAAAGTATCGGGAATAAAATCATAAAAATAGTAACAATGGTGACGGTATATCCGATTTGATACTTCCCCGTTTTGTATGTAAAAATCACAAGTCCTGCGGAAAGCACGGTCAGCACAGCGCTCAATACCGTACTCGCCCACATTGCCGTGACTATGTTTAATATAAACGTTGCGGCGCTTATCCCGACTCCCGCAATTGCAAGAACGTTAAAAAGCCTGACACGGAAATCAAGTTCTCTGTCAAACAGCCGCACCGCAAATTTTTTCAGCCTTGCACCCAATAAAGCTCCCTCCGTTACTGCAATTTTGTATCTTAATTATACTGTATAATTTTGCAATAATCAAGAGAAATTTTGCAAGGCTGTACTTTTACCGAAGCGCTTTTGTCTGCGGTATCTTAATGCATACCGCCAGTATAAGACCGATTACCGTCACTGCCAGCAATATTATTGCTCCCATAAGAGAAAGGTGCGGAAGCTGTAAAAGATTTGAAAACAGGATTACTGCGCACACAAATCCCAAAACGGACGATACTGCCAGAAAGCCTCTCAAAAGATTAAACGGCAGACTTGCTTTTACCACCCCGGCAAGGCTTATAAAGCCTACCGAGAGATACATCAAAAGCGAGCTTTGGGCGCTGTCAAGACCCAAGTATCTTGATAATGCCAAAAGCAGAGTACAGCAATACAAGCTGTGCCGTCTGCTTTGCGGCATCGCAGCCTGCGCCCATTGCCGCAGAGCAGTCCGCCTGACGCATTGCCAAAAGGTCGTTCACGCCGTCGCCCGTCATTGCCACTTTATGACCCTTTTTCTGCATAGCCGCAATCAGCAGTTTTTTCTGTTTCGGCGTTACACGTCCGAACACGGTATATCTTTCTGCAACGTTTTCTGTATCCTCGTCCAAAACCTCGCTCATATCTATATATAAATCGGCATTTCTTATCCCCGACTGCTCCGCTATTGCCGAAGCTGAATAAGCGTTATCGCCCGAAATAACCTTAACGTCTATCCCCTGCGAGTAGAAATATTTTATCGTTTTTTCTGCATTTTTTCTTACCTTGTCGGAAATTACAATCATTCCTATAAGCTCAATATTTTCGGGTACAATTTCACCGTTACACAAACCGGCAAATATAACCCGCTTGCCCTCCGCCATTAAATCCGAGGCGGCATACGGGATTGATTCGCACAGCTTTTCGGGTGCACCGATTACAAGCGTCTGCCCGTTATCGAGCGTAACCGAGGAATACTTTCTCTCCGATGAAAACGGCGTACTTGATACACAGCCGTAAGTATCGGTACACTTAAAATAGTTTTTCAGCGCCGTATATGTTGAATTGTTATCGTCCGTATTTTTTATATAAGCAGACATCAGCTTTTCAAATTCCTTATTGTCAATATCCGCAAAAACTTCTTCGACGGATAACTTGCCCTCCGTAAGCGTTCCCGTCTTATCAAGGCACACGGTATCGCAATGTGCAAGGTTCTCAAGCGAATGAAGTTCACGCACCAAAACCTGCTTTTTGGAAAGATTGATTACGCCCGATGCAAAGCCTATGCTGATAAGCAGAACAAGTCCTTTCGGAAGCATACCCAAAAGTCCGGCAGAGGTTGATACAACTGTATCCGCAAGCGGCGCACCTCTGAAAAAATATCCTTGTATAAACATCAGTATTCCGAGCGGTACAATGAAAAACCCCGTAAACTTTGTAACTTTTTTCATAGACGTAAGCATCTGCGAGCCGCTTTGCTTTGTGCTTTTTACTTCATCAACAATTTTTGACGCAAAGCTTTCCTCGTTTTCGCAAATAACTTGCGCACGGCATTTTCCCGATACAACACTGCTTCCCGACAAAAGTGTGTCGCCGCAGTGCTTTAATACCGGCTCCGACTCGCCCGTTAATACGGACTCGTTCATTTCCGCCGTACCGTAAATTATTTTGCAGTCACAGCAGACAACCGAGCCGCTCTCCAAACTCAAAATATCACCCTTTTTGATTTCGTCGGGCAGTATTTCGGTTTCCTTATCGTTTTGTATCACTTTCACTTTCGGAAGTGACAGGAGCGTAAGCTTTTCAATCTGACGTTTTGCTTTTATCTCCTGAACAATTCCGATTGCCGTATTTATAATGATTACGAGAATAAAAAGTATGTTTTTCCATGCCCCGACTGCGACAAGGGATATTGCAATCAATAAATTTAACAAATTGAATACCGTACAGATATTATCTTTTAAAATCTGCGGTATTGTTTTTATTACGCTGTTATTCATAAGTATCACTCCTGCATTTTGTTTTTCAATTTATTACACGCAGGAAAGGTAAAAAGGTTGGAAAAAAAGTATGTCGGAAATCCGACATACTTTTTAGATTACAGGCGAGAGTTATTAATTTCAAAAAACATCTTAATCAGCCTTTCTTATGTCCGCATTTCGGGCAGTAATTATCGGACGGCTTTAAGACGTGTCCGCACTCCGTACAGGTAATTCCTATCTTCTTTCCGCATTCAGTACAGAATACGTTTCCCCTTGACTGAACCGCTCCGCAAAAACCGCAAATTCCGTTTATATGCTTGTATATTAAATAAACAAGCACTCCCGCAATGTTGGTAAACAGAGTAATAATTCCCCATACCGGTGCGGATAATTTTGATTTTCTTGCATTCTGATACACCCACAGCGCAACGATTATCCAATAAATCATAAACAGAAGCATAATAATGCTTGCCGTAATTTTAAGCGACAGCATACCGTAAGCAACGGGTTTCGGGTCGCTTATTACATAAGCCTTTGTACTGCTGTCATTTTTGCCGAGCAGACTTATCATATACAGCTTTTTGTTCTGAAAATTGTCAAGATAGAAATTGTCCTCGTCATACTCGTCATAAATTTCTTTGAAGCTGTCCGCAAAAACCGCATTAAGCATAAATTCATCTTTCTTTGCAAATCGAAATACCGTATCGGGATTTTTACCGCTCTGCAAAAATTTACTGCCGTTTGCTTTTTTCAGTTCAAACGCTCCGACGGAGGAAAATTCCGATTTCTTTGCCGAGTATACAACATTGTTTTTATCATCAAGCAGCAGAATATCGCAAATATCGGCTGATGATGCGGCAAGCTTATCAATACTTTGCTTTGTCTTTTCGTCCGAATTTTGCTTTTTTAAGGCGTCGCTTGTCTTTTCATACTGCACGGCAAGATTTATTTTATCACGAAAAATATATCCGACAGCCCCTGCGCAGGCAATACCGCACACGATTGCCGCTATTAAGTAGATAATAAAAATCTTTTTAAAATTTCTCTTTTCGATAAACGCATTAAACTTATTCATAACACTTAACTCCCTTACTCATTAAAATCGGCGACGCTGCCAAAAATACCGCTCCTACAAACACTATCGGCACAAACACCGTAATAAGACTTATTCCGAAAAATATCAGCATTGCCGGAACAGTCAGCATAAGCACCGCAACCGCTATAAACACCCTTGTCAGCAGTCTTTCGCTCTTTTTCTGCTTTATCTCGGCGCATTTTGCGTCTATTTCAGGCTCTAACGCCTGAATTAAAATATCAACCTTTTCCATAAAATCAACCCTTTCTGTCAAAAAAACTCCGAAGTTTTTTTGTTCCCTCGTGTATTCGGCTTTTTACCGTTTTTACCGGAACTCCGGTTATGCTTTCTATTTCCCTCAAGGTGTATTCGTCTATATATTTGAGCCGTATAACGTCCGCCTGATTTGGCGGCAGAGAATTTATATATTTTATTGCCTCACCGTACTCCAAACTTGTAAGAACAATATTTTCGGGATTTTCGCCGTCTTTCGTTTCCGACTCCGAAAGCTCCGAAAACACGGTACGGTTTCGCCGTGTGTAATCGATAAATGTATTTTTTGCGATTGTGATAACATAGGTTGCAAAAGACGCTCTGCCGTCCGTCCTGTATTCCTCAATCGTCCGTATCACTTTCAGAAAAACCTCCTGCGTTAAGTCCTCGGTCAGGTTTTCGTCATGCGTAAGCTTCAGAAGATATTTTGTCACATACGGGTAAAAGGTGCGTATAAGCTCGTCAAACGACGATTTATCGCCGTTCTGACAGCGCTTAATTATTTCTTTTTCATTCACATTCACCGCACCTCCTTAAGCCTTTCTGTTATATTACACGCAAAAACAGCAGTTTGGTTGGATATATTTTATCATATTTTTATTTTTTCGTATATACTTTTTTGCAAAAAAATAAGTTCGGCGTATTGCCGAACTTATTTTTAATATTAGTTAAAACCGTTTTCGTCAAACCATTTGCTTATCTGCTCCGCAGTTGAAGATGATGTTCCTCTGAAACCGTCTTTAACATTTGCGTCGGGGCAAGCGGCTTTGATTGCCGATACCGATGATGAAATTCCGCTGCCGCCGCTTGTACAGAACGGCATTACCGCTTTCCCCGACAAATCGTAGGTGTCTAAAAATGTGTTTATGATTTTCGGCATAGTTCCCCACCAGATAGGATAGCCGATGAAAATTGTATCATAGCTTTCTATATTTTCTATCTTATTTGAAATTACAGGTCTTGCACTGTCGTCGTGCTGTTCCTTGTTTGCACGGCAGTTATCATTGCTGTAATTCAAATCATCGCTTGTATAGGCTTGTTCCGGCACGATTTCAAATATATCCGAATTTGACTGTGCCGCAATTTTTTCCGCAAGCGCCTTTGTGTTTCCCGTTGCCGAGAAATACACAACCATGCTTTTAGCCGACGGTTTTTCCTCCGGCTGTTTTGACGGCTCCTGCTCCGAATTTGCGTTCGTGATTGTTACGGTTTGTTCGTCACCGTTCCATACAACGCCGAATTTAAAGCTCTCCGCTATAAATCGGATAGGAAGCATTGTGCGGTCGTTCATAACGGTCGGTGCAACATCAAGTGTCTGTGTCACGCCGTTTAAATACGCCTCGGTGCTGTCTATCGTAAGCTTGATTTCATCTGCGCCGTAGTTTAGCGTAACCTCCTGTTTTTCGCCGTTCCAGTCTACCGTTCCGCCCATCTGCTCAACCACCGCACGAACAGGCAGAAGCGTTCGGTCGTTCACGATAACGGGAGCTGTGCCGTCCTCGTCAATCGGCATATCCGTGCCGTTTACCGTCATTGTCGGACTTCCTATTTTAAGAACAATTGTCTTTGTGTCCGCTGTTTGTGTTTCCTCCGCCGCACACGCCGTAAGCACAAGGCTCAAAACCATACACAGCGATAAAATAACCGATACTGCTTTTTTCATATCAAATTACCTCCTCATTTTTCACTCGGCAAAGCGCCGACAATTTTATGCGGAACATATAATTCCTCAAGATATGCCAAATCCGCATCCGTAAGCTCAAATTCGAGCGCACCTGCGGCATCGTCAAAATATTTTGCCTTTGTTGCGCCGATAATCGGCGAGGTAATGCCCTTTTTAAACTGCCATGCGAGTGCAATCTGCGTCATTGTTTTTTCATACTTGTCCGCAAGCTCTTTCACACGCATAACGATTTTGTAATCCTCGTTTTCGGTGCTGTCATACTTGCCTGCCGCCGTGCGGTCTGTTTTACTGCGCTTTGTATCGGCGTGCCAGTCGGTACGGCACAGTCTGCCTGCCGCAAGCGGACTGTACGGCGTAAGCGCAACATTCATCTGCCTGCAAATCGGGATAAGCTCCCTTTCGTCCTCACGGTATACAAGATTATAATGGTTCTGCATTGACGAAAACGGCGTCCAGCCGTTATCCCTTGCCGCAAGCTGCATATTGTAAAACTGATAGCCGTACATTGCGGACGCACCGAGTGCACGCACCTTGCCGCTTTTTACGAGATTATGCAGTGCTTCCATGGTTTCCTCAATAGGCGTGCCGTAATCAAAGCGGTGAATAATGTAAAGGTCAAGATAATCCGTGCCGAGCCTTTTTAATGTGCCGTCAATCTCACGGTTTATCGCCTCTTTCGACAAATGACCGTCATTAAAATACACCTTTGACGCAAGTACAACCTTATCACGTGAGACATTGTTTTTTATTGCACGCCCGAGATATTCCTCGCTTGTACCGTGCGAGTATACGTTCGCCGTATCAAAAAAGTTTATGCCAAGATTAAGCGCATGGCGGACAATTTCTTCCGTTTCATCGGGATTGAGCGTCCATTCGTGAAAATCCGCAGACGGTTTTCCGAAGCTCATACAGCCTACGCATAATTTTGATACCTCTATATCCGAATTTCCGAGTTTTGAATATTTCATATCTGTCCGCACTCCTTATCTGCCCACTGTGCAATTTTTTCATCAGACATACCGTTTAACACTTTTCCGTCTTTAATATCGGCAGAGGGGCAAACCTTTTTCAGTACATCAACAGTTTTTCCCATTCCGCTTCCGCCGCTTGTTGCAAACGGTATAACCGTCTTGCCCGAAAAATCATAGCTTTCCAAAAATGTGTTAATGATTGTCGGCGCAACATACCACCAGATCGGAAATCCAACAAATACAGTTCCGTACCCGTCCATATCGGGCAGTTTTTCCGCAATTTCGGGGCGTGAATTTTGGTCTTTCATTTCCACGCTCGAACGGCTTTGAGGATTTTGCCAATCAAGATCCGCATTTGTATACGGCACTTCGGGCTTGATTTCAAACAAATCCGCTCCCGCCGCTTTTGCGACCTTTTCCGCATAACGCTTTGTTACTCCGCTTGCTGAAAAATACGTTACTAACTTTTTACTCATTTTAAACTCCTCCTAAATTTACTTTTCCTGCGAAACCTTATACCGCAGATAGTCGATACCGTCAAGCTGTTTTTGCTTTGAATGAATGTCGTCAAGCGTTGCTTTGCGCTTTTTTATAAGCATTGCCGTCCGCTGTTTTGCCGTATTCGTTTCCGAAAGGTGCAGAGCTATATATTCCTCCGCCTCCGCATCGTCAAAACCGGCGTCATACAGAGTCATAATCATACTGATGTTTTCCACATCGGCTTCGCTGAACAAACTGCATTTTCGTACTTTTGCGTACTTATCCAGCAAGTCCGTCGGGATATTGTATTTTTTTAACACTTCCTGCTTTGTCATTTAATCACCCTGTAAAAAAATATAGGCACTCTTATCAAGCACCTATATTATATCACCGTTTAATTCATATGTCTAATACTTATACCGAATTTTCAGAAATGCCTTTTATGTATTTCTTTGCAAAATCTATAAATGCCACCGAAACCGCCGATTGAATTTGGTTTTTCTTCCATACCAAAACCGAGCCGAATTCAAGCTTCGGCGCAAGCGGAATAAATTTTAAACCGTCAAATTTACTTTCAAGCTCAATCGAAAAAATAACACCCATTTTTTTGCGTGCCATTACAGCCGCATTGTACAGCAAATCGTACACGGCAAAAACGCTTATTTTATCATACGAGACTCCGAGCCAGTTTTTAATTTCTTCACGGACAAGACGGCGGTACGGCATAATAACGGGAAGTCCCGCCAAATCATCGGGAGTTACACACTCCTTTTTTGATATTGCAAAATCCTTATGCGCAATAACGCCCCATCTTTCTTTTTGGGGCAGACGGATAAATTCATACTTGCTTATGTCGACAGGATCGGAAAGCATACCCAAGTCCAGGACACCGCTTTCAAGCCGTTCTTTTACTGTATCGGCATTTCCGCTGTGAAGCTTGAAATGCACATTGGGATTTTGCTTTGAAAATTCCGATACAATATCCGCCAGAAAAGAAAAGCTCATAAATTCTCCGCTGCCGATTTCAATTTCACCGCTGAGTTCTTTTTCCGAGGTGAGTTCGTTTTTGGTCTTTTCGGCAAGCGACACAAGCTCCTGCGCTCTGCGTTTTAAGAGCATTCCGTCATTTGTCAGAACAATGCTGTGACTGCTCCGCTCAAAGAGCTTTACGCCCAGCTCATCTTCAAGCTGCATAAGCTGTCTTGACAAAGTAGGCTGTGTGATGTGCAAAAGCTGTGCCGCTTTTGTTATGTTTTCCTCCTGTGCCGTCATCAAAAAATAATTCAGGACACGCAGTTCCATATATATCACGCTCCGTTCAATATATGTATTATAGCATACCTGAAATGCCCTGTCAACATATCAGATTGGTATTACCTGTACATCGGACCGTACTTCTTGCACGCCGCATAATCCGCCGCCTGTGCGTCCTCCGTTCCGAACGCCGACCATGCGTGGGGTCTGTAGACCTTTTCTTCGGGAACATTATGCATTGTTACGGGAATTCTCAGCATCGATGCAAGCGTTA
>ERZ808246.807-NODE-807-length-24738-cov-10.482559_pt1 | contig 24738 bp, 18 predicted proteins | sample MGYA00521083_ERZ808246 | MGnify/ENA primary metagenome ERZ808246 (study PRJEB31516, sample SAMN03275577) | gut metagenome | biome: mammalia-associated habitat; material: feces | host: Papio cynocephalus | place: Kenya | collected 2012-07-07 ... | reverse complement strand
GCTGCGCCCAGAACGCCGTGCCCCACGCGTCGTTCACCGCGTCGATCGTGCCGTACCTCTCCTCGCACCACTGCTGGAACGCACGTTCGGCGTCTTCGGAGTAGTCGAAGCGGTTGTGGCAGCCGTATTCGTTGCTCACGTGCCATGCCACCACATACGGGTTGTCCTGGTAGTGCTCGGCCATCGCACGGCAGAGCTTCAGCGCGTATTCGCGGAAGATCGGGCTGGTTGGACGCCAGTGCTGGCGGGCGCCCGGCTGGCACACGTCGCCGCGGTAGTCCTTCCACAGTACCTCCGGGTGGGCCTGGGTGAGCCACATCGGCGGTGAAGCGGTGGCGGATGCAAGATCCACCGCAATGCCGGCCTTGCCGAGCTTGTCGATGATGCGGTCGAGCCAGTCGAAATCGTATACGTCTTCCCTGGGCTCGATGCGTGCCCAGGAGAAGATGCCCACGGAGACCAGATTCACGCCGGCCTTCTTCATCAGGCGGACATCCTCGTCCCACACCTCTTCGGGCCACTGGTCCGGGTTGTAGTCGCCGCCGTACCAGATGCGGGCCTGCCGCCCCTCCAGAGGCTGCGGCCAATGGAATGCTCTGCGCTGAGTCATTGATTATCCTCCTCTTCGAGGTGGTGCCGCACCGCAACTCCGGTCGGAGTATTGATGCGACCCTCTACAATGTTTGCGTTACCATTATAGCAATGGGCTGCAATCCGGTCGATCGCGACACCGTTACGCCTTACCGGACACCATGCATTTCCGGGATGGGGGCGAAACCATTCCCGTTGCCATTCATGTAGGATGGTAACGATAAGCAAACAGCTGGTGTACTAGAAGGAAAGCAGAGATTCATGGCTCGTAGCTCCGTATCGTTGCAAGACGTCGCCAAGGAAGCCGGAGTCTCCCCGCAGACCGTATCACGTGTCGCGAACGGCAGCGCCGCCGTTCGACCGGAGACGCAGAGCCGTGTGGAACTCGCCATGAGAAAACTCGGGTATCGTCCGAACTATGCCGCGAGGGCGCTCAAAAGCGGGCAATTCAACAATATCGGCGTGCTGCTTTCCCATATGTCGGCATTCGGCAACGCACGCGTTCTCGAGGGCATAGTCGGCACAGCCGCGGAGCATGGATACTCCACCACCATCCGCACGCTCGACAGCCTGCAGGATCATTCCCTGTCCGGCGCGCTGAAACTCGTTGTGGGCCTTCCCTTGGACGGCGTGATCGTCATCATGGAACGGGAGTTCACCGATTTCAACCAGTTCGTGCCGCCGCAGAACCTGCCGGTCGTGCTGATCTGCGAGGAACCCGCCGACAACTGCCCCACCGTCGATTCCGATTCATACGGATGCTCCACCGCAGCCGTGGATTATCTGCTTTCCAAGGGGCACCGCACCGTATATCACATAGCGGGCCCTTCCACTTCTCTGGCGGCACAAAGCCGTGCCAGGGGCTGGCGCGACGCCCTGGTCCAGATCGGTGCCGAGGTGCCTCCCGTCTATATCGGCGACTGGAACGCCGACAGCGGCTATCAGGCAGGTCTCGCGCTTGCTCACGAGGAGGACTGCACCGCGGTGTATGCGGCGAACGACCAGATGGCATATGGCGCAATGCAAGGGCTGCAGGCCGCCGGCAAACGCGTCCCCGAAGACGTGAGCATCATCGGCGTTGACGATTCGCTCGAAGGCATGGTACCCAGATTGGGGCTGACCACGCTACGCCTCCGCTTCCATGATGTAGGACGCGAGGCGTTCACCATGATCGAGAAGCAGCGCAATGGCGAGAAGATCCCCTCCGGCATTAAGACGGTCATTCCCCCAGAATTCGTCGACCGCGGCTCTGTACGGGAAATCAGGTAGCCATTCGCCTGTGTCAAGACGGAAGGCTCTCAGACGAGAATCACCGAGGCAACAGGCATGCCTGATTCACCCCGAGACCCAGCCCGGCCGCATAGCCGTGCCGGCAGCCAACGGTCGAGGCATGCAAGGAATCGATGTGTTCCACATGATGTTTTTCACGTGAAACATACGTGTGTTTCCTGCAGCTCGCAACATATTGCGCGCGGCATGCCACCAACATGTCAGCGGCGCGGTTCGCGTGTGGTTGCCCCGGTGTCCAACGCAACGGGAACGAGACGCTCCACCTCCCCCGCGCCAAACGCACTGCGGGCAGACGCAACGGAATCATCATCGCCACCGACTCCAATGCCATCATCGCCAAGTGTCACAGCATTGCCACTCGCGCTGCCGCAGTCCGTCTTCCCATCGACCAATCGCATCATGCAATCCGCAATATCGCCTGCAATAGTTTGGAAATCCTGCCGCACCGCCGTAAGTGGCATGCCGGCCAGATCGGCGAGATACGTACCGTCATACGCCACGATCTGCAGATCGTCAGGCACACTCACGCCTCGGCTTATCGCCTCACGGACACACAACGCCGCACCGATATCCGAACTCACCACCGCGTCCACCGCATCGTCGGCATCACGGTCGAACACACTGCGTACGGCAACGACATAGCCGGCAAAATCCACGACCTCCCCGGCCTCCACGTACTCATACCGCACGCCGGCCTTGGCAAGCTCCTGCTCCAACATAAGGTGATAGCGCACCGTCGGGAACGTGGTACAGGTGTCATCATCCCCTCGGAACTGCGTACGCGGCCCGCCGATTACCGCAACATGCCGCGCACCAGTACGGATCAGCAGATCGGCGACCAGTTGCCCGCCCTGCGCATGATCGGAACCGACCGAGGGAATCCCCTCCCCCAGCATACGGTCGAATGCGATGACAGGGCGATGAATCGACGTCCAGTAATCCGGCGCATGCTCGGTGTGGGCGCCCATCACGATGCCGTCCATCACACGTCTGCGAAGCATATCGACGTACTCCGCCTCGCCGTTCACCGCATCGACAGTGGAGCACAGCAGGGTCTGCAGCCCCTTCCCCGCCAGCACATGCTGCAGGCTTGCGGTAAGCGTGGCGAAAAACGGATGCCGGATCGTCGGCACGATAATACCGACCGTATTGGCACGATTCTGCGAGAGATTGCGCGCAAGATCGTTCGGCACATAGTGCAGCGACGCCATGGCCCGCCGCACACGCTCACGCATGTCATCGGAGACATACCCGGTACCGTTCACCACCAGAGACACGGTGCTCAGCGACACCCCAGCCCGCTTCGCGACATCGCGCATTCCCACCATCTTCGCCTCGTTTCAACACGTATACAGCCCGGCCGCACACGACTCAATTCGCAGCCGGCTATCTTATTGACCGCATCCGCGAGCCACTTGCCAGCAGCCGATCAGTTCCGGCGCTATGCACATATGCACACGCCTGATATATGAACATATGTCTTTCGGCATTGTACTATCGAACCCCTTCCAACATCCTTGCCCCCGCATATCGCCGGTATTGAGCCGCTGAGCAGGCAGGACGCCCCTTCTTCATCGCCCAAGGCCACAGCCTGGCTGTACGAAAACCATGGGGTCGATATGGTGGAAACGAACATTTTTTGTGTTCTCTTCAGATTACCCGATAAAAATACAAAAAAATCAACGACTGTGGCATGCTTACATAAGCGAACAGGCATATACTGAAATCACAACAGAAAAGAACAAGACTTCACGATGTCGCCCAACGAACCGGACAAAGCCGGTGCAGCGACACCCCACGCAACGGGGAACCAACCCGAACGCAAACAGCAACTTATGGCCACACCAACAAAACGCTGCAAAGCAGATGGCCACGAACAAAAAAGGAATAATCATGAAGAAGAACAGCACTCTCGACCAGATCCTGAACAGCAACCTCGCCTCCGTCGATCCGGGCTTCTACCAGTTCGCACTCGCCAAGGCCTCCTCCGACCTGTTCAAGCGCATCATCAACAAGTGATGCATCGGGCACCGGCGACGTGATCGCCGACCCGCATAACGCTTCCGGAATGCCGCGACCCGCACAAGGTCGCGGCATTTCCGTATCCCCAAACCACTCCCCCGTACATGCACAGGGACCCCGCACCTCATTCGGTACGGGGTCCCTTCACGTAGTCGGTGGTCGATTCGGTCGAATTCAGGCTCGGATTCGACCGAATTGACCGCCAGGCGGGTTATTTCGCAGCGGCGGCGCTACCGGCTTCAGCGGCACCGGCGGCGACTTCGGCGGGCGCATCCTCGGCCGCGCCTTCGGATTTCTCGCCGGACTCGTCCTCCAACTCGCCGGCGGCCAGCTTGGCCTCAAGCTGCTTGACGATGTCGTCGTGCATCTTCTCGCTGATCTTCACCTTGAACATGAACACGAGCAGGCTCAGCACGATCAGCGCCAGCGGCACGTAGAACGCGCAGGTCTTGAAGGTGCTGATGTTCGCGGCGGTCATGTCGGCCGCGGTGGCGTCGCCGGTCATACCTGCGGCGATGGCGATGAAGCCGACGATGCCGTTGGACATGGCGCCGCCGATCTTGTCGAGCATCGGGCGCACGGACAGGGTGACGGCCTCGTTGCGCTTGCCGTTCTTCAGCTGACCGTATTCGATGGAATCGGTGAGGGACAGGATGGCGGTCATCTGGATGAGCGTGCCCGGCACGTAGAAGAGGACCAGTGCCACGAACACCATGATCATATTGGTCGAGAAGATGCCGAGCATGATGTAGGCGATGATCATGGAGGTCATGCCGCCGAGGTACAGGTAGCGACGCGGGATGCGCTTGTTGAGGATCGGGTACAGCGGAGCCATGACGAGGCCTGCGACCAGTGCGATGACGCCGGTCATGGAGTAGGCGGCCTGGTTGTCCAGCACGAACTTGAACAGGAAGATCAGCACGCCGGTGGTGGCCACGTTGGCGATGGCGTACAGCAGGTAGCTCAGCGCGACCCACAGCAGCTGGTCGTTCTGGAACAGGGCCTTGAACGCCTGCAGCGGGCCGCCGTTCTTCTGAGCCTTGGAACGCAGGGCGCTCTGGCTTTCCTTGGTGCCGAACGCGACGGACCATGCGGTCAGGATGCCGAGCAGGGCCACGATGATGCCGAAGGCGGTCCAGCCGCTCTGGCTTTCGGTGTGGGAGCCGGTGAACACCCAGCTGAAGTAGGTGACGATCGGGATCACGACGACGGTGATGCCGTTGTAACCGATGGAGCCGGTGAAGGAGCCGAGTGCGGTGTAGGTGGAACGCTCATGGGAGTCGGAGGACAGCGCCGGGATCATGCCCCAGTAGGAGATGTCACGCAGGGAGTAGAACACGTCGAGCACGACGAAGCAGATGACGAACAGCACGATGAACCAGGTGGTGTTCACGTTGACCAGGCCGAACATGCCGGTGTAGACCACGATGAGCAGCAGGGCGGAGACCAGGCCGCCGAGGAACTGCCAGGGGCGGAAGCGGCCCCACTTGGTGCTGGTGTTGTCCACGATGTTGCCCAGCAGCGGGTCGATGAAGATCTCCGCGATGCGGATGACCACGACGAGGCTGGTGATGATGCCGATCAGCTTGGCTGCAACGCCCTTGTCGACGCCGGAGAACAGGCAGCTGGTCACATATACGATGAAGTAGGTGCTCAGTGCGTTGTAGAACGCGGACTGACCGAGGTTGCCGAACGCGTATGCCACGCGCTGGCCGATTCGACCGCGACGATTGCCGCCATTGGCGAGGGTGGTTTCATTTCCCATGCTTCTTCTCCTTAGAAGATCTGTAGATCATCCATTGACCTTGTCTGCAAGTCTATCCGTTTTATTGATGTAAGTAAAATTGTTTACTAAATAAATGCGCCTCGAAGGCGGCGAAACGGTATCGCACATCGACACTGCTGACAAGGAACCATGGCACAGATATGCAGTCTGACGCCAAATGCCGACATGTGCGCTTTCAACGGAGCGCCCACTTCGGCGGCATTATTGATTAAACAGATTTACTAATCGGCAACCACAGATGCCGGCATCGCCCTCACGGCTTATCGCCCGGAGCATCAGGCGGATTCGGAGGCGCCGGGCCCCTTCGGCACGAAGCTGTCGCGCGCCACCAGATGCGAGGAGATGCATGTGTGCTGCTTCACGGTGCGCTTGCCCACCAGCGATTCGGCGAGCATGAGCACCGCGGCGTGCGTCAGCTCCTCCTTGTCGATGTCGAACGACGAGAGCGCCGGAGACGTGTATTTCGCGACTTCCTGATTGTTGATGCTCACCACTTTGATATCACGCGGCACCAGAATGCCCTTGGCTGCAAAGGCCTGCAGCAGGCCCACGGACAGCGTGTCCGCGGCCACCAGCACCGCATCCGGCAGGTCGTCCGCATGGTCGTGGATCAGCCGTTCGCCCTGCTCGCGGCCATTGGCCACGGTGAACGGGCCATCGGCATAGACCAGCCCCTCGGCCTCCAGCCCCAGCCGGCCGATCCAATTGCAGAACGCGAAATGACGGATATCCTCGGGGTACGAGTGCTCCCCCATCATGGTGCCGGCACCGCCGATGAACCCGATTCTGCGGCAGCCGTCGGCCTTCAACGCATCGAGCGCGTCGAGCACGATCTGCTCCAGATCCGGCTGCACGGAGTCGAACAGATTCGGCGCGGGATTGATGTCGATGAACACGCCGTGCGGCAACGCCTCGTGGAGCTTGCGCAGCGTCTCCATCGGCAGCACCGCCGGCCCCATGGAGATGAAGCCCGCGTATTCGCCGCCATGTGCGATCAGCTCGTCCGCGCTGTCGTAGATCGTCGCGTTCATGCGCTGTTCCTTGGCCTGCGCGGTCAGCACCTCGCGCAGCTCGTCGAAATACGCGTCCTGCAGGCCCTTGTCGGGAATGACGTTGTTCAGAATCGCGATGTCGCGCGGAATGACGATGCGCTGGTACTGCGAGACGTTCTCGTAGCCCAGTTCGAGGCTGGCGTTCAGTACCTTCTGGCGGGTGGATTCCTTGACGGAGAACGAGGGATCGTCGTTCAGGATCCTCGACACCGTGGCCTGCGAGAAGCCCGTATGCTTCGCGATTTCCTTGATCGTGGCCATCGGATCCCAGCCTTCCCAACCATCACACTAGCTAAATGAATTTACCTGCAACCTTAGCACGCCCCGCCCATGAGGGGCCGGCGCACAGGCCGTATCCGCCATCCACGAGACCGCATGCAAAAAGGCCGGAACCCTACCAACGTAGGGTTCCGGCCTGTACGGTGACCGCCCGCAGAGAAAGGGGGAAACTGCGTTCGTCACCCGCTGCACCGGGAGGTTATAGGCAATGGGGCCGCCGCCCGGCGGGAAGGGGAATCACCGGCCGGCATGGCTGTACAGGCCGGCGGTTCCCGTTGTGGAGTCAGTCATGGAGTTATCGTGCCGAGGCATCGCCGGCATCGGCTGCGGCGGGTGCCGTGGACTCGGCGACGGCGGCCGGCGCATCGGCGGAGGCGTTGGAGTCCAGCGCATCCTTGCCCCAGGTCTTCTCGAGCTCGGCGACGATCTCGGCGTGCTTCTCCTCGGTCAGCTTCACACGGGTGAGGAAGATGATCAGGGCAATGACGACCAGCACAAGCGGGGCTGCGAAGACGATGAGCTTGAAGTTCATCTCGCCCTGGGCGCTGACGTGGTTCTCGGAACCGGCGGTCATGCCGGCGACGACGGCCGCGACACCGATGACCCAGTTGGACACGGCGCCGCCGAACTTGTCGAGCAGCGGACGGACGGACAGGGTCAGGGCCTCATCGCGGTGGCCGAGCTTGAGCTGGCCGTATTCGACGCAATCGGTGATGGTCATGAGGACCACGAGGAACACCAGCGGCTGCGGGATGAAGAACAGCTCGGCTGCGATCAGCACGAGGGCCAGGGACTTGCCGGCGAAGAAGAAGACCACGATGCCGGCGAGCATGATGCCAAGGCAGACGACGAACACGTTGCGACGGCTGAACTGCTGCGCGAGCTTCGGGAACAGCGAGACGGAGACCAGGCCGACCAGGGTGTTGATGGTGGCCAGGATGGAGAACTTGCTGGCGTCGCCGAGGATGTACTGGAAGTAGTACAGCTCGGAGGCGTTCAGGATGCTCACGCCTGTGGTGTAGGCGAGGTAGGACAGGGCGATGGCCATGAGCTGGTCGTTCTTGAGCAGCATGCGGAACACGTCCTTGAAGCCCGTCTTGGTCTTGTTCTGACGCAGCGCGGAGTCGACCTCGTGGGTGCCGAGCGCGACGCAGATCACGGAGATGATGCCGACCAGCGCCACGATGAAGGCGAACCAGAACCAGCCGTTCTTGTCGCCGGAGCCGGACTTGGTGACGGAGAAGAAGAGGACGATCGGCATGATCACCACGCCGACGATGTTGGCGCCGATGGTGGAGCCGACACGGGCGAAGGTCGCGGTCTTCTCACGCTCTTCGGAGCTGAAGGTCAGGGCCGGGACCATGGACCAGAAGCTGATGTCCTTGAAGGAGTAGAAGATGTCCATCACGATGTACAGCACCGCGAAGATGAGCAGGTACAGCATCGGGTTGGTCTCGTTGAGGCCGCCCATATCGGTGAACAGCACCATCAGGACGATGGAGCTGACCACGCCGCCGCCGACGACCCACGGCTTGAACTTGCCCCACTTGGTGGTGGTGTTGTCGATCAGATTGCCGATGAACGGGTCGATGAACAGTTCGACGATACGCAGCACGGCGATGATGGTGGTGATGTACAGCACCATGCGGTTGTTGTGCGCCGCATCACCTGAATTGAACAGGTGCGAGGTGATGAACATGATCAGGTACGTTGACAGTGTGGCGTAGAAGATGTCATGCCCGAATGCACCGGTCGCGTATGCAATACGCGAAGTCATCACTTTGCCTCTGGATTGTTCAGCAGAGCTGCCGTTGCTCATGTGAAGCCTCCTTGCTCCTCTTAATATGTACGCTGTTTACGATAACACGCTTTTTACTGAAGGTACTATTTTTTACTTAAATAATTCGCCCCGTTTTTGCCACTCCTTCTTTATAGCCATCCTAAAATGGCCATATTCCAGCAATGCAAAGAGGCGATACCCCATGGATATCGCCTCGCATCTTGCAATTTTACTAAAACTACAGTTCAATCTTGAAACTGAACTCGTGGTTTTCCTGCGCGTCGATATGGTACTCGGGCCTCACATCGGCGCCCCAGCTGTCGATGCCGCCGACCCCGCGCACCGCGCCGCATACCGTCAGCACCGTGCGACGCACGGGCGGCAGCTCGTTGGGGTGTGTGGCGTTCTCGATCTCCTCCGGCGTATACGGCAGGCAGGAGAAGGCGAACGGCTCGCCGCCCTCGGCCTGGGCGAAGGTCAGCGAGAACTCGCTGCGGTCGTCGTGCCTCGAGTTGTCGAGCACGGAATCGCGCGTCACCGTGACCCGCTGCGTACGCATGTGCATACCGCAATCCTGAGGCACCAGATACGGCGTGACCGGCATGCCCTCCACCGTGTATTCGCCCGGCACGCCGCCGGCCATACGGTCCGGATAGGTCTCGCCGGAAAGACCGGTATAGGTGAATCCCTTGGCCGGGGTCGGCATGACGAACCGCAGGCCGAACACCGGCAGCTCGGGCAGGCCTTCCTTGCCCTCGTAGCGCACCGCGACGCCGATCGTGCCGTCCGGCGTGACGGTATAGGCCACCGTCACCGTCGTCGCGGGGACGACGGGCAGCGTGTACGTGTAGGTCATGGTCATGGTCTGCGCCTGCACCGCGCCGCCGAACGCGTTGTTGTCCGGCGCGAGCGGCTTGGCCACCGGTTCGCCGTCCACGCTCAGCTCGGTCTTGGAACAGGTGGCGAACATATCCGCGCCCATCCACATCGCCGACCGGACCGGGAATCCGTTGCCGCGGTCGTTGTCGGTGGTCGCGCGCCACAGCGCCGGGCGCGGGGCGCGGTACAGCCATTCCTTTCCGTTCACATTGAACGAGACCGGGCCGCCCGCCTGCCACGAGAACAGATATTCGAAGCCGTCGCCGTGGACGCCCGTCACCACGTCACCGAATATGATTTCCATCTGAGTACCTTCCGTAGTAATACTTGACTTCCTGCATGGCCGGCTTCTCCGTACGGTCGGCGAACAGCAGACCATCGCCGGAGAACTCGTAGTCGGAGCAGCGATCGTCGAAATCGCCGCCGTAGCACAGCATCTTCCCGCCCGTCACGGGGTCGGGCGCATACAGCTGCTGGTCGATGTAGTCCCAGATGAATCCGCCGAGGAATCCCTCGCAGTCGTCGAACAGCTCCATGTAGTCGCCGAACCCGCCCAGCGAATTGCCCATGTCATGCATGAACTCGCACAGGATGTACGGCTTCTTCGGCTGCTCGCTCAGGTACTTGCGGGCGCCTTCCGGCGTATCGTACATACGGCTTTCCAGGTCGGAGATGACGTCCTCGAACGCGCGGTTGTGGACCACGCCCTCGTAGTGCGTCAGGCGGCCGTCCTGCTTGCTCTTGTAGTAGGCGTCCATCGCCGCGATGGCGGTGCCCGCGTACGATTCGTTGCCCATGGACCAGAACAGGATGGAGGGGTGGTTCTTGAGCATCTCGTACTGCGTGGTGGCGCGGTCCACCACGACCTTCTCCCATACGCTGCTGTTGCCCGGCACGTTGTACGAGGGCTCCACCGTGCCCATCTTCTGCCAGGTGCCGTGGGATTCCAGGTTGGTCTCGGCCATCACATAGATGCCGTGCTCGTCGCACATGCGGTACCATTCCAGCCGATCCGGGTAGTGGCAGGTGCGCACGGCGTTGATGTTGTTGCGCAGCATGGTGTCGATGTCGCGATGCATGTCGTCCACGGTGATGCAGCGACCGGAATCGGCGTTCCACTCGTGGCGGTTCACGCCGAGGATGTACAGCCTGTGGCCGTTGAACGTCACCTTCACGCCGTCGCGCACCAGCTTGCGGAAGCCGGTGTCCACCTGGGCGACCTCGCGGATCTCGCCGGAGGCGTCGGCAAGGCGCACCTCCACCCGGTACAGGTTCGGGCTGCCGTTGTCCCACAGCTGCGGGTCGGCGATGCCGGTGAACACGAGGGTGGCGTCGCCGTCATGCTCCGGGGAACTGGTCTGGGATGCGATGCGGTTGCCCTGCGGATCGGTCACGACCACTTCCGTCTGCATGCCGACAAGATCGGCGTCCGTCTTGGCGCTCAGCCGCATGTCGACGGTGATGGTACCGGTGTGCAGGTCGTCGCTCAGCAGGGAACGCACCGAGATGTCGTCCACATGGATCCTGGGCAGGGCCACGAGCTTCACGGGGCGGAAGATGCCGAAGAAGCGGAAGAAGTCCTGGTCCTCGATCCACGCCGCGGTGGAGCGCTTGAACACCTCGCACGCGATGACGTTCTCGCCGGTCTCGTCGATGTACGGCGTCAGATCGAATTCGGAAGGCGTGAAGGTGTCTTCCGCATAGCCCACGAAGTGGCCGTTGAGCCACAGGTAGAACGCCTGCTCCACGCCCTCGAACACCACGTGGATGCGCTGGCCGCGCATGTGCTCGGGCAGGGTGAAGGTGCGCAGGTAGGAGCCGACCGGATTGTCGTCGGCCTCGGAGAAGGCGCCGATGCCGGGGTCGTCCGGGGTCAGGCCGGCGGGGCGGCGGTACTTGCGGCCCTCCCACGGGTACATGGTGTTGATGTACTGGTTCTTGTCGTAGCCCGCGATCTCGATATGGCCGGGCACGGCGATGTCGTCGAAGTCGGCGGGCGCTTCGGCGAGCTTGTAGAAGTCGACGGGCCGCGCCTGCGGGTTGGGGGAATACTTGAACTTCCACGTGCCGTCGAGCGGCATGATCAGGCTGCTGGCATCCTGCGCCGCCTCGTCCTGCGTGGCATAGCATCGGTGATCGCTGTGCGCGTCCAATCGATTCACGCGGAACACGTCCGGCTTATCAAGCCAGCTCAGGTCCGCGCTCTGCGTAGAGCTTGCGCCATCCATGGGAGCCTCCTTGCTCTGGGAACTGATTCGTAAATTAGTTTACTACAGATTTAGCAAACATTACCTCTGTTTTAGTAAAAAAAGGCCCTTCCAAGGAAGGGCCCATGCAGCGGCGTCGCCGCCGTTATCACTTACGGTCGTCGTAGCCGTTCGGGTGGGTGGAGTGCCATGCCCAGGCGGTCTCGATGATCTTGTCGATGTTGTCGAACTGCGGCTTCCAGCCGAGCACGGTGCGAGCCTTGTCGGAGGCGGCGATCAGGGTGTCCGGGTCGCCGGGGCGGCGCGGGGCCATCTCGGCCGGGATCTCCTTGCCGGTCACCCTGCGGGCGGCCTCGAGGATCTGCAGGTTCGAGAAGCCGGTGGAGGAGCCGAGGTTGAAGGCGTTGGAGTCGTTGCCCTTGCGCAGGTAGTCGACGGCGAGGATGTGCGCGTCGGCCAGGTCGAAGGGGTGCACATAGTCGCGCACGTTGGTGCCGTCGGGGGTGTTGTAGTCGTCGCCGAAAATCATCAGCTTGTCGCGCTTGCCCTGGGCGACCTGCAGCACGATCGGCAGCAGGTGGGTCTCGGGGCCGTGGTCCTCGCCGATGGATCCGTCCGGCTTGGCGCCGGCGACGTTGAAGTAGCGCAGGGCCACGAACTTGATGCCGTAGGCCTGGTCGCACCAGCGCATGATCTTCTCCATCATGAGCTTGCTCTCGCCGTACGGGTTGATCGGCTTCTGCGGATCCTCCTCGCGGATCGGCATCTTCTCCGGGATGCCATAGGTGGCGGCGGTGGAGGAGAAGACGATCTTCTTGACGCCGAACTCCTTCATCACCTCAAGCAGCTTGACCATGCCCGCGGTGTTGTTGTCGAAGTACTTCAGCGGTTCCTTCATGGACTCGGCCACCAGGGAGAACGCGGCGAAGTGGATCACGGCGTCGATGTCCGGGTTCTCGCGGAACACGCCGCGCATGAACTCCTGATCCGCCAGGTCGCCCTGGTAGAACTTCGCGGCCGGATTCACGGCGGCGCGATGGCCGGTCACCAGGCTGTCCACCACGACAACCTTCTCCTTGCCGGCGGCAACCAGTCGGTCAACCATGTGGGAGCCGATGTAGCCGGCTCCGCCGAGGACCATAACAGTCATTGTTTACTTCTCCTTTGTTCCGAGGGTTTGAACAAACTTCATGAACGCAGCCTTGCCTTCGGGGGTGCGCTTGTACACGCCCGCATCCTCCAGAACACGGCTGAAGACCTTGCCCACGGCGTCCTGAACGATGCCGGTGACAGTGTCTTCCGTCGCCTCGGGGTGAGACTGCTTGATTTCTTCCGCCCATGCGCGATGATAATCGGCAATGTCATTATCGCGCCCAAGCACATACTTTTCAACCTCAGCAAGTTCCTTCCGCAGGCGCGGGGGAAGGATGGCCAGACCCATGACCTCGATCAGGCCGATGTTCTCCTTCTTGATGTGCTGCACATCCGGATGCGGGTGGTAGATGCCGTCGGGGAATTCCTCGGAAGTCTGATTGTCGCGCAGCACCAGGTCGAGCTCGTATTCGTCGCCCTTCCTGCGTGCGATCGGCGTGATGGTGTGGTGCGGTTCGCCGTTGGATTCGGCGAGCACCTGCGCGTCGGGATCGGAGTAGGAGCGCCACGCGTCGAGGATCTTGGAGGCGAGGGCGACCATCTCGTCGCGATCCTTGCAGGCCAGGCGGATCACGGACATCGGCCACTTCACGATGCCGGCCTTCACGCCTTCGAAGCCCTCGAAAGTGAACGTCGTCTCGACCGGGGCCTTCTCCATGGCGAAGGTGTGGCGGCCGCCCTGATAGTGCTCGTGGGCGAGGATGGAGCCGCCGACGATGGGCAGATCGGCGTTGGAGCCGGCGAAGTAGCCCGGGAACTGCTCGACGATGCCGAGCAGACGGTGGAAGGTCTCCTTGCTGATCTTCATCGGCTCGTGCTTGCCGTAGAAGAAGATGCAGTGCTCGTTGAAGTACGCGTACGGGGAGTACTGGAAGCCCCAGCCCTCACCGTCCATGTCGAAGCGCACCACGCGGTGGTTGGCGCGCGCCGGGTGGTTGATGCGGCCCTGGTAGCCTTCGTTCTCGATGCACAGCTGGCACTTCGGGTAGCTGGAGGTCTTCGCGTTCTTGGCGGCGGCGATGGCCTTCGGGTCCTTCTCGGGCTTGGACAGGTTGATGGTGATCTCGATATCGCCGTATTCGGTGGGCACCGGGAAGTAGATGTTCTTGGCGATGGCCTTGGTCTTGACGTAGTCATTGCGCTTGCTCATCGCATAGAAATCGGCGATGGCCTTGGCCGGGTCCTGCTTGTAGGTGTCCCAGAAGCGGCGGTTCACCACGCTCGGCGCGGGGGTGATGAAGTCCATCAGCTGGGCGCCGACGGTGTCCTTCTCCGCGGCGGTGTCGCCGACCTTGCCGTTGCGTGCGGCCAGATCCGCAAGCTCTTCCTTCAGATCGACGATGTCGTCGGCATCGGCGGTGGCGGGCGCATCGGCACCGTCCTCGCCGACGATCGCCATGACGCGGTTCGTCAAGTACACGCGATCGACTTCTTCGTAATCGCTGTTGGCGATCACCTGGCTGACGAATTCGTCCACCAAACCTTGTGCCATATCAGGCCTTCCTTACCTCATATCCGATAGTTCACAGTCACATATCGCCCGTCGCGGTGCCGCCCATGTCACGGGGCGGTGCGATCGTGCGCGGCGCACGGCGGGCGGGGCCGCGCACGATCATCCTGGTTCCCGAAGGAACGGAAGGTTCAGTTGTTGCGGGACAGCACGCGGGAGCCGCCTGCGATCTCGGCGATGTAGAAGGCCGGGGCGTAGCCGACGACCTCCTCGTACTTGGCGCCGACGGCCTTGGTGAACGCGGTGACCTTGTCCTTGTTCACGATGGCGATGGCGCAGCCGCCGAAGCCGGCACCGGTCATACGGGCGCCGATCACGCCGTCCTGCTCCCAGGCGGTGTGCACCAGGGTGTCCAGTTCGAGGCCGGTGACCTCGTAATCGTGTTCCAGCGACACGTGGGAGGCGTTCATCAGGCGGCCGAAGCGGTCGAGGTCGCCGGATTCCAGGGCCTTGCGGGCCTTGAGCGTGCGCTGGTTCTCGGAAACGGCATGGCGTGCACGGCGGATGCGGGCGTCGTCCTTGATGAGGTAGGCGTATTCGTCGAAGCTCGCCTCGTCCAGCTCGCCCAGCGTCTTGATGTCGAGCTTGGCGTTGAGCTCCTCGACGGCCTTCTCGCATTCGGCGCGACGCTCGTTGTACTTGGAGTCGGCCAGCTCGCGGCGCTTGTTGGTGTTCATGATGACGATGACGTTGTCGCCCAGATCCAGCGGCACCAGGTCGTAGACCAGGGTGTTGGTGTCCAGGTAGATCGCCTTGTTCTCGGCGCCCATGCCGATGGCGAACTGGTCCATGATGCCGGAGTTGACGCCGATGAACTCGTTCTCGGTGCGCTTGCCGATCTTGACCAGGTCCACGCGCTCAAGCTTGAGGTCGAACAGTTCCTGGGCGATGATGCCGATGAGCAGTTCCAGCGATGCGGAGGAGCTCAGGCCGGAGCCGTTCGGGATGTTGCCGTAGACGAACACGTCCATGCCGCTGGTGATGGCGTGGCCTTCCTCGCCGAGGAACTTCAGCACGCCCTTGGCGTAGTTGGTCCAGTTGTCTTCCTTCTTGTAGACCAGCTCGCTGAGGCTGGACTCGATGACGCCGACCTGCTCGAAGTTGGCGGAGTAGAAGCGCAGCTTGTTGTCGTCGCGCTTCCTTGCGGCGCCGTAGGTGCCCAGGGTGATCGCGGCGGGGAACACGTGGCCGCCGTTGTAGTCGGTGTGCTCGCCGATCAGGTTGATGCGGCCCGGGGAGAAGAACGTGGCGTCGGGCTGGGCGCCGAAGACATCCTGGAACTTGACGGTCAGTTCGGCAGTATCCATGAGAAACTCCTTCGTTTGTAACTGCTGGTGTTGCCCCTAATTTTACCTAGTTTTACGTTTTTGCAAAATTTTTTACTTAAAAAGTAGTTTTGGCAGTATTTCAGTCTTTCCACACCTTTTCGACACGCCATAAATTCCTGTCTGCACTATTTCTCCACAAATAGTTTTTAGTAAAATTTGACATACGTTAACCTAGACGTCTTCACAATTTCTTCAAAAGAGGCCGATTTTAAGGCATACCGCGCACCGATGGGGGAAGAGGAAAAATTCGGTACGCGGATCTGTGGTTGTGTGGGACGGCCTCTTTGACGTCCTACATCTGTAGTGTAGCGGCTTTGGCTGGGAACCCGTATGTTTACTAAAATTCTGTGCCATAATGGAACAGCCTCCTCGCCTCGCAGCACGGAAGGAGATTGCGATGACGGCCACCAATCACAAGGGCAAAGCCCCCACCATCAAAGACATCGCCGCCATCGCCGGAGTCTCCATCGCCACCGTGTCGCGCGTGCTCAACCAGGACGAGACCATGTCGGTCAACGAGAACACCCGCAAGAAGATCTTCGCTACCGCCGAGCAGCTCGGCTACAAGAAGCACCGCAGAGCCGGCGGAAAGACCAGGAAGCAGCGCCGCATTGTGGTCGTCCAGTGGTACACCGAACGCCAGGAGCTCCAGGATCTGTACTACTACTCCATCCGCATCGGCGTCGAGCGCAGACTCGAAGAGCTCGGCTACGCCATCACCCGCATCTTCAACGACTCGCCCGCAGGCGATATCGAAGGCGCGGACGGCATCATCGCGGTCGGCAAGTTCAGCGCCGACCAGGTGCGCACCCTCGGCAAGCTGAACAAGCACATCGTGTTCGTCGACAGCGACACCCTGAATGCCGGCTACACCTGCATCATGCCGGACTTCATCAATTCCGTGACCAGCGTCATCGACCACTTCCTGCGCCACAAGCAGACCAACATCGGCATGATCGCCGGCGAGGAGTACACGGCCGACAAATCCGTCAAGCTCGCCGACCGCCGCTACTACACGTTCCGCAACTACCTGAGCGAATGGAAGCTGTACAACCCGGCGAACGTGTACGTCGGCAACTTCACCACCAGCGACGGCTACCGGCTGATGAAAAAGGCCATCAAGGACCACCCGCACGACATGCCGCAGGCCTTCTTCGCGGCGAACGACTCCCTGGCCATCGGCGCGCTGCGGGCGCTGCAGGAGGCCGGCATCAAGGTGCCCGACCAGGTGAGCCTGATCTCGTTCAACGACACCGCCATCGCCAAGCAGGTGTTCCCGCAGCTCAGCGCCGTCACGGTGTACACCGAGCAGATGGGCAGCACGGCCGCCGAGATCCTCGACAAGGAACTCAACAACCGGAGCGTCTCCCCCGTTCCCTTCATGCTGAAGTTCGCCACCAAACTCACCCTGCGCGGCACCAGCATCAACTGACGGCACGTCTGCGAGCGCCGTCCTTGTTCCCCGGCTGCACTCGCCACGATTCCGACATGTTCCCACCGTGGCCCATAACGGGATCGCCTTCGGCCCCGAATTATTCTCAGGAATCTCTCAGGCTTCACTGAGCCGCATACCAGCATTGAGCGAGACAACCTCCAACAAATCCGGCTTACTGTCTTATGTTGGAACTAACCGTTGTACAGCCTTGAGAGAACTGGAGAAACCATCACATGTTCGTTCTCACCAACGCCTGGCATGCCCTCGGCAGGCACCGGGCGTATTCCATCCTGACCGTCGTACTGGCGCTGATCATGTCGTTCGGCGCCATCACAACCTCCGCGGTACTGGCCAAGCAGACCGCCGCCCATGGCACCGAATACCAGGCGCAGAAGCCCACAGCCGTGATCAGGCCGGGCGCGAAGTTGCAGTCCCAGCTGAAAGGCGATGATGCCAAGGCCACGACCGAGCATTACCTGACCTTCAACGACTACTCCCCCATCGCCGTGGCCGCGCAGAACAAGTCACTGTCGTTCACCTATTCCTTCACCGAGACCCTTCCGGTACGCCAGAGCGATTCGATCAAGGCCATCGCCGGAACCGCCGACGAATCCGCCGACAAGACGGGCGGCGAGCTGCTGCTGCGCAGCTTCTACGACGCCAAGGCGCTGAAGAACAACGATCTTGGCGAGATCACCCTGGTCAAGGGCAAGAAGCTCAAGTACACCGATACCAAGTTCACCGGGGCGCTGGTCTCGCAGGCCCTGGCCGACAAGAACAAGCTGACCGTCGGATCGAAGTTCACCGTGGCGAACCCGACCGATGCCTCGAAGAAGTACACCTACACCGTGCAGGGCATCTACAAGTACGCCGACGCCGGCTCGGCGAAGTCGTACAAGCTGGCCAAGCAGAACCCCGACAACGTGATCTACACGGCTTATGCCACCGCATACACCAATGGGCTCGACCCGGAGAAGTCCCCGAAGGGCACCTGGGCCATGCCGGATCTCGATATCACCTTCCTGCTCAGCAGCCCGGCCGACTACCAGTCCTTCGCCAAGCTCGCCAAGAAGTCCATGCCCAAGGGGTACGAGATCTCCTCGCCGTCGCTGGAGGCCTACAACACGAAGCTCGCCCCGCTTGACGCCACCGCGTCGTGGATGCGCATCGCCAAGTCCGTGGTGGTGATCGCGGGCGGCGTGCTGCTTGTGATCATCACCATCATGCGCACGTGGGTCACCCGTCGCGACGAAATCGGTATGGGCCTGGTCACCGGTGTCACCAAGCCGCGTCTTGCCTGGCAGTTCATCGTGGAGACGCTGATGCTCACCGTGGTGCCCATCGCGGTCGGCCTGCTGGCCGGCGGGTTCGCGGCGCAGCCGCTCGGCAAGGCGCTGTGCGGGTTCGCGACTCCGATGAGCACGGCGATCGTGTCGTCGGTGATCCGCAACTCGCTGGGAGGCATCGCGATCCTCGCCGTTGTGGCGATGTTCGGCCCGGTGGTCTTCCGCACCGCCAATCTCTTCAAGCCGGCTTCTCCCGCATCGGAGGCGAAGGCATGAGCAACGGCATCGACGATAAGGACGAAGCAATGAGCACCGACACCACGAACGAACAGAACGAACAGAACGAACAGAACGAACAGAACGTCAAGAACGTCGAGAACGAGCAGGACGCCAAGGCCGCCGAGAGCGGCATAGAGTCCCTTGAGTTCAGCGTCGAATACGATGATGCGGGCGATGCCGACGAGACACCTGCCGAGGCCGTCGCGGCGGCGGCCCAGGAGGAGCCCGCGCCGAGCGTTTCCAAGGAGTCCGAGCAGCCGGACACCAATGCCGCTGCCGACGAAACCGACGCCAATACCGCGGCGACCTCGGCCAATGCTGATCACGTCGACCAGACCATGCAGCTGGTCAAGGGTGCGACCAAGGGCAAGGGGCAGAAGACTGGCGCTTCGGACGGCAACGCCTACGCCAAGACGAATCACCGTCTGGACAGGCAGGTGCGCGACCGCGTGCTGCTCAAGTCGTATCCGACGTTCTCGCTCAGCCACGTCACCACGACCGCGCGCAAGACCGGCAGACACGTGCTCGACGACCTGTCGCTGGCCTTCTATGCCGGCACGCTGTACGCGGTGAAGGTGCTCGGTGATGAGGAGGACCCCGAGCAGCGCACCACGTTGATGGCCGTGATGGGCGCGTTCCAGCTGCCTACTTCCGGCGAGGTGATGTCGAAGAGCTCGAACTTCACCGAACTGGAGCTGAGCGAGCTGCGCGGGCATCGTCTCGGATTGGTGCCGCAGCGCTACGCGGTTCGCGGCGATCTCGACGCCGAGGACAACCTGCTGTATGCCATGAACGGTTCGGGCCGCGGCTTCCTCAAGCCCAAGCCGGTGGTCGCGCGTGAGATGCTGCAAAACGTCGGCTACACGGGTGCGACCAAAGGCAAGAAGGTGTCCGAGCTGTCGCCGCTGGACCAGCGGCGTGTGGCCATCGCACGCGCGCTGTGCTGCGATGCGGAGACCGTGATCCTCGACGAGCCGACCAAGGGGCTGGATGGGGCCGACGCGGCCGAGCTGCTCGACCTGCTGCGGCATATCGCCCGCGGCCGCGATCCCAAGCGCGTGGTCATCGTCATCACCAGCAGCGACGCCGTGGCCGACGCCGCACAGAAGGTCTACGATCTGACCGACTGACGGGGCCCGGTTCTGCGGGCGGCCGAATACCGCAGAGCCACGCATAGCAGAACAACCAAGGAAAGCGCCGGACGGATATCCCAATCCGTCCGGCGCTTTCCTCATAAACGCATCCGCATACGCCGCCGAAGGCCACCGCTCAGCGTTTGAGCACCATGCCGTATTCGACGGCCATCGGCTCGACGTCCACCACACCGTACTGGTCCAGCAGATCAAGCCAGCGACGTTTGTTCTCCTCGCCGAACCGTTCGGCGCGCGCCGTGTACGCGTCCGCGGTGAGGAACTTCGGGGGCAGCGACTTGCTGTTGTATTTGTCGGCCACCATCACCAGCTCCTGTTCCAGGTTCACCGGCACGTAGTCCGCCGGCGGCAACGGCAGCCCCTGGCGGATCACGTCGTCCTTGGTCAGCCCGACGCCGGTGTGGTTGCGCGCGAACTGCGCGATCTCCTCGGCCACGCCCTGTTCCAGCAGGTACTCGTAGCCCAGGATGCCGTGCTTGATGTATTCGGGTCCGTTGAACTGCAGCGGTTCGCCGTCGGTGCCGTCATGCTTGAGCACGCGGTAGGTGCCGATATCGTGCAGCAGGCCGCCGATGACCACCAGATGCTCGTCGATGAGCCTTGGCGGCACCTTGCCGCCGGTCACACCGTCCGAAGGCGGCACCACATGCTGCGCCTCACCTTCCGTGCCGGATGCCGGCGAACCGCCGCGTCCGGCCAGTTCCGCCGCATCCTGCGGCAGCGTGCAACGCCTGGTGAACAGCGCGTTCTGCCTGCGTGCGAGCGCACGCGCGATACGCGCCACGATCACGCAGTGGCGGTGGATGAGATCGTATGCCGCGTCGCTGGGCGCGATGCGACGGTGCAGTTCATCGACTTGTTCGAGAGTCGGGATATAGCCAGTCATACGCACCATCTTAGGCCGGGCCGAGGTGCCGTGCCGACTGCGCACCCGTGCGTCGTCAGATGCTGCGGATACGCCACTGACCGGTACGGTTGGAGGCGACGATCATCTGGTCGTTGCCGAGTTCCTTCCAACCGTCGGCCTCGAACTGGTCGAAGCCGGAGGAGGCCACCACGATGCCGGCGGCGTTGTTCTGGTCGTCGGCGAGCGGGCGGTAGCGCATTACGCGGTAGTCCAGCGCCTTCTCCCCCATGCCGTATTCCTCGTAGATCTCCACGATGCGCGACGAGGTGCGTTCGCGTCCGGCCGCGTTCAGCGCGATGAACGTGTCCTGTGACTGGATCATGCAGTTGTAGCTCGACTTCGGGTAGTCCTGGCGCAGCTGGCGCACGGTCTGCGCCACCGCCTCGTCCAGCTCGTAGCCGGAGGCGATGTATTCGAGGATGATCGAGAAGAAGATGGCGGAATCGGAGCGGCCGCCGGTGCCGAGGAACGTGCTGCGGTTCACCGGGTACTGCTTGTTCTCCACGATGTTGCGCCCGTGCGAGTCGGAGATGTCGCCGTTGTGGATGAAGCTCAGCCCGTTGCTGAAGAACGGCTGCTGGTTCTCAAGGATCAGCGGGATGCCGGAGGAGGCGAGTCGCAGGTGGAACAGCGCGCCGCGGGCGCCTTCGCGCACGAGTTCATGGAACAGCGGATCGTGCTTCGCCGCAACAGTGGATTTGTACAGCTTGGTGCCGGTTTCCGGCGAGGGCGCGCCGCCGTCCAGCGTGCCCGGGGTCTCGGGCGGGTCGTACAGGGATGCGCATCCCCAGCCATCGTTGTGGATGCGGCTCAGTTCCCGGAACTCCTCGACGGTGGGGATTCCCAGGATATCGTTGAGGCTCAGGTTGGCACCTGCCGTTGCGTATCCCAGTAATCTGCACATAGTAGGGCACTGTACCGCGCATGCATTTCGACGCGCGGTCAGCGCTATAACCGTTGCCTATACCCCGCCGACATATGAGGCATCGGCAGGCAGCTCGCCCCCGCCGTACGCGGCGGGGGCGAAGGACCTCATTCCGAGGTGCGCTTGAGCTTGGGCGGCCTGTTGGTCGGCACGAACAGCGGCTGCACTTCGATCAGCGGATTGTACGGCGCGAGACCAAACCAGGTGACCGCCGAACCGGCCATATGCCTGATCGCGTACTTGACGGACAGCGACAGCGCACCGCGACGCGACACCTTCGACTCCGGCATCAGGGCCTTGTGGACCAGCACGTATCTGATGGTGCCGATGCCGGGATCAGCGTCGACCTTCGGATAGATGGATTTCTGCTGCGGCAGTTCGCCCGTATGCTCCAGGTCGTGCATGATCTGATGCAGGTAGGCGGGGATGGACTGCGATACCTTGAATCCGAGTCGCATCTTGACGCGGAACAGGTAGTCGGTGCCGAAGTTCTCCACGCTGTATTCGCGGGTGAACGGCTGGTCCGTGGTCTCCACGCTGACCGCCCACCAGGCGCGGGCGCGCTTGGGGTGGTCGGCGAAGATGGAGAAGAAGATGTCGGTGTCGAGCCGCTTCATCTCGCTATCGGAGGTGAGGTAGACGATGTTGTCCGCGAAGAACGGGATGTGATTGTCGCCATGCAGCTTGTCCAGCACGGGCAGGAAGTCCTTCTGCTTCATGTGCCGGCGCTGCGCCCGTTCGATGGCGGTGCCGTCGTTCCACGTAATCATGATGAACAGGATCGCCAAGGTCAGCAGCATGGTGAACCAGCCGCCGTGCAGGAACTTCGCCATCGACGCCACGAAGAACAGCGACTGGATCGCGAGGAACACCACTAGGAACACCAGCGACCAGACCTTGCTCACCTTGTGCCAGATGTACACGGCGAGCAGAATCGTCGTGGTGATCATGGTGATGGTCAGGGCCAGACCGTATGCGGCCGATATATGCTCCGAGTCGCGGAACAGGGCCAGAACGGCCAGCGTCGCCACGCACAGTACGCCGTTGACCACGGGAATGTACAGCTGGCCACGGGTACGGGCCGGGTATCTGACCTGCAGATGCGGCATCCAGTCGAGACGGGTCGCCTCGGAAACCATGGTGTAGGCACCGGTGATCAGCGCCTGGGATGCGATGACGCCCGCCGTGACGGACAGCACCACGGCAACGTAGCGCACGGACGGCGTCATCATCTCGAAGAAGGGATTCAGGCCGTGCAGATGGTCGTACGCCTCATCGTCCCAATGGTTCAGCATCCACGCGCCCTGGCCGAAATAGCACAGCACCAGCGCGACCTTGATGAACGGCCAGGTGAAGTAGATGTTGCCGCGGCCCACATGGCCCATATCGGAATACAGCGCCTCGGCGCCGGTGGTGGAGAGAAACACCGTGCCCATCACGGCGATGCCGGCGGCGTTATGCGGACTGAACAGGAAGCGGATGCCGTACACGGGGTTCAGCGCGGCGAACACGCTCCAATCCTGGCTGAGGTTCACCAGACCGACCACGGCGAGGAAGGTGAACCATACCATCACCACGGATCCGAACACCTTGCCGATGCTTTCGGTGCCGCGCGACTGCACGCAGAACAGTATGACGATGATCACCACGGTGATCATCAGGGTCAGCTCCTTGTTCTGCGTGAACAGGTCCTCCAACGCGGGCAGGGTCTCCAGGCCCTCGACCGCGGAGCTGATGGACACGGCCGGCGTGAGCACCGAATCGGCGAGGAACGCGGCGCCACCCAGCATGGCCGGGAACATGAGCCAGCCGCCATACCTGCGGATCAGCGAATACAGGGCGAAGATACCGCCTTCGCCGTTGTTGTCGATGCGCATGGCGATCAGCACGTATTTGACGGTGGTGATCAGCGTGATGGACCAGAACACCAGCGACAGCACGCCGAGCACGGCCTCGCGGTCGGCGTTGGCCAGTCCTCCCTGCCCGTTCAGGAAGGTCTGCATGGTGTACAGCGGGGAGGTGCCGATGTCCCCGTAGACCACGCCCAAGGCCACGATGGCCATGCCGAAGCTGATCTTGTTCGGCCCGGATTGCAAGCGAGCCCACCAGCGTCCGATCGGCCCGCGCTCGTGCGCGCTGGCGATCTTCTCCGCCTCCTTGCTTTCCGCCTGGGCCCGCTTGACGAGTTCCGCGCGCTCCTCCTTGGTCAACGTGCTGCGCGAGACCTTGGGCGCGTTGGTGTACCGGTCCGCACGCAGCAGTGTCGGATCGACGGCGTTGCGCGACTGTTTTCGCTTCTGATTGTTGTTCGTATTATCGTTCGACTGAACCATGCTCGGCCTCCCTACAAGCTTCGCATACGCTTATGCTCTCTCTAACGCACAGATATGCTAGTGCTCTCCGGGTACACCGGCATCCCGATATCAGTCGATGCCGTACACCTTCCGCGTGGTTTCACGGGTTCCACGGGCCACTTCAGCTATGGGCATATCGAGCGTATCGGCCATGGCACGCAGCGTATAGGGGATCATGTACGGGGCGTTGGTGCGGCCACGGTACGGCATAGGCGTGAGATAGGGCGCGTCGGTCTCCACCATGGCGTGGTCCAGCCCCACGATGCGCAGCGATTCGCGGATGCCGTCGTTGCCCTTGTAGCTGCAGGTGCCGGAGAAGCTGAGATACCAGCCGTGCTCCCTGGCGATCTCGGCCATTTCCGCATCGCCGGAATAGCTGTGGAACACCGTCCGTTCCGGCGCGCCGTCGGCGAGCAGCGTCTCGATGACCTCTTTATGGGAGTCGCGGTCATGAATCTGCATAGGCAGATCCAGTTCCTTGGCGAGCGCGATATGCGCGCGGAACGCCTCGCGCTGCAATTCCTT
>ERZ808246.806-NODE-806-length-24739-cov-3.345203_pt1 | contig 24739 bp, 19 predicted proteins | sample MGYA00521083_ERZ808246 | MGnify/ENA primary metagenome ERZ808246 (study PRJEB31516, sample SAMN03275577) | gut metagenome | biome: mammalia-associated habitat; material: feces | host: Papio cynocephalus | place: Kenya | collected 2012-07-07 ... | reverse complement strand
CGCTCTACAACAAGCTGCCCCATTTCTTTTGTGCCGACAAGTTTTCCAGAAGACTTAAGCTCTTCAAAATGGCTTCCGGCAATATCGCCTGTTCTGTAGCCTTCATCAAGAACGGAGTTAACGGCATCTTCAATAACCTTGGCTTCTTTTTCAAGTCCAAAGCTGTAACGCAAAAGCATAGCAGCAGAAAGAATTGTTGCAAGAGGATTTGCAAGATTTTTTCCGGCAATGTCAGGAGCAGAACCGTGAATCGGCTCGTAAAGTCCAGGACCTCCGTCGCCCAAAGAAGCTGAAGCCAGCATTCCGATTGAGCCTGTAATCTGGCTTGCTTCATCAGAAAGAATGTCGCCGAACATATTGCTTGTTGCAATTACATCGAACTGGCGCGGATTGCGCACAAGCTGCATAGAAGCATTGTCAATGTAAAGGTAAGAAAGAGCAACATCAGGATAGTCGCCTTTTACAGACTCTGTAACTTTTCTCCAAAGCTGGCTTGAATTCAAGATGTTCGCCTTGTCAACTACACAAAGACGTTTCTGGCGTTTCTGTGCGAATTCAAATCCCATGCGGACAATGCGCTCAATCTCACTCCAAGTATATTTTTCTGTGTCCCAGGCAGATTTTCCGTCTGCGGCAGTTCCTCTGTCTCCAAAGTAAATTCCAGAAATCAGCTCGCGGACAATGAGAATATTAAGTCCGTCGCCGACAATTTCATCTTTTAAAGGACAGGCATCTTTGAGCTGCTTCCACATTACAGCCGGACGAAGATTTGCAAAAACTTTCATTCCGCCGCGAAGACCAAGCAATGCTTTTTCAGGACGAAGCTCAGACGGAAGGTTGTCCCATTTTGGACCGCCTACAGCTCCAAGAAGAACTGCATCGCTTTTAAGGCATTTGTCAAGTTCTTCCTGCGGCAACGGCTTTCCAAACTTATCGATTGCGCATCCGCCGGCAGTAACAGTTTCATAATTAAATTTATGACCGAATTTTGAAGCGACTGCATTCAAGACATTTACAGCTTCTGCAACAACATCAGGGCCAATTCCATCTCCGGGAATCAAAGCAATATTTTTTTCCATAAATCAAGCTCCTATAAAAAGTCAAAACAAACTTTACTAATACTAAAGTTTATAAAGTATTTATAAAATACCTCAAAGCAACATTTATGTAAAGAACATTAAATGAATTTGTGGTACTTTTTTTCAATATCTTTAATCAGTTTGTATTCAAAAGAGTCAACCAAGGCAAGCCAGGAAGCTTCAATAACGTCGCAGCTCACACCAATTGTCGTCCAGCTGTCAGTTCCGTCTGTAGACTCAATCAAAACACGGACACTTGCGGCTGTAGCTGATTTTCCGTCGAGAACGCGGACTTTATAATCTGTAAGATGAATATCCTGCACGCTCGGATAAAACGATTTGAGTGCAGTACGCAACGCAAAGTCAAGAGCATTAACAGGACCGTTTCCTTCGCCGGCGGCAATTTCTTCATGGCCGTCAACTTCAATTTTAAGCTGGGCAAAAGAATAAAGCCCTTTTTCAATAAGCGGAGACTCATCGGAAGTTTTATAGTAGCGCAATTTAAAGAACGGCTGATATTTTCCAATCGATTTACGGACCAAAAGCTCAAAGCTTCCGTCTGCGCCTTCAAACTGATAGCCCTGATGCTCAAGCTCTTTTACTTTCGCCATGATTTCTGAAACAACCGGACTTGACTTTGTAATCGACGAATCAAACTTTCTGATTTTTTCAATAACCATGCTTCTTCCGGCAACTTCGCTCATAAGGAACACGCGGGAATTTCCAACTGACTCAGGCTCAATGTGCTCATAAGCAAACGGATTTTTTAAAACCGCATCGATGTGCATTCCGGCTTTGTGCGCAAAAGCATTCTGCCCCACATACGGAAGCCCTGGGTCAAGCGTTATGTTTGTAATTTCCGCAACGCGCTTGCAGATTGGAGTAAGCAGTTTTATGCTTTCCTCTGGAATGCACTTGCAGTTCATTTTAAGCTGAAGGTTAGAAATAATCGTAGAAAGATTTGCGTTTCCTGTACGCTCGCCGAATCCAAGAAGAACACCCTGAACATGAGTTGCGCCAGCTTCGACTGCAACAAGAGAATTTGCAACAGCAAGGCCTGAATCATTGTGAGTGTGAATTCCAATCACAGCTCCTGCCCCGAATTTTTCAACAGCGGCACGAACACCTTCTCTGCACTCTTCAATCATTGCGCCGCCTTTTGTCTCGCAAAGTGAAAGAACACTCGCCCCGCCTTCAATCGCAGCGCCAAGAGCTTTTAAAGCGTAATCCTTGTTCGACTTGAAGCCTGTAAAAAAATGCTCGGCGTCAAAAACAACATTGCGCCCGCGCTGCTTTAAATATGCGCATGTATCTCTTATCATTTCAAGATTTTCTTCAAGGGAAGCGTGAAGAATTTCCGTAGCCTGAAAATCCCAAGTCTTTCCGAAGATAACAACAGTTTCTGTTTCCGCAGAAAGAAGGCTTTGCAAGTTCGCATCTTCTGCGCATGAAGAATCCTTTCTCCTTGTTGAGCCGAACGCGACAATCTGTGAATTTTTCAGTTTAAGGCTTTTTGCACGCTGAAAAAATTCCATATCCTTGGGATTCGAGCCGGGGTTTCCAGCTTCAATGTATTTTATGCCCAAGTCATCTAAAGCCTGCACAATGTGAATTTTATCCTGAACAGAATAGCTTATTCCTTCTCCCTGCGAACCGTCGCGCAAAGTAGAATCAAGTATTTCAATCTTTCTTTCTTCCATAGCGGAAAATATATCAGAAATACTTTTTTTTTAATAGCGTGCTTCAAGAATATTTGATTTTCTTCTGGAATTTGTTAAAAACTTAAGGAATATTGTATTTTCCACTTGGAATTCGTCAAAAAACTCAAGAATATGAAATTTTCCTGAAGAATATGCATAAAAACTCTGGAATATCTTCTATTCTTCAATATTTATACAAAATCTTCAGGAATATACAATATTCTTGAAGAATACCATTTATTCCTGCATATTTATGCAAATTTAACAGAAAAACGTTTGAAAATTGCACAATGATTCCGATTCTGATAAAATAAGGCAAAATTTATTCGGAGAAAAATATGTACATTACATGCTTAGACTTAGAGGGCGTTCTTGTTCCTGAAATTTGGATTGCATTTGCGAAGGCTTCTGGAATTCCAGAACTTACACGCACAACACGCGACGAGCCGGACTACAACAAGCTCATGAACTGGAGAATTGGAATTCTAAAAGAGCACAAACTTGGACTAAAAGAAATTCAGGAAGTAATTGAAAAAATTGATCCGCTTCCGGGCGCAAAAGAATTTCTTGACGAGCTTAGATCAATCTGCCAGACAATAATAATCAGCGACACATTCACGCAGTTCGCTTCTCCGCTGATGAAAAAACTCGGACAGCCTACAATTTTCTGCAACTCGCTTGAAGTTTCTACTTCCGGGGAAATCACAGGATTTAAAATGCGCATTGAAAATTCCAAGCTGACAACTGTAAAAGCTCTTCAGTCAATCGGATACGACACAATCGCTTCTGGAGACAGCTACAACGACCTTGGAATGATTAAGGCGAGCAAGGCAGGATTTTTATTTAAAAGCACAGATAAAATAAAGTCGGAAAATCCAGACCTTCCAGCGTTTGAAGAATACAGTGAACTTCTTGACGCGATAAAAGCCCAGCTAAAGAAATAAACTGTGAAAGTTGTCATTATCGGGCAGCGACCCCGATAATCAATGAAAAGCTACAATATGAAATTCCAGACCTAGTTTGCTTCGCAAACATTGCGAAGCAAACTAGAGGAGTTGCTCCTAGAACAGTCCTGAAATTATTCCGTTGTCATCAACATCTATATTCAGCGCGGCAGGAGTTTTCGGAAGTCCTGGCATATCAACAATGTCGCCTGCAAACGCAACAACGAATCCCGCTCCAGAATAAAGCTGAACATCGCGAATTGGGAACACATAATCTTTTGGCGCGCCCTGTAAAGATTTGTCGTGGCTTATTGAATTCTGGGTTTTTGCCATGCAGATTGGAAGCGAACCGAATCCCTGCTCTTCAAACTGCTTGAGTTTTTTCAAAGCCTTTCCTTCAAATTCAACAGAAGAAGCCCTGTAAATTTCCTTTGCAAGAATTTCAATTTTTTCTTTAAGAGAAATATCAAGCGGATAAATATTTTTGAATTCGCAAGGAGAATCACAAAGCTCAACAACTTTATGCGCAAGGTCAGCAGCCCCATCTCCGCCTTTTTCCCAGCCCTCGCAGACTACGGCATTACATCCATTTTCCGAGCAAAGTTTTTTTACAAGCTCAATTTCTGAATCTGTATCTGTAATAAATTTATTAATAGCAACTGCGACAGGCACTCCGAATTTTTTCATATTCTCAATGTGAGTCTTTAGATTTGCAAAACCAATTTCAACAGCCGGAATATTTTCAGCTCCAAGGTCTGCTTTTGCAACACCACCGTGCATTTTTAGAGCGCGTACTGTGGCAACGATTACAGCGGCATTTGGAGAAATTCCATTCATGCGACATTTTATGTCAAAGAATTTTTCAGCTCCAAGGTCGGCGGCAAAACCAGCTTCTGTAACAACATAGTCTCCAAGAGCAAGCGCGCAAAGTGTGGCATTGATAGAATTGCAGCCGTGGGCAATATTCGCAAACGGTCCGCCATGTATAAACGCAGGATTTTTTTCAAGTGTCTGAACTAAGTTCGGGCGTATTGCATCTTTTAAAAGCGCGGCGACAGCTCCAGTACAGCCAAGGCTTCCGAATGTAACAGGATTCTTGCTGTAGTCTGCGCCGATTGTAATTTTTGAAATACGCTCTTTTAATTCTGAAATTGTTTTTGACAGACAGACAATCGCCATTATTTCGCTTGCAACTGAAATCTGAAAATGGCTTTCACGCGGAACGCCATCGATTTTTCCGCCAAGTCCGACAATAACATTTCTAAGAGAACGGTCATTCAAGTCCACACATCTTTTCCAAGAAATTGTGCGAGGATCGATGTTTAAAGAATTCCCCTGCTGAATATGGTTGTCAATAAGCGCCGCCATAAGATTGTTTGCAGCTGTGATTGCATGGATGTCGCCAGTAAAATGAAGATTGATGTCTTCCATTGGAACAACCTGCGCATATCCGCCGCCGCAAGCTCCGCCTTTTATTCCAAAGCAAGGACCAAGAGAAGGCTCGCGCAAAGCAATTACAGATTTTTTTCCGATTTTTCTAAGACCGTCGCCAAGCGCAATTGTTACAGTTGATTTTCCTTCGCCAGCAGCAGTCGGAGTCATCGCAGTAACCAAAATAAGTTTTCCGCGGGAAGAAGAGTCAAGCGATTTTTTCTGCAAGGCATTGAGTTTTTCAAAGGAAATTTTTGCTTTGTAGTTTCCGTAAAGCTCCAAAGATTCCCGGCCAATTCCAATTTTTTCTGCGATTTTTTCAACTGGCTCCATTACATTTTTCTGGGCAATTTCAATGTCAGTCATTTTTTTCCTCTACGTCTAAAAGTCTTATCTCTTCCTTTGTGAGCGGTCTGTAGTTTCCTTCTTCCAAAGTTTCGTCCAAAAAAAGATTATTGATTCTTATTCTTTTTAAGTAAACAACTTCGTTTCCCAAAGCTTTGAAAATCCGCTTTACTTCGTGGAATTTTCCTTCCGTAACAGTAAGGCAGCAAACTTCTGAAGGATTTTCGCTAGTCTTGGTATAATACTGATTTTTTTCTTTCCATTCAATTACGGCAGGACGGCAATCAGCTTCTCCGTCTTTTCCTTCCGCTTCAATGTGAAGTCCGCAGGCAAGTTTTTTTTCGTAACTGAGTTTTTCCAAATCATCAACTGAATCACGCAAATAAACAAGATATGTCTTTGGAACTTCATACTTTGGAAATGTAACCCGGTGAATTAAATTTCCATCGCTTGTAATAACAAGAAGCCCTTCTGTGTCCGCGTCAAGTCTTCCAACTGTGCTAAGATTTCCGCCCGGATATTTTCTGTTGTCTTCCAAAGAAATATATTCAAAAACAGTTTTTCTTCTGTCGGATTTTGTAGAGCAAACCGCGCCGCAAGCCTTGTTCATCATAAAGTATGCATTCTGTTCAACAGTAAGAATTTTTCCGTCCACAAGAATCTCGTCGCAGTTTCCGTCTGCATGAAATTCTGGTTCTCTTACAATAATCCCATTTACAGAAATTTTTCCGCTTCTTATAAGACGCTTTACATCCCGGCGCGTTCCAATTCCATTGTTTGAAAGTATTTTATCAAGACGTTCCGTGTTTTTTAAATCAGACATTTCTTTAACCTAATTTTTAACTATGAAAAAAACAATGCAGCGCAAACAACACAAAATGCCGCCGCACTGCAAAAAAATATAAAATTTTATTTTCGCTTATTTTTTAGCTTTTGGATTTACCGGCTCTTCAAAAATAATTCTGTCGCCAGTTCTTATTTTTAGTCCGCCGCCAAAAGCAAGATTTGACAAAACATATTTTCCGTCGTCGTTCAAAGAAATTTCTCCAATTGCAATTTTGTCTTTTCCGCGCCAAAGTGAACAAGGGAAAATAAAATCGCGGTATTCAGGATTAGTGAAAATGCCACGGCTAAATTCGGAAACATAAATTTCTGTGCCAGAAAAATCTCCTTGCTTCGCAATAATTCCGTTGGCAGTAGTTTTTCCAAAAGGTTCTGAACAAATCGCTTCAAGAAATTCATTGTAATCTGAAGAAACGCGTTCATAATTATTTTCCACGGAAGTTTTTTCCGCAATGAGCCTGTTGACTTCAGAAACACTTGCAACTGAAATTTGATTTCCGGCAGTGTATGAATAACGCTTCATCGAGCGCACAAAAGAAGCAACCGCATTTTCATCTTTAAATGGAAGCATCTCCAAAAGCTCTGAAATTTTTTCAATTGAATCATACAAATCTCTTTGAATTTCAAATACTTCTTTAAATTCTTCAGACGCATCCTCAGAAACAGGAATTTCAATATCCTCGTAAACCGGCCCTGTGTATTCATCAGTGAAATCTTTTGCAACTTGAACAAGAGTCTTTGCATCCGGGTTGTCTTTTGGAATCGGCGGATCATACTGATTGATTGTAAATGCAAGAAGCTCTTCCTGCCGCTTTAAATCTTCAGCCTGAGTCTGCTTCAAAAGATTTCTTGAATCTTCAAGGCGAGCTTCATAGTCATTGATAATTTTTTCTTTTTCCTTTTCATGCAAAAAACGTTCACTGTTTATAATCGCCTTTTGCTTTTCCGCTTCCTGAACTCTTGTTGCATCAAATTCATTCCGCTGCTCTGTATACATTTTTAACTCGTCATTGTAGTTTGCAATGAACTTGTTGTATTTTTCCAAGGAAGCCAAATCAGCTTTGTAAGTCTGCTCAATCTGCTGTTCTTGCTGAAGACGCCGGTTTTTATTTTTAATATTCAATGCGGCAAGTGATTTCAATGCGGCGGCACGGATTCCTTCGATTCGCTCGATTTCTGCATTGCGCTGCTCTTCAATCGCTTTTTTTGCATTTTCAATCTCGTGGATTTTTTGGTCAATGTCATTTACTTTGTTCAGCAAGCTAGTAAGATTCAAGCTTTTAAATTCGCTCACTTCAACTTTTATTTCTCTGTTTGAATTTGAAACAAAAAGCACAAGAAAAACTGTAATCGCAAAAACAACTCCAAAACAAATAAGAAGCCTAAGCCACATATTTTGCCACATAAACGAAAAGCTGTTTTTCTTTGTCTTTGAAAATTCATCTTCTATGCTGAAAGAATCCTGCTTGTTGTCCATTGCAATTCTGTTGAGCTCATTTTCAAGAAGAAGCGCAACTTCCTTGTGAACATTTACAGCCGCAGGAACCATTGAATTTATTTTGTTGTCATTGTCCATATTCCACTCCAGTCTTCTGGTGAAGATTTCATTCCGATTCTTTCAAGGAAAACTTTTGCAACATCCAAGCCTGATTTTTTAAACTCAGCTCTTGCAGCTTTCCAATCACCGTCATAATAAGCCTTTAGTCCGTATTCAAAAATTTTAAATTTCTCGTCAAGTTCTTCAAACTTCCATTCTTCAAGAGAGCATTCTTTATCAAGCGGGAAATAAATTTTCACACCTTCAGTTTTTCCTTTAACTTGGACTGTATCAATTTCATAAAATTTATAGCGCGAAGCAGCTTCATTGTCGCGAAGAGTTTCTTCCATAATATACGAACTTACAATCACTGGAACTTTGTAAATTCTTGTAAGGCCTTCCAATCTTGAAGCTGAGTTTACATTGTCGCCAATTACAGTGTTTGCCATTCGTTTTGAAGAACCGATGTTTCCGTAGAAAACATTTCCTCCGTCAATTCCAACACCAACATCAAGCATTACAGCCTGATAAACACGCTCCTCACTTTCTGTAAGCGGACGTTCTTTTTCAAGGACAGCACGGCGGTCCGACATTTTCTTTCTAAGTTCCGAAGTGACAGCGGTAATTTCCCATGCGGTTTTTATTGCATCATAAGATTTGTTCGTTTCAATATGCTCTTCAATTCCGTAGCTTGCAAGAATCGCATCTCCAATAATTGAGCCGATAATTCCATTGTTATCGCTGACTTTTCTGATAACCGAATCATAATGAACATTCAAAAGTCCGATGATGTCATTCCCCAAAACTTCAGTTCGGTAAGTAAAGCTTTTTATATCGCTGAAAAGAATTGTAAGTTCTCGCTGGCTTCCTTCCAAGCGGATAAACTGCTCTTCATGCGCTTTACGAACGACATTCTCAGGAACAAACTTTTGGAAAATCTGAAGAAGATTTGTTATTGTAGAAGAAAGCGAATTAAAGTTTGCGGCAAGGTAAGTAATGTCGTCGTTCGGAGATTCTGAAATATCAATGAGATTAAGTTTCTTGTCCTGCTGCATTTTGTAAAGCTGTGTTGAAAACTTATTGATATTTGAAAGAAGCCCGTCAAGAATTTTTGTTCCCATAAGAATAAAAAATGCAGACATTATAAGAACAAGCACAACGGTAATCCACAAAACCTGATACATCGCGCGGTTTGTGTCAGCACGGCGGTTTGCTCGGATTATATAAGTGAGCCAGTCCGGATGATATTTGTAAACTCCAAAATATTCATCGCCATCAGGAGAAATAAAAGAAACAGAGCCTTCATGTGTTTCAGAATTTTCCATCATCTCGATGCAATCTTTATCTGTAAAGCGTTTCCATTTTAACTCTTCGTTTGGAGTTGCAAAAAATAAAAGAGAACCGTCTGGATTCACACCAAGTGCAACGCTGTTTTTTTCGTCTTTTGCAAATCCGTTTTTCGCGCTTTGAGCAATTGAATCAATTGAAGTTTCCGTATCCTGCGAATAAGCTTCAATTTGCTTCTGGCTGTTTGCAACGTTGTAAAGTTCCGTGAGTTTGTCAACAAGCACGATATTTGAAAGCTGAATTGTTTTTCTTTGTGAAAGCATAATCGCAACAAGATTTGTTGAAAAAGTGGAAAGCAAAAGCATTGCCACAAAGAAAATAATTATTTTCAATTTTGTAGGAACAATCGGAGTGTCGCCAACATATTGAAAAAACTTTAAATGACGTTTTCCAGTCTTCAAAATTTTCCTCCCGCTGCTCTCCTTTAAAAATAATCCTTTGGTAATTGCTTTATTTTATTAAGCGGATTATTCTATATATTATATGTCTACTTCTCAAAAAAATAAAGAAAAAAATGCGCAAAATTCACTTTTAGCAAAAGGAATTTCACTTTCAATGCTTACTTTGGCTTCAAGAGTTCTTGGACTCGCAAGGGAAATGACAAAGGCACGTTTTTTAGGAACTTCAGCTTTTTCAGATGCGTTTGGAATAGCCTTTATGATTCCGAATCTTTTCCGCAGGCTTTTTGCTGAAAATTCAATTTCCGTTGCTTTTATTCCGACTTTTAAAAATCATCTTGAAGAATGCGGAACTTCAGAGGGAAAACAAAAAACACAGGATTTTATAAACGCAACTTTTACGCTGGTTGTTTTCCTGACATCAGTTTTTGTAATCGCAGGAATTATTTTTGCGCCGTTCATTCTGCGGATTTTTTACGCTGACAAAAATTCAATGGAAGAAGCTGTTGTTTTGACAAGGATAATGTTTCCGTATCTTTTTGTAATTTCCGTGGCAGCTTTTTTTCAGGGAATTTTAAACGGACTTAAAATATTTTCACCGTCAGGATTCACTCCGATTCTTTTCAATATAATTGTAATTTCATCAACATTCATTCTTTCACGCTTCACGGAAAATCCTGCAAGGGCAATGGCAATCGGTGTAATTTCAGGCGGAACAATTCAGGCTCTTTTTCAGCTTCCGTTCGTTTTAAAAAACAACTGGAAAATAACTTTTGTAAATTTAAAAAAAGCATTTTCAAATGAAGGAAGCAAAAAAGTTTTTGCGCTGATTGGTCCAACAATAATTGGAATGGCAGGCTACCAGATAAATGACATTGTGTCCTCGGCATTAGCAGCGCGCGCAGGGGAAGGAATCGTTTCAAGTCTTCAATATTCACTCAGGCTTCAAGAATTGATTTTGGGAATTTGCGCCGTAACAATCGGAACTGTAATTCTTCCAGACTTGACCGGATTTGCAAAAAAAAATCTGTGGGAAAATTTTAACACGCTTTTAATTCAGTCAATAAAAATTATGGCGTTAATTGCAATTCCTGTAACTTTTTATTCACTTGCAATGGGCGAAAACATTATCACGTTAATTTTTGCAGGCGGAAAATTCAATTCTGAATCAACCAAAATGACTGTTGAAGTTTTTAACTTTCACATTGCAGGACTTTTTTTTATTGCCGTAAACAGAATTGTTTCTCCAGCATTTTATGCTCAGCAGAACACAAAGAGTCCCACAATTGCAGGACTTATAAATTTCGCCGTGAACATTGCGCTAGCTTCAATTCTTTCTATTAGATTTAAGGGAAAAGGAATTGCTCTGGCACTCACAATTGCAAGCGCGGCAAACACATTGATGCTTTTTGTTTTTTTAAGAAGAACAAAATCAATTCATGTTGGAAATATTTTAAAGCTTGCAGTTTTGTATGCAATAAAAATTGCGGCATTTTCGGTAATTGCAGTTATTCCGGTTGTTCTGACAAAAAACTATTTTATAAATTTTTTCAGCGGAAATCCAAGAATCATTTCGCAAGGAATTCCTGTTTTTATAACTGCGGCAATTTTTGGAGCAATAGGACTTGTGCTTCTTTTTATTTCAAAAGATTCACTTTTAAAAATAGCATTTGAAAAAATTTCAAGGCGAAAATAAACTTTCAGAGGAAAAAAAATGAATTTCAATTTAAAGCAAATTTATGAAGACAGACGAAAAAAGGTCAGCGAATATTTAAAGCAAAACAATATCAAGGCGGCAATCTTTGAAGATTCTGAACAGAGAAGAGATGTTGCCGTGCGTTATCTTTGCGGACATCCAAGCGACGCATCTTTAATTATTTTGGATAATGGAAAATCTTTTTTAATTCCGTGGGATGAAAATTTAGCAAAAGACAAAGCGTTTGCAGATGAAATAATTCCTTCTGAAAAATTTAAAAGAAGTTACATAAATGCAGCAAAAGAAATTTTAACATCAACCATTTCTGAAAAAAAATCAAAACTCTGCATTTCTCCAGAAACTCCATACATTCAGTTTAAAAAGTATTCAGAAAAACTTGAAAGTTTTAAAATATACGCTGAAGAAAATTCTGCACACGACTTTGTAAAATCACTTCGCGCAATAAAAGACAACTATGAAATTGAATGTACAAAAAAAGCAGCTGCAATCACAGATGAAATGACAAAAATTATTGTGGAAAATTTGCGTCAAGGAAAAATAAAAACAGAAACGGATGTCGCGCTTTTTGCAGAACGGGAGCTAAGAATAAAAGGCGCAGAACGCACAAGTTTTGACACACTCGCCGCAGGACCAGATCGAAGTTTTGCAATTCACGCATTCCCGGGATACACACAAGGAAACTGGGGAACTCAAGGATTGTCAATTTTGGATTATGGAGTTTGCTACGAAGGCTACGCAAGCGACTGCACAATCACAATTGCAAAAGGCCCGCTTTTGAAAGAACAAGAAGAGCTTTTAAAAGCCGTGCAAGAAGCCGCTGATGAATGCAAAAAACTTTATATGCCGAACGAAAAAATTTCACACGCAGTAAAAAAAGCTGATGAAATTTTTGCAAAAATAAACAGAACTATGCCGCACGGACTGGGGCACGGAACAGGCCTTGAAATTCACGAAGAGCCATTTGTAAGCATGAGAGCAAACGAAAATGATGTTTTCGAAGCTGGAAATATCATAACACTTGAGCCTGGACTTTATGATAAAAATCTTGGCGGAACTCGTCTTGAAAATGACATTCTAATAACAGAAACTGGCAATGAAGTTTTAACGCACTCAGAAATTTTTAGAATTTAAATTTCATTCCGCCAAACTTTGCAAAGCCGGCTGTCAATTTGATAAATAAAATTTTCTTTTGTCAGCCGGATTTTTATCTCTGACAGTTTTGAAAAACAAGACATAATATTAGAAAAAAACTTTCCTACTCTGCCGGGAAAAAAAATGTTTTTTGAAATTAAAAACTGCGACACAAAAACAAAACCGCAAAGTCGCCCGCCCTTTACAAGTCCTAAAATCAAAGCCCCCAAAGTTATATTCAAGTTTCCAAAAGTAAATAAAATTTTTCCATGCGGAGAAAACAATGAAAAAAGAACAACAAAAAAAATCAAAAACATAGATGGCAAAATTTTCAAAGTTCTTTTTTTTATAAAGACTAAAATGGCAAAAAACAGAACAACAAAATAAATTTCAAAAACTGAATTTCTGAAAATCAGAATTGCAAAACCAATTGCAGAAATAAAAATATTAAAAAAATTCATCTTTTCACTTTCTGAAAACGCCGAATCAATTCTTGCTGGAGTTCCAATAACAAGCTCTTTAAACCAAACTGATTTTCTGCAAAATCTTCCTGTAAAAATTCCAAGAGCTAACGAAGTGCAAAATGAAACACAAAGCATTGGAGGAGCAATAAATTTCACATTCGAGCCAAACATAAAAATACCGGCTAAAAAAATCTGCGCAATATTATTTGCAAGTCCGCCGCAAACAGAAATTCCAATAAAAGAAATTTTGTTTCTAAAAATAAAATATGCAAGCATCATGGAAATTCCGGAAGCAACAGAACCTGCAAAGGAAAAAATAAAAACATAAGAAAACAAAGTTCCGGTTATAATTGCCTGCAAAAAAATTTTTAATAAAACAAGCATCAATGTTTCTTGTTTTTTCAAAACCGGAAGACTTATCAAAATCGGAAGATTTGCAAATCCAATTTTAAAGAAAGGCAATGGCTTTGGAACTGCATATTCTACAGCAGAAAGAAAAAAACAAAGAGCAGAAAAAAAAGCAATTTTATTCCAGTCGATTTTTTTCATTAGCGAAGATAAACCATCAAAAGCATTATGTCGCTGTTTCTAATTCCGCTTATTCTTGAAGCCTGTCCCAAAGTAAGAGGCCGAATTTTTTCAAGTTTTGCGCGGCTTTCTGAAGACAATGCGACAATTTTTGAATAATCAAAATCCAAAGGAATTCTTGCGTTTTCCATGCGATGCATTTTTGCAACTCTAGAATCCTGTTTTTCAATATAATAGCGGTACTTAAAATCTTCCTGCGCCAAAATCCATTCAAGGCAGTTAAAGTTTCCAGGATTTTCAGCATCTGGATGCTTGCTCAAAAATTCAAGTGCTTCATCAACTTTCTGATATTTCAAATTCATTTGTTCAAACTGAGCCTTTGAAATAAGACCTGCATCAAAGCCTTTTTTCCGCAATCGTCTGTCAGCAGTGTCATGCCTAAGCTTAAGCCTGTATTCAGCTCGGGCTGTAAACATTCTATAAGGCTCTTTTGTTCCAAGCGTAACAAGGTCATCAATAAGCACGCCAATGTAAGCTTCATCACGACCAAGGACAAGCGGCTCGTAAGACGGAATTTTTTCAAAAGAATCAAAGCCAAATTCTTTTTGTGTTTCCATCAATTTTCTGGATAAAGATTCAGTTTCATTCGCGGAAATTTCAGCAAAGTTTTTAAGTTCATCAGAATTGAAAACTGGCTTGGGCATAAATCTTCCCGGCTCAGAACTTGCAGGAGAAGACCTAAATGATGAATCAGAAGCGCAAATCGGTCCGCATAATTTTTTATGTTCCCTTGCATAGAGCGCAGCATTTATTCCAGCAACAAGTCCCTGACCTGCAGCTTCTTCATAGCCTGAAGTTCCATTGATTTGCCCGGCATTAAAAAGACCTGCAACACGTTTTGTTTCAAGAGAAGGAAAAAGCTGTGTCGGCTCAATATAGTCATACTCAACAGCATACCCCGGGCGGCTTACAACACAATTTTCAAACCCAGGCATAGTCCGCAAAAAAGCATCTTGAACTTCTTCCGGCAAACTGGAACTTAATCCGTTAAGATAAATCTCATCAGTTTCAAGACCTTCCGGCTCAACAAAAAGCTGATGTCTGTTCCGCTCAGCAAAACGCATAACTTTGTCTTCAATGCTCGGACAATAGCGAGGACCAACTCCGCTGATTTTTCCAGAATACAATGGCGAGCGGTTTATATTTTCCCTGATTATTTTATGAGTTTCTTCATTTGTATAAACCAAATGGCACGGCACCATCGGACGTTCAATTTTTTCATCATCAAAGCTAAAAGGAACAATTTCTTTATCTCCTTCCTGAAGTTCAAATTTTGAAAAATCAACTGTATGCTTTAAAATCCGCGGAGGAGTTCCTGTCTTAAGCCGGCCTGTTGTAAATCCAAGACGGCTCAAACTTTCAGTCAAGCCAAATGCGCCAGTCTCGCCTAAACGTCCGCAGGGAGCATCGTATTCACCGATAAAAATTCTTCCGCCTAAAAAAGTTCCCGTTGTAAGAACTGCAGCCCGGCAAGGAATAATTCTTCCACGCTCTGTAACTACACCGATAATTTTTTGCCTCATTCCGCTACGGCAAGCTTGTGTCGCAAAAGTGTATGAAGAGCCTGAACGTTTTTCTCCTGGAATCGAGCCTGCTTCCATAGAACCAGAACTGTCTTTTGGCAACGGCACATCCGAAGCTACAGTCAAAACATCAACAACAGTGTCCATCAAAGTTGAAAGATTCTCCGTAGATTCCACAACATGGCGCGCAAGAGATGAATAAACAATTTTGTCTGCTTGTGAACGAGGAGCCTGAACTGCAGGACCGCGGCTTTTGTTCAGCATTCTAAATTGAATCATTGAGCGGTCAATCAATTTTCCCATCTCTCCTCCAAGAGCATCAATTTCCCGGACAATATTTCCTTTTGCAATTCCGCCGATTGAAGGATTGCAGCTCATTCTTCCAATTGAGTCAATCGACTGTGTAATTAAAATCGTCTTTAGTCCCATTCTAGCGCAAGCAAGGGAAGCTTCAATTCCAGCATGACCTCCGCCGCAAACCGCTACATCGAATGAATCATAAAAAGCCATAGTTCCTCTATTTAAAAAAGCGGGAAGTTTTTAAAAGCAGAATTTTTCAGCGTAAAATAAAAACTCAAAAGCCCGAATCTTCAATTTTCTAAATGTGCCAAGTATACCAAATTTTAAACTTAAATGGAAGAAACACATTTTACAAGCAGCATTTAGAATCAACTTGTCTTACGCGAAAACATTTTGTATCTTTTATTATGACAGAAAAATTTGCACAAGATTTTTTAAGAAACATGATTTATTCAATTTATTTGGAGGAAAAATGAAAATAACTGAAAATCCAAATTCTGAAATTGCGCAAACTGTAAAAGAAGGCTTAAAACAAAAAGGCGGCTACTGTCCGTGCAGAGTTGAAAAAACTCCAGACACAAAATGTATGTGCAAGGAATTCAGAGACCAGATAAAAGATCCTGACTTTGAAGGATTTTGCCATTGCATGCTTTATTATAAATCAAAATAATTTTGGAGGAAATTATGGAAGTAAAAATCACAGAATCAAATTTCAAAGAAGAAGTTTTAAATTCAAACAAGCCGGTTCTTGTTGACTTTTGGGCTACTTGGTGCGGACCTTGCAGAATGCTGTCTCCCGTAATTGAAGAAATCGCGGCGGAAAAATCAGAAAATTTAAAAGTTGGAAAAGTAAATGTCGATGAAGAGCCAGCTCTTGCAACACAATTTGGAGTTGTAAGCATTCCGATGCTTGTGCTTTTTAAAAACGGCAAAGCAGTAAAAACCAGCGTTGGTTATCAGCCAAAAGATGAAATTCTAAAATTCATAGAATAGCATTTAAAATCCGCCTGAAGATTTTTTATCGTTAGACGGATTTTTTAACGCTTTAAAGGAATAATTCCCTGCGGAACAAATTCTCCGCTCAAAGCTCCGAACAAAGCCGCAAACGAATAACTTGAGTAGCTGTATCCGCAAAGGATTGTGTCCGCCCAATCAAAATCATCAAGAACAAAAACCGGAGACATAATAGAAAGAATAACAATCCGCTTGTCCATGTAGCGCAAACGTTTCGCAATATTCGCCGTGTGCTTGTCGTAAACACAGATAATAATTGTATCATAGCTATCCGCCACGGAAACTAAAGAAGCCGCATTCCAATTATCAAAATTGCTATTGTCGTTTTTTAATTCATAGCTGAAATGAAAAGTCGAAACATTTGGATAACGTTTTCGACCTTCACTATAAAGCGAAAGAAAAGGACCTGCTATTAAAACGCGCTCACCTTCTGCAGGCTTCAACGGCAAAGCTGAACCTTGTTTGTAAACGCTCACTGAACGGCAGGCTTGCTCAAGAAAAAATTTTTGACCGTCTTTATCTGGAATGTGCTCAAAAATTGAATTCTCATCAGGATAAAGCGGCGCATGATTTTCACTTTTAAAATAATTTAGTTTGGCAAAAACAACACGCCGGGCAGCATCCTTTACACGTTCTTTAAATTTCGAATTTGTTTTCATCCGCTCAAGATTTCTAGTCCACATATTGTCATAAAGCCCGGCAGTCGTAGAAGAAATTATAATATCGTTTCCTGCTTCAATTGCCATCATTACAGCACGATGAAAAGAGCCTGCAAACAAAGTCGCTCCGTTCATCATCATGTCATCAGTAATTATAAGACCATCGTAATTCATCTGGCGGCGCAAAATATCAGTCAGAAATTTTTTAGAAAGGCTTGCAGGAGTTCCGTCGCTTTCAATCTGAGGAAATGAAAGATGCCCGCTCATAATTGCAGGAATTTTTGCCTTTATCAAATATTCAAAAGGAACAAGCTCACGGTTCACCAAAGTCCGCGCATCAATTTCAATCTGCGGAAGCCTTCCGTGGCTGTCAAGACTCGTGTCGCCATGTCCTGGAAAATGTTTTGCAGTCGGAATAACACCAGCGTCCATTGAACCTGCTGCAAAAGCCTCACCTAAAATTCCAGAATCAACAGGGTCAGAACCAAATGACCGCGGACCAATCACACTTGAATTCAAATTCGTATACAAATCCACAGTAGGAGCAAAATTCATGTTAATTCCAAGCGCACGGATTTCACGGTTTATATAAAAGCCAGAATAATAAGCATCAAGCGGATACCCAGAAGCTCCAATTGCAAGGTTCCCCGGGGTATCAGAAGTTTCACCTTTTACATGGCGAATCCAACCGCCTTCCTGATCTGTAGCAACAAAAAGCGGAATCTTTAAAGGCCTGCTTGCTGCCTCCTGCTGAAGAATCCGCACTGACTTTGCGACTTTTTGAATATTGTCAGTATTCCACCCAAAAACTTTTACACTTCCAAGTCCGCGCTGAGTTACCCAAGAATTCAGCAAATCACTCGGCTCGGCTCCAGCCCAACCGAACATAAGAATCTGCGCAAGAAGTTCTTCATCGCTCATAGAGTCAACAAGCTTCTGAGAAAGTGGTTCTGGCGGAATATCACTCCAAAAATCTATCTTTGCAGAATCAGCAAAAGCAACTGTAAAAATTACTGAACAGAAAAAAAATGCTACAACTTTTAATTTCATTGAGAAAATATTTTAGCTTAAACAGACAAAAAATGCAATTTTATAAAAAAAATGCCGCCCGAAGGCAGCAATATATAAAATCGGATTCCAGCTTTGCTTGTAAAATCCGTAAGCGCAAAAAAAAGATGCCTTAAAAAAGACATCTTCAATTGCGAAAGGCGTCAATCGGAATCGAACCGATGCATAGTGGTTTTGCAGACCAGTCCCTTACCACTTGGGTATGACGCCATAACGTGAAAATACTATAGCAAGAAAAAAGATTCTTGTCTAGTGGAATTTACAATTTTTCAAGACGTTCCTTTAGAACAAGATAAGAGCCCAAAATGCCGCACAAACATACAATTGCAATCACATAAATTTTCAGCGGAATCAAAATAGGAAGAAGTTCAACAAGTGCGCAGAGAAGCAAACTGCTTACAAACGATGCACTGGCTTTTTGAATTTTCTTGCCTTCCTTTTTCATGGCATTTTTTTTCGCTGAAATTTTCATGAAGTAAAAAAGCAAAACGCAAAGATAAACTGCAATTCCTGCAATACAAACAAAAAAACTAGCGCGCATTTTTTATCTCCAGATATTTTAAAAGAGCTTTTTTTGCAGACTCAAATGCCAAAGGAATTTTTTCTATATCCGCCAAAGATTCAGCTTTTATCCATTCAAGTGAAACAACTTCGCTTTGCTGAGTTTTAAATTCAAAATTAGAAGGCAAAGACGCTGAATAAAACATATCGCAGGTTTTATAAATTATTTTTTTGTAAACATAAGTATTTGGAAAAGCTCCAACAAATTTTATATTTTCAGGCACAACTCCAATTTCTTCTGAACACTCACGCATTGCACTTTTTTCAGGTTCTTCATCAGGTTCACAAAATCCTCCGGGAAATGCAAGGAAATTTTTTCTAGGTTCTTTTGCCCGGCGTTCAAAAAGAATTTCATGTTTTTCATTTTCAAGAATTACGCCCACAGCAGAAGCGACATTATTAAAAAGTTCAAGTCCGCAGTCAGGACAACACCATTGCCTTCCATTCAAAAGCGTTTGGATTTTTTTTGAGCTGCAATCAGGACAAAAATTAAATTTATTATTTTCCATAAAAAATATTATAGCACAAAACAAACGCAATGAAAAACTGCTATTTTATTTTTTACAAATTAAATGTATATTTACTTCATGGATAACATTCAAAAATTTTTTTCAGATGTTCAAAAAATCAAAAAACATTACCGTTCAGAAAATCCTGTTTATGACGGAAAAAAAGTCTGCATTCAAATTCAAAATTTATTTTCAAACTCAAATAGAAATTTAAAGTCGCTAGCAGATGCTTTTTCTGATTACTGGATGAATAAATACATTTTAAATTCAAGTCAGCTAGAAAACGAACCTACAGAAGAGCACGTAAAAATTCTTGGAGCAATGCAGGCTCTCATAGACAATGACGTTTCTTCAACAGAAGCTTTGAGCAATGACGACTGGAAAGAACTTTGCCAAATTACAAATTGCGAGGCAGAAGAAATTCCAATTGAAACTTTAAACAATATGATGATGATTTTTTTAGACAAGCAGGCAATGTAATCAATGGAAAATAACTTTTACCAGCAATGTGTTCAGTGCCCAAGAAAATGCAAGTCAGACAGAAGTAATGGAAAAACGGGATTCTGCGGAGAAACAGAAAATTTGAAAATCGCTTCTGCAGGATTGCATTTTGGAGAAGAACCGCTAATCACAGTTTTCGGCGGAAGCGGAACAATATTTTTTACAGGTTGCACTTTAAAATGCGCATTCTGCCAAAACTATCAGATAAGCCAGCAAGGAATGGGCGCAAATGTAGATGAAAAAGAATTTGCAGAAATTTGTCTCAAGCTTCAAGAGCTGGGAGCAGAAAATATAAATTTAGTTACAGGAAGCCATCACATTTCAAAAATCGCGCAGTTCCTAGAAATCGCAAAAAATTCAGGGCTTAAAATTCCAGTTGCATGGAATTCCAGTGCTTATGAATCAGTTGAAGCTCTTGAGCTTTTAAAAGATGTCGTTGATATATGGCTTCCGGATTTTAAACCAATCAGCAGTGAAGCAAGCAAAAAACTTTTTATGGCAGAAGATTATCCGCTTGTTGCAAAAAAAAGCATCAGTTGGATGATAAAAAATTTTCCGCTTGAAATAGAGGAAGTTTCAAAAAACGCTGAAAAGAAAGAAAAAATAAAAGGCGGCGTTATAATAAGACATCTTGCCTTGCCTGGAAAAATTGATGACACAATTTTTGCGCTTGAATGGCTGAAAAAAAATGCTGACGGAAAAAGCTGCATTTCACTTATGTCGCAGTACACGCCAGTTCCATTCAACTCAAAAACCGAAGCAGAAAAAAACTGGAGAGAAAATTCACTTAGCACTTTTGAAAATCGTTTAATCAGCAAAGACGAAGATGAAATCCTACGCGACATTATTGAAGCTTATAACTTTGAATATTTGTTCTATCAAGATTTAAGCGACGACACAAGCTGGCTTCCAGATTTTAACAAAACACAGCCTTTCAGCAATGCGCTTGCAAAACCAGTCTGGCACTGGAAAGAAAAATTTTTAAAAAACTGATTTTTAACTTACTTTTTCCAAAACTCAATATGCTCGCTGCCGATTAAAAGTGAATCTAAAATTTCTTTTTCAACAGGTGATTTATGATGCGCAATTACAACTGCGATTCTGCTTGCGGAACTTGAAGGACATTCAGGAACAAAGTCTTTCTTGTGCTTATAAATATTTTTTTTTCCTGAAAGAAGATTATAGCTGTCGTTGAAAATTTTTCCGCTTTTTGTAGGAAGATAATTGAACTGAGAAAGGCAATTTTCATCCGAAGAAAAAATATTATTTCCATTTTGTTCAAAAACATTCAGCACTGCGCTAGCATAAACATTTTTTTTGCAGCACTTTAAAAGCTCTTCAATTCCACCGCCAATTCTAGGCGCAAAATCAATCGGAACAAGAGTGTCTTCCTGGTCTTCAATAAAATCAAACTGTCCAAACGAAATATTTTCTTTTTCAAATAAAACATCGCACCATTTTTCAAGGGCTACTTTTATTTCTGTGCTAGGATTTAAAAGCTGATAAACCGCAGTGCACGGCGTTCCATGAATAAAAACAATTTCTTTTTTGCAAAGTCGGACTAAAGAAACATTTCCTTTAAAATAAAAAATGTCCGCACTGTATTCTTTTCCCAAAATATATTCTGTAACAAGCGCATTTTTATTTTCAATTTCAAAAAGTTTTAACGCACGGTTATTCACATTTCGGGCATTAAAAATAAATTTTTCAACTTCACCAATATTTTCTTTGCTTGCAATTTTTATTCCGTAGCCAGAAAAAAGTCCGTCGGGTTTTACAATTATACTTTTTCCAGTTTGATTAACAAAATCTTTTGCCAGCTGAATCGAATCAAAAATTCTTGGAACTTTAAAATAGTTCAACAAGTCATAAAGTTTTTTTTTGGAGCGTGAAGCCAGCAATGCGTTTTTTGAAATTTTACAACTCTCAATATTTTTTATACATTCAGAAATCCAATATTCAGACAGAGGAACAACAATTTTATTTTCTGGAATTTTATCAGTAAATTCTATTTTTTCTTTTTCTGGAATTTCTTGATACTTGAGCATATAGGGAACTTCCGCAAAAAAGGCTTCAATTCCAATACTCAAAAAAGCTTCTCGTATTTCGTCCAAGCCAAAAACAAAAGAAGCCCCGGCTAAAACTATTTGCTCCATTGCAATGCAATCCTTTCACAGGCATTTTCACCGTCCATTGCAGAACTTACAATGCCGCCAGAGTATCCGCTTCCTTCTCCAGCCGGAAAAAGATTTCGCAAACCAATGCACTCAAACTTTTCCTTGCTGCGCAGAATTCTTATAGGAGTACTTGTGCGTGTTTCCGAAGCAATCAAAAGCGCATCATTGCAGACAAAGCCTTTCATCAGCTTGTTGAATTCTACAAAAGCTTTTTCAAGGCGATTTGAAATCTGAGCAGGAAGCCATTTATCCAAACGACTTGCAACAACACCTGGAGCATAACTTGCAGGCGGAAGAGTTTCACTTGCCTTGTGTTTCAAAAAATCCACAAGACACTGAGCCGGAGCTTTTTGACCTTTTCCATTTTCAAAAGTTTTCTGTTCAATAAATTTTCTAAAAAGGAGACCTGCAATTTTTTCAGTTCCAATTGATTTTGCTTCTTCAACAAATTCCAAAGGAATATCTTCTGGACGAATTTCTACGACAATTGCCGAGTTGCTCCACTTGCTATTGCGTCCTGCGGCAGACATTCCGTTTACGACAATTTCGTTAGGGCCAGTGCTGCTTGGAACAACAAAACCTCCGGGGCACATACAAAAACTGTAAACACCGCGACCGTCAATTTGTGAAGTGAGCCTGTATTCCGCAGCTCCAAGCTCCTGTTTTTTTTCTCCGTGAAACTGAATTGAATCAATCAAAGTTCTTGGATGCTCAACACGAACACCCATTGCAAAAGTTTTTGCTTCAAGAGATTCCGGGGAAATTTTTGCAAGCAAAGCATAAATGTCAGATGCTGAATGTCCTGTTGCCAAAAGAACTGCATCCGCAAAAATATTTTTTGTTTCCCCCTGATTTTTTACAACAACACCTTTTACAATTTTTTCATCGCCGGATTTTTCTAAAATGAAATCAACACATTCAGTATCAAAAAGAAATTCTCCGCCCTTTTGCAAAATAAAATTCCGAATGTTGTTTACAATTGCCGGAAGCTTGTCTGTGCCGATGTGCGGATGAGCGTCTGTAAGAATTTTTTTGTCCGCCCCGAAATGCTCAAAAATTTTTAAAATGCCATTTATATTTCCGCGCTTATTGCTGCGTGTGTAAAGTTTTCCATCGCTAAAAGTTCCAGCTCCGCCTTCGCCAAAACAATAGTTCGAATTTTCATCCACAATTCCAGTTGTGCTTATCATGGCGATGTCGCGTTTTCGTTTTGAAGTTTCGCTGCCACGCTCAATAACAACCGGCTTGATTCCATGCTCCAAAAGTTTCAGTGCGCCAAAAAGTCCTGCAGGTCCAGAACCTATTATGGCGACAGATTTTTTTCCGTCCGCAGTTTTCCAGTCAGGCAAAGCAAATTCATCAGCAGGATTTTCTCCGATGTAAACTTTGTAGCGCAAAAAAAATTTAATATTTCTATGGCGCGCGTCAATCGATTTTTTTACAAATACAGTTGAAATATCTTTTTCTTCAAAACTGATTCCTTGTTTTTTTAATGCAAGGCGGATTTCTTTTTGTATGAATTTTTCGTCTTTTTCTTTTTCTGGCTGAATCGCAATGGAAACTTCTTTTATCATGCAGACAGTTTATATAGAAAAGAAAGAGGAATCAACAACCACAAAAAAATCTTCGGGTCAAGCTAGAAGATGGCATTCTTTGCCTAAATATGACAAGTTTATTTTAATTCGGCAATAATGATTTTATGTCATACTCCGGCTTGACCGGAGTATCACGTGCGTCCTGTCATTAATGTACCCTAAGATGACAAAACGACTTACTGTCATTACCGTGCCTGACACGGTAATCTAAAAACTAAAAATCCAATGCAAGCGAGCCGTCTGCTCCTGACTTCCATTTCTTGAGCCCGAAATCAGAGCTTGCAGAAACATAAGCGTTAAGCATATCAATCAGAGTGCCGCTGTACGAAAGTGTCTGCGCGCTCTTGCATTCCGATGTTGTGCCGGCAACAACAGAAGAAGTCGGACTATTTGTGTCAAAGTAGCCGCAGCCGGTGATTTTCGATGGGTCTGGAATGCAGATTTCGGCAGTATATGCATTAGTTTTGCTTATATAGGCAATTTGATTTTCAGCAGTTCCGCCACGGTCTATGTTGTCTTTAAACCAGTAGCAGTTTTTCAAATAGCCGTCTGTTCTTGCGGCGATTGCACCAGAAATATAGCTTAATTGTGTACTCGTGTCTTTAACGGAGTTTGTTTTTATCTGCACAGCACTTATAGCATTTTCTATAGTTCCATAGTTTATTGCACATATTCCGGCAGTTTTCTGATAAGAGTCATTCCAGTTAAAAGTCAATTGATTTTCTATATTACCGGTTACAAAGCAGTTTACTACTTTTCCACTTTCAGTATTAACTTTGCATATTCCTGCGGTGTCACTTTTTGTACCTATGGAAATATCTGCCTTTACAATGCAGTTTTTTATATTTCCATAGTTGTATGTACAAATCATTCCTCCGCGGCTCATTCCACGGTCGCTAAGGTCTCCTGAACAAGTCTGATTAACAACAAGATTTTCAATTGTTCCGTAGTTGTCAAAAAAAAGACCAAACATCTGGCTGCCAAGTCCATCTTCTCTTTTTGTTATATTGTATGAAATTGTTTTTCCATTTCCATTAAATGTGCCCTTAAACGGCATATTGTTACTCTCTGCATAGTCGTCTGTAATTGATTTTACAAATCCAATCGGCTGCCAGTCATCCGCACAATCTGCCAAATCAACATCATCCGCAAGCGTAATCGTTATACCTTCAAAGTCGCTTCCGGCATTTACCAATTCACAAAGTTTTACCATGTCAGTGGAAGAAAGAACAACCAGTTTTTTATAAGAAGGCGTAGAATCAAATGCGGAAACTACAGGCTGTAAAGACAAAGAACAATCCGTGTTTT
>ERZ808246.804-NODE-804-length-24757-cov-6.092907_pt1 | contig 24757 bp, 14 predicted proteins | sample MGYA00521083_ERZ808246 | MGnify/ENA primary metagenome ERZ808246 (study PRJEB31516, sample SAMN03275577) | gut metagenome | biome: mammalia-associated habitat; material: feces | host: Papio cynocephalus | place: Kenya | collected 2012-07-07 ... | reverse complement strand
CCGTAGCCGAAATCCGCCGTCGCGAAAGGATGCGTCCCGACGGAAGCCGTGCTCATGTTCACGCTCGCGCCGAATGCTCCCGCGCCATTAGCCGATGTCCCGAGTCCCCGCTGGAGCTGAACTGAAGAAAGGAGCGTGGAGAGCGAAGGGATGTTCACCCAGAAAACCTCCTGCGATTCTGCGTCATTGAGTGTTATTCCATTGAGTGTCACGTTGATCTGCGAACCCTTGCTTCCGCGGACTGTCATCTTCGAGTAGCCGAGTCCCGTTCCGCCCTCGTTCGTTGCAATCACCGAAGGCTGCAGGCTGAGATTCATAGGAAGAGAGTTGATTGGGTTTGTACGGACAAGTTCGTCCTTGCCTACAGTTGTGTAGGTAATAGGTGTGTTCTCACCGGCTCGTGAAGCAACAACGACAACGCTGTCAAGCCTTTCGACTTTGCCTCCGTCCTCATCAGAGGTGCCTGACTTTTCCGGAGAACCGGGAATTTGTAAAGAAATGTACATGGCATCGTGGGCCGATGCTGTTTTTCCAGAGACTGTCTGTCCCGAAAGAACGGTGCCGAGCACCGCAAAAAAAAGAAAACCTCGCATAAAGCAATTAACTAAAAATTAATACTATACGAGGGGGCTGGATTTTCGCGCGACACCGCGCCGTTTCCATCGGAGTTGTGCATTCCCTTCGGCGGTATTGGCCGCATCAGGTTCAATGGGACTCTCTCAACCTGAACCCTTTACGGCTCAAGTACCCCCGCTGATTATTTTATATATCATCTGTCGCTACACATCCAGCGACAGATCATCTGTCGTTGCATCACCCGGCAAAATCGCTTGGCGGTCAATCCGCTTTTATTTGCATTTTACTTCAATCTCGAATAATTTAGGCCACAGCTTGCCGGTGATGTAAATTTTCCCATCGGCCGGATTATAGGCGATGCCGTTCAGCACGTCGGTCTCCGGTGTCCGCAGGTCTTCGCGCAGCAGTCCTCGGCAGTCGATGATTTTCTCTACGGCTCCGTTTTCCGGATTTATGACGACGATGAAGTCGCTCGTATATACATTCGCCCAAATCTTCCCGTCAATCCATTCAAGTTCATTCAGCAGCCCCACGGATTTCCGTCCGTTCTTGACGACGATTCTCCTCTGAACCTTAAAATTTGCGTCGAGGAAATATATGTTCGAGCTTCCGTCGCTCATTATCAATGATTTGCCGTCAGTCGTAAGACCCCAGCCCTCGCGTGGATTGACGATGCTGCGCTCGAACTTGAGGGTGTTCGCGTCATAGACAAGAGCCACATAGTTGCGCCATGTCAGATAGTACAGCTTGTCGCCGAAAATCACCGAGCCTTCGCCGAAATATTTCCTGTCGATGTCGAACCTGCGGCTGCGCTCCCCCGTCGGGATGTCAACCTCGCAGAAATAGGAATGGCCATACTGTCCGGTGCTCTCGTAGAGACGTCCGTCATGGAAGAACAGCCCCTGAGTGTAGGATTCCGTGGAATGGGGATATTCGTTCACGACCTCAATGCTGCAGCGCGTCGCCTCGACAGTCGGAGCCGACTTTTTCTGCCTGTCCCTGCAGCCGGAGCCGAGAAGCAGCGGAAGCATGAGAGCCACAATCCTCAACATATTTGAAATCAAATAATTACACATCATGTTCATATTCACGAAAGCCCCGGAAATTCAGACAGCCTCAACAAAATTGCGCCGCGAAACATCAGACTCTGACTTTCGCGGCGCAAAGATAGCAAATATTTGTTATTTCGTCTTCGGTTCGGACTTTTTCGCTCCGCCTTCGGAATTTTTCATCGCGGCCTTGATGAAGGCGACGAAGATAGGCTGAGGGTTCTCCGGGGTGCTCTTGTACTCCGGATGGAACTGAACGCCGATGAAGAACGGATGGGTCGGAAGCTCGACGATTTCCACGAGACGCGTGTCAGGATTGCGTCCTGAGGCAATCAGGCCGGCCTTCTCAAAGAGACCGAGGAAGTCGCTGTTGAGCTCGTAGCGGTGGCGGTGACGCTCGGAAATCTTGTTGGTGCCGTAAATCTTCTCGGCAAGCGAACCCGGCTTGATTTCGCAGTCGTATGCGCCCAGACGCATGGTTCCTCCCTTTGAAGTGGTACTCTTCTGGTCTTCCATCAGGTTGATGACCGGGAAAGTCGCGTTAGGATTGACCTCCGTAGAGCAAGCACCGTCCATTCCGAGGACGTCGCGGGCAAACTCGACGACACACATCTGCATTCCGAGGCATATCCCGAAGAAAGGTATTCCGTGCTCACGGGCATATTTTATCGCCACTATCTTGCCTTCGAGTCCCCTCTCCCCGAATCCCGGAGCGACGAGGATTCCGTTCATCTTTCCGAGAAGTTCCTCCGCGTTGGATTCGTTGATGTTCTCACTATGGATGTATTGGACGTTGACCTTGCACTCGTTTGCGGCAGCAGCGTGAACGAAGGCTTCGCGGATGGACTTGTAGGCATCCTGAAGGTCATATTTTCCAACAAGCGCGATGTTAACCTCATGTTTAGGATTGTCGAGCCTGCGGAGGAAGTCGTTCCACTTGTCGAGGTTCGGCTCCGGGGCATCGGTGATGGCAAAGTGGTTCAGGACAAGCTTGTCGAGTCCCTCTTCCTTCATCTTGAGAGGCACCTTGTATATGGAGTCTGCGTCAATCGACTGGATGACGTGTCCCGGCTTCACGTTGCAGAACAGGGCGACCTTCTTGCGGAGTTCCGGCGAGAGGTCGTACTCGGTGCGGCACACGATGATGTCCGGCTGCACGCCGCTCTGCTGGAGCATCTGCACGGAGTGCTGGGTCGGCTTGGTCTTGAGTTCCTTGGCTGCCTTGAGGTAAGGCACGAGGGTAAGGTGTATCGTCACGCAGTCCTCCTCCGGGAGCTCCCACTGGAGCTGACGCACTGCCTCAACGAAGGGGTGCGACTCCATGTCGCCGACGGTTCCGCCGATTTCGGTGATGATGACGTCGTAGTCGCGGGTCTTGGAAAGGAGCATCATGCGGCGCTTGATTTCGTCGGTGATGTGAGGGACAATCTGCACGGTCTTCCCGAGATACGCGCCCTCGCGCTCCTTATTGATGACTGTGTTGTAGATCTTTCCCGTGGTGACGTTGTTCGCCTTCGAGGTATAGACTCCGAGGAACCTCTCGTAGTGCCCGAGGTCGAGGTCGGTCTCCGCTCCGTCTTCCGTGACATAGCACTCTCCGTGCTCGTATGGGTTGAGCGTGCCCGGATCGATGTTGATGTAAGGGTCGAATTTCTGGATTGTTACCTTCAGACCCCGTGCCTGAAGAAGCTTTGCGAGAGATGCGGAAATGATTCCCTTTCCGAGGGAAGATGCTACACCACCTGTGACGAAAACGTACTTTGTGTTCATAAATAGAGAAAAAAAAAACATCCGACGACCGTCGAAGTCCTGACTCCTTAAAAGAAGCCCTGCCGGCAGTCTCCCGCCAACAGGGGCACAAAATTACTCCTTTTTTCCGTTCCTGCCAAATATTTTCGGACACATATTTTTCGTAAACGACGCCATTCGGTCGAAAAAGTGTGGTAAAATGGTAATTATTCGGTCGAAAAATTGTAACGAAATGGTGATTATTCGGTCGAAAAAGTGTATATTCGCAGGCGAATAACATAAGAGATAAGATGTTACGCAGGAAAATGGAATCCACCATGTTGGAGTGGAAAAACACGAAGGACAAGAAACCGCTCGTTATCAAGGGAATAAGACAGTGCGGAAAGACGTTCATCGTCAAGAAGTTTGCAAGGCAGAACTACCGAAGTGTAGTATATATGAACTTCATACTCGAACCGGACAAGGCTACGGCTTTTTCTGGAAACAAGGACATTGACACGATTATCCTGAACCTGTCGTCCATGATTCCGGGTTCTAAATTCATTCCAGGACAGACCTGCATCATTCTCGACGAAATACAAGAATGTCCGGAAGCCAGAACAGCCCTCAAATCCTTCAAGGAAGACGGGAGATTCGACGTCATTGCGACAGGTTCCCTCCTTGGAGTCAAAGGATATGGAGAGAAAAGACGAGAAGACAAAAAGGCAGGGACAAATTCGATTCCTGTCGGGCACGAGACTATTGTGGAAATGTATCCCCTTGATTTTGAGGAGTTCCTTTGGGCAAACGGAATCAATGAAAAAGTCTTGGAGTCAGTTGCGCAGAGTCTGAGGAATGAAGTCCCGGTTCTTGATGGCATCCACAGCGCCATGACCACACTATTGTACAGGTACGTTATTGTAGGTGGTCTGCCTGCCGCAGTGAATAAATTTTTAGAGACGAAGGACATCGGGCAAGTGTATAAGGTACAGAGGGAAATTCTGGACGAATATGAAGACGATATGGTCAAATATGCCGACGATGCAGACAAACCGAGAATAAGGGAATGCTTCGAGTCAATACCGAAACAGCTCGCTCGGGAAAACAAGAAATTCCGATACTCCGTCATCAGGAAAGGGGCAAGGGCTTCGGAATATTCCGGATGTCTGCAGTGGATGGAGGATGCCGGAATAATACGCCGTTGCTACAACGTCACCACGACAGAACTGCCGCTCGCCGGGAACGCCATTGAAGACTGCTTCAAGGTCTATGTGCAGGACATCGGTCTGCTCATCGCCATGCTCGATTTCGGCACGCAGGCAGACATCCTGCAAGGGAATCTGCTCGGATACAAGGGGGCGATTTTTGAAAATCTGATGGCGGATTTCCTCTGCAAATCCGGAATCCCGCTCTACTATTTTCATAAGGACAGCGGGCTGGAACTCGATTTTCTGATACACCGAGGCGGCAAATGCACTCCGATTAAAGTAAAGGCGACAACCGGAAAGAGCAAGAGCCTCAACACGGTGATGAAAAACAGGAATATATATCACATTGATAACGCCCTGAAATTCGGCAACTACAATGTCGGACGCAACGGAGGCATTCTCACCCTTCCTTTATATATGGGCTTCATGATACGGGCAGGAGATGACCCGGGGGGGCATTCCGGATGTCGACATAGAGAAGCTCAACAGTCTGGTTCAGAAAGAAATCTGAACAAAAGCCTCGAAGCCGAACTCTTCAAGGCTTAGAATCATTTCAGACAGATGCTCCATTCTGTCGAAAAGTGTAAAATCATTTGTTTTGCAAAATAATATGCAATACATTTGCATGCAAAACGACATACAATGAGAACGATAACAACAAAAGAAAATGTAAAAAAACCTACAGCGTTCAGACTTAATGCTGACTTGGTCGCCCGTCTCAAAGTTTTAGCCAAAAAAGACAATCGCAGCCTCAACAATTATGTCGAGAATGTCCTGATGTCCGTGGCGTACAATGAACCGAATGAAACAACAAAAGCAGCAATAAGAGAAGCCAAAGAAAATAAAAACCTCGAAGCGTTCGACTTCGAGGCGTTCAAGGAATATGTAGATTCTTTGTAGTATGTGGAAATTTGTCCAGACGACGCAGTTCAAGAAAGACTGCAAGAAATATGCTAACAACAAAAAGAAACTGTCGGCATTGGAAGTCGTTCTGTTCCACCTGCGCGAGACGGGGACGGTTCCTGAAAAATTTAAGCCCCACCCGCTATCAGGCAATTATAAAGGAACACTTGAATGCCACATTGAGAATGACTTCCTGCTGATATGGGTTGATGAGACTGAGTACACTATCAAACTCGTCAGACTCGGAAGCCATTCTGAACTCTTCGGGAAATAATCACTTCAGGCGGATGCGCTGCCAGGTGGAGCGGAGGGCAGGGTCGGAGAGGGAGAAGGCGACGGAGCCGGACGGGGTGACGGACTCGGCATAGAGGCAGAGATAGTCTCCCGTGGCGGCATTGCCGAGCTCGCTCAGCGGTACGGCGATTTCAGTTGCGGTGCCACGTCGGCCGTCGGATGTCGTGCCGCTTGCGGAGGCGGAAACCGGGGAAAAGCGCTTGGCCTCAACCTTGCCTGTGGCCGAGTCGATGCTGAGTATGCCGTATTTCCTTGAACCGGAGGCGGCAAGGCGAAGATTAAGGCGATGAGTGCCGGCGGTCGCTCCTGACTCGGACTCGGACGCAGACTCTGAAACATCGGAATCCGTCGCGGACTCTGAATCCCAGCCGCCCAATGAGGGAGAAGCTGCGCCGCCGGAGAATGCGGTCTCGACCAGCAGGTAGAGATTCTTGTCGTCGCGGCGGGCGCGGATGAGTGTCTCGTCGCCTTCTTCAGAAGAAAGGAACAGAGCCTGAGTGCCGTCCCATTCCGAGCCGTCGCCATCAACGAGAGCAGGAGCGGCCGGCGCGTCAATGCGGTGGTTCAGCCACAGACGCTCAACCTGAAGCCCCTTGTCACAGTGCATGGCGGCGACCATTGTGCAGGGACTGTCAACCTCAATTGAGCCCCAGAATCCGTTGCCCGGCAAAGGATAGGACCAATCTTCCTCCCACGAGGAGCCGGAAGGGCACTGTCCTTTGCTGTCGAGAACCTTGACCTTGAATATGTTGGAATTATTGCAGCTCAGCACGGCCTCGCCGGAAGGAAACACAGCGACATAGCCGGAGCCTCCCGGAACAGAATTGGACGACCTTCTCGCCGGGCCTTCGCTGTTCTCCCCGAGATCCTTCCAGTCCAGCCCGTCATTCCACACGACCGACATCCGGCAATAGCTCCGTCCCTGATTGCTGGCAGGCGTCTCAAGACGCGCCTCCAGAAAACCGAGGATTGTCTTCCCGTCATTGAGGACACGGAAAGACGGCATCTGGTCAGTGTAGATTGCGGTACCTGTATATTCCGTAGAAGGTCCGTCATAGAAATACTTGAACTGACGGCATACCCTTATCTTCTCTCCCCATGTGTAGCCGTTGTCGGAGGAAATCATCACAGACGTGCCTGAATTGCGGCATTGAGGGGTCGCATCCGTGAAATAGCAGTGGATGCGGCCATCGGAAAGCACAAGCAGGTAGGGCTCCCAGTTGCAAAGATCGTAGATGTGATGCGGCTCCGACCATGTGCGTCCATTGTCCTTGCTGCGGATTGTGCATAGACCTGAGCCCATGTTCTGCAGATAATGGTCCTGAGCCCGGTAAGAGCATACGGCAAGAATCTCACCGTTCGGAAGCACCGCCGCATCCATGTTCACATAGCGCCTCACGTCCTTTTTCCCGTCTGCCATAATCGGGAACTCGGGTTTGAAAAGCATCACCGGCGTGCTCCACTCCTTCAGGTCCGGGCTTATGCTGCACCAGATGCGCGAGCCGAAACGCCCGCCGTGCCAGAACATTATGTACTCTCCCGAAGCCATTTTTTTGACACGGGGATAGTTCGCGAAATTTTCCTTGGCGACGTCGTCCTTCAATGCCCATTTGTTCGGGAGCACGACATATGTGCTCCTCATCGGCTGGAGACGGCTCCACTGCTCCTCTCCCTCGTGGGAGTTGAGTTCAGGAACCGCCCTTGAGGCGATTTCCGCCGCCGTCGTAATTCTGACTCCGCCGGCTTCGGTGTCCTCAGGGAGCAGCGTCGCGTTGCATGAAACCGAAAGCATCAGAAATGATGTCGCAAGAACTGATGTCATGCGGATGATATTACTGAAAATCATATATATAACTATCTTTATGACAATTGTTATTCGAGATAATCCTTTTAAAAAAAAGTTCGACGGTGACTAAAAAAACACTTGATCGGCCGATTACTCCTTGATGCAGCGGACTGACATCAGACGACCCCGGATGCCAGTCCCGCCCGTAGTCATGGCGACGGAGCCGCCGGCCTGTGCATACATTGCCGACGAGTTCTGTCCTGAGGCGCAGCTGCTCCAGTACAGTCCCCAATAGCCCTCATAGGCCAGCGCTCCGGCATCGGCCTTCGCCGAATCGACATAACCGGCGGCCGGGAAATAGTTGGTCGTGACGCCGGTGTTGAAACGGTAGCCGTAATACTGGTCTCGGGTAGCCGCCGCAAGCTTGCCGTTGTTGAGTTCCGTCAATGCGTTCAGTTGGCTTGCGTCCGGCACTCGGTAGCCCTCAGGACATGGGTCGTAGGCGGTCTTGATGCCGGGGATGCGAAGACTCTCTGAGACAATGTTGCCAAGAACAGTTCCGGCGTAACTTGAGCCCCAGAGCTCGTTGATGTATGTCTGAAGCCAGTTGCATCCGGAGTTCAGGACATACTGCCGCGACATAGGGTGGTTGACGGACCAGCCGATAGAGCCAATCACATTGTCAGCCCGGACAACTGAAAGCGGCATCGCGAAGTTTGCCGCCTGCACACGATTGCTGACATTCAGCGCACGCGGAAACGGATCCTTGCGTCCCCACTGATAGAAGAGTCCGAAAGAGTTGCGGACAGTCTCTTCACTGCACTGAGACCTGTCGGCAATGGAAGTGGCACCGAGGTTACGATCCATGATGCTGAAATTTCCGGCTGATGTGCTGCACTCGACATCGGAGGTCTCCCCCACCCAGATGTGGAACGACCACAGAATTCTGCCTGCGGCATCCTTCAGAGCCACCACAGCATTGCCGGTCATCCCGGTGAGAGGCACGGTCAGCGAAAGTTTGTCACCGTCACGGGCCAAGGCAAGTTCGGAAGCTGCGGGAACCACAGTTCCACGCGCAGAGGTCGCAGAAAGGTCAGTGAGTTCGCAGCCGTACTCCTGCTGCCAGAGGACATCTGCCGACGCAACCATGGCAGCCGCGCCGCCCACAACCGCGTTATCACGGGTGAAACGCTTGCTGAAAGAGCAGTATGGTGTCACGTCAAATGTCACGGAAACCGTGCCCGGATTCACGACGACGCTGTTCGCGTTTCCGTAATACGCGGTGAGCGGTCTGTGTTCAAGGAGCCTGATTTCGCCCCCAGACACCGACACCGGCTCGCAGTCATAGCTGTAAGTCCGTCCGTAATCGTCGATGAGCGATACCTCAAAGCCTTCGGGATAGTCCGCTGCAGGGATGCAGAAGACAAATCCCCGGGAATGGAGGTCAAAGACAGATAGCGAGTGAGGGCTCCACGAAGTCCAGCCGTAGCTGTCGATTTCCACAGCCTCAGAGAGCGACCTTGTCGCTGAAGCCGAGCCGGAAAGGCTTGAAAGCGTCGCGGTCTCAAGGTTCACGACAGCCTCGGCGCCGATTGCCTTGCCGTCCTTTGAAGTGAGCCTTATTGATCTGATTTTCATTCCGTTGCGCTGATAGTCGTATGGACGCACGACCACCGCGCCGAAAAGGTTGCGGAAAGAAAAGAGGCTTCCCTCAGACCTCGCGACCATAGGCAGTCCGGAAACCGGTATCCCGGAGGAAATCACGCCGTTCCGTTCCAAGTCGCTGAAAAGTCCGCCGGAATATGCCCCGGAAAGATCTATGGTGGCAGTTGCCGCGCCGCTCGAAACTCCAAATGACTTCACCGCAGATGAGGGGTAGACGGCATAGCGCGGAGAACCGGTCACAGTGTCCTCTGCAGCGAATATGGCTGTTCCGCCATCTTCCGACAGTTCTGAAATCCAATGATCAACGCCATCCGGTTCGTCAGCGCTGAAAAGCTTGATTCTGTCGTCCTTGTTCCATATCACCTTCATATCACCGTTCAGCGATGTCTTTGTCTGAACCCCGGCATCCGCAGAGCAACGGATTTCATTTGACGCAAGTTCACGAACGACGTCAGACCCGACAACTGTCATCCCTGCCCTCGGCTTTCGGTATCTTTCAATCCCTGCAGACTCGATTGTCTCCCACACGACATCCGCCCAACGCGCCGCCCCGGCAGAACTCGGATGAACTCCGTCACCCACCGTCTCAAGCGTTTCCCCTATCATCGCGCACGGAAGTTCATAATGTGCGGCAATCTCTGCAATGGATTCTCCTATAACCTTGTATGTATCCGTCAACAGCAGGTTGTTGACAACGCACACTATCTTCGTGTCGGGATATTTCTCCATCAGCATGCGAAGCAGACAAATGTACGCAGTCCGGAACTTGTAGCGGTCAAGTTCTGCGAGCGGAGCCGTATAGTTAAATTCACCGATTAAATCCTGAGTCACACATGGACGGTCATTCGTTCCTCCGGCGACTATGATTATGTCCGGGTCGTCAAAGCCGCAGCACCGTGTAACGAAATCATACTCATCCAGATCCGGCTTCTCGGGGTCGGGACTTGCGTTTTTCGTGACGCGCGTTCCGCTGTAGGAAATGTTGCGGTCGAGAACGGCGTCCGGCATGAGCCTGTAGATGAGGCGGTGCCACCATGTCTGCTCCACTGACGTGAGCGAGCCCGCCGAGCCTGTATAGGGATAGTATCTCCGGTAGCCGTCCGGAATCCAGCCTTCAAAAGTCGAGATGGAGTCGCCGATGATGCCGACCCGCACGGAGTTGCCGGCCCACGAAGGCAGGGATGAGGCCGGAGGAGTGACGACGATGGTGTCGTGTATGGTTTCGGTTTCTTTCACGACCACCTGTTCCGTAATGACTTTCGTGCATGAGAGCGCAAGCGTCGAGCCTAACAGGACAATGCCGATTTTTCTGAGAATATTCATATTTCGTTCGTATGTTTCTGATTATATGATGATTGTCATTTATTATACCGCACCGACAGATAGTTCAATGCCGATTCGCGGGTGGAGACGAAAGCCTGCCCGTCGTAGGCGTCCATGGAACCCGAACTCGAAGATGTCGGCCGAAGACGGATGTAGAGTTTCTCCCGTCCGAGCATCGAGCTGTCTTCCGGCAGGTTCACACTGACATATTTGAATCCGGGACACTGCCAGCAGCGCTTCTTATAGACTACCGTGAAGTCCGGGACCGTGTAGTCGGCAGCCTTTTTCCATGTCTTGTTGTCAAGCGACCACTCGACTGTCCAGTGGCGGGGTGCACCGACCGTTTCCCCGAGTCCGTTCTCCGCGCCGAAGTTCACCGAGAGCGGGAAATTCGCGGATGTCAGCCCCTCCGTGTTCACTGTCACAAGCCACCACTGCTTCGTGGTCCATTTGGAGCAGTACCATGCGGAGCCGTTGCCCTGAATTATCATGCCGGAAGAGCGCGTCACCGAGTTCACGTTCCAATGGAGGCTGCCACCGTTGAAGTCATACACACCGTTGCCGCCGGAAGGATTGGCAATCGAGTTCCCTGCCAGCGGGCCGAGATGCGTCCAGTCGCGCCAGTCGGCCATCATTTCCTGCTTGTTCGTGTTCCAGCGGATCATCGTCCCCTTGATTGATGGGTCGGTGAGGGGATCGGCTACTGCGGGATAGGTCGAATACATCGTGTATTTGGAATCAACGTTCTTCACGAGAGCGTCGTGAACCTTGTTCATGTAGCGGAACTCTGCCAGCATCTCGGAGAAACCGTCCTCGAACTTGTCCGCGATGGCGATTTCAGAGCGGGTCACGGGGCGAATCTGGTAGCGTGAGACCGTGCCGACGCCGGTTATGTAGTCGAGATTCACGCCCTCGGCAAGGCGGGCGGCCGCAACGGAGCCGTCCCACTCGAAATTGTCGCATTTTTCATGGACAATGACTCCGGAAACCGCCCCCGAGCCCTCCGGAAGCCCCTTCCCGTCACGGGCCCACGCGCAGCCGACATTCGACATGAGGAAAGTTGCGTTGCCGTGAATGTCACGTAGCGGCATCGGATATTTGTTCATCACGGAGGTGTAGCGCAGGTCAACCGGAACGAACGGTCCCTTGCGAATCGGTATCTCGCAGTCGGTGAGAGTCACGTATGTATAGACATCGTCGTCCGTCAGGAACTTGATGCGCCGTTCCTTGCGCGGAAGGTCGCCCGCCGTGCCGGACACCGTTTCAAGGACATTGGACACAGTGGCTCCGCTCAGTTCATAGCGAACCGGTTCAGCAGTTCCTCCTCTGCGAGTGAGCGTCATCCCCTTCAGAAGGAGACGGAGACGGTCGAAGCGTGCCGTGGTGTTGTCCCCGACGGTCGCGAACTCGACGAGAAGGCCGGAAGTCGCAGTCTCATTCTGAACATATACTACACGGGAAGCCCGCGTGTCGTCCTTGAGTGTTGATGAGATATTAAGGTTTTCGCCCCCGTTGTTCTCGGAATTGTCGCTTATGACGCGCCCCTCAAGCACGAGTTCCTCGTCTATCGTGACGCTGCCGGCCTCGCCGAGCATGGACTTAAGCTGCGCGAAGTCAACGGACTTGAGCGTCTGCGGGATGCCCGGCTGGGCGATGTGGAGAACCGCCTTCATCGACGGGTCCGAGCCTGAGGCTACGGTCAGTTCTGCAGTGCGGACAGCCTCGCCGTCATTTCCGGCGACATTGAATTCCACCGCGCCGGAGTTCATGCGGACCTCGCTCACCCAAGGTTCCGGAGAATCCCCGCAGTCCACAGAAAACACAAGTTCGGCCTCGGAACAGCGAATCGGCGCGGAATGTACGCCGCCCTCTGCGGCAGCGAGGAAATTGCCGGAAAGGAACTCTATTCCCGTGAACAGCAGGCCTTTCTGGGTGAGGGTGACGGTGCGCGACTTTCCGCCTCCGGAGAGCGTCACCTTCCCGGTCCTGTCAGCGCCGTCGTTCTCTTCAAAGGCGACGACAAGCGCAAGGTCGCCCGTTCCCGCCGCCCCCTCAGGGAAACTGAGCCAAGCGGCATCCGCCGAGGCCGTCCATCCGCCGTTTGCCAGAACGTCTATCAGATAACTTCCTCCCGAAGCCGGCAATGTGGCGGCATCCTCCTTCACTCCGAGTTCGACAGGAGTTTCCGGCTGCTTTTCACAGGCCGCGAGTGACAGCAGCGTCACCGCCGCAAAGAGCAATCTAATATATAATTTATTCATATCCAATAAAATAGATTTAACATCATTGAACGGATGTCCTCAAAGGCATTCAAATGTCAAGTTCAACTTCAGCAGCCTTTTCCGTTGTTCCGGCCTGCACAATCCAGACTGAAACCGTCCGTCCCTTCGAGCCTCCCGTAATGTCACAGCGGACGTAGCGGGCATTCTCACCGGTGTTTTCCGAACAGGTGAAATGCGCTGTCCCCGTGCGTGAACAGTTGCCGGTGTCGGGGACAATCCAAACGTCGTCCTGAAGAGCGACGGAAACGGTCCAGTCACCGTCGGAATAGACAGACAGCCAAAACTCCTGAGCATCCTTGGTCATGTTCACGCGCCTGGTGTCCACCCCCAGATCTATCGAAGTCTCGAAACGCTTCTCACACCCCGCGAACGACAGCACAGCGGCGACGGAAAGTATAATCACATATAACTTTTTCATATTCACATCATTTTGAACGCGAAGCAGACTACTGCTCATACTCCCTGTTGTCAAGCGCCCCTCCGGAATAGGTAATCTGATCCGCAGGAATCGGAAGAAAACGGTGATACGGACGGATGAAGCCCGGCAGATACATTCCATCGTTGTAGGCGGAAGTACGCTCATACCATATTCCCCAGCGCACAAGGTCGAACTTTCTCTGGTACTCCCCGAACAGCTCACGCGCACGCTCAAGACGTATTTCTTCTATAAAGGCCTCTGCATTACCGCCGACCGAAGCAAAGGTGAGCGGTTCCACGCCGGCACGTGTCCGGGTGATGTTCAGATACTTGGCCGCCGAGTCATAGTCCCCGAGCATGAGATAAGCCTCGGCTTTCATCAGCAGAGCGTCGGCGAAACGAAAGAACTTGTAATTGTTCGAATCCTGGATGTAGTACATTCCGTAGCACCAGAACTTGTTCCCGAGCCACGGACGGTTGTTGGCCTTAGGCGATGCTTTGAACCAGCGCACCTTGGAGCCTTCCGGAAGCCGCTCATTGTCGTCCGATGCATATCCCTTCCATCTCCACGCGAGGTTTCCGGAGCCGTCTCTCGAAGATGACGCGCCGTCGGAATAGTCTCCGGAACGAAGGTCGGAGCCCGAATATGGGAGAACCGTCATGAAATAGTAGGTCGTCGGGCGCGCGGCTGTGGATATGCGGGCATCGCTGCCGAGTTCGGGGATGCCTATACCGTCATAGACGTCGGTGTGCGTAAATTCGCCCTCTGCGCCTTCAGGAGAGCCGTAGTCGTGCGACGGAGAGGCAAGGTATGCGATGGTTCCTGTCACCTGTATGCCATATTCCTCGAATGAGTTAGGAATCTCGAAGATGGATTCGGGAACAAATTTCTTCGAGAAAGGAATGTCGGACAGAGGATAGTCGGAGGCGAAGGACGAGGGAGAGTCCGCATAGTGCCCGTAGATGTCCTCAAGCACGCCGATAATCTCAACGGCATCGTCCCAACGTCTGTTCCAGAGGCAGAATTTGGCGGCAATCATCAGACCCGCGGCAGCGCCGAGACGGCTTTCCTTTGTGCCGTCATAGCTCCGGCGCAGTTCAAGCGCCTCCATCCCTCCGTTCGCCTCGGGGAAAAGGTAGTGCTTCAGTTCGGAAATGAGTCTGTCACGGGTGTCGTCTGCGGACATTCTCGGCAGGGAAGCAATCGCGGCGCGGTTCTCGTGGGTGACCTCCTCTGTGTAGAACGGAACGTCCCCGAAAGTGCTGGTCAGAAGGTAGTAGAAGAAGGCGCGCAGCACCACAGCCTCGCCACGAAGCGGAAGAGCCTCGTCGGCGCTGAAGTTTCCCTCTGCAACCGAGCGGTCAAGCGCGGCGAGTATGCCGTTGGTACGCATCACGCCGAGGTAGCTGTACTGCCAGACAGTCGCGGCAATGGCAGGCTTGGTCGGAGAGATGTCGAGAGTCGCGTCATAGTGCATGGACTGGTTCAGAAACATGAGGTCGGAGGCACATTCGGTAGCCTCCCAAAACCCGTTGCCGCCGAGCTGCGCACGGATGGCGTTGTAGCAGGCGTTCAGTCCTGTGCGGACCTCGGCCGTGGTCTTGTAGTATTCCTTGAGTTCGATGTCGCTCACGAGCCTTTCCTTCAGCGAACAGCCTGTCATGGAGAAGACCAGCGCCAAGAGCACAGGAAGGCAAATTCTTTTCATATTGAGAGTAATCCTTTTCATATCGTCGCATCCCCTTAGAATTTGAGTTCAAGATTGAGGGTGTATGTCCTCGGACGCGGGAACGAGCCGTTGTCGAGGCGCCGGACGGTTCCGCTCGTGGAGACATCAGGGTCAAAGCCGTTGTAGCGCTTGAGCAGGAACAGGTTCTCGCCGCTCACGCCGACATTCAGGCTCTTGAACACCTTTGACCAGCGGCTCAGCAGGATATTGTAGCTGACGGTGAGCGACTTGAGGCGCAGGAACGATGCGTCATGGACATAGAAGTCGGACGCGAGGTTGTCCTGATAGCCTGCCGCGGGGATGTTCGAATCCGGATTGCGGACAGGGTGCCAGCAGTCGAGCACATAGCGGTACTTGTTGTAGGAACTTCCGGTCGAGCCGAGCCAGAGTTCGGAGAGGTTGTACATCTTTCCGCCGAGGGAGTAGGCGAAATAGAGGTTGACGTTAAGCCGGCCCCAAAGCCTGAAGTTGTTCTGGAAGCCTCCATAGACCACAGGATCGGAGTTCCCGAGGCAGACGAGGTCGTCCTGATTGAGGTTTCCGTCCCCGTTCACATCGACATAGCGGGCACGCCCGACATTGCTGCCGTTTGCGCCGTCCCGTATATTGGACACGTATGTCCGCGTGTAGGCGTTGCGGTCAATCTCGTCCTGACTGTGCCATACTCCGGCATAGCGGTAGCCCCAGAGGGCGTTGACCGGGTAGCCCGTGCGATAGCCGTAGATGTACTGCGTGGAGCTGCGCGGGTTCATGAACGTGGGCACGACCTCGTCGCCGGCTCCGGAATCCAGAACCATCTGAGAGTTATGCGAAATTGTGAATACGGACGTCCACTCGAAGTTGCGGACCATCACGTTCTTTGTCGTGAGCGAGAGTTCCACACCTATGTTGCGAGTGCTGCCCATGTTCGCGAAATAGGTATTGTAGCCGGTTGTCTGGGCATTGCGCACGCTCAGAAGCAGATCCGATGTTCTGGAATAATAGGCATCGGCCTCAACGGTCACGCGGGATTTCCATGCGGAAAAGTTGAGTCCGAGGTTATAGGAGTCCGTCGTCTCCCACGTGAGATCCGGATTGGCCAGGCGCGCCGGCATTGTGACCATCAGCTGATTGTCCCCGAACACCCACGAACTGCGGTCGGTCTGCACCGTGGCCATCGACAGGTATGACGAAATCGCGTCATTTCCGCTGCGTCCGGCGCTCACACGGAGCGAGAGGTCGTTCAGCCACCAGGCGTCGCGCAGGAACTCCTCGTTGGAGATTGACCAGCGGAACGCCCCCGCCGGGAAGAAGCCCCACTTGCGGTTGGAGGAGAAGTTGGACGCCCCGTCAGCCCGTGCGGTGAAGGTGAGGTAGTAGCGCCGGCGGTAGTTGTAGTTGACCCTACCGAGCACTGACATCGTGGTTTTCAGGTACTTATAGGAACTCGCCGTATAGTTGCGGGAGTTGGCTATGGCCGCCATGTTGTTGTAGCCGGACTCATCGTTGATGAATCCCGTGCCCTTATAGACGGAATTGTCCTGAGTCCTGCGGCTTGCGGTAAACCCGGCGAGAAGTTCGAGGCTGTGCCGTCTGCGGAGTGTCTTCTTCCAGTTGAGAGTTGTCTCGCTCAGAATCTTCTGCTGGTCCCAATAGCTGCGCTGAGCTGTTCCTCCCGTGTGCCTTGCCTCGGCGACCGGCATCCACGAGGGCGAGTAGTAGCCGCCGAGGTCGTTGTCCCGGGTGAACGAGAACGTGGAGTTGAGCACAAGCCCCTTGCCGAGGTCAATCTTGACCCACGGGACTATGTTGAAGCTCCACTTGTCGGCGTGGTTGTCGATGTTCTTCGCGCTGATGTACGGGTTGTTGAACACTGTGCCGGCGCTTTCCTCGTAGCCGTACTGATTCCATGTGCTCTCCGTGTCGAGCAGGGGGCTGAGGAATATGGCGGAGTTCGTGTTCGTTCCGCTGATTGCCGCATTGGTGCGGTTGACATCGTAGAAGGTGAGGTTAAGGCGCGCGCCTATCGTGAGGCGTTTCCCGAGCTTCGTGTCAATGTTTGCACGTCCGGTGTAACGGTTATATGACGAGCCGATGACGACTCCCCTGTTGTAGGTATATCCGAACGCTGCCCACACATTTATGCCTTCGGAATGTGCGCTGACCGCCGCGTACTGGTTGTTGTAGATTCCCGTCTGCGAGAGTGTCCTTACCCAGTCGGTGCCGCGTCCCATGATTTCGGAGTTATAGTAGGGCCATGCGGAGCCGGGAGCCTGCGGCGTAAGGGCGATGGAGGGATATTGTGCGATGCGGACCATGTTCATCCACGTGGCATATTCCGTCGCGTCCATAAGGTCGAGAGTTCCCGCCACATGAGAGAATCCGGTGCTGCTCTTGAGCGTCGCCGTGTATTTCGCGCCCTTCTGAGGCTTCTGTGATGTCGTTACTATGATGACGCCGTTCGCCCCGCGTGAGCCATATATCGCCGTTGAGCTGACGTCCTTGAGAACCGATATTCCCGTGATGTCCGAAGGATTTATTTCGTTAAGGTCGGAGACCGCATCGACAACGCCGTCCACTACAATCAGAGGCTCGTTTCCCGCAGATATTGACCGCGCCCCACGAATCTGTATGCTGGTGCTCTCCCCCGCCTCGCCGCTTCCAGAGACAATGTCAACACCGGCAATCCTGCCCTGGAGCGCCTCTGCCACAGAAGTCACGGGAGCGTCTTTCACATCGTCAACATCCACGACCGCAACCGCTCCGGTGAGGTCCTGCTTCTTGGACGTTCCGTAGCCGATGACCACGGACTGTTCCAGAGCGGTGGTTTCGGAAGTCAAGCGCACGTCGATGACAGTCCTCCCGGACACGGCCTCAAGCACGGATTTGAAACCGAGCGAGGAAAATTCGAGGAATCCGTCCGAGGGGACAGTGATGGAATATTTCCCGTCGATGTCAGTGACAGTCCCGTTCTTGGGGTCTCCCCTCTGGACGACGCCCACCCCGGGCATGGTCGCGCCGTCCGTGTCACGCACGGTTCCGCTCACCCGGACATTCTGTCCGAACAAGGGAGCCGCAAGCATCGCGGCCAGCGCCAGCAATATCAATTTTCTCATATAAATTTTTTGTTTCAGCACAAAGTTCACTCTTTTCTGCAAAGGGAACAAATCCGGCTCCGCCATATCATCAAAATGGCAGAGCCGGAAACATTATTCTGTGTAGTGGGTTGTTCCGGAGATGGTTAATGCCCCCGTTTTCAAAATGCCGTCCGTATCATTTTTTGCATGGGTCAAATCCGTCTCGCCTAAAGCATAGAATGCCTGATTATCCATGTCCGTGACAGATGAATTTACCGTTACTGAAGTTTTGGCTGTAGAAGTCGTGTAACAAACAATCGAACCATTTATCTTGTTATCCGTCACTTCAGAGCCTTTCAAATAATTTTTATCACTACGGTCTATCAAATAGACATAGTTTACTATCATTGAGGCATACTTCTGAGGAATGTCCACACTGAGTTTTCTTGTAATTGTTGTATTGATTTCGCACTTGCTTATTATAAACTTCTGATAAGCCGCGCCGAGGATTCCTGCTGAAGAAAAGTTAATTCCTGAACCTACTTCACCAGTTGAAACACAGCTGTCGATATTAACAAAGCCACCATATCCGACAATTCCGCCGGAAACATTATAGCGGCTTCCCATTCCTGCTTTGTCGTCATCGCCGTTGTAGCCAATTATAACCCCGCTGTTGCCGCATCCGATAATTTCCGCGTCTTTAGAAATGCTGCCGAACACAATTCCAGCTATGCCGCCACATCCAACTTTACGTGAATACTCTGACGACGGAGCTGTTGTTGTACCTTTTGCTCCTGTTTTTCTGGATGCGGAAATGTTGCTTTCATTAGTACAATTCATTAGCTTGAGGTAGAAACCATCAACACACGATGTGACTGTCTTTTGAGAACCATCCACCTTGCCAAGACTGCCATAGACATAGCCAAGATTACGCCCTGAGTTTGCTACAGGAGCAGCCCAACCAACAATACCACCGACCCCGGCGATTCCTGTTGTCATTGTAGTCATCGATACCTCCTTCACATTCAAGGAACCTTTATTATGGCTATCAACAACCATCACATACCTGTCATTTCCCGGCACGCCTCCCCAAATCCATCCGGCGATGCCTCCGACAGCACAATACTGCATACGATTATTGGCATTTGTAGCCGTATTCGTCAGAGAAACTGGCTTATTATTCTTGCAGCCGCTGATTGTCACAGCACCTGCAAACGGTTCTGAAGCATCGGAGCTTGCGCTTCCAAAGCCTCCTGTCCCATAGTTTTTGCCGACAAGAGCGACAATTCCTCCTGCGTAGATATTTGCATTCGCCGTCAAGGCAGCATTAAAGGTAATCTCGCCATTGTTCGTGCAGTTTTCAATCGTTCCGTTCTGCATCGTGCGGCAGATTCCGGCCATAGCAATGTTTCCGAAATGAGCATTCACCTTGATGTCAACATCATTCGTGCAGTTCTGAATCAGGCCGCCGTGAAGCACCCCGACAAGAGGGCAGACGCCCTGATAGCCGGGAGAGTCAAGAACAGTTCCCATCGTTCCGTCGACAGTAAGGTTCTTCACCGTGCCTCCGAATACATTCGCGAAAATCGGACGGCGACATGAATTTCCGTTGAAGGTTATCGTCTTTCCATTACCGTTGAATGTTCCTGCCCAAGCCCATACGCTTGCGATGCCATACTGGGCAAGAAGTTCATCATTTATCTCGAACGAGCCGCCGAGTCTGACTTCCTTGCCACCGTTGCCGTCGTCAAGCAGCCATTTGTCAATGCCTGTATGTGAGAAAGATGTTCCGGTCGGGAGAGAAACCAGAGGGTCACCGCCCGTTGCTTTCACTGAAGAACCGTCTTTAATATAACTTGTTCCGGCATTGACTGTTTCACAAAAAGCAAGAAACGCCTCCGGTGTCGTGATTTCGCCGCCGGCGTATGGGGATGCGCTGACCGTCCAGCCTTTCGCGGAGTCAATCGTGGCATCGAAGCGTTTCAATCCGCCCGTCTTGAGGCTGAAGCCGGAGACAGGAACAACTTTCTCAAAGAAATGTTTGTCCGTGACAATCCTGAATGTCAGCGACTCATCGGCAAACGGAAGCGTGCAGAACCATGCGTCCAGTTCAGACAGCTTTACCTCCTCGCTGAAATCCGCTGCAACGACATTCGAAGATGAAGCGACCGTCTTAGCCCCTGTCTTCAAATTCCATATGAAACTGCCCGTAAGCTCCTTGCCGGAAGAGGCCACGACGGATACTTTCTTTACAACATCTGAAGCCATCTCCTCCGGGCAGCCGACGACCTTGAGGTTCATGAATCCGACGATATATTTCATCGAAATCGTCCCGACCGACAGCTTTCCGTCAACGACATCAGCGGCGGCCGAGCCATACATAAAATCATATTTGCCGTCACACGCCCCATTTGTCGGAGTCTGCACAGCAGGAAGAGTCCGCGTCATCTCAAGGTCCGTCGCCGCAGAGCCATACGGGTAGTAAAAATAAACTGTCCCGGCCGCCGGCTCCGATACGAGTTCGCCCGTGAAATATGCTGTGCCGTCCCCGCCAATCGCCGAGATGCTCATCTGAACATTCTTCTCGTCCGAAGCGCTGTCGTCTGTCTTGCACAAGAACAGCCCGGCCTTGTCATCTACCGCCCACTTTGCCGCGTAGCCTTCTGCATCGCTGCCTTCAATTGTGGTTCTTGTCAACGCGTCAGCCTGCCCTGCAGCGACTGTAATCGTGTATTTTCCGGTTTCGGGTTGAAGTTCTGAAATCTGCTCCTTTGAGCAAGAAAGGACGGTTGCAACAGTCACAAGCATTGCCCCCTCCAAGATGATATTGAAAAGATTTATCTTCATGGTTTCAATGGTTTTAGATAGTGAAATGGTCTTCATTTTCGGTAAATTCGATTTTTCCGGTCGAGACTCCGTAGGTGTCATTCGGCGATGAGGCGAAACCGTCCTCAACGCTAAACAAGTGCAGTTTCAGCTCAGGGGAGCTGTAACCGGCATTTAATGTGGTCATTTTCATTGTATTAGTATTTTTAGTTTGTTCTATCTATGCGGCCCAATCGTCAAAATTCCGTCAAATCGTGGAAAATCACGAATGCAAATTTGAAAAAACATTCACCCACCGCCGAAAACAAACACACCAAAGGATAAAACAAACGCACCAGGACGAAAAAAGCGGAGAAATGGAGTGAATTTATGGTTATATTTGCGTCATGCCGCGCTTTTACGCACTGCGACATCACCACAACACAATTTTATGAAACATATATCCCGCTTCACACGACACATTTTCACCATCCTGCTGACGGCGGTGCTCTCTGTCACATCCGGCGCCGCACCTGTCAAAAGCATGCAGTTCAAAAGGCTGAACACGGACAACAGCCGGCTTTCGCACAACTTCACGACGTCGGTCGTAAGGGACAGCATCGGCTTCGTGTGGATAGGGACGACAAACGGACTCAACCGCTACGACGGACAGAACGTGCGCCCGTACTACCGCGGAGAACTCGACCTTCCGTCATCGGCGATTCTCGACCTCGCCATTGACCGGCAGGGAAAGATGTGGGTGCACACGGACAACGGAGACGCCGTATATGACCGTGTTTCGGACAGGTTCATACGCAAGGGCACAGAAATTTTCGAGACGAAAGAGCGTGTCTATCGGGAGCGGCTGAACTACATGACGCGGGAGCTCGGCTTCGCCCATCGGCTCGCGGGAACCAAGCCGCGTACCATCCACATAGACGAGGACGGCAGGATGTGGCTCGGGACTTCGCACGGAATCTGGATTTACGACTCCTCCGACGGAAGCATCACAAGGCTGCAGGAGGACGCAGATGACCCGTTCTCGCTCTCGGACAACAGGATAAACGCCATATTCACGGGAAATGACGGCGAAATCTGGATTGCGACGGAGACAGGGCTGAACTTCATCAACACATTCAGTTCAAAGTTCAGGAAGTACACTTCCATTGACGGAATCGGGATGAAGATGAGCTACGTGAACAGCTTCGCTAACGACGGACGTGGAAAACTGTGGGTTTCGACGGAAAAAGTCGGTCTGTTCACATACTCAATCAAGGACGGGACTTTTCGTCACTACAGCAACCCGTCCCTGCGCAAGAAGATAATGGGAGTGCGATGGTTCCACGACAGGCTGTGGATTCTGAGCGAGGAGGGATTCCAGATTCTGAACCCCGAGAACGGCACGCTCAAGGAATTCACTGCGGACAGGACCGGCGGCAGGATTGGTGGAGTCAGGGACATCTGCAATGCGGAGCGCTGCGGTCTCATATTCGTGGCGACTCAGAACGGGGTCTACACATTTGACGAAAGGGACGGAGCGCTGTCTGGAATCCGGACTGTGGGCGACATATTTGTGGAAAACGTGAACGAGACTTCGGCGGGCGAAGTGTGGATGTCGACATATTCCAACGGAGCGATTAGGTATTTCCCCGAAGACGGCAGGACACTGAAGTTCTCGCACTCTGACGATGTCCCCGGAAGTATCCCCGAGAACAGAATTGTGGCATCGTTCGAAAGCAGGGACAAATCGCTGTGGTTCTGCACATTCGGCAGCGGGCTCGTGCGCTTCAATCCATCTGACGAGAGTTTCACGGCCTACAACAGCCGCACGCTCGGCAAGGATTTCTTGAATGATCTCTGCGTTTCCGTGGTGCAGGACAGCCGCGACAATCTCTGGATAGGCACGAGCCGTGGCATACTCAGATTCAATCCCGCAGACAAGTCAGTCATCAGCTTCACCCGGAAGGACGGACTGCTTAACGATGAAAACAACCAGTTCAGCAGCTACATTTTCCCGAATGACGACATTTTCATAGGAACGGCGGACGGCATCACCATTTTCAACGCAAACGCAGTGTATGCGGAGACAATGGATTCCCGGATAGTGCTCAGCGACTTCCTCATCGGAGGAGAAAGGGTCTCCACTGCACAGAGCGGCTCTCCTCTGACACGCAACATAGACCTCACGGACGACATCCGGCTCAAAGCATCGCAGAACAGTTTCCGCTTCGACGTCGCGCAGTTGAACTCGCACCAGAGCGGAAGCAACGTGGAATACCGTCTGCGCGGATTTTCCGACAGATGGGCCGGGGTCGGAGAAAACGGACGGATTGAGTTCACGAACATACCTTCAGGCGACTATGTGCTTGAACTTCGCACACTCAACCCATCCTGCGGCAATCCAATCCAGAAAAGGGTCGCGCTGCACATCGCGGTTCCGGCCTACGCCTCGTGGTGGGCTCTGGCGCTCTATTTTCTTGCGGCTGCGGGACTTGTCGCCGGCATCGTCATGTTTGCCCGCAAGAGAATCATGGAACGCGAACGGGAAAAACAAGAAGCACTGAAACAGGAGCGCGACAAGGAGATGCTGGACGAGAAGATGATGTTCCTCTCGAATGTGGTCCACGAAATCAAGACCCCGCTGACCCTCATCAAGTCGCCGCTGAACAACATCCGCCGCTCTCATCCGGACGATGGTGAGATGCTTTCGGACATACGCATCATCGACAGCACGACATCCTACCTGACCTCGCTCTCGAACGAGCTGCTGGAGTATATCAGGGTCGAGAGAAAGGGATATATCCTTGAAAAGCGGAGAATTGACCTCGCGGAGAAGGTCCGAGGGCTGCTGTTCAACTACAGCGAAACGGCGGCGGAGAGGAAGATTGAACTGTTGTCGGAAATCCCGTCCGGGCCGGTCTGGGTATATGCGGACGATTCGAGCCTCACCAAAATCATCAACAATCTGTTGACAAATGCGCTGAAATACTGTTCCACGAGGATTGAAGTGAGGCTGGACCGCTCAACTGACGCGAATGCTGAGGGGGCTTCCGGTGACGGAGCGTCAGGCAATGACATCAGCGGCGAGGGCACGGTCAGGCTTTCGGTGCGCAACGACGGCGAGGCCATCAGCGACGAGTGGAAAGAGCGCATCTTCAAGCCGTTCTCGCGCATTGACGGGGTGAAGAAAAACAAAGTTGATGGCATCGGACTCGGCCTCTCGCTGGCCAGCTCGCTTGCACAGATGCAGGGCGGGACGCTGAAGCTGGACAACAGCGGAGAACTCACGGAGTTTGTGCTGGAGCTGCCGGGGTACAGTGACGCCCCTGCAGCCGAAGATGCGGCCGTCAGAAATGCGGAGGAGACTGAAGACGGATTCCGGACGGCAGAAGCCCTCGAGAACTGTGCAAGGGACGGAGAAGCCGGCGACGAGGAAAAACTTCAGGAAGAAAAGCCGGCGCCGCAAAGATTCAGCATAGCCGTCGCCGAGGACAGCGCTGAGCTCAGGGAATATATCGTTTCACAGCTTTCTTCGGAATACCGGGTCTATAGCGTCGAAAACGGAGCCGCCGCGCTCAAATGTCTCCACGAGCACAACATCGACCTGCTGATTTCAGACATAGCGATGCCCCGGATGAACGGGGTTGAGCTTTGCCGGAAAGTCCGTTCAGACGTGGACATTTCGCACGTTATGATTATAATAATCAGCGGGATGAACGATATGTCAAAGAAAATAGAGTGTATGCGGAACGGGGCGAACCTCTACATCGAGAAGCCGTTCGACATCTACTATCTCAAGGTTTGCGCCGCCAACCTCCTCGACAAGATGAACCTCACGCGCAAGACCCTGCGCAACAGCCTGAGCTCAGAAGACGAGGGCGCGGCCTCCCTCAGCAAGACAGACAGGGAATTTCTGCGCAGCGTCGATGAGGTCA
>ERZ808246.803-NODE-803-length-24761-cov-18.645471_pt1 | contig 24761 bp, 20 predicted proteins | sample MGYA00521083_ERZ808246 | MGnify/ENA primary metagenome ERZ808246 (study PRJEB31516, sample SAMN03275577) | gut metagenome | biome: mammalia-associated habitat; material: feces | host: Papio cynocephalus | place: Kenya | collected 2012-07-07 ... | reverse complement strand
CAGAAAAAATGCCTATCTTTGCGACCCCTATGTTGTGTAGGGATCGCAATATTTTATGTTAAACCATTAAAGATCAAGACAGTGGACACACTTAGCTACAAAACAGTCTCCTTGAACAAGGCTACTGTACAGAAAGAGTGGGTCGTTATCGATGCCACGGATCTGGCACTCGGACGTCTTGCCTCAAGGATTGCTCTTGTCCTCCGCGGCAAGAACAAGCCGGGATTCACCCCTCATGTTGACTGCGGTGACAACGTCATCGTCATCAACGCCGAGAAGGTTGTTCTCAAAGGAAGCAAGATGACTGACCGTGTTTACGTTCGCTACACCGGTTATCCGGGTGGACAGCGTTTCACGACTCCGAAGGAGATCCTGGAGAAGAGACCCGCTGAACTCGTTAGGAGAGCAGTGAAGGGTATGCTCCCTAAGACCCGTCTTGGTGACAAGATCATCAACAACCTGCACGTCTACGCAGGCCCAGAGCATCCTCACCAGGCCCAGAACCCTAGAGAAATTAAGTTGAACGAAATCTAACAGAGCAAATGGAACAGAAAAACGCCCTTGGAAGACGTAAATCAGCCGTAGCTCGTGTTTATCTCGCAGCTGGTCAAGGCAATGTCACAATCAACGGCCGCAGTCTTGAGGAGTACTTCAAGACAGACGCTCTCCGTTACATAGTGAATCAGCCTTTTGCGGTTACGAAGACAGAAGGTCAGTTTGACGTGAAGGTTAACGTTGTCGGTGGCGGCACCAAAGGCCAGGCCGAAGCTGTAAGACTCGGAATCTCCCGCGCTCTTAGCGATCTGGACAGAGAGGCTTACCGTTCAGTCCTCAAGGCCGAAGGCTTCCTGACACGTGACTCCCGCGAGGTCGAGAGAAAGAAACCTGGTCAGCCTGGCGCACGTGCGCGCTTCCAGTTCAGCAAGCGTTAGTCTTGTCTGTATTGTAAGGCCGCATAAGCTGGTTTATGAAAAAGCACAGTCCGGTGCTTCAAATCCCGCGGACTTTTCGCTGGATGAGAATCCGATGAACACTACCGGGGATTGCCGGGACTGCGGAAAATCTCGGAGACTGGTCAAGGACCACTGCTCGGAGATTGAAGAAAAGAGCCTTCAGGCTGACGGCAAAAGGTCTGAGGGAAAGTTTAAACAAAAAACAAGAATTTTAAAATGCCACGCACAAATTTCCAAGAACTTCTTGATGCAGGTGTACATTTCGGACATCTGGCCAGGAAATGGAACCCTAAGATGGCTCCATACATCTTTGACCAGAAGAACGGGATTCACATCATCGACCTGCACAAGACCATCGTCAAGATAGACGAGGCTGCTGACGCAATGAAAGAGCTTGCGCGTTCAGGTCGCAAGATTCTCTTCGTAGCCACAAAGAAACAGGCTAAGGAGATCGTTGCAGAAAAGGCTACGGCAGTCAATATGCCATCGATAACCGAGCGCTGGGCTGGTGGTATGCTTACCAACTTCCCGACAATCCGCAAGGCTATCAAGAAGATGAACACCATCGACAAGATGAAGGAGGACGGTACGTTCGACAAGCTCGCCAAGAGAGAGCGTCTGCAGATCAACCGTCAGAGAGAGAAACTTGAAAAGAACCTTGGTTCCATCAAGGACATGAGCCGTCTCCCGTCAGCTCTTTTCGTGGTTGACGTACAGAAGGAGGCCAACGCCGTCAAGGAGGCCAACCGTCTCAACATCCCGGTATTCGCATTGGTTGACACTTGTTGCGATCCTACCCCGATTGATTATGTGATACCGGCTAACGACGACGCCACGAAGTCGATCGAGACCATCCTCAACGTCCTTTGCGGCGCGATTCAGGAAGGCCTCAACGAGAGAAAGCTCGAAAAGGAAAAAGAGGCTAATGAGGAGGCTGCCGAAGGAGATGCTCTCGCAAATCCGACAGGCAAGAAACTCCGTGCCCGCAAGAGCGCCAAGCCAGTTGACGTGGAGGCTGAGGCCGCTCCGGCCGAAGAAGCCCCAAAGGCTGAGGAACCAAAGGCTGAATAATTTAAACAGAACGAGTTATGGCAATTACAGCACAAGACGTAATGAAGTTGCGTAAGATGACTTCAGCCGGAATGATGGACTGCAAGAAGGCTCTCGCCGAGGCTGAGGGTGACTTTGAGAAGGCTGTCAACATTATCCGTGAAAAAGGCAAACTCGTCGCCGCCAAGCGTGCGGACCGCGAGACCTCAGAGGGTGCGGTTCTCGTTCGTATCAACGGCAACAAGGGTGTGATCGTGTGCCTTGGCTGCGAGACCGACTTTGTTTCGGCCACACCTGATTTCAAGGCTCTTGCAGCTGAGATCGCGGATGCCGCCATCGCTTCCTTCCCTGCCGACATCGAAGGCCTGAAGGCAAGCAAGTGCTCTAACGGACACACGGTTGAGGAGGAGATCTCCGCCCAGACCGGAAAGACCGGTGAGAAGCACGTTCTCGCTTACTATGCCGCCCTTGAGGCCCCGTTCATTGGTGACTATGTTCACTTCAACGGTAAGCTCGGTGCCATCGTCGCCTTCAATAAGGAGATTCCTGCTGAGCTCGGCAAGGCTGTGGCACAGCAGGTTACAGCCATGAATCCAGTTTCTGTCTCAGCAGCTGACTGCCCTGCGGAAGTGGTTGAGAAAGAGCGTGAGCTCGCCATCCAGAAGACTAAGGACGAGATGGTTCAGAAGGCTGTCGAGGCCGCTCTCAAGAAGGTAGGCATCAATCCTGCCCATGTTGATAGCGAAGATCACATCGAGTCCAACACCGCCAAGGGTTGGATTACTCCTGAGCAGGCTGAGCAGGCTCGTGAGATCATCAAGACTGTCTCTGCCGAGAAGGCCGCTTCTCTTCCTGAGCAGATGATTCAGAACATCGCCAATGGTAGAATCCAGAAGTTCTTCAAGGAGTCTACCCTTGAGGAACAGGAGTTTGTACAGTCTGATGACAAGAAGACTGTCGCAGAGTACATCAAGTCTGTAGATCCTGAGGCAAAGGTTGTCGCTTTCAAGAGATTCTCTCTCAGCGACTAATTGTCGGTTCAAAAGATAGGAAAGGCTGGCCGGTCGGTCAGCCTTTTTTTATAACTTTGCGTCATGGAAAGCAAACGATTTCTGGAATGCTGCTGCACAGATGCGGCGGAGGCGGTCGAAGCCATGAGCGGCGGGGCGGGGAGAGTCGAACTCTGCGAAGACTTGTCTTGCGGGGGAGTCACCCCCGGCCGAAGCGACATCGAAGCGACCTTAAGGGCTGTGAATATACCCGTGAACGTGCTGATAAGGGCTCGTGGTGGGGATTTCGTCTACAATGATGATGAGGTCGAGGCTATGGTGAAGTCCGTCAGGATGTGTCGTGATTTGGGCGTCAACGGGGTTGTGGTCGGAGCTTTGAAGAGGGACGGAAGAGTGGACATGTCCACGGTCAGGAGGTTGATGGCGGAGGCTGAAGGGCTTCATGTCACATTCCATCGTGCGTTTGACGAGTGCTCTGATCCGTTCAAGGCCTTGGAGGACATCATCACGCTGGGGTGCGACAGGCTTTTGACCGCGGGGCATGCCTCCAATGTCAACGACGGTGAGGGCACTCTCAGGGCACTGAATGATAGGGCCGCCGGAAGGATCATCATCCTTGCCGGTTCGGGTGTCAGACCATCCAACATCGCCCGTCTGGAGGGGGCAACCGGAATATCAGAGTTCCATTCATCATCCCACGGGCCAGACGGGAGAACCTCATCTGATGTTGTGTCCGCCATGGTTCGCAGGTGCTGATGGGCGCTTCGTTACAAAAATATAAAATGAATATGTCAAACAATCAAACAGAAAATCATCCCTGTGAAGTTTCCTTGTGGCGGATTTTCCTGGTCTTCGCCAAATTGGGAGCCTTCACCATCGGCGGAGGGTACGCGATGATCCCTCTGATCCGGGACGAAATGATCAAAAGAAATTGGATGACCGACGAGGAACTGCCGGACATCATCGCGATGGCCCAGTCCGCGCCTGGAGTGCTTGCTGTGAATATGTCCATATTTGTCGGCCATAAGCTCCATGGGGTGAAAGGCAGTGTCATAGCGACCCTCGGGTCGGTGCTTCCTTCGTTCGTCACCATTCTGCTGATCGCTATGATATTCACCAACTTCCGGGACAATCCCGTGGTCGAGCGAATATTCAAAGGCATCCGTCCCGTTGTGGTGTCCCTGATTGCCGTGCCGATGATCAACATGGCCCGGAAGAACAACAAAACCTGGTGGGCCTGGGCAATCTCTGCGCTCACGCTCTTTCTGGTGGCGTTCCTCAGCTTTTCTCCGATCTACATATTGTTGGTGTTGATCGTCGCCTCTGTCGGCATCGCTGTCATCAAAAACAAGAAGGAGGCTGAATAATGACTGAACTTACTCTTATCCTCCAGCTTTTCTGGGTGTTCTTTGTCATCGGACTCTTCACCTTCGGTGGCGGCTACGCCATGCTTTCCTTCATCCAGACTCAGGTTGTCGTGGCCCATGGATGGCTGACAGAGAGTGCCTTCACCGACATCGTGGCCATCTCTCAGATGACCCCTGGTCCCGTCGGAATAAACTGCGCCACCTATGTCGGCTATGAGGTCCTGCATCAGGCCGGCGCGAGTCATCTGGTCGGAATCATCGGCTCGCTGTCGGCGACATTCGCCGTGATCCTACCGTCTTTCATGATCGTTCTGGCGATTGTTAAGTTTTACACTAAGTTCAAGAACAGCAGGGTCTTCGCCAGTGTCCTCGGCAGCCTTCGCCCGGCAGTGGTCGGGCTGATCGGAGCGGCGGCCTTGATCCTGATGTTCACGGTTGACTGGGACGGACTCACGCCTCAAATCAGCGTGGTCAAGGAAAACTTCCCTGACTGGATCAGCTGGGCCTTGTTCGCCGCGGCGGTCATCGCGTCGATGGTCTTCAAGGTCGGCCCGATCAAAATCATAGTGGCAGGAGGAATTCTTGGGCTTCTTTTGTACTGATAACCGAAAGTATTTCGTATATTTATAGCCTTTTCGACACATGATGCAACATTAAAATATTCATAAATGAAAAAGATTATCTTTATTCTTTCCACCATGCTTCTTTTCGCGCCTTCCCACATGAAGGCCAAAGAGGCCGAGACTACGATCAACGTCATTCCGTATCCTCAAAGTGTTGAGATAGGCAAGGGGACGTTCAAGGGTGCAGGCGCAAATTTCAACTGTGACCAGTCGATTGACGCCAAGAGCCAGACTCTCATCAAGGAACTTGCCGACAAGATGACATTCATAAGCGGCAGGATAAGCTCTTACGCCACACCTGTGGGTCTCGGAAAAGACTGCGGCAAAGTCAAAGGATTCATATTCCTGAATGATTCCACTCTTGCCGATGAGGAATATTCCATCTCTATCACCAAGGCCAACTGCACGGTACGGGCTTCCTCGTACAACGGCTTCCTTTATGCCATCCAGACCCTGAAGCAGTTGACAAGTGTCAGCATATTCGGAGAGAATCCTGACCCTGCCGAGAAGTTCCTCTTCCCTTGCGTCCGGATTCAGGACAGGCCGCGCTTCGGCTACAGAGGAATGCATCTTGACTGCTCAAGGCATTTCTTCTCGGTCGAGGAAGTCAAGAGGTACCTTGACATAATGGCTCTTTACAAGCTCAACCGTTTCCACTGGCACCTGACCGATGATCAGGGTTGGCGCGTCGAGATCAAGAAATATCCTAAGCTGACTGAGGTCGGCGCTTTCAGAAACGGAACCGTGATCAAGAAAGACTGGGACAGCAACGACGGCATCCGCTACGGGGGCTATTACACTCAGGAGCAGATGAAGGACATCGTCGCCTATGCGGCGAAACTCGGGATTGTCGTCATTCCTGAGATTGACCTTCCGGGGCACATGATGGGTGCGCTCGCTGGTTATCCGGAGCTTGGGTGTACGGGTGGACCTTACGAGGTGTGGACCAGATGGGGCATCTCCGATCAGGTCCTTTGCCCGGGCAAGGAAGGAATGTTCACGTTCCTTGAGGATGTGTTCACGGAGCTTATGGACATCTTCCCTTCTGAATATATCCACATCGGCGGGGATGAGTGCCCGAAGTCGGAATGGGAAAAGTGTCCGGCCTGTCAGGCCAGGATCAAGGAACTGGGCATCAAGGCGGATGGTCAGCACACTGCCGAGCAGTTCCTCCAGAGCTATGTCACCTCCCGTGTCCAGAAATTCCTTGGCGATCATGGCCGAAAGATCATCGGCTGGGATGAAATCCTTGAGGGAGAGCTCGGCGAGGGTGCGACTGTCATGTCATGGAGAGGGACGATTGGCGGCGTAAAGGCATCATCTATGGGCTTTGACGTGATCATGACCCCTAACACTTACTGCTACTTTGACTACTATCAGTCTCAGGATCTGGACAAAGAACCTTTCGGCATCGGTGGGGACCTCCCTTGGGAGAAAGTTTACGGCTACGAGCCTCTTGAGGGCTTGGATGGGGAACAGCGGAAGCACATTCTCGGTGTTCAGGCCAACCTTTGGACTGAGTATGTAGCGACCCCGGAGCACTTGGAGTATATGCTTTTGCCAAGGATGTCTGCTCTTAGCGAGGTTCAATGGTGTAAGCCGGAGAACAAGAACCCGGAAAGGTTCAAAACTGCCATGGAGGCTGAATCATTCAAGATTTTCGACATCTTGGGGTACAATTACCGCAAGTTCTAATTTTTAATGAATATGCGAAAGAATATTTTTGCCATTATTCTCTGCTTGGCAACATCCGCCTTTGTTTTTGGTTGTGGCAATGGAGCCAAGAAAGCAGCGGCGGAAGCAGAGGCAGCTACAGCGGCGGCAGAGGCTGCGACAGAGAAAGCCCGCCAAGACTCGATCGCTGCCGCAGAGTTGGCCGCAAAAGAAAAGACAGCAATGGAAATTTTAGCTAATTTGCCGGAAGAACCGGTATTTGACATCGTGACGAATCTCGGCACGATCAAAGTGAAACTCTACAGCAAGACCCCGAAGCATCGCGAGAACTTCGCTAAACTGGCTTTGACCGGCTACTATGACAGCCTTCTCTTCCACAGGGTCATCAACGGTTTCATGATCCAAGGCGGAGACCCTTACACCCGTGACACTTCCGCCGCCGCTGTGGCGAAGTACGGCCAGGGTGGTCCTGGTTACACGGTGCCGGCTGAGTTTGTCCCTGAATATACCCACAAGAAAGGCGCTCTCGCCGCCGCCCGAAGGGGAGACGTGGCGAACCCGATGAAAGAATCATCCGGTTCCCAGTTCTACATCGTGCAGGATGCCGGAGCATGCGCCCAGCTTGATGGTGCGTACACGGTTTTCGGCGAGACGGTCAGTGGCCTTGACATCATTGACAGGATAGCTCAGGTCGCGACCGACCAAAGGGACAAACCTTTGGTGGATGTCCGGATAAAGACCATCAAGCTGGACGATAGTTGTATGCCAAAGACTGTGAGCGCTTCCGAGGAAGTCTCCGGGACGAAGTAATCTGCCTGTTTTGAGCGTAAAATAATGGTCAAAAATGACATTTTTGTCCTTTGGGGCAGAAATACAGAAGTTTGGGACAAAAATAAACTATCCAATCTTGCTTGTATTATAAAAAAACTATACCTTTGCAACGAATAGTTTTTTCATAGGTTAAGTTTTAGGTTAGAATTGCGAACGGGGTCTGCTGCGACAGCAAACCCCGTTCATCTTTTATTTGTGTATGTTATTGAAAATTGGATTCTTGAACGTATTTTCGTCTTTCCATTCATGATATATGGGTTAAAATACCAACAAGGCCGGATGCTGAGCTTGTCGAAGCATCCGGCCTTGTCCTGGCATATTTGCGGATTCGGAGACCCTCTATTTCTTGAGTGATGGTGTGGCGTCGGGCGTGAAGTCGTTGGTGGAGTTGTTGGTGTCGATCAGCTTCCCGTCATCGCCTCTCTTGCGGAGGACTGACTTGCCGTAACGCTCGGGATCCTTGTCGATCTTGCCGCAGTGTGTCCAGCCGGCGTCGATGGACTCATCCCAGCTGGTGTACTGGAAGTTCTCCTCAACTGCCGTGTTCACTCCGTCCAGAACCCAACTGTTAGGAATCTTGTAGGCCTTGGCGATGCTCATCTCGAAGTCTCCGGCAAGAGAGTGGTTGATGTACTTGCCTTCCCACTTATAGTTCTCAAGGTAGGAATCCATTGTCATTCCATAAGGCGGCAAGGAGATGATGTAGCCCTCGTACCCTCTGTCGTGAAGGATCCATACCGAGAGTGAGTATGTGAACCAGATGTCAAGGTTCGTAACGTCGGGGTTGTCAACATCCTGATTGGATGCGGAAGTGGACTTGTCGTACCACTCGAAGTCAGCGGTGCTCAGATCGAAGGAATTAGGGTTGGTAGCCAAGTGATTTTGGGCATTGTTCGCAATGATAAGGGATTTCCCAGGCTCGACCGGGACATCGTGTCCCTTCCCAGGAATGACGTAGACGGTTCCAACTCCGCAAGCCTCTTTCTTGATCGGTTCCAGAAATTCAAACGGAGTCTTGGTTGATGAAGGGTATTTGGCTTCGGAGATCATAATGCCGTCAAAATAAAGAAGCTCGTCAGAGTTGTTGGTGATCTTGAAGTATTGGTCTCCGTGGAACTTGTCAGGCTTTCCTGTGGTAGGAAGAGCATTGCTGGTGAAGAACACTTCCTCGATCAGGACTTCTCCCGGTTCGATGTTCCTCCAGCTTTGCTCAAGGGACACTTTCTCCAGTTCCGCTCCGGCCGTGGTCTTGAGGACAATCTCAGTTGTGCGGTAAGCGTCCGTCCTGTTTGTGTCCAGCTGAAGAACCACACTGTCCTTTCTGGTCTCGGCGACAGTGATCCAGTCCGGAGTCTCGGCGACTTCATACACATAGCCTTGGACGGCAGGGAAAGCAATTCTGCCGCCTCTTCCTCTGGCGGACAGTTTGGACGCTTCTGGCTGCTCCGGTGGAACAGGACCGTTCTGGGTGATCTTGAAAGACTGGAGCCCGAGTGATGTGTCGAAAGTCAGCGTCGAGGTTCTCGGCGTGGCATCCTCGTAAGGCTCAACCGTGACGGTCACCTCGGTGTCTGAATCACCGTTTAGGGCTGAGACCGTGTACCATGTGTCGGCCTGTGGCACTTGCGCCGTCCAGTCTCTGTTGGTGGAGATGAACACTGTCTGTGTGCCACCGTTGGCGTCAAACTTCAGTTCGTCGGTTGACAGGGTGAAGACAGGGTCGTCTTCGTTGCAGGCCGCAATGGCGAGCGCTGCTGAAAGGATTAAAAGTAACTTTTTCATAATCTGGTAGTTGTTATAGTAATTATTGTCCATTGTCTATAATCTAAAATGCCAGCCCTATGGCCACGGTCAGATACTCCGAGTGGCCGAATCCATCAATGGATCTGAACGAGACTTCCGGCCTGAGAAAGACAGCCGTGTTATGCCCGAAATCGCGTTGTATCCCAAAACTTAGCCCGGCGGTGGTCCTGCCCGAGGAAATCATGGCAAGGAAGTGCTTCAAATAGTCCAGAATCCTTGGCTCCGTATATTCGGCCGGAATAGACAAGGCTCCGTCCAGCCCGAATGTGCGCTGGAATTTCACGCTCGCGCCAAACAGCCACTCCTTGCGCTGCCTTCTAAAACCCAGAGTCAGGCCAGCGTCCGCAAAGCTGAAAGCCATCTCCCTTTTGGGGAATATATATTCCGCGGACGAACGGTAATATTCAAAGACAGGCTCCGCGCTGACGGTTCCTGCCGCAGAAGGGACCTCGACCGCTCCCTTCAGATTGGCGGAAAGAATCCGGTTCCGGTACATGGTCAGTGACCCCAGCACTGCATATTCCTTGTTCTTGCCCGTGTCGATGATGTTCTCCGTGCTTTGCCTCAGCTCATAGCCTATTCCTGCGAGGATATTACATTTCACATGTCCGCTCAGACGTTTGTAGCCGATGAGACCGTCCAGTTTCTGAATCCACAAATCAGTGATCGGCACCTCATTGTTTGCGACCAAGAGGCACTTTATATCCAGACTGTTGTAGGAAAGCAGGCCTGTCCATCCGTCCGGGTACCCCGGAATGACAGAGGCGGAGACTTCCCATCCATGACCATCATACCTGCTTGGAGTGAAGTCTCCGGCACCATCGAATCTTGCGAAATGGCTCCCGAGACCCGTGAAATGCAGTTCGGAGGTGTTGGCTCCGAGCTGGTCGTAAAAACTCACATCCTGAGACTGCTTGTAAACCCTGAACGCGGTGTTAAGGTCAAAGACATAACCTTTTGCGGTGATTCCTCCTGTAAGGATGGCATTGAGATCCGAGGTGACCGACCTTGGCCTCGGATCCACCTGGCGGTACTCGTGCAATGCCCTGTAGCCTCCGTAAACCCCTATGTGGGCTTTGCCAAGAAGTTTCGACCATGCCCCGAAGAATGAATATTGCTCTTTCTGGAGGTCGCCTCCCACCGTGTCAACCATCACGTCAGGATATAGCATCTCGAAGTCGGAAGTGGAGTTCCATAGTACATTCCTTTTCATTCCTCTTGAATATTCCGCCCCGGCCCTGACCGCCGAATGCCCTTGCAAACGGATCAAGGAATTGACGTTGACAGATCCTTGGTCCAGTCCGTCTCCCTCCTGCGGCAGCAGAGCATCATCCTCACGGCGCAAGTCATAGACCGCCTTGATCTCTGAATATGTCGGGATGTCCCACAGCAGGAAACTGCCTGCATTGTGGCCGGCTATTTCGCTCCGCCCCAAGGCACGGGCAGGGGACAGATACCTGTCAGAAGTCGAATTGACATCAGCCTTCTCTTGTCCCAAGGCCGGTGCGATGGCTGTCAGGAGTGCGAACAATATGATGCGGATCCGTTTCATTTCAGTACTGTCAATTCAAGGTTCAAAGTCTCTTTGTCGTTCAGCAAGGTCACGGAAGTCATCGGGGAGTTGTAACCCGAGAAACGGACCTTTTTGCGCTGACCGTCGCTGAACACGGCCTTGCCGTCGAAAGAGATCATATAGATTCCTTTCCTGAGCCTGACCGTGGCTGTCCCGACCTGAAACGTCGGGATTTCATATTCCTGCTTCGTGTTGAGGTCGCGGATGAACGAGCCGTCAAGGGAATTGTCCACCTTGACTCTTTCGATTCCGGCGTTGACCGACGGACATGTCACGTTCATAGTCACGATTGTGAATACATTCTGCTCAGAGTCCTTCTCGCATCCGAAGAAAAAGAGCGAAAAAGCGATGAGAATATTCAATATGTTTTTGTGAGTCAGCATATTCATTAAAGTTTGAAATTCAACTCCATGCCGAAGTACGGCAGAACGGAGCGGCGCACGAGGATGCCCATATTCGTCCGGTAGTCAGGTGAGACATCCAGAATCTTGTTCACGAACAAGGCGCAGGCGATCTTGTCGTGGTAGATCTTCTTTGTCGCCTTGAGATTGATGTTCATGCTGAACGGGATTCTGAAATAGATTGACATCGAAGGGGTATATTCCCGTATCATCTGGGCCAGGATACCGTTGGCCGCTGATTCGTCCGTGAACGGATGGCTTTCCAGGTTCTTGTCTATGTAGGAGATAGGCCGCGCGTCCTTGGCCGTGTTCTGGCTTCCGGTGAACCATTGGCACTGGAACGAGGTCGAGAAGATCATGCCGAGCCTCGGGATCTGTGTGTCAAACATGAAGTTCGTGTTGAAGACCTCGCGCAGGAGCCCGTCCGTGTCCCTGTAATAGCCTACATAAGGATAGGTCTTGCCGGCCACGACCACGGAGGGTCTGTAATATGTCGGCTGGCTATTGCTGTATCTTGTCCTGAACCAAGCTCCGCTGACGGTGACCTTTGTCCTGATCGGACGGATTCTCGGAGCAGACAGAGTGAACTCGATGCCTTCCTTGAGGGTGCGGCTGCCGTTGGTGTTGAATGAATATCCCACCAGAAGTGTGTCCAGAACCCAAGGGGTTGTCTCCGTGGAAGGAGGACCGGTCAGCGTGCCCTTGTCGATCGTCTCCTCCTGGTAGTCCTTGAAGATCGCCCGTGTGAACTCACTGCCGTATCTGAATCCAGAGGTCATATCCTCTCTGAAATAGTCAATGTTGAAGGAGAAGTTACGTCTGATTTGGACATCAGCGGCGATCTCCCATTTGAAATTCCTCGCGGCCTTGAGGTTGAAGTTGGCCGGGTCGATCTTCATCACATAGACATTGATTCTTCGCAGATTCTCCTCGACCGGCCAGTAGTTCATCTGGGTGATGTCGTAGTAGATCGGGTCCGGGTAAAGCTGATCCATCGTCGGGAACTTCGTGTGCCAGCCGGCTCCGCCGGACAGCCCGACCTTAACATCCTTCCCGAAAGCCTTCTCCAGTCTGAGGTTCAGTCTAGGGTCAAAGTACGGCTTGAGATTGACGGAATATTCCTTGCCGGCTCCAGCCATCGCCGCCACCCTCACTCCGGCGAGCCATTCGGCCTTGAATCCGTTCCCGAAAGCCAGGACGGAATTGTCCTCGATGAAGGCCGACATCTGGTGAGTGGCCGGAATCGCGGAGTAGTTCCTCGGGCGGACGTTCATGTCCACTGAGAACGGCCTTTCCGGGTCGAATATGGTACCTTCCCCGAAGTTCTTGTTGACGTTCCACTGGGCACCGGCCTTGAATGTGTTTGTAGTATTCCCGAAATCCTTGCGGAACTTCGCCGTACCGTTGAGGTAGGCGTAGAACGGCTTGCCATCGACCTTCAGTGTCGCCTCGTACCTGTATGGCACAATCGTGACATCGAATTCGCCCTCTTTCAGGCTTGTCGAGAGAGGCATCGGAGAACTATATTCCACGAATTTCCATCGGCTGATCAGGTCTTTCTCGTAGGTCAGCGAACCTGTGATGTCAAGACTCTGGAAGAACGATTTCAGGCTCTTGCTTCGGACGACATATTCCCCGCCCAGCGCGAAGCGGCTGTAGCTGGACTTGTAGGTCTCGATCGGGCCGCAGTCGCCGAAGTCCAGATTCTTGTCAGATTTCTGATTGTCGAACGAGCCGGTGTAGTCAAGACTACCGCTGAGGGTTCTGACAAGTTCCCCGGTCCAGGTCTTGCCGATTCTGTAGCTACCGGTGAGGCGCTTGTAGTTCTGCCTTGTGTTGCGTGGATCGGCTCTGGAATCCAAGAAGTTGCCGCTGATGTTCATCGTCAGCTTGTCGGTCTTGCCCCACTCCAGGTCCTTGCCGAGATAGAAAAGTTTGCTCTTCATGTCGGCCTTGAAACGTGCTCTGGTGTCGTTGCCGCCCTTGCGCCGTTTGATGTTGACAAGACCGCTGGTGAGGTCACCATATTCAACGGAAGGGATTCCGCGGATGATCTCGACGGATTCCACATCCTCCGTGGTGATGGTACGCATGTCGACTCCGGCGTTGACGAACGAAGAACCGTAGTTGCTGAAAGCCGGGGTGGTCTGGAGGTTCGCGTCATTGTTGACCGGAACCCCGTCGATGAGAAACCGGGTCCCGAGGGAAGATGTGTTGTAGTTGCCGCCGGAGACCGAAACCGCCCTCAGGTCGATTGTCTTCGGTGTCAGGAATGACGGGTCTACGGAACGTCCTCCCGGAAGCAGTTCAAGCAGGTCGGAGAAACTGGACGGCTGGATGTGCGCTATCGCATCCTGCCCGATCCGTGACGCGCTTGTCAATCCATGGCTTTCCGTGGCGGTGACGACAACTTCGTTTATCGCGAACGAATCCGCCATCAATGAATATCTTCCGTCTTTCCTGACATTTGTGGCCAATGTCTTGTAGCCCAGACAGGAAATCATTAGAGTCCCGTCGGTGGCCTTTAGTCTGAACCTCCCAAGAGAGTCAGTGACATCCCAGACGGCATTGTTGCCTTTTAACGTCACTGTGGCGCCTGCTACCGGTGAGCCGTCAGTCTGGTCGATTACCCTGCCTGAGATTCCGTCCGTGCGGTTCAGGCTGGATTCCTTATGTCTGGTATCTGTCATGCCGCCGTTTGTCTGGGCGCACACGCAGACTGACAGCGCCAACGCCGCTGCGATGACAAGTAACCGACACATATTCGTCTCAAACACCATCCGACATCGTTTTTTTGACCGCAAAATTATTCCCAAAGAGAGGAACGGTCAATGCCAATATGTTGGGAAAGACTGAGCCGCCATTAACCATTTGTGGGTAAATGGGTGGGGTGTAACAATATGATTTATTGTGAGTTGGCTATTTATCTTTAGGCTGTTTATCCCGGAGACAAACAGCCTTTTTACTGACATTTAGGTATTTACTCTCCACCGCTACCAACTATTGATGATTGCGGAAATCTTATAAAATGAATATTTTTGTACCGAATTTGGGTGTGTAATGAAACTTTCTGAACTTAAGACAGGTGAGGTGGGCGTCATCGCCAAGGTGAATGGTCACGGTGGATTTCGGAAAAGGCTCATCGAGATGGGCTTCATCAACGGCAAAAGGGTTTCAGTCGTGCTGAACGCTCCGTTGAAAGATCCTATTGAATATGAAATACTTGGCTATAAGGTTTCGTTGCGGCGCTCCGAGGCTGGACTCATTGATGTCATCAGTGAGGACGAGGCGAAGGCCGCTGTCGAGGCCAAGCAGGATCCCGTTCCGATCTTCGAGGATGACTGTGACGAGATCGCCGCGCTGAACCTTGAGATGGAGCGCCTTGCCAAAGAAAGGCACCACGTCATACGTGTCTCTCTTGTGGGAAATCCGAACTGCGGGAAGACGTCGCTGTTCAACATAGCCTCCGGCAGCCACGAGCACGTGGGCAACTACAGCGGTGTGACCGTTGACGCCAAGGAGGGACGCTTTGAATATAAAGGCTATAAGTTTGTGCTCGTTGACCTGCCGGGAACATATTCATTGTCAGCCTACAGTCCGGAGGAACTTTATGTCCGCAAGAATTTGGTTGAGAATGTCCCGGATGTCGTGGTCAATGTTGTGGACGCCTCCAACATCGAAAGGAATCTCTACCTCACGACTCAGGTCATCGACATGAACCTGCGGGTAGTGATGGCTCTGAATATGTACGACGAGCTTCAGGCGAGAGGTGACAGCCTTGACATCAAGCAGCTTGGCTATCTTCTCGGAATGCCGGTCTGCCCGACCGTCAGCCGTGACGGAACCGGGATTCCGGAACTTCTGGACACTGTCATCAAGATCTACGAGCAGCACGACGAGAGGCTCGCGCGCCACATCCACATCAATCACGGGCAGGAACTTGAAAGGAGCATCGACAGCATCAAAGCCTTGATTCAGAAGAACCAAGACATCAGGGGCAGGTATTCCACCCGTTATCTGGCAATCAAATTGCTTGAAAACGACAAGCAGATTGAAGGTGTGGTCTCCGCGCTTCCGAATGCCGGAGAGATCCTCAAGACTCGGGATGAGGAGTCCGCCCGCATCGAGAAGATGCTGCACACCAACGTCGAGTCGGCTATCGTAGATGCGAAATATTCATTCATCCATGGAGCCCTTGCCGAGACTTACACCCAGCACATGGATTCCAGGCCGAGGAAGACAATCACGGACAGGATTGACGCAGTCGTCACAAACAAGTGGGCTGCGTTCCCGATATTCATACTCCTGCTGTACCTTATCTTCCAGTCCACGTTCACGCTGGGCAACTACCCTATGAACTGGATCGACTGGCTTGTGGGGCGGTTCGGAGATTTTGTCGCTGATTTCATGAAGGAGGGTTGGCTCAAGGACCTTCTCGTCGACGGAGTGATCGCCGGAGTGGGAAGTGTCCTTGTGTTCCTGCCTAATATTCTGATACTCTATTTCTTCCTGTCAATCATGGAGGATTCCGGGTACATGGCCCGGGCCGCCTTCATCGTGGACAAGCTGATGCATAGGATCGGCCTTCACGGCAAGTCATTCATCCCGATGGTCATGGGCTTCGGCTGCAATGTGCCGGCGATCATGGCCACCCGAGCGATCGAGAGCCGCAAGAGCCGCCTCATCACAATCGCCATCATCCCTTTCATGTCCTGCGCCGGCCGACTTCCGATCTTCGTCCTGCTTGCCGGAGCATTCTTCCCGCACAATTCCGCCCTCGCTCTTTTAGGAATATACTTCCTCGGAGTCTTGATGGCGATCCTGTCGGCGGTGGTGCTCAGCCGCTTCATCAAGGAGGACGACCTCCCGTTCGTGATGGAACTGCCTCCTTACAGGGTACCAACCGGAAAGGCGATCTGGCGTCACACCTGGGAAAAGGGAAAGCAATATCTTGAGAAAATGGCCACGACCATTCTGATCGGTTCTGTGGTGATCTGGTGCCTTGGTTACTTCCCGCGTTCCGACAAAGGGGCGGAGTACCAGCAGGAGCATTCGTACATAGGTCAGCTTGGCAAGGCCGTCTCTCCGGCCCTTGATCCGCTTGGATTCAGCTGGAAGATGGACATCGGCCTGTTGACCGGAGTTGTGGCCAAAGAGTTGGTGGTAAGTACTTTGGGAGTTATGTACGCTTCTGACGAGCCTGAGGTTTCGGAGGCCGTCGAGGCTTCTGACACTGACGCTCTCGCCGCCGACACCCAGCTTCAAGGCACGCTTGCCCGCTCGGTAAGCCTTCCGGCCGCCGTCGCCTACATGATATTCATCCTCCTGTATTTCCCATGCATAGCGACTTTTGTGGCGATAAAGAACGAGACGGGCAAATGGCGTTGGGCCGTGGCGGTCTGCGCCTACACTATGGCCGTGGCCTGGATAGTCGCCTTCATCGGCTATCACATCACCGCGATGCTGATTTAATTTGAACCATTCAACGCAGGCGAAATCCTGCCTTTTATGAATATGAGAACGAAGTATTCGACAGATATGTCCTTGGCTGCCCTTATAGACAGCGACTTCAGCCTTCTTCAGGTGATTTCCAGGATCGGAATCGACCTGAAGTATGCGGCCCTGCCTGTGTACGAGGCATGCGGGAAATGCGGCATTGATCCTGACACATTCATCCTGATCTGCAATGTCTATTCATTCCCCGCCCATGTTCCGTCACCAGAGGAGTTGGCCGTGGGAAACATCAAGAACATCATCGACTATCTCCACAGTTCACATCTTTATTACATGGGGCAGGCCATCCGTGTGCTCGGGAACTCGTTCGACAGGCTTGTGGCCCCTTTTGACGAGAAACAAAAGAAAGTGGTCCTGAAATTCTTCGATGACTACAAATCGGAACTTGAAAAACACTTTGCCTACGAGGAGGATGTCGTCTTTCCGTACATTGAGACCTTGCTCAGGGATGGCGTGAAGACTTCCGGGTACTCGATCGAACAGTTCGAGGAGCACCATGAGAATGTTGAGGAGAAGCTGGAGGACATGAAGAACATCGTGATGAAGTATCTCCCCGGCGAGTGCTCCAATGATTTGAAAATCATGGTGCTCTTGTCCATCTACCACCTCCATGACGACCTTAGGCGTCACACCTATGTGGAAGACAACATACTTGTTCCTATCGTTGGCAGACTTGAGAAAGATGGAAGATAAGAAGACCGTGACATTGATCGTGCCGTCTGACATAATCGCCAGAGGGCTTGAGAGTATCCTGTCCGGACAGGTTGGGTTTCAGGTTCAGGATAATCTGGTTGATTGCTCGAGAGCCAGTGAGGCAAGGCTTCGCAGCCTGTCTCCTGACATCGTGATAATCGACCCGTCTGTCTTTGACTACCAAAGCCGTAAGGAAGGCCGTATGGTCCTGGCTGAATTATGTGACGCCTCCGTGATCGCCCTTGAGGGCACAGGAGTGACCGAGGATGTCCTAAGGCAGTACGATGGCTCTGTGTCGTTGTATGATGACGCCCCTGCGATAGTCCGGAAACTTCATGCGTCGTTGGATTCCAAGCAGCCGGAGACGGCCGGAGAGGGCAATGAACTGTCTTCGAGGGAAAAGGAGATTCTGGTCTGCGTGGCCAAGGGAATGCTGAACAAGGAGATCGCCGACAAGTTCAGCCTTTCCATCTACACAGTCATCACCCACCGCAAGAACATCACCCGCAAGACCGGCATCAAGACCGTCGCCGGCCTCACCGTCTATGCCATCCTCAACAACCTCATTGACATCAATTCCGTTCAGTAATATGTTGCGATAGGCAATACCCCGCTCAACCAGAATTTTGCACGTTACCAAAATTCTTGAGTCAAGCGGGGTACTTGCCTATAGGGGAAGGACTTAGTGATTTCTATTCCAGATTGATTTCAGCGATGACGGGGTAGTGGTCGGAGTAGCGGACGTGCGGGACGGTGTGCGACACAGCGCTGAAATGTGAAGGATAAAGAATATAGTCGATCCTGATGAAAGGCCAGAGAAATGAATATGTCGCCCCAAACCCTTTGCCAGCCTCCACGAACGAATCTTTCCTTCCCTTCTTGAGGCGGTTGTAAGTGTACGACATAGGATTGTCGTTGAAATCCCCCGTGACAATCGTCTCCAAAGTACATTCCTCAATGTCCGACATCACCCTGTCCACCTGCTCCGGCCGCCTCCTGATGGACTTTTTCATCTTCTCCTCTGTCGCCCACATCATCTCCCCGCTCTTGTCCTCCACGGATTTCTTAAGTCGGGACAGAGAGATGTTGTAACTCTCAAAATGACAATTGTAAACCCTCAGTACAGACCCTTCACCGACTTTCAGGTCAGTGAATATCGCCAGATTGGAACTTTTGTCGAACATCAGCTTCCCCTTGTCCACGATAGGGAACCTGCTCAGCGTGACATTCCCGTAGCTTCCCTTGTCGGTCACGTACATGAAGTATCCCACATTGTAGTCCGGAAAACGCCTGTCGAAGAATTTCGCCACGTCATATTCCCCAGGCAGATTGAACTCCTGAAGACAGATGATGTCAGCGTCACTCTCTGTGATGAATTTGATGACAGAGTCCGCGCACGCGGCCCTGCCCCCGTCCTTCCTGAATTCGGGATCCCGTCCCAAAGCAAAGTGCCCCACATTGTAAGTCAAGATCTTGACCGTCCCGGACCCGCTCTCGGCTGCCCCCGAGGAAAACTGAAAATAGCGGCCTATGAATATCAAGGATGGCAACAGGGCCAGCAGAGGAATCATTGATGATCTGGAACCTTTCCTGATCGCGAAGACAAGGAATATAACATTGATAAGAGCGATAGGTACGAACAACAGTCCGAACACAGTCATGTACCACGCCTTGGCGGGGTTCACCACCATTGAGGCGTAGCTGAGCAGAAGCATGAACGCCGACAACAGCATCAGCAATCTTACGATTATTCCGCCGAAAGAAGTCTCCTGTGAATTACCGCTCATGTCCGTATTTTTCTTTTTCTAAGGTGTCACCTTTGCCAGAGTTTTCCGGATTTCTTCCAGTAAAGCAGCAGCAGGAATCCGAACAGCATTCCACCCAGATGGGCGAAATGAGCCACCCCGTCCATCGTGCCTGTCACGCCGGTGAAAAGCTCAATGGCGATGAAGAGCAAGACAAACCATTTGGCTTTTAACGAAATAGGTGGGAATATCAACGTCCACACATCGTTCGGGTACAGCATCGCATAACCGATCTGGATTCCGTAGATGGCTCCTGACGCTCCAAGGGTCGGGGTGCGCAGGAGATTGATCTGCCCGGCGGTGAGTATGCCCGAGTCCGCCGCGGCCATGGCTTTTATCTGGAGATATTCCACGCCGGTGTGGGTTAGGACCGCGCCAAGTCCCGTCACGAAATAGAAGATAAGGTATTTCCTTGAACCGACCGTCCTTTCCAGCGCCGAACCGAACATCCAGAGACAGAACATGTTGAAGAACAGATGCCAGAATCCTCCGTGCATGAACATGTAGGTGATCGGCTGCCAGATGTGGAAGAAAGGGGATTGTGGGTAGAACATCGCGAATGTGCTGACCATGAAATTCTGGTTGATCAGAGTCGCGACGAACATCACGATGTTGACAAGGATGATATTCCTTGTGACCGGGGGCATATTGCTGAAAAATCCCACTATTCCCGATTGCCTGTTGTCGTAGCCGTAGTATGACATATTTCTATATTCATTTAAAATAATTTTTCAATTTGTGCCGTGGTCATGATTGACATGATCCTTTTTCCGTTTGCCGTCAGTTCGGCGTTGCCGCTGGAGAGCAAAGTGTCCAACAAGTGCCTTGCCTCGGGTGGAGACGCCAGAGGATTGCAGGAGGACGCCCCCAGAAGGGCGATTTTCTCCGCCATCGCAGACTCCATCACACCCGGAAGCGACGAACTGTCGTCCGAAAGGATCAGCAGCAGGTCCGAGACCATCGTCTGTATTTTCCCCTCTTCGCATGAATATCCTTCCGGGACCCCGTTGACCACAATAGTGTCCGTCCCGAAAGGCGAGATGTCGAATCCAAGCCTGGCAAGCAGTTCAGCCTTTTCATCGAACACGGCCTTGTTGGCGGCTCCGACCTCGACTTTCACCGGAAACATGCTGGCCTGTGTGACGTGCTCGTTTTTGGTGAGCGCAGCCAACGCCCTGTCGTAGAGGATTCTCTCCCGGGCCCTTCTTACGTTCACAATCATCAGACCATCCCTCGCAGGGGCGATGATGTATTTTCCCCCGAGTATGATAGTCTGCGTGACCGGCATCGTCTTCTCTTCGAAAAGTTTGCCATAATCCTCCCGCTGGTCCACATACCGCCCGAAATTTCCATTGCCCGAGCCTTTCCAACCCTCCGCTGTTCCACCACGCCAGTCCGTTGACCCACCTCTTTCGGTCGCTGAGCCTGACGAAGCGCCACCCAAACCGGTCACTGAGCCTGTCGAAGTGACCGGATCAAACGGATTGTATTCACTGTCAATCGCCACTTGAGGAATGCTCTCCGGCTGATATTCAGAAAAATGCGCCCCCAGCACCGGCATGTCATTAGCCTCCGGATTACTGAAATCAATTCCCCCGGCAAACGAATTCTTCCCCAACGTCTCCTTCACCGAAGCATAGACAACCTGGAATATGAACGAGTCATCCTCGAACTTCACCTCCGACTTTGTCGGACTGATGTTCACATCCACACTGTGTGGGTCAACTTCCAGATAGATGAAGTAGGAAGGAGTCACCCCCTCCGCTATCATGCCCTCGTAAGCCTTCATCACGGCCTTATGCAGGTACGGACTGCGGAAATAGCGACCGTTGACAAAGAAGAACTGGTTCCCCAAAGTCTTCTTCGCAGTGTCCGGTCTGCCCACAAATCCCCTTAGACTTACCACCGAAGTGTCAGCGCAGACATCCACAACATCTCCCGCAACAGGAGCCCCCAGTAGATCCATAATTCTGAATTTCAAGGATTTCGCAGGCTTGAGGACGAACACGTCCTTGCCGTTGTGGTTGAGAGAGAATCCGATCTCCGGCCTTGTCAGCGCCACTTTCGTGAACTCTTCGATGATATGCCTAAACTCCACGTTGTCCGACTTTAGGAACTTCCTTCTGGCCGGCACATTATAAAAGAGGTTACGCACCGCGATGTTGGTTCCCTTCGGGGCGGCCACTTCCGTTGTCGAATTGTGGACGGAGGCCGCGAACTCGACCTGGCAGCCGACCTCCTCATCCTCCGTGCGCGTCTTCAGTGTCACCTCGGCCACTGCCGCTATCGAGGCCAACGCCTCGCCCCTGAACCCGAAGGTCGTGATGTCCTCCAGATCTTCCGCTGTCGCTATCTTTGATGTCGCATGCCTCTCGAAACAGAGCACTGCATCGTCTGGATTCATTCCCTTCCCGTTGTCGATGACTTGGATCAGAGTCCGTCCTGAGTCCTTGATTATCACCGAGATCTGATCGGCTCCGGCATCCACGGCGTTCTCTACAAGCTCCTTGACAACAGAAGCCGGCCTCTGCACGACCTCTCCCGCCGCGATCATATTCGCTATGTTTCCAGGCAGTATCCTGAGTTCCATCCTAAAGAAGTGAATAGAATTTCGTGAAATAGATCAGCACTATCGCAAGCAGGATCAGTCCCACTATCCCGATGATTTTCTGTGCCTTTGTGGCCACGGTGGTCCTCCTCGCGTAATTGCCTTCACGCAGTGAGCCTTTGATGTAGGAACCCGGCACGTACTCGCCTTTCTCCTTCTCTTTCTCGAAAGTTCCGTCAACCTTGCCGAACTTCTGACGACGCTCCTCCTCATCCTTGTCGTAGTAGATCGGCCTGTAGTTGAATCTTCTATGCTCCTGTTCCCCAGGGAAAGTAAAAAAGCCCATGATTCTTTCACTTTAGCATTAACAAAGATAAGAATAATAATTGGATTGTCAACGGAGCCTGCCATCTGAAAACTATTATGTCTGAAAGATGACATGAATAACAGTTGCGTCAACGGAAAAATATGGGTATATTGGTGAATTGAAGATAGTATGCTTTGCCGATGAAAAAGATAAGTATAGCCATCGTGGCTGTTTTATGTGCTGTGGTTTCATGTTCTCCTGCCGCGACTTGCCTTGAGGACTACACAAGTTATGTCAACGTCCGAATAGGCTCCGGCGGCCACGGGCACGTGTTTGTCGGGGCGAGCGTGCCTTTCGGGGCTGTGCAGCTGGGACCTACGAGTATTCCACAGTCTTGGGACTGGTGCTCTGGCTACCACTCCAGTGACTCGACGGTCATAGGATTCTCGCACACGCACCTCAGCGGGACCGGAATCGGAGACCTTTTCGACATCACGCTCATGCCGGTGGTCGGGACAGTGGTGTATTCAAGGGGTGAGGAACCGAAAGATGCTTCTCCTGAGGCTATCGCCGCCGCCCAGGCTACCGGAATGTGGTCCTACGCCGACAGAACCAAGGAGGTCGCCAGGCCTGGCTACTATAGCGTTCCGCTTACCCGTTACGGCGTCACGGCCGAGATGACAGCCACCACCAGGGTCGGTTTCAGTCGTTACACTTTCCCTGCTTCCGACAGTTCAGCCGTTGTCTTAGATCTTGAGAACGGAGGCTGCTGGGACAGGGCTTACGATACGAAAATCAATGTCGTAGATAGCTGCACCATAGAGGGTTACAGATTTTCTACCGGCTGGGCCAAAGACCAGAAAATTTATTTTCGTGCCCAATTCTCGAAGCCGTTCGACTCCTTCGATGAAATCACTGCCAAGGAATATTCCGTTGAAGGAAAGGAATATTCAGTGAACTACTTCCGCGCTGGCTTCCGCACCACAGAAGGGGAGCAGGTGATGCTGAAGGTCGCGGTGTCCCCGGCCAGCGAGGAAAAGGCGGCTTTGAATATGTCCGCGGAACTTCCTGACTGGGACTTCGATGCCGCCGTCGAGTCCGCGCGCAAGGCCTGGAACACGGAACTTTCCAAGGTCAAGTTGACCGCTTCGGATTCAGAGACGGATGCCGCCCGGACCATCTTTTACACAGCGCTTTACCACACGATGATAATGCCTTCCATATTCAGTGATGTGGATGATCCGAGAACTGAATACACCACCTTCTCCCTTTGGGACACGTACCGCGCGCAGATGCCGCTGATGACAATCCTGCATCCGGACAGGGAGAACGACATGATCGCCTCTATGCTTAAGATTTACCAGAAGCAGGGCCGTCTTCCGGTTTGGCATCTGGTCGGTAACGAGACCGACTGCATGGTCGGTAACCCTGGTGTCATCGCTGTCGCCGACGCTGTCGTGAAAGGTTTCGACGGCTTTGACCGTGATCTCGCCTGGGAGGCCATGAAGACGACGATGATGGACACCATCCGTGGTTTGAATCACCGCCGGAAGTACGGCTATATTCCTTCTGACAAGATGCTCGAGTCGATCGCTTATGACATGGAATATGCCATAGCGGACGCCGCCGTGGCCTCCGCCGCCGACCACCTTGGCAAGAGTGAGGATGCTGAATATTTTCGCAGACGCAGTCATTCCTATCGTAACTACATGGATTCCACGATTTTGTTCGCTAGAGGACGTCTCTCAGACGGAAGCTGGAGGACTCCGTTCAATCCATATTCATCAGAACATCGCGCCAATGACTACTGCGAGGGAAACGCCTGGCAATATACCTGGCTCGCTCCTCACGACTATTCCGGCCTTGTGGAGTTCTACGGCTCCCGAGAGAAGTTCGTGGAGAGGCTGGACTCGCTTTTTGCGGCCGATTCCAGGATTGACGGCGAGGACGCGTCTCCGGACATCTCCGGTCTGATCGGTCAGTACGCCCACGGCAACGAGCCGAGCCACCATGTCATATACTTTTATACTATGGCGTGCGAGCCGTACAAGACCGCGGATCTGGCTCGCCGGATATATTCCGAATTCTATAAGAACGCCGATGACGGTCTCTGCGGCAATGAGGACGCCGGCCAGATGTCCGCATGGTACGTCCTTTCCGCTCTGGGATTCTACGAGGTCGAGCCGGCTTCGACAAGATTCTGGTTCGGCGCACCGCTCTTCGAGGAGGTTGATTTGGCATTGGCCGGAGGCACATTCAGGATAAAGGCTTCTTGCTTGAGTGAGGAGAACCGCTACATTCAAGGGGTCACCTTGAACGGCAAACCTCTGAAACAGCCTTTCGTTGAATATTCCGACATCGTAAAGGGTGGAGAATTAGTGTTTGACATGGGGACTTCACCGATGGTTTGGTATTGATGATGGTCGCCTTTTTATTGTTTTTGCTAAGTTTTTGTGAAAAAACATGCGAAAAAGTTTGGAGGGAAAGAAAAAAGTGCTACCTTTGCAGCCCGTTTCGGAAGTAACGGAAAGTTCATTGACAATATTGAAAGATTAGTACAACAAGTACCGAGAACGAAAATGAAGAGCGTTGATTCTTTTTTTTAAGTG
>ERZ808246.802-NODE-802-length-24772-cov-3.579277_pt1 | contig 24772 bp, 18 predicted proteins | sample MGYA00521083_ERZ808246 | MGnify/ENA primary metagenome ERZ808246 (study PRJEB31516, sample SAMN03275577) | gut metagenome | biome: mammalia-associated habitat; material: feces | host: Papio cynocephalus | place: Kenya | collected 2012-07-07 ... | reverse complement strand
ACCAATTCGTGTTTGAATGCGATCGCATCGGCGATCACATTCAAACTTATACCTCCCTGAGGCAAAATCCGCGAAGGCGGCTTTGCCGAATGTGGCAGCCGGAGTTCACTCCGGAAGCCTTACCTCGTGCTCCGTCTGTCCTCCCTTTCCGAACGCATCCGCCGCCTCAAAGCAGCCTTCCACCATGTGGCCGACCGCCTGACGGGTATAGAACGCCGTGTGCGGGCTTAAGATCACATTCGGGAAGGAGCGAAGAAGCGCCATGTCACGGTTTGCAATGACATCCCCGATCCGGTTGTAGTAATACAGGCCGTCCTCCTTCTCCAGAACATCCAGCGCAGCTCCGCCGACTCTGCCGCTCTCCAGCGCCTCCACCAGAGCATCCGTATCAATCAGCTTTCCTCTTGCGGTATTGACGATGCGGACGCCGTCCTTCATCTTCGCAAAGGCAGCCTTGTTCAGGAGATGGTGATTCTCCTCTGTCGCATTTGTATGAAGCGTAATCACGTCCGACTGGGCAAACAGCTCATCCAGGGAGACATACTCCGCATACTTCTTCACTTCCTCATTCTGATAGGGATCGTAGCACAGAATCCTGCAGCCAAAGCCCGACAGATGCCCGATGACGGTTCTTCCGATGCGTCCTGTTCCGATAACGCCGACGGTCTGGAAGCTGATATCATCCCCGATCTTGCCCTTCAGGGAATAGTCCTGGAGCTCTGCCCGCTTCAAAATGCTGACAATTCTCCTCTGCAGCATCAGCATCAGCATAATCGCATAGTTGGCAACACCTGACGGCGGATAGCTGACGTTCGAAACCCGCATGCCGCATTCCTTTGCCTTTGCAAGATCCACGTGATCATATCCGATGGACCGGCAGAGAATATACCGAACCCCGATGGATGCAAATTTCTCCACCATGGGTGCCGACATATCGCACGGCGTCATGCTGACCGCCTCCGCGCCCTTGGCAAGGACATAGTTCTCTGCGGTCGGATAATCCGATGTCCAGCCGAATTCCATGCCGTACTTGTCCGCGTATTCCCTGGCAAATGCAAGCTCATCAAACTCCCGCAGCGCGTAAAAAAAGATCTTCATATTCCCCCTCCTTCTGCTGTGGCCTGCTCTTGTCCGAAAAGGCCGCCGCAATGCTCTTGATGAAAAAGGCGGCTCTGTCTACGGTCCGTCTCCGACATATGATCTTATCACTTTCCCGCCGGAACGCCAGTCCCTGCCGGTGCCCTCCCGGGCAGCGTCAGAACTCCAGCTCTTTGCGCCGGAACAAAAGAACGGTCACTGCGTATGCGCCTGCCAGATAACATAGAACAATCACAAATGCCGCAGCGTCAAAGGTTCCAAGAAGGAGCCTGCTCCGCAGAAGATCTCCTGCTGTCGTCAGAAGAAACCTCGACAGGTGAAGTCCCCGTATGACCTTCAGATTGAATACCGAATCCAGAAGGCTCCGGATCAGGGTCGAACTCAGTGCCAGATAGATCAGAATGGAGGCTCCGGTTCCCTGCAGATTGATGGTCAGGATTCCCGTAATCTCCGTGTAGGCCAGGGAAATGAGCCATGCTCCGCCTATTCCGATGAAAAGCTCTACGAGCTGCTCCGCATTCAGAGAGACACCGGTTATTCTCGCAAGAATCAGAAAATACCCGCCGAAAAACAGATAATCGGCAAGCAGCATAAAGGCGCTCTCCAGATACTTGGTCAGCACAACCTTCTCTCTGGAAATGCCGAGTCCGATTGCCACCTGCATAATCCGTGCACGAAAGTCATCTCCGTACACCGCACTCAGCTCGATCAGACCGAACACAATCGGCATGAAGCTGACAAGATTCGAGAGATGAGCAAGACACGTCACCGAGTTCCACCCGCCCTCTCTTACCGTCATGGCAAAGATCGCGGTGTCAACCAGAAATACTGCCGCCAGCAATATCAGCCTTGGAATCCGTTTCATAATCCGTCTGCAGTCCGCTTTCCAATAATGAAGCATTGTTACCTCCTTGCCGTAGCCCTTGCGGCACCATCGGGAGCATCGTCCGCAGAAGAACGCTCTCCGCTCTCTTCATTCATGACACCAAAATAGAATTCTTCCAGGCTTAAGGATTCCATTTCCTCTCCGAGAATCTCCACCCCCGCTGCCTGCAGTGCTTCCCTCGCCTTGTCCAGATCATCCACACGGATTCGTACCGATTTATGATCGGAAATCAGGTCTTCACTGGTGATGACCTTGGCCACGCGTCCTTCGCTCAGAATGCCGAAGCGGGGCGCCGTATTCTGCAGCTCACCCAGAATATGAGAGGACACCACAACCGTCATGCCGTATTCACGGTTCAGCTTCTGGATCAGCTCCCGCACATCCGCAATTCCCTGCGGATCCAGGCCGTTAGTCGGCTCATCCAGAATCAGAATCTCCGGATTGCCCAGAATTGCATTGGCAATGCCAAGCCGCTGCTTCATGCCAAGCGAATAATTCCGAAACGGCCCCTTCGCCTGATCCAGGCCTGCAATTTGAAGAACCCGGTCCACTTCCTTTTTATCCCGAATTCCCTTCAGCTCGCGGTAATACTCCAGATTCTGCCGCCCCGTCATATAAGGAAAGAAATTCGTACCGATGAGGAAGCCGATTCTCCGGCGTCCCTTCTCCAGCGAATCCCCCTCCTCTCCGATCCAAAGCTTTCCGCTCTCAAAATCAGAAAGACCGAGAATAATTTTGAAAATCGTTGTCTTACCGGCACCGTTTTTCCCGACGATTCCGAAAATGTCGCCCTTCTGAATATCCAGACTGACATCCCTTAATACCTGATGCTTCCCATAGCTTTTGTTCACATGCTCCAGACGGATTACTGATTGCTCCATATCGTCCCTTCCTTTACCACACCGTGATCCGCTTCGCCGGATCCAGATACATCCCGTCACCCTTCTGAATATCAAAGGCCCCCAGAAATTCATCGAACTGCTGCACCGTCACATTGGTCCTGAGAAATCCAAGAGGATGCTCGTCGGAGCCAAGCGCGGCAAGCTCTGCCGTATAGGTATTCTTGCACTTCCAGACACCTGCAAAGGCACGGAAGAATTCCTGATAGTCAAAATCCGGATCTTCTTTGGCAAGTGCCAGTGCACACTTGAGGCCTCCCATATCCGCAATGGCCTCACTCTGCACATTTTCACCGCTATAATTCACTCCTGCTATCGGTGTAATGGCACTGTAGAATTTCGCCACCTTCGCGGCCCGCGCCCGGAACGCCTCCTCATCCTCCGGCGTCCACCAGCTGTTCCTGAGTCCGTCCTGATCGTACTGATAGCCGTAGGTGTCAAACGCATGAGTAATCTCATGTCCGATGACCATACCGATGCGTCCCAGCTTCTCCTCCTTGGATAGCTCTGCGCCGTACAGATATCCGTCCGCCATAATTCCCGCAAAGATATTGACCGTATTATCCGTCGGAATGTAAACGGCGTTCACAATCCTTGTTGACATCAGCCACCGGCCCCTGTCAATCGGCTGATTGACAAGCTTCTGATACTGCTCCAGCCCGAACCGCTCTGTGGCATTTACTGCATCAAGCAGCGTCCCGTCAGGATCCAGCTCCAGTCCGGAATAATCCGTCATCTCATCCGGATAGAGAATCCTTGGCTGAATCGCATCCAGCTTCCTGACCGCCTCCTGCCTGGTTGCCTCAGTAAGCCATTCCTCTCCCAGAAGCATCTGTCTGTAGTAGCGGATCATATCCTCCGTCATTTCAGTCAGCTCACGCTTCTCGTCCGCCGTGCAGTACCTTGCCACATAAATTTCATCCAGCACCTCAGGGAGCAGACTTTCTACGATATTCTGCACCATTTCATCGTCTGTAGCGGTTTTTGCTGTATCCTTCCCGTCTTTGGGCTCTTCCTCCGGGATAGGATCCGTCGGCTGATCCTCTCCGTCATTCTCCCCTTCAGCCGTCTGATCGGTCAGCGCGGCATTCCTTGCTGCGGAAAGGTCATAGCAGGTCCGATCCAGATACGGAAGAGCCTTCAGAACCGTCTGCATGATGTAGTAGGCCTTCAGCTCCTCCAGATTCCTGGCGCAGTAGATCCTCCCTACCGCCTTCAGATAGCCCGGCTCATAGAGCGTGAATAAAGAAGACCGGTCCAGTCCGTATGCGGCAAGAATCTCTGTCAGAGGATAGCCTCCCTGGAGCGTTTGGATGTCCTCCAGCTTCAGCGAAGAATCAGTCTCCTGCTCCAGATAGTCTTCCTGCTGCTGCTCGCTCTGCGAGCACACATTGACAGCAAGCCTGCCCTCCAGTCGGTAGCAGTCCCGAAGAATTCTTCTGATTTCTTCCTCTGAAAAGCCGAGCGCTCCCAGTACATAATCCGCCGCCTGCTCATTGTATTTCTTCAGCTGAAGATCCGTTCCCGTTATGTTCCCGTAGCTGCCCTGTGTGCTCAAAGACCACGACGCACAGGGTGCAATCAGAACGGCATATTGCTCCCGGTTCTTCGTGTCGGTGTCTGCGGCAAACGAAACCAGCTCCTGTGCCGATTCCGCGCTGCTCTGCGGATCCAGAAGATATGCTGTCAGCTCATCCAGTGAGGACACATTCCAGACTGCCTCAACATACTGCCGCACCGGCTCCGCGCCGCGGGCATTCCGTGCCTGCCAGTCCCCTGCCAGCTGTGCCATACTGCATGCCAGGGACTCCAGATGCCCGTATTCCTCCTGGCTCATCAGCTCCGGATCCACTGCCGTGTTGGAAGGCTGCAGCAACGACTTGTTCTGCTCCGCCAGCACCTCCGTCGTCGTGATAAAAGTCCCTGCTGTATCGAAATCCTCCCCGGAAAGCTGTGTCTCCAGTATCCAGTCCCGGTTCACTGCCGTGTGAAAATCGTCCTGCTCACGCACGGACACCGTTTCATCCACGGCGCCGTCAAGGTCGGAATTGATCCATTTCGAATCCGAAGAGATGGTTTCTCCCGGCTTCACCGCCGGAAGCAGGCCGGCAAGCTGCCCATAAAGTGCATTGGCCGCTCCGCATCCTCCCAGCATCACAGGAAGAAGTCCTGCCGCCAAAAAGCGAATCTGAAATTTTCTCATAAAAAGTGATTGTCCTTTTCTTGTGGTAAAATACAGATATGTTTGGGAATAAGACCCCGAATCTTGTTGGAAAGATTATGTTGATTTTAACGTATAGTCAGGAAATATGACAGCATAAATTATAAAAAATAGCCAAGGAGACTCCTATGACCCCCGAAATTCAAGCACTTTACCAATTCTGGCTGGAGCATCTGGATCCTTCGGATCCAATGCACGAGGAATTAACACGGATTGCCGGTGATGATGCCGGCATCATTGACCGCTTTTATCAGGAAATTGTCTTCGGCACGGCAGGACTTCGCGGCATCTGCGGAGCCGGTACCAACCGGATGAACCGTCTCACCGTCGGCCGCGCGACACAGGGCATTGCCAACTACATCCTGCATTCCGGAAAGGACTGCTCCCGCGGTGTCGTCATTGCCTACGACTGCCGCTACCACTCGAAGGAATTCTCCGAACTCAGCGCCCGGATTCTGACAGGAAACGGAATCCGCGTGTTCCTGTTCCCTTCCCTCCGCCCGACGCCGGAGCTCTCCTTCGCCATCCGCAGGCTCGGGGCCGTCGCCGGCATCAACATGACCGCCAGCCACAATCCGAAGGAATACAATGGCTATAAGGTCTACTGGGAGGACGGCGCGCAGATTTCCGGCACCGTATCCGACGGCATGCTCGCAGAGATTCAGAAGCTTAGCCTGTTCGACACCTTCCGTGCGGTTTCACTGGAAGCTGCAGGGAAAAGCGGCCTTCTTACCATGCTCGGCGAAGCGATGGACCGGGAATATCTGGACTACGTGGAGTCCATGGCGCAGCGTCCGGACGAGGAACTGGATAAGACGGTCCCTGTTGTCTACACGCCGCTCAACGGCGCAGGAAGCGAGCCTTTTTCACAGGTGATGAGGGAGCGCGGCTTCACCTCCTTCCTTCTCGTCCCGGAGCAGAAGGATCCGGATCCCGAATTTACGACCGTCGGCTACCCGAATCCGGAGGATCCGAAGGCGTTCCGGCTTGCAGAGGAGCTCGGACGGAAAACCTCTGCGGAGGTTCTCATTGCCACCGATCCCGACAGTGACCGCATGGCCATTGAAATTCCGGACGGAAGAGGCGGTTTCCGCCCCTTAAACGGCAATCAGACCGGTGCACTTCTAATCGCCTACATGGCAGAGAGTAAACGCGCTTTGGGAAGGCTTCCTGCCAAAGCGGCCATGATCAAGTCCATCGTGACCGGCGACTTCGGACGAGTCATCTGTGACAGCTACGGCATCCGCGTCTTCGAGGCACTGACCGGCTTCAAGAACATCTGCGGACGGATTCCTCAGATTGAAAAGGAGGGCTATTCCTATTTCTTCGGCTATGAGGAGAGCATCGGCTGTGCCCCCGGGGAACAGGTCCGGGACAAGGACGGCATCTGCGCCGGCATGCTGATCGCCGAAATGGCCGCATGGTACCGGAAGAGGGGACAGACGCTTTCGGATGCTCTGGAACAGCTCTATCAGAAATACGGCTATTTTGCCGAGGATCAGGTTTCCATTGTTCTGAAGGGACAGGAGGGTGCCGCCCGCATTGGCCGGATCATGGACGCCTTCCGCCTCGGCAGACCGCAGCACTTCGGCCGCTTTGAGGTAGCAGAAACCATCGATTATCTGCACGGTTATCAGGATATTCCTGCGAGCAACGTCCTTCGCTACACCATGACAGACGGCAGCTGGTTCGCGCTCCGCCCGTCCGGGACCGAGCCCAAGATCAAGTTCTACTATTATGCCGTAAACTCCGATCCTGCGGTTTCCGCACAGGCCGTGCGCGACATGGTGCAGGCGGTCTCCGCAATGATAGACAGCATCCATTAGCATTCATGAAATTTCCCGGGATTCGGTCCGCAGATTGCTTCTGGCAGCATTTCGCCATGCGGATCGGATTCCTTCTGAATTTTCGCCCGGGTTTTCCATATATTCCATGTAAAAGAAGATACATTGCAGCAGTGACATAAGAAAAGGGCATCCATCACTTCTGTGATCGATGCCCTCTTATGAAATGAACCGATTTCTCTGCACTGGTGCAACCTTCCTTTCCTAAGCTGTATTCAGTTGTGCGGATATGATGTAAATCCTGACTAATACATCGGTCTGTCCGTCCTCTTTTCTTAAATTTCTTTTTTCTGTTTCTTGTTTCTTGCCTCTTGTTTTTGTCTGTCCTTGCTTCCCTTTGTTGATTTTATAGTACACGGAACGTTTCTATATGTCAATCATTTTTTCGTTTTGCATTGTAATTGTCTGTGTATTCATAATATATCTTATTATTGCGTAATATTGTGATAAAAACTCCGAAGCATTCCGTGTCCCGAAAGAAAAGTCCCCGGCAATAAGGCGGGATAGCTGTGTTTGAATATTACTTCGTCATCAGCCCGCAGCAAAACTCTGCCGGGGCTTTTCTGCAGGCTTTTCAACAACGGCCGGCCGTTTCAATTCCGGATTGCCGTCACCGACCAGGTATCCTCGTCCTTATCCTTCGAGATCACGACCTCCGGGGCCTGTCCGATCAGGCTGATGCTGAATGTATCACCATCAATCTCAGCATCCACGAGGTCACAGTAATGAATATTTCTCTGCAAATCCTGTGAAAATGCCGTATCAAAATCCATCGAAGACAGCTCTTCCTGCGTTTTCACTGTTTTGTCATCCAGTGTCAGCGGGAAGCTGCAGAGTCCGGCCAGCGCATCCATACTCTTCATCTGAAATGCGAGCACAACCTGGCTTGCCGTGTACATGGCATCAAAGTTCTTCTCCGGCAGCGTATCGTCAATGTTCTTCAGCGAGACAAAGGAGGCCCCCGAGGTATCACCGCCGTCGCCAATCAGTCCCTTATAGGTCAGCTCATAGCAGTGTCCCAGCACAATGCCGCCCTCCACGCCAGATGTATTCAGGTTCTCTCCGCTGAAGGTAAAAACATCTCCGGATCTTGTCTGCATGGTAAACGAATGCATGGCTGCATCCAGAATGATGCCATCCTCCGTCGATTCCACGCCCGCAAGAGCCTCCGCATAGGTCATTTCGACCTTCTCATAGCCCTCCGCAGCTTCGATGGAATCCTTGATCTTCTGCGCCTCGTCATACAGCTTCATGTACGACTCCTGCGTCTTCTCACCACACTGGACATCCGTCGGGTAGGACACTCCGATGTATTCCGCCACGGTATCCTCTCCCGTCTTCTTCAGGCCGCAGACGAAATCTCCGCCAACGTACCGGATGAATTCCGGCGGATCGGCAGAAACCTGAATGCTGCAGAGATTCCCTCCTTCCCCGTTCGCCTCGCACTCCTTGTCCACGAAAGCAAGGCTGTAGCTGTTCTCATCTTCGTACGCATTCCAGGTAACCTGATCCTCCCAGGCCTTGGGAATCATCACGGAGAAATACGGCGTCGTCAGCTTCTGTCCATCCACCGAAACAGTGTCGTCTGCACCGTTGTCTTTGGAATCGTCGGGATCCACGCCGAACTCCGGATCAATTTCCATGTCCGGAGAGGGCTTCGTCGCAACCGCATCGGTAATTCCCTCCGTTGACAGATCCGCTGCGCCAGTGTCTGCTTCCGAAGAACTCTCCGAACTCTCTGTTGCCTGCGCGTTCCCGGCATCCGTACCCTGATTTCCACAGGCTGCAAGACTGAATGCCATGACCGCAGTAAGGAAAAGTGCCAGTCTTTGTTTCTTCATGTCATCCTCCTCTGCTGTTAGTCAGCAGTCCGGCCCTTCGCCGGTTCCATGGTCCTATATTGTCCATATGCATTATACCATACCCGCTCTGCCTGCCTGGATCCTGGAGAAACGCTTCTCCTTCTTATATTTTCCTGCATCTTCTGCCTTCATCCTGCATCAATCCGGCTTTCTTCACTTTCGTTGGCATCCTGACTTTCCAGCTTTCCTCCCGTTCCCGGGAACAGTACCGTCAGAGTCTTCATCATGCCGGCAAGAACAAAGGCGGTCACATAAATACCCGCCATGCCGGTGGCCATAATTTTCAAAGATTCCATAAAATTATTCATTTGCTCCTCCTGCTGTCTGTCTCTTCTTCCATGAACATGCTGCGGCCTTCATGAAAATCCACATGTATGCTCTTTCCGCCTCAGCCAGAAATCACTGTGTATGAACTTTCTTTTCTCACACGGGAATCATCCCGAGGATCAGACCGCCCACAAGAACCGAGGCAATCTGTCCCGATACGTTGACGCCGGTTGCCTGCATCAGCAGAACGTTTTCCGGATCCTCCTCCAGGCCCATCTGCGTGACGACCCGCGCAGACATCGGAAATGCCGAAATTCCGCAGGCACCGATCATCGGGTTGATTTTCTTTTTCCGGAAGAGATTGAGCAGTTTGGCAAACAGCACGCCCCCTGCCGTGTCAAAGATAAAAGCCGCTAGTCCAAGAGACAGAATCAAAAGGGTCTGCGGTGTCAGGAAGCTCTCTGCGCGCATCTTGGCTGCCGCCGTAATTCCCAGAAGAAGTGTAATCAGATTCGTCAAGGTTCCTCTTGCGGTATCCGACAGAGTGTTCAGCACACCACACTCCCGGATAAGATTTCCGAACATGAGAAACCCAACAAGCGTAACACTGGAGGGAGCAATCAATCCCGCCACAATCGTGATGCAGACCGGAAACAGAATTTTCGCTGTCTTCGAGACACTCCCCGCACGGTATTCCATGCGAATCCGGCGCTCCTTCTTCGTCGTAAGAAGCCGGATCACCGGCGGCTGGATCATCGGAACCAGCGCCATATACGAATACGCTGCCACAATGATGGCTCCCAGATACTTCGATGAATAATGCTCCGCAACAAAAATCGAGGTCGGCCCGTCCGCGGCTCCGATGATCCCGACAGAGGCCGCATCCTGAAGAGAAAAACCGAACAGCGTCGTCAGGCTCAGTGTGAAAAAGATTCCGAACTGAGCTGCCGCCCCGAACAGCATCAGAAGCGGATTCTCCAGAAGCGGCGTGAAATCAATCATGGCTCCGATTCCGATGAAGAGGAGCAGCAAAAACAGCTCGCTGGAGATTCCGCCCTGAAACAGGACATCCAGCGGTCCTTCCTTCACGACACCGGAAACAATCTGCGTCACCGCGCCGGAAAACGGAAGATTCACCAGAATGGCTCCAAAGCCCATTGGAATCAAGAGCTCCGGCTCCATTTTCTTCCGGATTCCAAGACCGATCAGAAGCCCTCCGATCCCCCACATCACCACCATCTGCCAGGTAAGCCCCGACAGATTCTCCAGAATTCCTGTCATAATCGTACCTCCTCTTTAAATTGCTGGCATTCCGCATTTCATTCTGTTCCGCACACATCTCGTATTTGCTTCGCAAATTCCAGATGTGACCGGCCAGAGGTCCTTCGGCCTTGGCCGCATGACGATTTCCCATGTGAATGAGACCGCAGACGATCCCTTCACATACGAAATCACCATGTGCTGAACTCAAAACAAAGAGACAGCAAGACCTTTCTCACAGCCGTGATGGCTGTCATAAAAGTCTTGCTGTCTCTGTTCCGATCCCGGGCTTTCGCCGTTCTGACGACATCGGATGCTGCCGGATGCTCCGGCAGTCAGCTACTCCCTTTTCTGATTCTGACCTTACGTCCCTTCGCTTCTTCTGTCAATGCCTTCCGGGCACATACGATCTGATTCCGGTGTTTCTGTGCGGTTTCTTAGCATCCATTTTCGGCACCGGTTTTCGTTTTTTCTCAGGTGTTTCCTTCCATGATGAATTCTACTCTATGATCCTGTTTTTCCGCCTTTATTTGTTTCCACAGCCCTGTTTTTTACAGGCCGAGGCCCTTGCTGATATTGACGATAAAGTCCTGCACATTGGTCACAATTCCGTGTGCCGCAAGACTCCCGCGGTCCGCCAGCTTGTTGACGGTAAACTCGGAGATGTCCACGCAGTAGAAGTACACCTGCCGCACGGTTCCATCCGGAAGGACCCGGTAGGACGGCGTCATATTGCCGGTGGCGATGGTGTGCAGCATGGTGGCCATACAGATCACCGTCGTTGCCTTGCGCACCTGTGCCCGCATGGCATCCTGCGCTTCATAAACATTCCCATAGACCGGCGGGAGAGGTCCGTCAGCGCGGATGGATCCCGCGAGGACATACGGCACATGATACTTCTCACAGCTGTAGATAATACCGTTGTCGATATGCTCCTTCTGAATAAATTCCGGAATAGAACCGTCGTATTTCACCCGGTTGATGGTGTCCAGATGGTTGTAATGGCCGAGCGGCTGACTCTCCTGCGTGTAGATGTTCTGGCCAAGAGCTGTGTGCAGATAGGCTCCCTCCAGATCATGGGTTGCCAATGCATTTCCCGCAAGAACCGCGTCCGCGTATCCTCCTGCGATAATCTTGGAAAACGCGTTCCGCGCATCGGAATCAAAGGCAAAAGCCGGCCCCATTACCCAGACGACATATCCGTGCTCCTTTTCATACCGGAGCAGGTCGTAGATCTCATCGTAGTCCTTGGAGAACGCCGTCTCCCGGGAGCGCCCCTGACGAAACGCAAACGTGTCCTTCTTCCCTGCTGTCTCGCGGAATCCGTCCGCGTACAGAAAGATTCCTTCCTCGCAGTTCTCCGTCCTTCCACAGATGACAAGATCTCCCTTTTTCAGAAGCCTCGGCTCACGAACCACAATTTCACCGTTCTCATACACCGGCACGCAGTCCATCCGGCTGTCCTTCGCAAGAAGCCACTTGCCTTTGATCTTGAAGTACTCCGGAAAAATGCTCATCGCATGAAAATCCAGCGGTGCGACTGCATCGAACGGTGCCGGCTCCATTCTTGCCTGCGGCGCGTTCTGAAATCTTTCCTCCTGAAAATCCGGCGGATAATACGTTCTTAGCTGAAAGCTCATTCCTGCTGCCTCCTGTCTTCGGTGCCTATTTCCATTCTTTTTCGTAAAACTGTAATGTGCCGGCCAGTTAACAACTTATCAGGTATATTCTACCTTTCCCGGGAGATTTTTCCATTCGGATATTGTAGGGTTTGTGATAGTCTTCGCAATACCTGTCAATGGAAATGATCAGGCTTTCTGATTCTGTTCCATCATCCTGACAAGAAACGCCTTCAGCCTGTCACAGACAAGATCCAGGTGGTAGTCATAGCAATGCGTATCTCCCGGAATCACCTCAAGCACGGCGTTGTGATAGCGCTCTGCTGCCTCCATGGAGCCCTGAATCGGCACGGTTTCATCGGCATCTCCATGAATGATGCAGACCGGTCCCGGATAGCGGTCAATCTCATCCTCCACGTGAATCGTCTGAATCGTGCGGATGTAATTGCCGCTCAGCACCCTCCCATCCCAGCTGGATAGCGTTTCCGGGATATGCTGCGGATCAAAATCCTGTCCAAGAAGCGTTCCCTTTCTTGCACCTTCCGGAATCATCAGGCCGGGAGACATCGGAATCACCGCCCTGAAATCATCCGGGCACATTCCGGCAAGAAGAACCGCAAGAAGACCTCCCTGAGAATGTCCGCACAGATAAAGATCCGTTACAAAGTCCAGGCCCCTGACGTAATCCACAACAGCCAGAGCGCCGGTCACCCACTTATACATGGTATGGCTCTGAAAGCTGCCGTCGCTTTTCCCATGTCCATAGGACTCCACGCGAAGAACCGCCATGCCGACCTCACGTGCTGCCTCCATCGTTGCAACAATGTGACGCTCCTCCATGTGCCCTGTGAAGCCATGGAACAGCAGCATCAACGGGCACTTCCCGCTGAAGTTGTCCGGATAGTCCAGCTTGGAATGAAGCCGGATCCCGTCACAGTCAATGTAGAATTCCTTTTCCGTTTCTTTGTTCATGCCCTTCCGCACCGTTTTGGGGTGCTCCCCCTTTCGATTGATTTAAAAATTATACTGCTCTTTCTTGTTTTTTTAGAAATTCGATTCTCCATCTCCCTCGCACCTCGCTATAATAGGAACTCAGTTGTTCCATTTTGAACGAATAAGAGGTGTTTCCTATGATGTATCTGCTCTATGTCATCGCCGGTCTGGGGGCCGGCATTGTCACCGGTCTTGCCGGCCTGTCCGCCGCAGTGGTTATCACACCGATTCTGGTGAGCCTGTGCGGCTGGGCGAGCTACGATGCCGTCACCGTTGCACTTGCCTCCGATGTTCTGGCAAGCCTTCTCTCCGCTTATACCTACTATCGCAATCGGAACATCGACTTAAAGCGTGGTGGTCTTGTCACCATCACCGCATTCCTCGGGACTGTCGTCGGCAGCTACTGCGGTTTTCTCTTCAGCCAGAAAAATCCGGACGGCCTCGGTTATCTTTCCATGCTGACCACGATTTCTCTCGGCGTCAAATTCCTCTTCAAGCCCGTGACCGGCGGTCATGACGCGCAGTCCGGGTCAGGCCCTTCCGCACGCAAAACAGCTCTTGCCATGCTGATGGGCTGCGGAATCGGCTGGGTCTGCGGCTTCACCGGGAGCGGCGGCGGAATCCTGATGCTCACCGTCTTCACGATCTTCCTCGGCTACAACCTGAAGGTCGCGGTAGGAACCAGTACGATGATCATGTCACTGGTTGCCCTGACCGGAGCTGTCAGCCACATCTCGATGGGCGCGCAGATTTTCCCGCTTCCCATGATCCTTGTGGTAATCTCCTGCCTGATCGGCGCTCTTGTCTCCGCACGCTTTGCCAACCGGTGCGAAATCCGGAAGCTCAACCACGTGGTCGGCGTTGTGCTGATGATCCTCGGCGCTGTCACAATTCTGATCAAGATCCTGTAAGTCAACAGTCCACGTTCTTTTCTCCGCAATCGGGTTTAAGGTTTCCAGATTCGCCGGCAGGCACAGACTCTGTTCTGTTCCTGCCTATTGGTCTATATTCTTGTTCCCGAGCCTTCGGAATTCATGAAGCAAGGCTCCGACAAGGACAAGGTCCGCGCCAAGCCAGGCAGCGACCTCACCCCACATGATGGCAAGTCCTCCGAGACGCCTTGCCACCACGAGAGCCATGAAGGTCCGCATTGCGAATTCAGCAAGGCCCGAAATCATCGGCATTCTTGTATTCCCGAGTCCCTGAAGGGTACTCCTCACAATATACAGAATGTACAGGATGGAAAGCGTTGCGCTCATGATGACAAGATATTCCACGGCATAGCCAAACGCCTCTTTGGCCTCTTCTCCCTGGGAAGCAATGAACAATCCGACAATCTGATTCCGGAATACAATCATGATGCCGCCAATCAGTACGCTGGTTGCCATGCCGATCAGAACCGCATCGCGAAAGCCCCGCCGGATCCGGTCGTATTTGCCGGCACCGAGGTTCTGTCCAATATAGGTCAGCATCGCGTAGCCGTAGGCAATCGCCGCCATTTCAAGGGCGCCGTACAGCTTATTGGTCGCCGTATATCCGGCAAGAAACGCCACTCCCAGCTGATTGACGACGGAATTCACGATCATGCCTCCGACCGAGATGATGATATTCATCAGCATCACAGGCCAGGCAAGTTTTAAAAGCTTTCCGTCCATCTGCGGCTCGCCTCTGCCATCCTCCCTGGTAAAGCGAAGGTACTCCACCTTTCTCACCACGAGCAGGCAGTAAATTCCGGAAACCGCTTGCGAAAGGATCGTCGCCACGGCTGCTCCTGCAATTCCAAAGGGCAGCACCAGAACGAACAGAAGATCCAGCACAATGTTCAGAAGGGACGCAATCACAATGGCGATCAAAGGATCCCGGCTGTTGCCCAGTGCCCGCAGCTCCGAGGCGCAGAAGTTATACAGCATCTGAGCGGGGATCCCGGCGAAAATAATCCGGATATACAGCTCCGCCATAACGCGGATTTCCATGTCGACATTCAGAATTGTCAGAACCGGCCCCACCGAGAGCTGGGCCAGAATCGTCAGAAGAATCCCGATGATCACACAAAGGCGGACCGAATGTGCGCAGGCCTTCCGGAGATTTCCATATTCCTTTGCACCGAAAAACTGCGCCATCAGGATCGCAAAGCCCTGCGTCACGCCCTGGACGATTCCCAGCATCATGTAGTTGTACCAATCTGCCGAGCCAAGAGCCGCCAGAGCATCCACGCCGACCCCCCGGGAAACAATGATGGTATCTGTAATTGTATACACCTGCTGGAAAAGATTCCCCAGCATCAGCGGAATTGCAAACAGGAAAATCAGCTTCGCCGGATTCCCCTCGGTCATGCTCTGAACTTCTTTATTTGCTGTTGTCCCCACGTTCTACTCCCTGTCTTCGGATCGAATTGTTCACCGTTCTTTGTTGTTATTTTGTCACAAAAGCCCTTGCCTGATAAGCACCTCTGCGTACAATATTCTGAAACGCACAAGGCTTGTGCCACAAAAAAATCCCGAAGTGCTGAATGAACAACACCTCGGGACCTTCTCACTCATAGCGAGGGGGGGACTTGAACCCTCGACACCGCGGGTATGAACCGCGTGCTCTAGCCAGCTGAGCTACCTCGCCATAACTGCATTTCTTTATTTCCTTGCTGCAGCTTGTTTAGTATACGAAATATCATTTCTCCTGTCAACCGATTTCGCAATTTTTTTTTACAAAACCGATTTCGCAATTTTTTTTACAAAACACTTTTTCATAGAAGATGCCCGGGCTGCCGGAACGCCCTGTTCTTTCTTGGGGGAGGGGGACAGAGCCTTCACACGCAGCCCGGGCAAGCAAATTACTTATTCCGGTTCTTCAGGAAAGCGAAGATGCTCTGCAGAATAATGAAGAAGCACAAGAGCGCCGCCGTCATGATGTTCGACCAGGAGCTCAGGAGCTTTCCGTTGGTTGTCACCAGCGTGGAAATGGTTCCGTTGATCAGAACGCCGAACAAAGAGCCGATGACATTTCCGACACCTCCGGTCAGGAGCGTTCCGCCGATGACAGAGGATGCAATGGCGTCCATTTCGAATCCGAGTGCCTGCTGCACCGAACCCGACATCGTGTTCAGGCAGTAGCAGATGCCTCCGATGGAGCACAGGAAGGACGAGAGAATGTAGGCTCTCATCTTCACCTTCCGGACATTCAGCCCCATCATCGTGGCAGAAATCTCATTGCCGCCCACTGCATACAGGGAACGGCCGAATCTCGTGTATTTCAGAATGAGGAAGATTGCCACCACAACGATCAGTGCAATCACCACGGAGGGACGGATGAACGGAACGATCATTTTGCCCTTCTTGTTCGCATAGCCGAGAAAGGCGGGAAGATTGATCTTGGCATTCGCCCATTTGTAGAAGGTGCTGTTGGCTGCCTCTGTAATGGAAATCTGATCCGTGCAGATGACAGCGGTCATGCCTCTTGCGAAGAACATGCCGGCCATTGTGATAATGAACGGCTGGATGTTCAGATAGCCGATGAGGAACCCCTGCACCGCACCGAATACAATGCCGATGCCGAGAATCAGGAGGATCATCGGAATGGCGGGATACCCTTTTACGCCCATTCCGTAGGCCAGAATCATGCAGTCCATCGCAATCAGGGCGCCGACAGAAATATCAATGCCTCCGGTCAGCATGACGCAGGTCATGCCGCAGGCCACACAGATCAGCCCGGCGTTTGTGATCAGAATATTCAGGAAGGTCTGCAGATGCGTGAAGCCTTTTCCTGCATAGATTCCGCAGCCGATGAGGTACATGATGATGAACAGAGCAATGGTAATGATCAGCAGAACCGTGTTGCCGTTCATATTCTTCAGCTTGTTTTTATTCATGACTGCCTCCCTTTGCCAGCAGAGCCGCGGCCTTCTTCGCCTCGCGTCCTGCCATATACTTCTTGAAAACAGGGCACTGTACAACGACAATCAGAATGACAATGATGGCCTTGATCACCGGTGCCTGATCCGTGGAAACACCCATGGCAAGAAGGGTGGTCGTGATCGCCTGGATCGTGTAGGCACCGATGATGGAGCCCGCCATGTTGAACTTGCCGCCGCCGAGGGAATTGCCTCCCAGAGCAACCGCCAGAATGGCATCCAGCTCATAATTCAAACCGATATTATTGGAATCCGCCGAATAGATTCGTGAAGAAGCCACAATGCCCGCAATGCCTGCGCACAGTCCGCAGATTACATAGCAGATGAAGCAGATCATGGTGGAGTTGATGCCGGAAATTCTCGCCGCCCGCGAATTGATGCCGACCGACTGAATGTAGGTTCCAAGAGCCGTCAGCTTCAGGAACAGCATTGCAACCAGGACCACTGCAATCGTGATGAAGATCGGTGTCGGAATCGGGCAGTGCGGCAGGAAATTGCCGAGATACTTATAGGGCTCATAGCGGATATAGGTAATCTGGTTATTGCACAGAAGCAGTCCGATCGCTCTTGCCGCCGTATACAGAATCAATGTGGCTACCATCGGCTGAATCTTCAGCTTCGCCACCAGAAATCCGTTGAACGCGCCGCACACAACACCCAGAAGAAGGCCGAACAGAAGTCCCACAATCAGTGGAACTGCCAGCTGGGTGGCGGAATTCACCCCGTAGCCTGCGAGCAGCATGCAGGTTCCGCAGGCCGCCAGGCTCATCACGGAGCCGACGGAAATATCCGTTCCTGCCGAAACCGCAACGACCAGTGTCTGCCCGACTGCCAGAATGGCAATTTCACTGCCGCGGTTCAGAATATCAATGATTCGTCCGTAGAGGACACCATTCTGAATGCCGATTTTGAAGAACGCAGGACTCTTGATCAGATTGATCAGAAGAACCAGAATCAGCATAAAGAACGGAAGGAACAGCTGCTGTCTGGTCAGTTTTTTCAGTTTGTTCATGATGCTTCACCTCTCTCCCCGGAATCCGTGCCGGCGTCTCCTCCTGCAATGGCATTCATGACCATTTCCTGCGTGATCTCTCCATTCTCGGAGGTAATCTCTCCCACCTGTTCGCCATCACGCATGACATACAGCCGCGAGCAGGTCCGGAGCATCTCTTCGATTTCCGAGGAAATGAAAACAACGCTCATTCCCTGTCCTGCAAGCTCCAGAACCTTTTTCTGGAACTCCGTCTTCGTTCCGATATCAATGCCTCGTGTCGGCTCATCCAGAATCAGGAATTTCGGATTGGTAGCCAGCCATCTTGCCAGAATCACCTTCTGCTGATTGCCTCCGGAAAGCTGTCCGATCGGAGTTTCCCGCGATGCGGTCTTAATCTGAAGGAGCTTGATGTACTCATCCGCAATGCGGTTCTGCTCCGCCTTCGGAATGGCGTGGAACATGCCTTTTCTTGCCTGCAGCGCCAGAATGATATTCTCGCGGACGGAAAGATCCAGAATGCAGCCATCCGCCTTCCGGTCATCCGGAAGATAAGCCATTCCCGCCTTAATGGAATCAATGGGGGCGTTCACCTTCAGCGGCTTCCCGTCCATTTTCAGGGATCCGGTCTGTGCCTTGTCTGCGCCGTAGATGCAGCGCACCAGTTCGCTTCGTCCGCTTCCCAGAAGTCCCGTCAGGCCAACCACCTCGCCCTCGTGAATCTTGAAATCAAACGGCTTGATGGTTCCCTTATGGGAAAGGCCTTTGGCCTCCACCACAACCTTCTCTCCGACCTTTCCGGAGCCCTCGGACTTGATGGATTTCAGGTCATCAAAATCCTTGCCCAGCATGGCGGCAACCAGCTTGACTCTCGGCAGCTCTGCCACCGAATAATCGCCCACGAACTGTCCGTTTCTCATTACGGTGATCCGGTCGCAGACTGCATAGACCTGTTCCAGGAAGTGCGTGACAAACAGAATTCCGACGCCCTTGTCCCGAAGCTGCCGCATCAGTCCGAACAGCTTCTCCACCTCGTTGTCGTCCAGAGAGGAGGTCGGCTCATCCAGAATCAGCACCCGGCATTCCATATCCACGGCACGCGCGATGGCAATCATCTGCTGAATGGCAATGGAATAATTCTCCAGGGTTTTGGTGACATCAATCGGAATCTTCAGGCCGTCCATAATCTCTTTGGCCCGGCGGTTCATGGTCTTCCAGTCAATGGCACCGCCCTTTTTCAGCGGCTCTCTTCCGATGAAAAGATTCTCCGCTACCGAAAGGTTCGGGCACAGATTGACCTCCTGGTACACCGTGGCAATTCCGATGTTCTGGGCGTCCTGCGTGGAATGATTGAAAATGTTGCCTTCCACGCCGTCCATGTGCACCTCGCCGCTGTCCCGCTCGTAAACGCCGGTCAGACATTTGATGATCGTCGATTTTCCCGCGCCGTTCTCACCCATCAGAGCATGAATCTCGCCCCTGCGGATTGTCAGCTGGGCATTGTCAAGCGCAACCACCCCGGGGAAGGTCTTGGTAATGTTCCGCATCGTAATCAGCACATTGTCTTCCATAATTGTTCCCTCACTGTGGCAGCCGGTGCATCATCACCGATGCTGCAGCACTTTTCCTCTGTTTGAAAACAGGGGCAGCTCCGCGAGGGAGCTGCCCCTGCCCTTTCTCGGTCTTCCGGAAGCAATCAATATGCTCCGTCTACCACTGCCTGATCCACAACGATCAGATCCTCGGTAACATCCTCGCCTGCATTGTTCGTGTAGGAGATGTTCGGAAGGGTATCCTCTGCAACGTACCAGGGCTCAGCCATGAAGGTCTGCTTCTCAACCTCTCCACCTGCCTCAAGGGTCTTGATGATATTCAGGCAGTCAGGTCCCTGCAGCGGATTGCACTGGAAGTCTGCGTTGATCTGTCCGGCAAGAACATCCGTCAGGCCTGCCTTGCATGCATCGAAGGAAATCAGAATGACATCACCGCCTACGCCGTAGGAGACACCTGCTGCCTTCATCGCATCGATGGCACCGAATGCCTCATTATCGTTCTGGCAGATCACAACGTTGAACTGTCCGTCATAGGACTTGCAGTAGGACTCCATGACACTCTGGCCGCCCTCCTGTGTGAAGTCACCGGTCTGAGAGTCGATCAGGTTCCATCCGTTATCCTCGACATACTTGTGGAAGCCGGTGGTACGTCCGATCTCTGCGGAGGATCCGGTCGTTCCTGTGATCTCCAGGATATTCAGTTCGTCAATTCCCTTTGCCTCTGCATATGCCTTCAGCCACGCGCCTGCCGCAAGGCCCTCGTTGGTGAATTCCGATCCGACCCAGGAAACATATTTATCCGAATCATCAATGGTACGGTCGATGACGATGACCGGAATACCGGCATCCTCTGCCTCAGTCAGAACAGTGTCCCAGCCGGTGGAAACGATCGGGTCGATGACAATGTAGTCAACATCCTGAGAAATGAAGTTACGGACCGCCTCAAGCTGTGCTGCGGAATCGTTGTCGCAGTCAACGAACTGAAGATCGATGCCGTTTTCTTCGGAAAGTGCGGACTGAACGGAATTCGTGGAAGCGGTGCGCCAGTCAGACTCATGTCCGACCTGAGCAAAGCCTACGGTGATCAGTCCGTCATCGGAAGAATCGGATGCATCCGCCGTGGTGTCTGCTGCCTCCGAAGTGTCTGCCGTATCGGTGGCAGCTGTTTCAGAAGCCGCGCTTCCGGTATCCTCTGTCGTCTGTGAAGACGAACCGCAGCCTGCCAGCATGGAAACGGCCAGTGCTGCAGCCATGATCGAAGCAAAAACTTTCTTTTTCATAGAACCCTCCTGATTGATATGAAGAATACAATTCTGCCGGACTCCTCCGGAAAATCCGACCGGAATTTTTCGCGTTTCCAAAGCTTCCGGAAGATCTCCTGTGGAGTTCTGCCTGTTACGGAACCTTTTGTTCCCTTGCTGGTATTATTCTGCCAAAAATCAGTCTGGTTCTCCATATTTTGTTGTTTACCTGCACAGTTTTCATCACATTGACAGTACAAATATGTTGATTTAATATCTTATGAAATACAAATTCGTTCTAAGTCTCATGAAAAGGGGAGAAATTTTAAGATACAGATTCTGCGACCGGGTGTAATTTTCAGATGCCGTATTGAAGATTCCCACGCATTTTCTTTGTGAAATTCGACAGTTTTTCTTCTTTCCGTGGAATATTTTTATTCTTGTTTCGAAATCTGCATAAATTTTTTTCTGAAAAAGCGGCAGACCTCTCTATATTTTGCATCCTTCGAGGGAAAAATTGCATCCGACAGGGGCAGCACTTATCTGTGATCGGGACAGGCAGTCGTGGAAACCCGCGTCCCTGCCCGTCAGGGGGCAGCATCGGTGAGCACGGGCAATAAAAGACCAAGAACGAACAGGAAGGATCTGTGACACATGATGAAAAAGAGTGATTTTCTGATCCCGGCGCTTCACCGGATGATTGACGAGGCCTTGAAGAAAAAAGAATACCGCTTTCCGACCGAGGCGGACCTGTGCCGGGAATTTGCGGTCAGCCGCGTAACCGTGCGGAAGGCTCTGTCGGTACTGGAAGAGGAAGGGCTGCTGAGGCGCCGCCAGGGGAGCGGCAGCTTTCTGACCGGGAAGGCGCCGGATCCTTCAGGCAACTCCCTCGCTCTGCTTCTCGCTTCCCCTTTTCGCTACCGTTCTCCCGCCATCGTGGATCAGGCGCGGCGCGCGGCCGCAGAGGCCGGCTTCTCCCTCTGCGTCTACGACATGCACAGCAGTTTTCAGACAGAGCGTGAGATTCTCCTGGAGCTCCTGAAACGTCCTCCGCGCGGCCTTCTGCTCGAGAGCTTTTCCGACATTCCAGACCCCAACGCAGACCTTCTCGCACGCCTGACGGGAGAACCGCTCTCCGTTCCCGCCATCTCCCTGCTGGGCCCCATCCGGGTTCCGGAGACCTCAGGCCCCGCGGCTTTTCCGGCACTCCACATTCCGTCCGTCGCAGAGGACTCCCTGCAGGGAGCAAGGCTTCTTGCGGGGACGCTGGCGCAGCTCGGCCACCGCCGGATCGCAGGGCTCTTTTCGTCCTGCCCCCGGCCGGATACGTGCCGCTTTCAGAGCTGGCTTGTGGCAGTCCGTGAGGCAGGGCTGTCCATGGATCCCGATTTGTTCTTTCTTCCGGGAAACCTGGAAACCGGTGCCATCGTAAACGGAACGGACAGCCGGCTTTTGGCGTTTCTCCGGAAAATTGCCGCAGGCTCCACCGCCCTTGTCTGCTCCGATGATCTTCTGGCCGCGGCGGTTCTTCAGAAGCTTCCCGTGCTCGGGCTCCATGTTCCCGAGGATCTCAGTCTTGCAAGCTTCGAGGGAAGCTATCTGCAGCATCTCTCCCCAGTCCGGACAGCTTCCCTTGCCGGTGCCTCCTGTCTCGGAGAAAGCTCGGTCCGCCTCCTTCTGCAGAAGATCCGGGGAGAGAATCCGGAGAGTCTTCTGCTGCCGCTCTCTCTGGAGAAGGGGAACAGTCTGCAGGCGATATGAATGTCCATACAGAGAAGAGGCGGCCTGCATGGCCTTTTATGATTCCGCGGATTCCCGCTCCATCCGGAAGCGGTATTCCTTGGTGGAGCATCCCATCGTTTTCCGGAACACATAGCTGAAATAATGCGGGTCCCGGTAGCCGACCGCAGCGGCGATTTCCGCCGTGTGGCTCTTCGTCTCCCGCAGCATCCGGCAGGCCTCCTTCATTCTCTTTTCGGTCAGATATTCCACAAAGGTCTTTCCGGCCTCCCTGCTGAATACGGAGGACAGGTACGAGCCGCTCACACCCACCCTGGCCGCAACCGTATTCAGGGAGAGCTCCGGATTCGTGAAATTCTCATCCAGACAGGCCTCCGCATCCTGCAGGATCCTGCTCCCCTGCCGTGTAGACTCACGATCCCGGTATTCCAGGGCCTTGCCAAGGAGGCCTTCCAGATACGGTCCCATATCTCCGGCCTCAAGGTTGAAGCTCTGCATGCTCTCATCCAGGCCCCCGGTAAACTCCTCCTGCGAAACGCCGAGCTTCTGGAGACAGGCAATCACGGCAAACCGGATGTTCAATGCCAGATAATTCCGAAAAATACGGGAGCCGGTGACATCCGAAAGACTTGCGAGATACCTTTCGACAAATTCACGGATCTCCTGCGGCTGTCCGTCCTTCAGAAAGCTTTGGATCACGGAGGTGTCCACGCGGGAGGCGTCCACATTCAGAATCGTCCCCTTTTCCCGGCTGTCCGCAGACATGGCCTCTGCTGTCTCCTTCGTCAACACGTGCGTATCCGGTGCAAGATACCGGCAGGCAAACGCGTGACTGGCCTTTGCGTAGCAGCTCCGCAGCTCGCTGAATCTCGTCACCGGTTCCCCGGATGCCACATACCAGTTGATTTCATCCTCGCGGCTTCCGCAGACCTCCGCAATCTTCTTCACAGCCCCTTCGGTATATCCGGGAACCGACTCCACGCTTCCCTTCACAATGACCGCAAAGGTGCTGAGGGACCATCCGCACATAATGTAGGCCGGAGAACGCATGAAAAACATGCCGAGCTCGTCCATCGTCCTCTGGTAAGCCTCGGAATCCGCCGTGCCCCCCTCCTGCTGCCTGTCATGGAACGTAAACAGGATGCAGTTGAACGCCTCTGCGCTGATGTCGAGGTTCAGTTTCTTCGCCTCATCGTAGATGGTCTCGATCGACGCTCTCCCGCTGAAAACCTTCTCCAGGAACTGCTGCCGCTGCAGCTGCTCGAACTCCCGGCTCTCCAGCTCATACTGCTCGACATATCTTGCCTGCTCCTGCTCGTTCTCGATCTTCTGCCGGACCTCCCCCAGTGCCTCCTTCATGCTTTTTCGCGTGATCGGCTTTAAGAGATACTGCTCCACGCCTTCCCGGATCGCCCTTCTTGCGTACTCGAAGTCATCATAGCCGCTCATGATAATCACTTTCATGGAGGGGAATTCCTTTCCGACAATGTGGCAGAGCGTAAGCCCGTCCATAAACGGCATCTTGATGTCTGTAATCAGAACATCCGGTCTGGTCTTCTTGATCAGAGGAAGCGCGCTCTCTCCGTCTCCCGCCTCTCCGGCAAATTCAAATCCGCACTCATTCCATGGAATATTGTCCCGAAGGCTCTCTCTTACCACCGCTTCATCTTCCACAAGAAAAACTTTCAGCATGCTGTTTCCTCCCTGGTCTGCAGTCCTGCCAGCCCCTTTGTCCGGTTCTTTCTCACAGTACCGGCGGCAGATCTCCTGCCGCCGCGCGTCTGTCTAATACGGTCTGTCCTCCAGATATTCTCCCACGTTGTCCTTTGTAAAGACCTTTTCTTCCATGTAATATTCCTTTTCGACCTTCATGCCCGCCTCAATCCTGCGGATGACATCCGAAAGAAGCGGCCCCGACAGCGGATTGCACTCAATATCAACGTTGATCTTTCCCTGCTCCACGTATTCCAGTGCCCGCTTGGAGCCGTCGAAGGAAATCAGCGTCACATCCTTCCCCGGCTCGATTCCTGCCTCTTCCAGTGCCTCCACCACTCCGAACGCCATGTCATCATTCTGCGCCACGATCACATCAATGTCATCGAACTCCTGCAGAAACCGCTCCATGACCTCTTTGCCCTTGGCCTCGGTGAAGTCTCCGCCGGTCTGCGCCGTCAGCTTCCAGTTCCGGTGCCTCGCCGCAATCGCGTTGAACCCCTCTGTCCGGCCGATTTGCGCGGAGGAGCCTTCCGTTCCCTGGAGAACTGCAATGTTGATCTCTTCTCCCTCCTGATCCGGTCCGGTCATGGCCTGCTCCAGCCATTCTCCGGCCCTGACGCCTTCCTCCAGATCGGAAGAGCGTCGTGTAGGGAAAGAGTGTAGATCTCGGTGGTCGCC